>Ga0126380_10000951_pt1 | contig 10418 bp, 8 predicted proteins | sample PanSoiMetPlot_26_FD_92544 | JGI IMG/M metagenome (GOLD analysis project Ga0126380, IMG submission 92544) | Tropical forest soil microbial communities from Panama - MetaG Plot_26 | ecosystem: Environmental > Terrestrial > Soil > Tropical forest > Bulk soil | place: Panama | collected 2016-02-17
CAACACAATAGAAAAAGCTGAGGCAGGAGGTGCGGGCATGTTTACAGTTGTTGGATTGACTTTGGATGATGTTTGGTCCGGAACACTTCCTCAAGTGCGCTTAGCAGATGCACTCAAGGCACGCAAAACGCAGGACAATCCTCGGCATGAGACAACGCACTCCATTGTGATTTACACCACGGATCCTGGCGACACCCAAGGTCCCATAACCCGTTCAAAATATAAGGGCAAAGGAACTTTTGTAACGATCCTGTACTTCAATGACGCAGCTGTTGCCGCGTGCAATGAGCTCAAAATTCCACTTCGCATTCTCGACCACGTTGAGGAAAGCGGGCTTCCGGCAAGAAGAGTCGTCGCTTTCGAGTATCCCTCTTTAGCGCCCGCAACAGCCTAAAATTTTGCCGTTCATCAGCCGCGACGGCTGCGCGAACCTTCCTCTCGAACACTCATTCCATGGCCAGCGCCAGGATTTGATTCCCCTTAACCTTTACATCGATGGCGTACGGTGGCCGCAGATCGTATCCCTTCACGATCGCACCTCTCACCAGGATGTTTCCGGGCAGTTCTTTCATTTGAGCAGGATCAAAAACAGAGCGGCTGCAGGGATTTACTACCATCGGATGTTTGGCTGCAAATCCGTATTCGGAAGAGAGTTTCTCGACGTCGTTGATGTACTCAAACTCGCACTGGCTAAACGGTGCTTCCAGGGAGAACGCCCAATAAGACCTGCTTTCGTATGCAGGGCCCGGCAACCGAACAAGGAGTGCCGCAATGTACTTAGGGGCAGTCGAACTGCGGAAGAAAAACTTCTTGGAAGACCAGGGCCGAGCCAACTCGCTGAGCGTAGCAACCTCGGGATTGGTCTGTGTAACGTTCGGCGGCCTCGGAACTGAGTCATTCTCCGTACTTTGCGGCTCGGTAGGACTGATGTCTTGTGTAGCAGGCGGCACATTCGAATCGGCCCGCTGCGTGAGTGTTTTGAAAGCAAAAGAACCGAGCATTCCCACTAGCAAGGCGCCGCCGGCAATTGTCGCGAAGCGTTTCACTCTGGCAAGGTTCACCTTCGTCGTCGGCCCGGCGTAAACACCGGTGGCTTGATTTCCAGCCTCACCTTGAAACTGGCTGCTCGCGGTATCCTTCGAAGCTGGCGGGTTGGAACTTGTCTCGACTTTGATAGTTCGCGCCGCCTGTGCATTATTGTTTTTGTCTGCCTTTTCGCGAACGGCATTCTGCGGCAACTTAATGGTGGCCGTAGGTTCATCATTTGGGTAAACCGTCGCTTGCCCCGGTCGGTAGTGCTTCAAATCCTCCAGCAAATCGCCGCAGCTTTCGTAACGCAGGAAAGGGCTCTTGGTCAGAGCTTTCATGATGGTGCTGCTGACGCCCAGTGAAATACTCGGGTTGATCTGATGTGGCGGCACGGGCTCTTCGTGCAAAATGCGGTACAGGATCTCGGCGGTGTCCTTGCCTTGAAACGGCTTTTGGCCTGTACTCATCTCATGCAACATCACGCCCAACGAAAAAATGTCCGTGCGTTCATCAATCGCTTTGCCTCTGATCTGCTCTGGTGACATGTAAGCTGGAGTGCCCATCACGTCGCTCTGGCGCGAAGCGCCGTACTGCAAGATTTTGGCTGTGCCGAAATCGGTGATCTTCACAAAATCGTCTCTTGTGAGCATGATGTTGGCAGGCTTGATATCCCGGTGCACGACGCCGTTATGGTGTGCGAACTCCAGCGCGGAGCAAATCTGTTCCATGATGCGCAAGAGACGCGTAGCAGGAAATTTCTCGCCAGAATCCAGCAACGATTGCAGGCTCTTTCCGTTCACCAGTTCCATCGTGATGTAGTACAAACCGTCGGATTCGCCGACGTCGTAAATCGCCACAATGTTGGGATGTGCCAGACGTCCCGCGGCTTGCGCTTCAGTTTGGAAGTAATCGACTAACTCGGCATGGGACATCCCGGCGTCCTCTTCCGAAAGCCGAAGCGTCTTGGTCGCTACAATGCGGCCAATCAGGGGGTCTTTGGCGCGGTAAACGACACCCATGCCGCCGCGGCCCAATTCGCCTAGGATTTCATACCTGCCGGCTTTGGTGGCTGTTTCCATCTTCCTTCCTTATTCCCAAGGAAAGACACACAGCGCCTTACTCTGACCTTCGCGCCGTTCTCAGCAGCGGTCAATGGCCCCTCTGAACTAGTGTTTCGCAGTCGCCACGAGCGGACTTTCGATAGTACGCAGGCCTAGGATTTTGTGGGGTAACACCCATGGGACTCCTTCTACACAGCTGTTGCGGGTCGGAGCTTCAGTTCACCCTGAGCCTCGAAGGGCTTAGACATTCAAATGGGTTTGGGGGTCGGAGCTTTAGCTCCGACATTCAAAGGGCCTGAGAATTTGGGCTTCAGCCCCTGAGGAACTGACTTTCGATAGTCCGCGCAAGACTTAGGATCTTGTGGGTAACACCCCTGGACTTCCTCTACACAGCTGTTGGGGGTCGGAGCTTTAGCTTCGACATTCAAAGGGCTTGTGAAATTCGGGCGTTAGCCCCAAACCGCTCTCTACTTCACCAAGTTCTCGTACAAGTGCAGCACTTCCGTTGCGCGCTTCAGCAAATCGGACGGCATGTCCCCCGGCCGCCAATCAACAATCCCGGTGGAGTAGACGAGGTCTACTCTCCGCCCCGTGCAAATCATTTCCAGAGAACCAATCCGCTTCAAAACCGTGCCGGCTTCGTTCACGCTGCATTCCGGCAGCACCAAAAGGAAATCGTCGTTGCTCAACCGCACTACAAAATCCGAACCGCGGCAAGCCTTCTTCAATCGCAGGCCCAGCTCTTTCAGCGCCGCGGTTGTGATCGATATTCCGTAACGCTGTGTCAGTAGATCAAATCCATCCAGATGAATCGTCGCCAAGGTCAAGGAAGTATCCATCCGTTTCGCGCGTGCAATCTCTTTCCCAAGCTGTTGCTCGATGAAACCGCGCGTATGTAGCCCGGTAATCGCATCCGTGCCGGACGTATCAGAAAACAATCCACTCGGCGCTTCCTTTCCGGAAGCGTCTGGAGACAGTGCCTTCCGCATCCGCCGGAACGTCCATTGCCTGTACACCTGCCAGCCGTTGAAAAGCAGCAGCAGACATAGCACTCCCCAGCGCGCTTGCTCGGGCCGAATTTCATAAAAATGCTCGCTGTGCCGGAAATAAGCGGGGTTGAGCGTAAGCGCAAGAGCCGTCGCCGAAAGCAGCGTGATCAAAATGCCGAAGAACCAAAGCCACCACTCGTTGCGTTTCACCTGCCGTAGGCTGGATTCCGTCTGCTGCGCGCGGAACATCGGCGTACCCGCAAGTGGCGAGTAGGAAGTTTTGCCGCCGCGAACACCCAGTATCGATTCCATTTTCCTTAGCGGGCTCCTGAAAACATGTTTCTTTAGGAGGCGGGGGCTTCAGCCCCCGCGTAAATCTCTGTTATGAGAAGGGCTTTAGCCCCTGAAGCTTGTATTCGTTTCTCAGCACCTGCCAGGAAAGGCCCCAGTAGTGGGTCAGCTTGAACTTCTATTCTCTCCGAGCGTCTTTCGCGAGGAGAATTTTTTGGATTCGTGACTCAATGGGGCTCGGGTTTTGTACTTGCACCGCTTCCTCTCTGAGCGGAGCGAAGAGAAACCCCGAACTGAACGGGGCTTGGGGCTTGTACTTACAAGCCCCAAACTAAATAAGTCAAAAATTCAAACTGACCCACTGCCCAGACCTTTGTAATCTTCACATTAGGCCGCCCTTCCGAACGCGGCAACGGGAAAAAGGTACAGGTCCGTTTCTCCGAGGAACCTGACCCAATGGTCAGGCTTGGAACCGCGCCGGACAACAAACAGCAGATTCTGTTATTCCGTTACCCACACGACGAAACTTAACTCCGCATCATCCTCATAGCGCCCGGTTATCTTCCAGCAGCCAAGGCTAGGAAGGTTAATGCCATTTACCATGAAGCCGTGTTCGGAATCATCCGTCCACCCATTACTGACACCCGATTGAATTGGCGGAGCTGGAGCGTCCATGCGCTTTCCGGTTACCTTCAACGGAGGAATCGGGTCGCGATGCAGGTTGTACCCTTCGCGCCACCAAAAGAGTTTCTGTCTAATGGTTCCGTCAGGCCACACTGGTAGGCCTCGCCATGTTCCATCCGCCCTTAGATCTATCCAGAGTTTGTTGGTACCGAGAAAGAATGAACCTTCGCTCGTTTTGTTGGGATAAGGCGGAGGCGGAACGAATGCGCGAGTCGGAGGCTTCGTCACAGGGCACGATTTAGCAGTTCCTTCTTTCGCCGCCTCCTGTTGAGGTGGCGCCGACGCCAGAATCGTTTGCGCTGAGTAAGGGCGTAGCTGGAATACGGAACAAACTAGCGTGAACAGGCAAATAGCAAGCAAGCAGACGAGGACTTTCATGGCTTCCCCCCCGAATGCAAGGACGGACTAGATATTCGACTGTTAACAAGGACCCGCCTAAAAAACCTAAAAAACGTCGAAAGCGAGTTGCCTCTCTGTACTCCCTTCTCCGCTTCTTTGGCTCCGTGAGTAAACCCCGTGCCAAGAACGCCCGCCTTGCCAGCCAACGAGAAGTAAGGCATAATCCAAATGTAAGGAGTCCATAGAACGGTAAGGACTACATGACGTCGCATTCTACAGTCACAAAAAAGGGACAGACAACCATTCCAGGGAAGATTCGCAAGGCCCTGCGGATCAAGCCGGGGGACAAGCTGGAGTACGCCGTGGAGGGGGACCACGCCACCATTCGCGTTCATCTCGGTGCTCGATCGCTCAAGGGTGTGCTTGCCAGCAAGAAGGGCAAAGGGCTGTCCTTCGCCCAAATCCGCGAAGCCGCAGCAAAGGCGGCGCGTCGTCGTGAGGGCATCCGGTGAGCAACCGAAGGCTCGTCGACACCAATCTCATCGTTCGCTATCTGGTGCAAGACGATGAAAAGCATGCTAAGGCTGCCGAAAAGCTGTTCGAGGCATGCGACCGGGGCGATGTCGTGATTGTAGTATTGCCGCCTGTCCTAGCCGAGTGCGTGTTTGTGCTGGAATCTTTCTACGGACATTCACGTGGGGATATCGCTTCAGCCCTTGGCCGTCTTATTTCCAGCCCTGGAATTGAAATCGCCGCCCCTGCAATTCACCTCGATGCATTAGATCGTTACCGAAAAACGAAGGTCCATTTCGTCGACTGCTTGATCGCAGCGGCTGCAGCGGCCGAGGATACTCCAGTGGCCTCCTTCGACCAGGACTTTCGTAAGTTCGCCGACGTCCGCGTACAAATTCAATAGTTCCGTCTGCTTTGCTGTCCACAAAGGGCGAAGGGAGCCCCGTCCACTAAGGGCAGGTCTTGGCTTCCTCTTGTTCCTCCCTTGCGCCACCATTCTCGAACCAAAAAACCCGTTCGAACGTAATTACTTATTCATAGTACTTGACAAGCTAACATTTCTGAGCTACAATATTTCGTGATTTGCTCGCCGCTCGTGTCTCTCCCCTCCGCGGTTCAACCCTCCTTCTCTACTCCGGCTCTTCCAACTCCTGCATTTTCTATGGCTTGCGCACACTTTGCGCAAACCGTCTCTTCCAAAATCGCAATAACCCCTTTCCTTTCTACGCGCTGCGCACACTTCACAAAACAATGGGGGTGTATCCCATCCCCAATCCAACTTTCTGAGGACTTCCATGACGATTTCCAGCTCTAACTCGCGTCTAATCAACGATTCCGCTCGCTGTCAGCATCGCACCTCCACCGGCAAGCGCTGTCGCCTCCGCGTTGTCGATAGGCGCTCCGGCCTCTGTTTCCGCCACGCCTCACAAGCTTCCAGCCGACTCGACGAAGCCGACGTCCGCGCAGCCCTCGCCGGTGAACTCGCCGAGTTTCAGTCCGCGCATGACATCAACGAATTCCTCTCTCGCCTCCTTCTCATGCTTTCCGAGAATCGCGTCTCGCCGCGACGCGCTGCCGTTCTCGCCTACGTCTGCAATCTCCTTCTTCGCACCCTGCCGCTCATGGCTCACGAAACCCAGGATCCCGAGGATGGCTTCACCCACGTGGACGTCTCCCTTGATCTCCCCCGCCCGCAAAGAAACGTCATCCCCGGGCCCGGTCCTCTCGTCTCCGCACAACCGTGAACCCTTCGCCCCAATCCGCTGCCGCACTCGGAAATCTTTTCTGTTCCGCGCCCGGCTCATTTCGCGATAATTTGTTTCACGAAAAAAGAAAGCACGTACGCCGTCTTTCTTCTTTCGCGAGGAGCCGCCATGGAACGCACCCTCTCTTCCCTTTTGGGTCTCTACAATCCAAACGATCCGCTCGAAAAAGCGTGGACGATTCCTTCGCCCTGGTATTTCGATCCCGCCATCGCGCGGCACGAACTCGAAGCCGTCTTCGCTTCAACCTGGCAAGTCGCGGGGCGCGTGGATCAAGTTGCGAAGAAAGGCGACTTCTTCACCACCGATCTCGCGGGAGAGCCCATTGTCGTTGCGCGCGGTGAAGATGGCGTCCTTCGCGCCTTTTACAACGTGTGCCGGCATCACGCCGCTGCCGTCGTCACCGAAGCGCAAGGCTGCGCCAAGAATTTTCGTTGTCCCTATCACGGATGGACCTACGGCAACGACGGCTCGCTCAAAGGAATGGTGGAATTTGACGGTGTCTGCGATTTCGATCGTGCGAAAAACGGCCTTGTCCCCATCGCTGTGGATACCTGGGAAAATTTCGTCTACATCAATCTCAACAGCAAAGCCGATTCGCTCCGAAATTTTCTCGGCAAAGTTCCGGAAATTGTTGCGCCGCTGCAAATCACAAAGAAACTCAAATTCTTCGACCGCCGCGTTTACACCCTGCACTGCAACTGGAAAGTCTACGTGGACAATTATCTCGACGGCGGCTATCACGTTCCCCACGCGCACAAAGGGCTCAGCAGCGTCATCGAATACACCAGCTACACCATTGAGAATTTCGAGCGCTCTTGTTTGCAATCGAGCCCGCTCAGCTCAAGCTCCAAATCCAAAAAAGACGTCGCCGCCACGCGCCAGGGCCGCGCGTTTTATCTCTGGGTCTATCCGAATTTCATGCTCAACGCCTACGAAGGCGTCATGGACACGAATCTCGTCATTCCACTGGCAGTCGACAAGTGCGCGGTCGTCTTCGACTACTACTTTTCCGATGTCAGCGCGAAAGCGCTGAAGAAAAATCAGGCCAGCATCAAGGTCAGCGAAAAAGTACAGGACGAAGATATGGCCATCTGCGATTCCGTCCAGCGTGGTCTTGGCTCGCGGGCTTACGTCGCTGGACGCCTCTCCGTCCGTCGCGAAGCTGGCGAACACCTTTTCCATCGCCTGCTTCACGCCGATATGATGCGCGCTCTCGGCCATTCCGCCGCCGCGGATTGACTCGCGCCCATGAAAAAATCTCGGCTCATTTTTTCGGCCTGTGCTTTCCTCGCGCTCTTTGCGCAAATCGCGAGCGGACAATCAAACGAAGTCTGGCGAATCGGAACCTTCGACGGCTCTTCCGCCGAATTCGCCGGTGGTGCGCCGGACAAACTGCTGGTTTTCGAGATCGGCAAAGATCAGCCGGAAAAATCCTGGCACGCCTTCGCGCCGGCATTTTTCTCCTCTGGAAAATCGACAGCAGCAAACGCGCCGCGCTCGATTCGCTTCGAGCTGAAAGAGAATGTTCAGGGCAATTTCCGGTTGCGCGTTTCCTTGCTCATCGAAAATCCGAGCGTGCCTGCGTTGAAAATCGTCGTCAACGGAAAGAGCGGCCTCTTTTATTTGCATCCAAAACTCGACTACGCGATGGGCGACACGATCGCCGCGTTTTTTCCCGCGTACTCGCACGCAGTGGCGGAATGCGACATTCCGCGCGGAGTCCTGAAGCAAGGGATGAACACACTTTCGCTGCAAGCCGTGGCTACACAAAGCGAAGGAGCGCCTGATTCCGGTTTCGTCTACGACGCTATCTCTCTCGAACGCACGGAAAAGCCCCCTGACGCAATTCTGGTGAATGTGGAACCGACCATCTTCTATGAAACCAGAAACGGCAAACTCTCGGAACAAATCGCCGTTTACGCGCGCTACTCGGAACGTCCACGTTCCGCCGAAATAGAGCTGCAGGTTGCAGGAAATCGCTTCAAGATGCCGCTCAAGGCCAGCCAGGATTTCGGCGAAGAGCGGCACTTGATTTCTGTCCCGGGATTCGCTGCGGGTACGAATTCGAAGATTCGGGTTAATTTTAACGGTCACACTTCGGAATTTGCGGAAACCTTGAATCCAGAAAAGAAATGGACCCTCTACGTGGTGCCGCACGTTCATCTCGATGTGGGATACACGGATTATCAAGCGAAAGTTGCCGCGATTCACAGCCGCATCTTCGATGAAGCGATGGAGTTGGTTGCGAAGCATCCTGGATTTCGTTTCAGCACGGATGGTGAGTGGAACTTGGAACAATTCCTCAAGAACCGTTCGCCAGAGGAGCGGCAACGCATCATCACCGCGATTCAAGAGAAACAGATCTATATTCCCGCGCAATCGAGCAATGTGCTCACAGGCTTTCCAACCGCAGAAGCGTTAATTCGTTCACTCTATCCGAGCGCGAATTTCAGCAGGAAGTACAACACTCCGTTTGACTACGCGAACATCACGGACGTGCCTTCCTACACACGGTCGTATGCTTCGATTTTGGCCGCTGCAGGAATTCCGTATTTTCTTGCTGGAAGCAATAACGACCGCGCTCCGGTGTTGTTGCAGGGGCAACTGAATCGCAATTCACCCATGTATTGGGAAGGGCCGGACGGGAAGAAAGTGCTCTTCTGGTATTCGCGGCACTACATGCAAATGCAGTTTTTATTTGGGCTTCCGCCGCTTGTGACAACGGGGGAAGAGACGTTGCCCTTGTTCTTGCAAATGTATGGCGGTGAAAAGTACCACGCAAACGCAGCGATTATTTTCGGGACGCAGGTCGAGAATACGGACCTTTTCCCGCAGCAGGCGGAATTGGCTGACAAGTGGAACGCAGTGTACACATATCCGCGCGTCGAGTATTCCGGCTTCCACGATGCGCTCGAAAATATTGCGAAACAGTTCGGTGAAAATATTCCCACGATTCGCGGCGACGGCGGCCCTTATTGGGAGGACGGGATCGGCTCAGATGCATTTTACGCGGCGATGGAAAGAGAGAACGAAAGCCGCGCGCCTTCCGCGGAAAAGTTCGCGACCATCAGCACACTCGCGAATCCGCGCCTCGCGGTAGACCAAGACTTACTCAGCGAAATGTGGAAAAACATGGTGTTGATGGATGAGCACACGTGGCTTTCGGGCGACAGCGTTTACGATCCGACGAGCGACGAGGCGAGAAATCAGCTCACCGTGAAAGATTCGCGTGCAATCAACGCGCGCGACCAGCGTGAGCATCTCTTGCGCAGCAGCTTGGCGAGTCTTTCGGATTCCGCAGCGGCTCCGGCAGGCAGCGTCCTCGTTTTCAATGCCTTGAACTGGAAGCGCGACGGAGTTGTCAGCATCGACCTTGATAACGAGGCTCAGCTCATCGATCGCGCGACGAATGCGCCAATGCCTTACTCCGTGGTGCGCAAAGGCAACGGCTTCCGACTGATTGAGTTTGTAGCCAAAGATGTCCCAGCCGTCGGATACAAGACCTACTATTTGAAACCTGGCCCCGACGCGGTTCCTGCAAGCACAGAGAAAACCACAACGCTAGAAAGCCAGCATTATCGCGTCGAACTTGATCCAGAATCTGGTTCGGTAAGAAGCATCTACGACAAGGAATTGAAGAAAGAACTCGTCGACGCGAAGAGCGCCTACAAATTCGGACAGTATTTGTATGTCAGCGGTGGAGACAAAGAGCCGAACAGTTTGCTGCAGTACCGCGTGGTTTCTCCGAAGCCGGAGTTGCAAATCCATGCTTCCCAGCATGGAAAACTTCTCGCAACGGAGCGCACGTCATACGGCTGGCGGGCCTTGCTTGTAAGTTCCGCGGAAAACACTCCAGAAATCGAAACGGAAATTCGTCTGTTTGACAACGAAAAGAAAATTGAGCTTATCGAGCACGTTTCGAAAAAAGAGGTTCTTGCAAAAGAAGCGGTCTACTTCGCATTTCCTTTTGCAATGAACCATCCGCAATTCCAGTACGAAATTCAGAATGGCGTTGTTGATCCTTCGAAGGACATGTATCCGGGCGCTGGACATGAATGGTTCAACGTGCAGCACTGGGTTTCGGTTCAACAGGATGGCATGTCAGGAACTGTGATGCCGCTGGATGCCTCGCTAGTGACGCTGGGTGACATCAATCGCGGCGATTGGCCGACGACTTTTGGCGATCGCCCTGGCACCATCTTCTCTTACGCGATGAACAATTATTGGCACACGAACTATCGCGCGGC
>Ga0126380_10000952_pt1 | contig 10418 bp, 6 predicted proteins | sample PanSoiMetPlot_26_FD_92544 | JGI IMG/M metagenome (GOLD analysis project Ga0126380, IMG submission 92544) | Tropical forest soil microbial communities from Panama - MetaG Plot_26 | ecosystem: Environmental > Terrestrial > Soil > Tropical forest > Bulk soil | place: Panama | collected 2016-02-17
AAGGAAACCATTCAGATGTATCCGGAGTTTTCTCTCGCACACTACTGGCTAGGACATCTTTACGCGACCCAGAAACGTTGTGACGACGCGATCCACGAGTTCAAAGAATATTGGGAACATGGCGGTGCCGACCGTGGTGGATGGGCATGGGGAGAGATGGCCTACGCATATGGTTTGGTCGGAAGAAGGACCGAAGCTGAAGGAATGCTCAATGAGTTAAAAAAACGCGTCGGGCCCGGATCCCATACGGACGACCTGGGGTTGGCATATGCTTACGCGGGTCTCGGCGAGAAACAGCAGGCGATTAGTTATCTGGAGCAGTCGTACGAAACCCGCAGCACCGACATGACTTCTTTGAAATCGAATCCGTGGTACGATTCTCTGCGCCCTGATCCGCGGTTTCTCACTCTGATGCGCCGCGTTCACCTCACTTTCAGCGAATAGCGTGTTGCCAATGAGGGGTCAGTCTTCATGAATCGGCCGCCACGCTGTTGGAGTGTGGCGGCTTTTTTGTCCATCCTCACGGCTGAGTATTTTCGCACCTCGAAAGATATAGCCCGCTCCTGTGGATTTGGCGCTATCGCCCACGCTAACCGGGCGACCGTTAAACGGGAGCCTGTTCCCTTCCCAAAAATAGTAAAAAATCGTGCTGATTTTGCTTCCATTCCCCAAATCGGATGCGCTAAAGTCGGCGGCCTCAGGCAAAAATGGATAACATCATCGAGGCGAGAGAACTGCAGATAGAGCGCAAGCATTTTTACGTGGAGCTCCGAGAAAACGAGCGCGGGAGATTCCTGCGCATCACCGAAGAAGCTCATGGTCGCCGCAACAGCATCATCGTGCCGAGTACCGGAGTCGATGATTTTACGGCGACAATTGCTGAAGTTCTGACGAACAACGAAGGCGCACCAGCTTAACCTGCCGGATTGCGGGTTGGGCTTTCCAGGCAGCCGCGTCGGCTATAACCCGTTTCTGATCTCTAAACACACGACTCCTCGAGTTTTGAGGATCGTTGACATGGCCATACCCGAAACTACTTTGGCCCGTTCGTTTCTCGGCGTTTTTTGCATCCTAAATATGGCCACAAGACGTAAATCCACGGTCCGAAAGTCAGCTCAGCGCACATCAAAGAGATCGAAAATACGGGCGAGCAGCCGCGCTCACGGGAAAAAAACGAAAAAGCCGCAGTACGTTTATTACTTCGGCGACGGTCATGCAGACGGATCAGGCGGTATGAAATCGCTGCTGGGTGGCAAAGGCGCGAATCTCCACGAAATGACGCGCATTGGTCTGCCGGTGCCGCCGGGGTTCACCATCACGACCGAAGTCTGCACTCACTTTTACGCTCATAACCGGACCTATCCGCGAGCGTTGCAGGCGGAAGTCGCGGCGGCCCTGGCAAAAGTAGAGAAATCGGTCGGTAAAAAATTCGGTGACAAGGAACGACCTTTGCTCGTCTCCGTCAGATCAGGCGCGCGGGATTCCATGCCGGGAATGATGGACACCATCCTGAACCTCGGGATGAATGACGAGGTCATCGAGATTGTCGCGAAAAAAACAAACAACGCGCGTTTCGCCTGGGATTCATACCGGCGTTTCCTGCAAATGTACGGTGACGTGGTCATGGGAGTTCAGAAACGGCCGGGTGAAGACCATGAACCGTTCGAGACGGTCATCGAACATCTAAAGGACGAACGCTATGGCAAACATGACTTTCCGGACGTCAGATTGACGGTTGCCGATCTCGAAGAGCTCGTCCAACGGTTCAAAGCATTAATTAAGGAGCGCACCGGAAAATCGTTCCCGCAAGATCCGCAAGCGCAGCTTTGGGGCGCGATCGGAGCTGTTTTTGGATCGTGGATGAACGATCGGGCGATGGTTTACCGCCGCAAATATGGTATCCCGCACGACTGGGGAACGGCGGTGAATGTGCAAACGATGGTGTTCGGAAACATGGGCGAAACGAGCGCTACCGGGGTGGCATTTACGCGCGATCCCGCGACCGGCGAAAAAGTTTTTTACGGCGAATATTTGATCAACGCCCAAGGCGAAGACGTGGTTGCGGGCGTGCGCACACCTCACCCCATTGCTGACCTGGCGAAGGAAATGCCCGCAGCTCATAAAGAGCTCATGAAGGTCCGCGCGATCCTTGAACGTCACTTCAAGGACATGCAGGACCTGGAGTTCACAGTAGAGGAAAATCGTCTTTACATTTTGCAGACTCGGAATGGCAAGCGCACCGGCCACGCGGCAGTGCGTATCGCGGTCGATATGGTCGATGAAAAATTGATCACAAAAAAAGATGCGGTACGCCGCATCCCTGCCGATTCGCTGGCTCATCTTTTAGCGCCGGTTTTCGATCGGCAATCAGCGAAACAGGCGAAAAAGATCGGCACCGGACTGGCCGCCGGCCCGGGCGCGGCCTGTGGTCGCGTGGTTTTCAATGCGGAGGAAGCTGTGATCCGCTCGGAAAAGGGTGAGAAGGTGGTGCTTGCCCGCATTGAAACCTCACCCGAAGACTTGCGCGGGATGATTGCTGCGGAAGGGATCCTGACGTCGCGCGGCGGCGTCTCCTCGCATGCGGCCCTGGTTGCGCGGCAAATGGGAAAGGTCTGCGTTTGCGGCGCGACCGGAATCCAAATCGATTATCAAACGCGCACACTCAGCGCGAATGGCACCACCTTGAATCGAGGCGATTACATCTCCATTGATGGAACGGCAGGCGAAGTGTTTGCAGGCGAAGTCGCGACTGCTCCGTCGGAAATTGTCCAAGTTCTGATCGATCGCTCTCTCGACCCGAAAAAGAGCCTCACTTATCAGGAATACGCAAAACTGATGAAGTGGACAGACGAATTTCGCACACTCGGCGTACGGACGAACGCGGATACGCCCGAGCAGGTGGCAAACGCAGTCGCATTCGGTGCGGAAGGGATTGGCCTCTGTCGCACGGAGCACATGTTCTTCGAAGGCAATCGCATTGACGCCATGCGAGAGATGATTCTCGCTGGCACGAAAGAGGAGCGCGGACGTGCTCTGGCGAAACTGCTTCCTTACCAGCGCAACGATTTCGTCGGCATCTTCACGGCACTAAAAGGTCTACCTGGCACGATTCGCTTTCTCGATCCGCCATTGCATGAATTTTTGCCGAACGATCACACGCAGCAGAACGAACTGGCGAATAAGCTCGGCGTTTCCGTCGAACAGATTGCGCGCCGCGTGCATGAGCTGCACGAGTTCAATCCCATGCTTGGCCACCGGGGCTGCCGCCTAGGCATCGTTTATCCTGAAATTTCTGAAATGCAGGCGCGGGCAATCTTTGAAGCGGCTGCCGCAGTGCAGGCCAAAGGAATCAAGGTCCGTCCCGAAATCATGATTCCCCTCGTTGGATTCCCGCGTGAGCTAAAGCTTCAAATCGACATCGTCCGGCGTGTAGCCGATGAAGTGGCGAAGGAAACAAACGCGAAATTCAGTTATCTTGTCGGAACAATGATCGAAATTCCGCGCGCCGCGCTTGTTGCGGACCAGATTGCGCGCGATGCCGAGTTCTTCAGTTTCGGCACAAACGATCTCACCCAAACGACACTCGGAATGAGCCGGGACGATTCAGGAAGCTTTCTTCCAGCTTACGCCGAGCTAGATATCGTCGACACAAATCCATTTGCGTCGATCGACCAGAAAGGCGTGGGCCGCCTGATGGAAATAACGCGCGACCTCGGACGCAAGAGTCGGCCAACCATCAAACTGGGGATTTGCGGCGAGCATGGTGGCGAGCCTGCGAGCGTCAAGTTCTGTCACCGGCTGGCTTTGGATTACGTAAGTTGTAGTCCGTTTCGAATTCCAATTGCACGACTGGCAGCAGCCCAAGCTGCGCTCGAGAGTTAAAAACGCTTGGTCACATTTCAGGACATCGAAGAGGCGCGCAAACGCATTGCGGACGCAGTTTATTATTCGCCTTGTCCACCGTCCATTCCGCTGAGCGAAATCACCGGTATGAAAATTTTCTGCAAGCTGGACAACTTGCAGCGCACCGGAAGTTTCAAGGAACGCGGCGCACGCAATGCGCTGGCGCAATTGTCACGGGACCAGCAGAAACGCGGAGTCATTGCCGCCTCCGCGGGCAATCACGCTCAAGCGCTCGCTTATCAGGGGAGCTTACTCGGCATACCGGCAACAGTAGTGATGCCAAAATTTGCGCCCCTCATCAAAGTCAGCACATGCCAGCAACTCGGTGCGACTGTTGTTCTGCACGGAGAAGGGTTCGGCGAAGCAAAGGCGCGGGCGCATGAAATTGCCAAGGAAGAAGGCCTGGCGTACATCGACGGCTACGATGATCCCGCGATCATCGCTGGGCAGGGAACGATGGGCCTCGAAATCGTTGAACAAATTCCCGATCTTGAGGCTGTAGTTATTCCCGTAGGCGGCGCAGGTTTGCTTGCCGGCGTGTCGCTAGCAGTGAAAACCCTGCGACCACACGCGAAAATTGTCGCTGTTGAAGCGGAAACTGTCGCGAGCTTTTCAGCTGCCCTTAAAGCCGGGAAGCCGACAAAAATTACAATGCGTCCGACGCTGGCTGATGGGCTCGCCATTCCGCAGGTCGGCGCGAATGCGTTCCAAATTGCGCGGCCACTCGTCGATCTGACCGTCACAGTGACCGAAGAAGAGATCGCTCTGGCGATCCTTCGTCTGGTTGAATTAGAAAAGAGTGTCGTCGAAGGAGCCGCCGCGACTCCGCTCGCCGCCTGCATGCCCAGAAAGTTAGAAGAACTCGCTGGCAAGCGAGTGGTTCTGTTGCTTTGCGGCGGGAACATCGACCCAAATGTTCTCAGTCGAGTGATCGAACGCGGGCTGGTCGCGAATGGGCGACTCGGCCGGTTCACTGCGGTGATCAGCGATCGACCCGGTGGACTCGCCGATCTGGCAACACAAATCGCTTCTACCGGAGCAAGCATTAAGCAAATCGCGCATGATCGCGCTTTCGCCAGCCCGGACGTCTCAGCAGTCAATGTTCTTTGCACGGTCGAAACCCGCAACCATCAACACCTCGCAGAGCTGCGTGCCCTGTTGAAAAGCCGCGGCGTGGAAATTCACGACGCTGATGAGCCGTAACCACTCCGCTGGTGCTGGGCAACACGACGACACAGCGACGCGGCTACAACTTGAAGCGCGCGTCGCGCTCCGTAGTCTCCATTCAATGCAAATACGCGAAGAAAAGATCGACATAAATTCCTTCGCGCGCCGCCATATTGGCCCGAACGAAGAGGAAGTGCGCGTGATACTGCGCGAGGTCGGCTTCGAAAATCTCGATGCCTTAGTGGAAGCCGCCGTTCCGAAGAACATTCGACTCGATGGAGACCTGAACCTGCCGGAGGCAGAATCTGAGATGGAAGCGCTGGCCGAGCTCCGCGCGATTTCCAGAAAGAACAAGATAGCGCGCTCATTCATCGGCTGTGGTTATTCCGATTGCATTACGCCGCCGGTCATTCAGCGAAACATTCTGGAGAACCCGGGCTGGTACACTGCTTACACCCCCTACCAGGCAGAGATCGCGCAAGGACGGCTCGAAGCGCTCCTCAACTTCCAGACGATGATTACCGACCTGACAGCGCTCGATATCGCCAACGCTTCCTTGTTAGACGAAGCAAGTGCCGCCGCCGAAGCGATGGCGCTTTGTCATGCGGCTGTTCCGAACCGAAAAGCATTTTTCGTCGCCGACAATTGTCACCCACAAACGATTGCAGTTGTGCAAACACGCGCGAAGCCGCTCGGCATCGACGTTCACATCGGCGATTATTCGCGTTTCAAAGTCGACGACACCGTATTCGGCGTGTTAGTCCAATATCCGGCCACGGATGGTGCGATTCACGATTACACGGATTTCACTAAGCAGGCACATGATGCTGGGGCGCTGGTAGTGGTCGCAGCCGATATCCTGGCGCTAACATTACTGAAACCGCCCGGAGAATTTGGCGCCGATGTTGCGGTTGGTAATACACAACGTTTTGGCGTTCCGCTCGGGTTTGGCGGCCCGCATGCGGCATATTTCGCCACACGCGATCAATACAAGCGTCACCTGCCTGGCCGACTTGTTGGCGTTTCACACGATGCAGAGGGCCAACCTGCTTATCGACTCGCCCTGCAAACGCGCGAGCAACACATCCGTCGCGACAAAGCCACGAGCAACATTTGCACGGCACAGGTTCTACTTGCTGTGATCGCTTCAATGTATGCCGTGTACCACGGTCCGCGTGGATTGCGCGCGATCGCCGAGCGAGTTCACCGCCTAACGAGTCAACTTGCTGATGATCTGCGCGCGCTAGGCTTGAATATCGCGTACGAGAATTTCTTCGACACCATCCGCGTCGAAGTTGAGTCAAGCACGCTGATTTTAGAACACGCGCAAAAAGCGGATTGTAACTTGCGAGCGCTGGGCCCGCACGCAATCGGCATTTCGCTCGACGAAACGACAACTCCACGCGACATCGCGCTGTTGATGTCGATCTTTCGAGGCACAGCTGTCCGCGATTTGGCCGATGATGCTCTGGGCGATGCGCCAATCCGCATTCCGCAATCCGCGCTCCGGATTTCCAAATTTCTCACGCATCCTGTTTTCAACACTCACGATACCGAGACCGAAATGCTGCGTTACCTCAAGAAACTCGAATCACGCGATCTTTCGTTGACCACGTCGATGATTCCACTCGGCTCGTGTACGATGAAATTAAACGCCACCGCAGAAATGTTTCCGATTTCGTGGCCGGAGATTTCCAAGCTGCATCCGTTCGCGCCAACAGAACAAACCGTCGGTTATGCAGAGATATGCGAACAGCTTGAAAACTGGCTGGCCGAAATCACTGGATTTGATGCGATTTCATTGCAGTCCAATGCCGGATCGCAGGGCGAATACGCCGGCCTGCTTACGATTCGCGAGTATCACGCATCGCGGGGCGAATCCCATCGCAACATCTGCCTCATACCGACTTCGGCGCACGGCACGAACCCGGCCAGCGCACATATGGCTGGTTTCAAGGTTGTCTCTATTGCCTGCTTGAAAGATGGAGACATCGATCTTGCCGATCTTCGGGCCAAAGCCGATGAGCATGCGGGCGACCTCGCTGCGCTGATGGTGACCTACCCTTCTACGCATGGCGTTTTTGAGCCGACGATTCGCGAAATTTGCGACGTCGTGCACGCGCACGGCGGACAGGTTTACATGGATGGGGCAAACATGAACGCGCAAGTCGGCCTTTGCCGCCCCGGAGATTACGGAGCAGACGTCTGCCATCTAAACCTGCACAAGACATTTTGTATTCCGCACGGCGGCGGCGGCCCGGGTGTTGGACCGATTGGCGTGGCCAGGCATCTAGCTCCGTATCTTCCACGGGAATTCATTCTCGATCCTGAGACCGGCCGGGTCCTGTTTGGCGAAGGAGAACAGGGGAAGCGTCCGCCCATTGGGAGCGGCTCCCATCACCGTCAAAGAGGGGGTCAAGGCGGCAACATTGCGGCCGCGCCCTATGGCAGTGCCAGCATCCTGACGATCACGTGGATGTATATCCGTATGATGGGTGCCCAGGGATTGAAACGGGCAAGCGAAGTCGCGATCCTAAACGCAAATTACATCGCCAAACGACTCGATCCTTATTTCCCAGTCCTTTTCAAGGGTAAACGCGGACTCGTTGCGCATGAGTGCATCATCGATCTTCGCCATTGGAAAAGCGCAGGTATCGAGGTAGAAGATGTAGCCAAACGGTTGATGGACTACGGCTTTCACGCGCCGACGGTTTCCTGGCCGGTTGCCGGCACAATGATGATCGAGCCAACGGAGAGCGAACCAAAACAGGAGCTCGACCGTTTTAGCGAGGCGATGATCTCCATTCACGGCGAGCTTGAAGCAATCGCGAAGGGAAAAATGGATCGGGAAAATAATATGCTAAAAAACGCGCCGCACACCGCCCGACAGATCGCTTCTGAAAATTGGGACCGGCCTTACACGCGAGAACGAGCAGTTTTCCCAGCGGCGTGGACGCGCGAACACAAATTCTGGCCTGCCGTCGCACGCATCGACAATGTTTACGGCGACAGGAATTTGTTCTGTTCGTGTCCACCCGTTGAAGATTTTCCCGAATGAATTCCTCCAGCAGCAGCTGGATTACACCTGGGAGGAATCTTCGCTCGGGATGACAGGAAACCAGCGGCGTGGCGACTTATCCTTCTGGTGCAAGTTCGGGAGCGGCGACGACGCGGGTGGGAACAAGCCGTAACCCCGGACCGCTTGTTTCTGCGGTCGCCGTGGGACCGGCTTCGTGATATTCGGCGTCGCTGTTGACCTGCCAGAGGTCGTAAAGCTTTGTCTCCGCCAAAATATTCTCGACGCATAACATCGCCGTCATCATGGCGTGGTCCTGATTATTGTACTTATGCATCCCGTTGCGACCGACGAGATGCAGATTCGGATAACGACTGTCCAGCTCCTCGCGGATGGTGGCGACATACTCGGCGTAATCATCGTCGTAAACGGGATACGCCTTTTTCTGACGCACAACGCAGCCATCCACGAAATCGCCTTCCCTCGCCAATCCAATGTGAATCAGCTCGCGCTTCGCCAGATCAATCAAATCAAGATCGCTCGAGTCCCAGAGACCGTCGTGTTCGAAGCAGAAATACTCGAGACCATAGCAAACTTTGTCCGGCTCGGGCACCATCTCGGGGGACCAGGAACGGAAATTTTGAACGCGACCGACCTTGACGCTTGGATCGTGAATGTAGATCCAGTTGTCATCAAACATCTTTCGATCTTTTAAAATCAACATCACGGTGAGGAAATCACGATACTTCAGGCTCGCGGCAGCATACTTTGTCGGGTCGCTCACACTCGGCGACAATCCGTAGACCAGCTCCCGCATCGGCGCGGATGAAATGATGTGTTCCGCTTCAATGGTTTGCCGATCGCCTCGCCGATCTTTGTATGCGACGGTCCAGTTGCCAGACGTTTCATCGTACGAGCAACGCGTTACCCTGCAGCCCATCTCAAGCTGACCGCCCAGCACCTTGATTTTTTCGGCGCACGCTTCCCACATCATTCCGGGACCTTTCCGCGGATAGCGGAAGGAATTGATCAGCGTTTTAATTACCTTCGTTCGATCTCCGTTGTAGCGTTGCGGAATCAGGGCATTCTTGATGGCACTGCCCAGCGAAAGTCCTTTGATCCGCTGCGCGGCCCAATCGGCGGAGATTTCCTTGCAGCTCATTCCCCAAACCTTTTCAGTGTAACTTTTGAAGAATGTGTTGAACAGGCGTTTGCCAAATTGATTGCTTACCCACTCTTCGAAATTGCGTGGGTTTCGCGTGGGCAACAGGCGCGCTTTTAGCCACGAAAGGACACAGAGCGCGGACCTGAAGACACCCAGCTTGAGCAGGGCTTCGATCGGTCTTAACGGATAGGAGAAAAATTTGCCATCGTAGAAAATGCGCGATGACCGGGGGCGCACGAGCATGTCGTTCGGCAAAATCTCCGTCCATAGATCTTCGACTGCCTTCGACTTGGAAAAGAAACGGTGCCCGCCAATGTCGAAGTGAAAACCCTTAAAGGTAACCGTTCGGGAAATTCCGCCGACGTAAACAGGGTCGGCTTCCAGGACAACGGCATCGACTTCCTCTTTCGACAAAAGATAACCCGCCGTTAAACCCGCCGGCCCCGCGCCAATAATGACAACTTTTGTTTTCATCTTGTTCTAAGCAACCCAGTTGCCCCGGGTGAAATTCCAGACGTACCAGCCCTGTACGCATAGCCCGGCAGCGCTGAGCAGCGCCACCGCCGCGATGCCGAATGCCCTAACGAGCACCGGCGGCGTGCGAAATTGACTCAGAAAATTCAAGAGCGCCAGCACAATCAATGCGTACACGCAAAATTCGTAGCGGAGCATGCTTTCCATATCGACGCAGGCCACTCCGCTGACGGAAAGATAAAAAATCACAAAGGCACAGAAATAGATGCCAGCGCGAATGGGAAAGTCCGCCCATCTGCGACTCGACAGTTCGCAAAAAGCGATACCAACAAAAAGCACGGCGCCCAGCGTCATTGACATTTGGCTCGCCTCCACCGGATCGTTCAGCGCCGGAACAAACCAGCGATAACTAGAGGGCTTAAACACCGCCAAATAATCGGGAACGATTCCCCACCCGGCTGCCTGCGTAAGCATATAAACATCCCAGTGGCCCCAGCGTAGCTGCGAATAAGTGAAGAATCCTACGGCGCCGAAACTTGCCACCAGCGTCATAACCATCGCCGGCTTCTCCTTGCGAATCCACGGTCTCAACTCAAGTAAACCGCGCCATCCAGTTTGGAAAACCGCGCGCACCAGCGGAAAAAACGCACACACAATTCCGACAATCCGCGTTGCCGACATGACGATGCCGTG
>Ga0126380_10000953_pt1 | contig 10417 bp, 11 predicted proteins | sample PanSoiMetPlot_26_FD_92544 | JGI IMG/M metagenome (GOLD analysis project Ga0126380, IMG submission 92544) | Tropical forest soil microbial communities from Panama - MetaG Plot_26 | ecosystem: Environmental > Terrestrial > Soil > Tropical forest > Bulk soil | place: Panama | collected 2016-02-17
CCTGAAATCCTTGTCCGTTGTCGACAATGGATCCCGATATGAAGAAGACGCTGCTTCCAGGGTTCGCAAATATCCCTGTTCCGGACGCGGGACGCTCGATTTCAGTGAACGCCAAGTGGTTCGCGTCCAGAACACCGAGATCCTTAGTCACTAATGTGCCGTTGCTTGCGACGATTGTGAGCTGGCCAGAATAGGAGAGATTGACTTGCGGCTCGACGTTTTGGAGGCCGGCTGACGGAGCTATGGCAAGAGCGGTGAAAGTTGTGCTGCCATCAAGCACGCCTGCGTCGGTGATCGTACCAGCAGTGCAGAGTCCAACAGAGCTCGCGCAGTTCTGCGTAGTGAACACGCTGTGAATTGTGCCGTGCACTGGCCTGCACGTGAGAGGCGGCGGGGTGGCTAGCATCATTGCAGCGGCGCCTGCTACGCCCCCAAAGGCCAATGCCACCAGAACGAAATGTTTCATTGCTTTCTCCTCCTTTCGACCACGACAGCAGACAAATTCACGGAGCCCTCGTATATTTCCCAACGCATTTGCTCAAGGAGCACAAGAATTCGGCTACAGCCCTTTCATCTTGTCCCCTTTGTGAAATAGCCCCCACGAAGCAATGAAAGGCGTCCCTTTCTGTGTTGATTTCAGGCGATCTTCTCAATACGCCACCAGCCGTTGTCGCGCCTTAAGTCCTCATCCCGCAACGGCCCATCAGACGTCCGCTTCAGCGGACAGATGACCCGCACGCGCAGCCCCTACGGCGACACGACGTCAAACACGCCACGCTCGTATTGAAGTAAACGATACGGGTCATCCGCGAGAACGGGCTTGTTCACTTCCAACATCCCTATTTCACTTGCCGAAATCCTGTCCCACCGACGTTATTCAAGCAGTTGCTAGAAAGTGCCCCAGCTTTGCACACCGTTTCAAGGCACAGCGTGAAATTCGTTGGTGAGCCTTCAGCTCAATGATGAGAAAGCATTTAACATCCCTGGTGAACGGTTTCATGACTGAGGCACAAGCGGCCGAAAGAAGGTGATAGAATTCGTCCACGAGGCCTTCCCCCAAGTGCTACAGGTAGCAAACACTCGTCGCTTCGGGGTCTTCGAAGTGAATCTTCAGGCGCGGGAACTACGCAAACATGGCACTCGCGTAAGACTAAGCGGCCACCCGTTTGAAATTCTAGCTCTGCTCTTAGACCGGCCGGGCGAAATCGTTACGCGCGAACAGTTGCGCGTGCGTCTTTGGCCTGCTGATACCTTCGTGGACTTCGAGCACGGTCTCAATACTGCGGTCAAGAAACTCCGCGCAGCTCTCAGCGATTCGCCCGAAAACTCACGTTACATCGAGACGGTTCCTCGGCATGGCTACCGCTTCGTCGCTCCAGTCGAATCGGTCCGAGTGGGGATGGATGCTGTCTCGACTGCGAACAAGACTTCCGCTTCTTCGCAGCCGCGCCATGAGCAAGAAAGCGCACCGCGAAGACGGGCTGTGACTCTCTGGGCCGTGCCAATGGCTTGCGTTGCGCTTCTTTCTGTCCCACTAGGGCTAGCTTTCTTTACAGCCAAGGTTCCGCACGTGACTTCCACGACTCGATTGACGCGCAGCGGGCGTGTCGATGACTGGGGAAGTTTGGCGACAGACGGAGCGCGAATTTATTACTTGGAAAGAGAGGGGGCACACTGGAACCTAATGCAAACTTCAGCCCAGGGAGGAAACCCGCAGGCCGTTGGGATAGCTTTCCCTGATGTTAATGGGCAGATTCTGGACATTTCGCGAGACCTCTCGCAAATGCTTGTGAGCACTTTCGTCAGGCGAGACACCGAAATGCCCCTTTGGGCTCTCCCTATTCAAGGAGGTGCTCCACACCGTGTCGGGAACATCGAAACGAAATACGCACTATGGACTCCGGACGGGAAACAGGTTCTATACTCGCACGACAGGGATTTGATGATCGCTGATGCCGATGGCAAAAACACTCGTAAGCTTGTGACGGCTTCAGGAAGAATTTACGATTTTTCTGTCTCTCCGAACGAAAAAATTATCCGATTCAGCATGGAGAATCCTCATACGACTAACGGTGAACTTTGGGAAATATCTGTCGCGGGAAGCGACCTTCACAGGCTTTTTGCCAACTGGACGAAGCCACTAGGGGAATGCTGCGGGCGATGGACGCCGGATGGACGTTACTACATTTTCTTGGCTTGGCGAGGAGACCGATTGGGAGTCTGGGCGGTTCGGGAAAAGCAAGGCTTATATTTTTGGGAGCATGCATCACCCGTCAACCTAATTTCTGGCCCAAGTATGTTCAGCAGAATGATCCCAGACCGTGACGGGCGAAGGATCTTTGCCGTAGAACAAAACCTAGAAGGCGACATGATGCGTTACGACCAGAAACAACGGGCGCTTGTCTCTGTTCCCGGGCTTCCTCACAACAGCACAGTATTCTATTGTTCGACGGGCGAATGGATTCTGTACCAGAATGATTCAGACTTTTCGCTGTGGAGAAGCAAGGCGGATGGTAGCCAGCAATTGCAGTTGACGCGACCATTGCTAAGGATTGCAGATCCGCAATGCTCCCTGGACGCAACGCAAATCGTGTTCATGGGACCAAGAGAGGGACCCAACCAGGGCACACAAGTTTACGTCCTACCGCGTGACGGAGGCGAGCCGCGCCGCCTTCTTCGGGAGAGTGGCTCGCAGTATCATCCACATTGGCTGCCGGACGGAAAATCGGTAGCCATTTCCGTATCTCCGGTGGAAGGCGAGAAGGAGCCGACACCCGGCATCTACGTAACCAATGTGGCGACGCAGCAGGCCTACAAGCTCCCAGAGTCCCAAGACATAGACAGTGCGGAATGGTCCCCCAACGGCCGTTTCGTCCTCGGGGTCACAAATGACTTCCATCGGATCAAGCTTTACGATATCGGGAAAAAAAAGTGGGCCCAGGTAGTGACGGCAACTCTCGTCAGCGGGCCTTCATGGGCACCTGATTCTGAGTCCCTATACTTTCAGGACATCTTGGAAGAAGATCAGCCGATCTACCGTCTCTGGTTGTCCGGCATGCGCCGGGAGAAGGTTTACGATTTTCACAAGGAATTGAACTCAGGTTATTTTCGGTGTGTTTTGTACGGAATTAAGTCAGACGGATCCCTTCTCGTTCATCTCTCCCGAAGTTATGCCGATCTCTACGCGTTTGACGTCGATTTCCCCTAACAATTCCACGCTGAGAGGCTGTCGTTCCAATCCGACTCGGAAGCACTCTCGGTGCACCTTGCCCGCCACCGAACTCACTGTGTTCGCACAATCGACGCTCGGCCCCAGCAATCCGAGGATCTGTTTATACTTGATTTGCGCGTAAGCGCCTTAGGATCAAACAGTTTCGACATTACTGGTCCAATCTGTACACGCACCTTCATCATGTAGATTCGGAAAGGGTTAACCTTGCTGCGGGCATCATGATTGGCCAGTAATGTCGGCTACTCGGAAGCTAAGGCCGTTGCGAGCACTTTAGCCGATTACCGAGGCCACAACACTTGATCGCATCCAAGCGAGCGGCCTTGCACAGGAGCTTGAGGCAGAAGCCCTGTCGAGGGCAAAGGTCGGCAACTGGATCGAGTATCCCCCGGAGCAAACCGGCACCGGATACCGATGGATCTTCTTGGCCGACAACGAATGGCTTCCTGTTCAGAAATTCCCATGGTTTGGTAAGTATGAATCTGGTACCACACAGGTGATGCACGCCGCGTTGCTTGGCGAGGTTCAAAGGCTTAAAAAGCTCCTCGCCGAAGGAGGAGACGTCAACACTGCTACCCCTGATGGCTCGTCAGCGCTAGTCTACGGCGCATCGAGCGGAAGTTACCAGGTTGTGGAGACTTTGTTGAACGCCGGAGCCAGGGCAGGGACGGGTGCTGGGGGCGAAGCGCTAGTCACAGCGGCTGCAGCAGGCAATGAGAGGAGCGTTGAACTCTTGCTCAAAGCCGGGGCTGACCCCAACTACCGCAGCAAAGACGGCGCAACAGCACTGTCGGTCGCCGTTTCGCACCATCACGACAAGACTGTCCAGCTACTCAAGCGGGCTGGCGCACAATCGCAAAAGGGCAGTGCAAAGTGAACCGTCCTCCTCTTTCTGCTAACCTCATGCGCCCAAGCTGCACAACCCGGCTTGAGTCCCTTCCAAAGCGGAGAGCTGAGTTCATCGAACCCATGGACTGTGCTCCGATCACAAAGCTCGCAGATGGGCCTGGATGGATTTACGAAATCAAACTCGATGGCTACCGTGCTGTCGCCGTCAAAAATGACGGTCGTGTGACCCTCTTTTCGCGGCGTCGCAATGCTTCCGCGTTAAGAACCGACAGGCCGCCAGCCGGAGTAACGGAATCTTGATTTGACAGGAACGAAGCGGCGGCGTAGGGTTTTGGCCAAGCCGGAGCCAGGTCGGGAATTCCGACTAGATTACTCCCCGGACCTTTCGAGAATTCCTCTAAAATCTGCAACGAAGGGAGATGCCCATGAAGAACCTTTTCTTGGTACCGCTACTGGTTTCCGCCTTCAGCTTGGCGCTGGCAGCTGATGATGACCACGGCGTTGTCTTCAGTGCGAACCTTTCGACTTTCAACGAAGTGCCGCCGAAGGCCAATGGTGCACACGGCACTTTTCGGGCGAAGTTGAGCGAAGACGGTACCACGCTGAATTGGACGTTCACATGGTCTGGCCTGACGGGCCCACCCTTATTCGCCCACATTCACTTTGGTCTGAAAGGCGGCAATTATCCGGTAATGACGTTCTTCTGCGGTGGGCCAAAGGGCGTTTCCGGCATCCCGCAGAAACCCGATTGCCCGCAGACCACATCTGGTTCGATCAGCGGCACAACGACGGCAGACGACATCATTGCCTTGAATGCAGCCCCCAACGATCAGGCCCTCGATCAGCATGACTTCGCTGGCTTTCTCAGCGCCCTCCGCCACGGCTCTGCGTATGCGAACATGCACACTATGCGCTTCCCGGGCGGTGAGATTCGTGGGCAAGTTCGGCGCGGCGATGCCGATGGAGAGGATCTGCACGCCGGCTTCGACTTTGGCTTTGTCACGCGGCTTGCGGGGACGCGCCGGTAACACTCCCACGCCATAGTGCGCGGCCATCTCTTGGTACGTGGGGTTCAGGTCCGGCTCGTAGCGGCATGGTTTCGCCACTCCGGTTTTGGTGTTGTCCGGGACGACCAGTTGTGGGCAGCCTCCCAGGAATTCGAAGGTGAGCACATGGGCCCGATCCAGGCGACCATCTGCTGATTTTCGCTGGCTTCCGCGTAGGTGTATTGCGTCATTCTGTTTGTGTTTGGATCCCATTGGTATGCGTCGGCATCTCCCGACCCCGAGCCGAGATTGATGGCGGTGGGAAGGCCGGCGGCATTATACGTGGTGCCGGAGACCGGATTTTGGCCAGAGGAGGCCGAAACAGTGTTGACTCTACCTTCGCCGTCCGGGGTCCACATCATGGTCTTCCCGTATATTGGTTCGCTTACCATCTTGGTGTGGACGTTGTTGTCCCTTACTTTTATATTGGGGCCTAATCGCAACCCGACCAAGCAAGCGTCGGAGCTTATCGAAATAAACGGCCTCGCTAACGGGAACTGCTCCACGCGGGTCGTCGTCCCGACAAGCGAAATAAAGACAACGGTTCACTTTCCTTTTTCCAACAGCATTCTCAACTTGGTCTTTCGTGTTTCGTCTCGCGGCGTTCTTCCACTTGTTTTTATCCAGCCGAGCATTTTCCCGACGTGTACGCGATGAACGGTAGGCTCCTCGTAAATTTCGACAACGACCCATCCGATTCGACTACCGTCGCACTCCCATCCGACTCGTTCGAGTTTCCGCAATCCCTTCAACGCCGCTTCATAGACGGACTCCGCTCGCACCCTCACGCTATGCTCGACACCGTGATCGTCAACTAGCTTCACGACGCAATCTCGGTCTGGCATTTGCAGCTCTCAGGAGGAATTGCAGGTAGAGGAGGGGAGCCCAAAGTTTACTTCATCCGGGAGCCGCGTGCCATCGGACCGCCATTGAGACCATTGAGAGCAGTAACTTACGTTCCTAACGAGACGGGATAGAATTCATAGGGGAGGTGATCTATGCATCGTTCTTGCCTCGTGCTCCTAAGTCTCTTGGTCGTCTCAACCCTGGGTTTCGGTCAATCAGCTTCAAATGACTCCCAGGGTATGGAAGCTCTGGTCGCCGAGGTCCGACAATTGAGAAAAGATTTGCAGGCGAGCAACGGAAATGCGCTCAAGGCGCAAGTTCTCCTCTTTCGGTTGCAGGTTCAGGAAACGACGGTTGCGCGTGTCTCGCAACAACTCAATGAAGCGCGTGGAAAGCTCGCTGACACGCAGCGTCATCGGACTGAAATATCTGAGAGGTTGAAGCGGCTGCAAGACGCCCTGGACAACACTGAAATTTCTCCAGCAGATCGGAAACAAATCCAGTACGAAGTTTCTGCAAGCAAAGCAGAACTCGAAAATCTGGCAACGGAAGAACAACAGAGGCAGACCGCGGAGTTACAAGCCGAAGAACAACTGCGTACAGAACAGGCGAAACTCAACGAACTTGAAGACCGCGTAGATCGACTGGAAAAGGACCTGACCAGCAATCCGAAATAGGTTGCCAAACGTCCAGCCCTACCGCTTGGTAAGAAGCTTGAACCCCGTGCTGGTGTCCGGCTCTTCCACGAACACCTGAGTAATCAACGGTTCGAATAGGCCTTCCGGCGACAACTGCCTTACGACACCTCCCGTCTGCCAACCACTGGGTGTGAGTATCCGGACAAGGCTGTTTTGGCTTTCCATGAAGGCATCCATATTCTTGTATTCTGTCACCAAAACAATGGAGCTTGGGTCGCCTAGGTTGTGGCCGGGAGTCACCAATGTCGCATTTTGAATGCGGTGATAGTCAAGAACCGCACCTCGCCGTTTGGCTTCGGCCCGGACGCGCATCCAGTGATCGTCCAAATACCCCATTGCCGCGCCGAAATTCTCAGGCATTACTTTTATGAATTCCAGCGTCCAAACTGGTCTCTCTGTGATATTCGGGCTTTGGGCGTCTCCTCCAACAACGAAGAAAAGAGAGCAAAGAAAGAGACCCGCGAGTATGCGTCCCTTCATGGTTTTACCTCCGCATCTGTCAAACGAGTTTAGCCCCGTTCGTTCCACGGTTGCCAGAAGGATTTCACGGTATCCGGTGCGTGCCCGGCATGTCGCTAACTTAACCTACCGGAAGTAACCCGGCAGGCCCTTCTTGGTCTCGCGCAGGATTTCCAATACGGCTTTGACGGTCAGCAGCCGACAGCAGCGCATACTTTGTGTCCTTCGTCGCTCCAGATAGGATCAGCCACATCCGTTGATAGATTGCATCCTTGGCCTCGGAAGGCAACGCATCGAATACGGCCGAATAGATCATATAGCTGCAAGGATAACGCATCAGGCGGTGTCCAAAGTCAAATTGACGCAAGGACCGGCCCCTGCTGTCACTTGGCCCTTCCGTAGAAAACTTCTCCATAAACCCTGATGTCCCTTTGATCTTGTTTGGCAAAGGCGCTTCATCGACGAACAGCATGTAGTCCACTACGTCCTCTGCCGAAGCGCTCAAGCCACTTGTCTGAATATCCTGCACAATCCCATTTCGCACAAGGTATCGCGCCTGCCAGCCGATGCGCGTGAGCAAGTTCATCATGTGCATTTGGTGTTCGAAGACCATAAGGGCAACGATGTCGCTATAAGGAGAAAGATAGGCATCGGTGTCGAATCGTCCGGCAAGCGATGCCAAATTCAAAGCCTGGTCGGTCACGATGGCTTCGGCCTTGGCTCCACCAATAACGACAGCGTTGCCCATGTGCCGCATTGCTCCTGTCCGACCGGTAACGTACCAGCCGCCCCAACGTTCTTCCAACGGGCTGCGATGATCGGAAATGTAGTTGCCGAGCCACGGCATCGTTGTTCCATTGGGCGCGGTGAATTGACTGCGCACCAACATGCCAGGGACACCCATCGCGTTGTTAGAGTTGTGGCAGGACAAGCAGTCGTTGTTACGGGTAAATTGAGGGGTCTCGACAGGAGTCTGCGCCAAGGTGTAGAAAATGACGCCTTGGCGAGGGTCTTGTACTGCTACCTCGATAAAGCCGCCACGCACCCATCCAATCGCCGCGAAGTCGTTGAAGAAAAGCGTGCGTGGGTTGTGTGGGTTTATACGTTCTCTCTGAACGCTGGTCTTTGAGAAGACAGCCATCTGCGATTCGATAGGAACGTGAAGCGCTTCGAGTGCGGACGCCAGATAGCCCCGCTCGCTGTCAAATTTGAGTCGAACTTTGCCTCCCTCAATGTCGCGATTCAAGATCGCAACGGCGTCGGTAGTGGGCCGCGAACTGTACTCAATCGCGGGATCGTCAGGCTCTGGAACAAAACCCTTATCAACGTCGCTGAAACCAACAGCGCCGATAATCAGGGTCAGCCCTCCAAACAACGCACCATATTGCACAAGAATGCGGGTCTGACGGAGCCGCCGTAGCCTCTGATGAAAAGAGTAAAAGTGGCAAGCCATTTGATGCCGCCAAGACTATTTATACCGCAAGACATCCATCACGTCGGTTGCGCATCGCCCATGTGAGTCTTCTCATACCAACTTTCAACAGTCCTGGGGGATGGCGTCCTGTAAAACGTGCTGTCGATCTCGACCGTGCGGAATTGCTTCGCGTAGTACGAGAGATAGTTTGTTGACTTCATTCCTTTTGGATAGAAACTGCCTTCCCAACCGGACGCAGTGAAAGACGAAGTGCCGAGCAGAATTTGAATGCCGGGAATCTCGAAGGGGCGAACGGTTTCTCGCAGAATATCAGGACCGACAGACTCGTGCAGCTTGTCTCCGTACAACGGGAACAATGTGGGTTGGGCGACCGGGCCTGACTCAGCCTTTGTACGCTTGGTCATCGTAATTGAATTCTAGCCGACGCTTCTCGGATGTATACTCCGGTGATCGGTTTCCTCCATGAAGGACCTGCTAGAAAAGATACTTGCATACTTGCCGGGGTACATTCTTGATTTAGCACGCATATTTTCAGGACCAAAACAGTTTGTTGCCGAACGTAATAAGGGAAATGAAGGTGATCTCGTAAAGGCTTTTACGTTTTTGGGCGTCTCATTGTCCATATTCTTCATTCTTCAAGGGAGCTTTGTAGCTGCACAGAAGTTCCTTACTAACGCAATTATGGACGGTATCCTGTACCTTTTATTTATCGCCATTTTTTCTGCGATTATTCAGTTGTGTTGGAAAATTGTTGGCGGCAAAGCAGAGTATCAGCGTTTCTTAATCACATCCTCGTATTTTGTCGGCGTTCTATCGATAGGGCTTGCACTAGGCTCCTTGTGCTTTATTGGCATTCTTCGAATGCTTTTCCGCGACTCCTACACGTGGTTTGTTAAGTTCATTCAGGCACCTAGTCTTCCGGCGGCGTTAAACCAGGACCCGAGTGTCTCAATCGGCATTCTTTTGGCATTTATGGCATTCGTGGCCGTGATGTTCGTAACCTTTGTGTGGGCTTTGATAAGTTGGGGAGCGTATCGTGAATTGAATCAGTTGTCGCGCCCCCGTTCGTGTGTAGCCTTGTTGTTGACGATCTTACTCTCATTCCCTGTCGCAGCGGCTTTGTACGTAATGGCGTTTTAAATGTTGTCGAACCGCTCGAACTCAATTTACCGTACTCAGTATCCGAGCCGTTTCGCGCTTCTGTTACTCCATCTGGGCTATCGGATCGAATTACCCAATCCTCAACCCAGCCAGGCACAGGCGCAGTGATTTTCGACTCTGAGGATAAATCGGGCTGTCCTGTTTAGACGAAGCCAGCCGCACTTAAGGCTGGACTGCTGGATTTGACCAGCGTTGTCCCGGCCCATTTCATGCTAACACGCCCGAAAACCGCTCCAGGCCGCCTTCCGGGCCAACTCTGGCTATTCTGGCGAGCGTCCGGGGCTTTCCCGGCTTTTGTGCCGAATCTGAGAGCTATTTAAGTATATAAGTTGCTGATAATTTTGGCGGTTAAGCCTAAAGTTCTGCCCTTTCCGACAAAATCAGGGTAAAAAAGACAAACCCAGGAATGCGCCTTTGCCGCGCAGACGTGGACGCGCCTCGCATCGGCATCGTCAAGAGGCTGAATCACCGTGGCATACGCTTTCACCACAGCTTCCAACCATCGCGCGTTACTCTTGCGGGTCTCTTTCGGCTAGAACGTAAGCCATACCGAGACGTTGGGCATTTATCAAATCAAGTCGCTGCATTAGCTGGCGCACAGCTTTTCGAGCATCAACATCTGTAACCATCGTTTCCCTCATCCTAGGGTTCCTGCGATGCGTACCGCGCCCCTGACGTACTTCGAAGAGTCGCC
>Ga0126380_10000954_pt1 | contig 10414 bp, 10 predicted proteins | sample PanSoiMetPlot_26_FD_92544 | JGI IMG/M metagenome (GOLD analysis project Ga0126380, IMG submission 92544) | Tropical forest soil microbial communities from Panama - MetaG Plot_26 | ecosystem: Environmental > Terrestrial > Soil > Tropical forest > Bulk soil | place: Panama | collected 2016-02-17
GGTGTCACGCTGCAGCTCTATGATCACGGGGCGGCTACCCACCGCGCCGGCGCCTGTTGCGCCGGGCAGGACATCTATGACGCGCGTGCGGTCGCCGAGCGCATTGGCATTGCCCATTACGTGCTCGACTACGAACACCGCTTCAAGGAGGCGGTGATCGACCGCTTTGCCGAGAGCTATGTTGCCGGCGAGACGCCGGTTCCGTGCGTGGAGTGCAATCAGGCGATCAAGTTCCGCGATCTTCTCGCAACCGCGCGCGAGCTTGGCGCCGGCGTCCTGGCAACCGGCCATTACGTGGTCTCGCGGCCGCTGCCCGGCGGCGGCCGCGCGCTTTATCGCGCGCGCGAGGCGGAGCGCGATCAGAGCTATTTCCTGTTTGCCACTACACGCGAGCAGCTTGAGGTGCTGCGCTTCCCACTTGGCGACAAGACGAAGGCACAGACTCGGGAGCTGGCGCGCCGCTTCGGCCTTGCGGTCGCCGACAAGCACGACAGCCAGGACATCTGCTTCGTGCCGTCCGGCCGCTACACCGAGGTGATCGAGCGTCTCAAGCCCGGCGCCGCCGAGCCGGGCGACATCGTCGATCTCGAAGGCCGGGTACTCGGGCGCCACTCCGGCATCATTCACTTCACCGTGGGCCAACGCCGTGGCCTTGGCATCGCCGCCGGCCATCCGCTTTATGTGGTCCGGCTCGATGCATCATCGCGCCGCGTGCTCGTAGGGCCGCGCGAGGCTTTGCGCACTAGCCGTATGCGTCTTCGCGAGGTCAACTGGTTGGGCGGGGACAGCATCGAGCATGCGCTGTCCGTCGGTTGGCATGAGGTATTCGTCAAGGTGCGCTCCACCCGGCCGCCGCAGCCGGCTTGGCTCAGCCGGGGCGCACATGGCGTGGAGGTCGATCTTCTCGACGGCGAGGACGGCGTGTCGCCGGGCCAGGCCTGCGTGTTCTACGATGCCGCCGAAGGACAGGCGCGGGTGCTCGGCGGCGGGTTCATTCAAAGCGCGGTCGCGGCAACGCGCCTTCCGCTCATGCGAGAGGCGCGCGTGGGCTCGGGCGCAAGTCACATGTGAGTTTCGCCGCACGGCTTATGGGAGCGGCGAAGCGTGAGTTGACGCGGGGGCGATGGCGGGCGAAATCGACATCGGTACGGTTGCGAAGGCCTATGCGCGCTGGGCGCCGGTCTACGACTTCGTTTTCGGCGCCGTCTTTGATGCTGGCCGCAAGGCCTCGATCGCGGCGGCCGAGCGCATCGGCGGGCGCATCCTCGATGTGGGAATCGGCACTGGCATTTCGCTGACCAACTATGCGCCAACGCAGCGGGTCGTCGGCGTCGACTACTGCGAGCCGATGCTGCGCAAGGCGCACGAGCGCGTCCTCGCGCACCGGCTCGCCCATGTCGAGGCGCTGGCAGTGATGGACGCGCAGCATCTCGGCTTTCCCGACGCCTTCTTCGACGCCGTGGTCGCGCAATACGTCATCACCACGGTGCCTAACCCGGAGGCGGCGCTTAACGAGTTTGCCCGCGTCACTAAGCCGGGCGGCGAGATCATCCTGGTCAACCATCTCGGCGCCGAGGCCGGGCCGCGCCGCGTGTTCGAGCAGGGCTTTGCGCCGATGGCACGACGGCTCGGCTGGCGGCCGGAATTCCGCTGGCAGCGGCTAGCGCAATGGGCGGAGCGCCACGGCGGCGTGCGACTCATCGAACGCCGGCCGATGCCGCCGCTCGGACATTTTTCGCTGATTCGCTTCGGGCGCGTTCGACTGGGTGGGGACGGGCGAGGAGGGGCGGACGGCGGGCGATATGCGGCTCACCGGGATGAATGACCCGGGCGAGCTTCCGATTCTAGGCTGCCTCGTCTGAGGACTTGCGTAGCGCGCGCACGTTGAATGCTTTGACGGGTCGGTGGAACCCTTTCAGATCGAGCTCGCCGGTCGATTCCATCTCCGCCATGGCTTCCACCTCGGCGCGCACTTTCGCGTCGACCAAGATCTGGCCGTTCTGCGCCTGATCGCAGAGTCGGGAGGCGAGATTGGCGACCGTTCCCGTCGCGGAATACTGGAAACGGCCCTCGAATCCGATGCAGCCGAGTGTCGCAAAGCCATGGGCGATCCCGATCCCGAAGCCAAGATCGTGACCGCGCGTGCCCCAATTGGCAGTGAGTTTTGCGACTCCATCGCGCATCGCGACCGCCATCTGCACGGCTCTTGCCCATGGAGCCTCACATGGCAACGGATCATTGAAGAGAACCATAATCCCGTCGCCGGCAAACCGCTCGACGGTGCCCTCGAATTTGTCGATCAGGCCGCCTAGTACGCCGTAATAGTCCCGCAGTATCGCGATCACCTCCTCAGGCTCGGCGGTCTCTGCAAACGCGGTGAAGCCGCGCAAGTCGCAGAAGACGACGGTCACCTCGCGGCGATGGCTCTCCAGCACGCGTTCATCGCCGGAAGAGACGAGTTGCGCGACTTGCGGCGGCAGAAACCGCTTCAAGCGCCCGATACGCTCGATTTCGGCGACCTGCTCTGCCACGCGCTCCTCGAGCGTCCGGTTCCACTTGGCGAGATCGGCTGCCTGCGCCTGCACCTGATCGTGCAGCGCCTTGATGCGCAGGACCGATCTCACGCGTGCGACGAGAGCGGCTTGATCCACCGGTTTGGTCAGGTACTCGTCGGCACCGGCTTCCAGGCCGGCCACGATGTCCTTACTGTCCGCCTTTGCCGTCACCAAAATTATGGGCAGGAACGGAAGAGTGTCATCGGCCTTAAGTCGGCGGCAGGTCTCGATGCCGTCGAGGTTAGGCATCATCACGTCGAGGAGGATGAGATCGGGGCGATTTTGCTTGACAGAGGCCAGTGCCTCTTGGCCGTCAGCCGCCTGCAAGGTCTCGTAACCATGCGCTTGCAACCGTGTCGTAAGGATGTCGCGGTTGGTCGCGTTGTCATCGACCACGAGGATGCGCGGGGGATCGTTCATGGCGGCGCCCCGAGGGAGACACTTATGGCACATACTCCCGGATCTTGGCCAGCAACGCCCGAGGGCTATACGGTTTGGTCACGTAAGCATCGCACCCGGCCGCCCTTGCCCTGCCTTCGTCGCCGCTCAAGGCATAAGACGTTATCACGATGATCGGAATGGCGCGCAATGCCGGGTCAGCCTTGATGCGGCGCGTTGCTTCATAGCCATCGAGCAAAGGCAGCTGGATATCCATCAGGATCAGGTCCGGCCGTTCCCTCGCTGCGGCAGCGAGCGCCTCTTCCCCGTTTTCGGCTTGGATGATCTCGTAGCCTGCGCTCGTCAACAGGTCGTGCAGAATCCGCCGATTGTCCTCCTGATCCTCGACTACCAGGATGCGCCTGCTCATGACCGCGCCTTCTCGTGGTCGACTGAGACAGGAAGTGTGAAGAAAAAGGTCGATCCCTTGCCGGGCGCAGATTCGACCCAGATCCGTCCATGGTGCATTTCGACGATTCGCTTGGCGATCGACAATCCAAGGCCGGTACCGCCCTTGCTTCGCGTGGACGATGTGTCCGCCTGCTGGAATTCGTCGAAGATCCTGGCCTGGTCGGCGGGATTGATGCCGGGCCCGGAATCCGAGACTGCAACGGTGAATGTTCCGTTTGCTGCAGACGCCTTGATGGCGACCTCGCCCGCCTGGGTGAATTTGATCGCGTTTCCGACGAGGTTCAGCAAGACTTGCGCAATGCGCCGCTCGTCACCATGACCAATCGGCAGCTGCGCCGGCACGTCGGTCTTGAATGCGAGGTGCTTTTCAACTGCCAGCGGCTCCACAGCATTGAACACCCCGTCCACGACCTCGTTGAGGGAATAATCCGCAACCGACAATGTGAGCTGCCCTGCCTCGATCTTTGCAAGATCGAGCACGTCGTTGATCAGGCCGAGAAGGTGGCGGCCGTTGGCCTGCACGCGCTCGATAACTTGGCGCATCCTGGCCGGCGTCTCGCCGTAGATGTGGTCAAGAATGAGTTCGGTGTAACCGAGAATGGCGTTCAACGGGGTGCGTAGTTCGTGGCTCATGTTGGCGAGGAATTGCGATTTGTGTTTGCTTTCGATCTCGAGCTGGCGACTCTTCTCATCGATTTCGCTGAAGAGACGAGCATTCTGGATGGCCAATACCGATTGGGCGGCGAACGTCTTGAGAAGATCGACCGTCTCTTTTGGGAGGAGCCCAGGCTCTTTCCTGCGAACCACGAGCAAGCCGACAATGTGGTCTGGCCGAACCAAGGGTGCGATTAGCAGCGCTCGATAACCCGCGCGCCGGATGACGTCGACCGATGGCTGATCCCGAACGTCTGCAACCTGAACCGGCTCGCGTTGCACGATCGCGGACGCCGCCAGCGGATGATCGAGGCCAACGCCCTGTTTCCTCAGTGCCCCAACTAGCTCCTGGTCCATGCCGTAGGTCGCACGTAGATCAAAATGTTGTTGCCGATCGTCAAAAACATAGATTGCGCCGGCCTCGGTGCCAGATAGCTCCACCGCCTTAGTAACAATCGTCGTCAGCACGTTTTCGAGGTCGAGGGTTGAATTAACCGCTTGGCTGACTTCGCCGAGGGCGCGGAGTTCGCGCACGGATTGGGCCAGCTCGCGGGTGCGACCCTCGATCTTTCTTTCAAGGTCGCTGTAGGAATCCCGCAGCTTTCCAGCCATCTCGTTGAACTGATCAGCGAGACCTTCGAACTCATCGCCGGTCTTAACCGAGATGCGCTGGCCGAGGTCCCCGCCACCGATCCGTGCAGCTCCGGCCTGCAACGCCCTGATCGGCACCACCATTTGTCGCGCGAGAAACATGCCGGCGAGAAATGCCAGACCCAGGGCGGCCAATAGCAACAATCCCGTTCGGCCAATGGTGGAATAAAGCGGTTCATAGGCCTCGTCGACTGGCAGTTCGACGAATACCAGCCAGTCGAGCGGAGCAACCGGTGCATAGGCGGTCAGCACGCGTCGACCTTCGATGTCTTCGGCGACTTGCACGGGATCTGGTGGTGTCTCACCGACTGCACGGGCAGCCCGCACCTGGGCAAGGTTTGAGAGATCGATATTGCGCAGTACCAGGCTGATATCCGGATGCGCAATAAGATGACCCTGCGAGTCGACCACGTAGGCGCGCCCCTTTTTGCCCACTTTGATTTGCGACACGAGATCGAAAATGAACTTCAGATTGATCTCGGCAACGCTGACTCCGGCATCGCGAAAGCTGCCGGCAAGCGCAATCGTCATGTAAGGTTCGGATTCGCGACGAAAATAGACCGGCCCATAATAAATTTTATTTGCCATCGCATTTATGAAGCTGGGGTCGTTGGAAAAATCGGCATTGCTGCCAATCTCGTCCACTTCAATGCGCGAAACACGCAGCTGCTCATGGCCGCTAGCATCGAGTTGTACGAGTTCGGTGATGGCGGGTACTTGGCGGAGCAGACGTGAAGCATCAAATTGGAGTTGTTCGGGGGTGCTCGCGGTCTGCGCCATTTGAGTGGTCCAACCCAGTTGGCTTTCGATCTCCCCGATGAAGCGGCCAATCTTGTCAGCTGCCGCATCCGCCTGCTCATGCTGGATATGGATGAGCGACGCTTTGTGATCCCTATAATAAAACCAGACCTCGAACGCGCCGTTCGTCAGCAGAGCCACGCAGACAACGGCCGCAAACAGTCCGACATATTTGCGAAAAAGCCGGCTCCGCTTCATACTAGAGGGCGCTGCCAAGGGGCTCGTGAGCCCCCGCGCTGCCGCTGGTATCCATCTCATGACAGCGTCAGCCGCCGAGCGCGGTAAATTTCCGCGGCTCATTCGGTCACCTCATCGGCGTCTGCCAGCTGCGTTGCGTATTGACGGCCCAGCACCTCTGCGGTCTCAAAATGGCTTACGAGGTCGAACGTCCTTCGCTGCTGAGCCGTGGTGAGTGGACGGTAAGATAAGCGGAGCTCTGAGACATTCGCGGGGTTAGACATAGCTCGCTCCGCGCCCTGCGTGGCGCGAATTTCCTTTGGAATCTCGAGCCACTTGCGAAAGTGGTGGACCCGGTACGCCCCCATTCGTCAAGCAATAGCATACGCCTATCGCCGCATTGTATGATCTTTGTCACACTTGAGGCAGGCGGGCACCCTCTTTGCTCATGCGAAGGACCGGACAATCTGAATCCAAAAGCGAAATCAATCGGTTTTGAGAAAACTGGAAAGCATATTGCAGTGCGGAAAGCCGGACGTCGCGCTTTATTCGACCACCCTGTTGGCCCGGGCGAGCAGCGTGGGCGGGATTTCGAGGCCGAGCGCCTTCGCAGTTTTGAGATTGATGACTAACTCGAACGTGGTTGGCTGCATCACTGGCAGGTCGGCGGGCCTGGCGCCCTTGAGAATGCGGCCTGCATAGATCCCGGCCTGGTGATATGCGTCCGCGATGCTAGGTCCGTAGCTCAGCAGGCCACCGTCCGTCACGAAGCCGCTCCATTGATAGATCGCTGGCACTGCATGACGTCTCGCGAGCGCGACGATTTGCGGGCGCCAGCTGTTGAAGAACGGGTCGGCGGCGACGAGTAGTGCGTCGACCTTTTCTTGGGCGAGCGCCTCGAACGCGACATCGATCTCGCGCTCGATGCCGGTTTTCTGGACGAGGAGCTGCTGGCCCAACCCTTCGCTGTCGCCTGCAGGTCTCTCAATTGGCCCTCGACCCGGGACGGTTCGGATTGACGAGTACGCCAATCAATTTGGCTGCCGGCTTGAGCTGCTGCAGCAACTCTAACCGTTTCGAGTCGAGCGCGGACGTCAACCCGGCGCTCCCCGTCACGTTTCCGCCCGGCCGGTTGAGACTGGCGACGAGGCCGCTCTTGACCGGATCGGCGACGATTGTGAAAACGACCGGTATGCTCGCGGTCGCCACCTTGGCTGCTAAGGCGGAAGCAGGACCGCCGGCCGCGACAATGACCGTCACAGGACGGTGGACCAACTCCTCGGCAAGACTGGGCAGCCGGCCATAATGATCGTCCGCTCCGCGATATTCGATCGCGACGTTCTGACCGTTCACGTAGCCAGCCTCACCCAAGCCGCGATGGAACGCGGCATATTGCTCTCCCAGCGATTTCTGCGTGCCGCTGTAGAGGAACCCGATGACCCCGGACGATTTTCGACCACCATCGTGAGCCCTTGCGCGCGACCGATCTGGTCTGCCAACAAGCGGGCGACAATGTCGGCGGTGCCGGCGGGTGGGTAGGGTACGACGATTTTAATTGCTCTCGGCGCTTGCGACCACGCGTTGTGACCGCATAGTGCGATGAGCATGACGATAACGGCGCGGAGCATGTTTCTGAGCACGCTTAGGCGCACATCATTGCTCCTGTTGTTAGCGGATGACTGCCGAAGCGAAGCTAAAGGCATTTATCGGGTACCTATGTACCAGCGATAGCAGCGCCATCGTGGCTTGGTTTTGGGAGAGCCTCTTAACAACTAGGCTGGATCATTCAGATTCTCAGGAACCGTCAGATCTTACAAAGGCCTAAGTCGCGAGACACCAAGCTCCCGCGCAAGGTTATCCAACTCAGTCCAAAGCTTCCCAGATAATGGAATTCCGATACGCCGACGTAGCTTTGCCTCTCGGTCTCCGCGCTCGCCGGGTAGCAGCAATTCACTAAAGCCGTCGCGTCGGGGTAGTGCCTTCACCACCTCTTTCAGCTGTTGGATATCGCGACGATAGTCAGTTGAGGGACGAAAGTTTGCGATGTTAAGGACAATGATCATGGCATTCTGAATTGGCGCTTTCGCGCCACTCGAACGGCCAAGCGGCGCGATAATTGGCGTCCCTGCGAGGATCCCGGTCAGGCATTCGAACATCAGCGACAGGCCTGAACCTTTCGGCCCACCGACGGGAAGCATGGCTGCGGCCTGGCCTGCGTCTGTCGTGGGCTTGCCATCGGCATCGATCGCGATCCCTTCGGGAATTGCTCTCCCTTCCACCGCGGCTTGGCGGATGCGGCCTGATGCCGCAACGCTTGTTGCCATGTCGAGCAACAGCGGCGCGTTTTGCGGATCCGGTCCGGGGATGCCGATCGCGACCGGGCTGGTTCCAATGCTTGCCACCTTGGCGCCGTGATAGGCCATGAACGGCAGGCCCGCCAGGATGACGAGGGCGACGTATCCACGTTCCGCGATCGATTGGGCATAACGCCCGATGGCGCCCAGATGATGGGGGTCGCTCAGCAATCCGACCCCAACGCCGAACTCGTGCGCCAATTCGATCGTCAGCGCAGCGGCATGCGTCATGCAAACGGGACCCGCCGCTCTGTGACAATCCATCATGAACGTTGCCGGGAGCAGCCGTCGCGTCAGGGGCTGCGCTGTGGGGTTGAACTTCCCGTTCTTAATTTCCGTCAGATAACTCGGTATACGCATGACACCGTGGGAGTCGATGCCACGCTCATTTGCCCACACCAGCACTTCCGCTACTGTCCCGGCGTCGGAGGTGCCCATTCCGGTTGCGGAAAAGACGGCGGTCACGAACCGTGTAAGCGCCCTATGGTTAACACGTACGTCGCCCATAACCATGCCTCGTCCGACCTTAGCATACGGTGCTACGTTGTTTGCGTTTGTATGATTCGTGCCAACCCGTGTGAGGTGTTCCCACTCGATGGCCGCCGAAGATGATAAATCCGGTCGGAGCGACCGAAAGCACAGTCGTGCCAATCAAATCTAGGGACCTTGACGATTGACTCGCGCGCGAGGAGCTTTAAATGGTTTCAATCGCCCGCCGGCGGATGTGGCCAGCGCTACGTCATGGGAGGGATAGATGGCATCGCGGGAGTTTACCCTGCATCGTAGTTGGGCGAGGCAGGCGACCATCGGCTTCCTAGGCGCGACTACGCCTTCGATCTGGAGCGCGTTCCTCGCAGCTTTCGAGCAGAGATTGCGCGAGCTCGACTGGATCAATGGCAGCAATATAGCCATTGATTATCGCTGGGCCGAAGGACGGCAGGACCGCTACGCGCGGTTTGCGCAAGACTTCGTCCGGCGCAACGTCGATGTCATCGTCACGTCCGGAACTGCGCCAGCTATGGCGGCGAAGAAGGCAACATCGGCAATCCCGATCATCTTCGCGGCGGCCGGGGATCCGGTGCGTACCAAGTTGGTTGCCAGCCTCGCGCGCCCCGGACGAAATGTCACAGGCATGTCAAATGGGCAGACCGATCTTGCCGTCGAGCGACTCGACCAATTGCGCAAAGTTGTCCCCGGTCTGCGGCGGCTGGCGATTATGGGTAATCGCGGTAGTCGCAACATCCCGTTGGAGATGGATCGGATCCAAAGAAGAGCCCGCAGCCTTAGGATCGAGACCGTCATATGCGACGTCCGACGAGCGGCACAGATCGCGCCCGCCATCAAGAGACTGCAAGGCCAGGCGGATGCGCTTTTTGTTTGCACTGACCCGTTAATGACCACCAACCAAATTGCCATCAATACTTCGGCGGCGAGCGTGAAGCTGCCGACCATGCATGCATTTCGAGACTATACTGAGACCGGCGGTCTGATGTCCTATGGACCGGACTTCCGGATTATGTTTGAGCGCGCGGCAGAACTCGTGGACAAAATTCTGCGTGGAACACCGGCGGCCGATCTCCCAGTCGAGCTGCAGAAGAAGCACGAACTTGTCATCAACCAAAACACCGCGAACGCGCTCGGCCTCCGGATACCGAAGGGCGTCCGTGCTCGCGCGAAGGTGATCAGGTGACGGCAGGCGAGATTTTCGAATAACCTTCCCGCGCGCGGGAAGGTCGGCGCCCGAAGGCCGCCGGAAGGAGGCTGCCTGTGCGATGCTGCGAAACCTGGTTAGCGCGCCAATGCTTTTGACCGCGCCAACGAACGACTTGCGTCGGCGGAAAGTCTTCGCGTTGCTGTGCGGTGCGGCGCTAGCAACTGCGGTCTGTCCGCTGTCCGCACACGCCCAGCAGGACAAGTTACCGACGATTGGGTTTTTGGGCGCGACGACCCCTTCAATCTGGAGCGCATTCATCCCACCTTTTCAGCAGAGGTTGCGTGAACTCGGCTGGGTAGACGGTCGGAACATCGCCATCGAGTATCGCTGGGCGGAAGGGCGGGAGGACCGCTACGTCGAATTTGCGGACGAGTTTGTACGCCGCAAGGTCGATATCATCGTGACGGCGAGTACGGCGGCGGTGGCAGCCGCCAAGAATGCAACCACGACAATTCCGATTGTCTTTGCGGCGGCGGGGGATCCCATCGGCACCGGACTCGTCGCCAGCTTGGCGCGTCCGGGTGGCAACGTGACAGGCCTCTCGAACCAGCAGACCGATCTTGCCGGCAAGCGGCTAGAGCAGTTGCACAGACTTGTCCCTGGCCTCCAACGGCTAGCCGTCATGGGCAATGTCTACACCCCTAACGCTGCATTGGAGATGA
>Ga0126380_10000956_pt1 | contig 10411 bp, 9 predicted proteins | sample PanSoiMetPlot_26_FD_92544 | JGI IMG/M metagenome (GOLD analysis project Ga0126380, IMG submission 92544) | Tropical forest soil microbial communities from Panama - MetaG Plot_26 | ecosystem: Environmental > Terrestrial > Soil > Tropical forest > Bulk soil | place: Panama | collected 2016-02-17
CCCCGGCCTGGGCGTCGACGATGGAGAAGAGGCAGACGAAAAATGCACCTGCTGTGACAGCGGCAAGCCGGCGTGCTGGAGTCAATTGGGGCCCCCTTCGTCTCGACCGCAATCTACTAATATCGCAATCCACTAATATTACGAAAGCTTTGGCTGAATCATGGCACAATTCCATCGTCGGGGGAATCCGGCGGTAAGTTGATGATGAATAAAGCCTGTCTCAGCCGCGTTCATGATTCCCAGGCCGCGGGATCGCGTCCCGGGGAGGCTGTCGTGCCGGGCATCCCGTGACCGAGCCAAGCAGGGCGAATGAAGCGAGATGGGCCGGGACAAGCCCGGCTATGACGAGGCGGTGCGTCGATCGAAGGGGACGCGCGTCAGTCTCCCTGGAGGCCATGCACTTCGGGGAAGAACAAGTCTTGCCAGGTGGCCGGCATCGTCTTCAGCGCGCCGACCCGATGCATGAAGCCGTAGATCTTCATGACGTTTTCCGGCGCCGGCGCGAACGAGAATTCCGGATCGGTGATCAGCTTTTCGATGAACTCGATCGGTAGATTGGTGCGCTCGATGCGTGCAAAAATCTGCGCCGCCTCGCGCGGGTTTTCCTTGATGAACTGGTTGGCTTCGTTCACGGCCGCCCACACCGCCTTGTAGGCGTTGGGGTTGGCGTTGCGCCAGCGGCTGGTGATGGCGATGACGCTGAACGTGTTGGGCCCGTCGGTGGCGTCGTACGAGGTCAGCACCTTGTGAATGCCGGGGTTCTCGAGCTGCTGATACTGGAACGGCGGCGAGGTGAAATGCGCCGTGATCTCCAGCTTGCCGGAAAGCAGTGCCGAGGTCCCGTCGGGATGACTCATGCCGACCGTGAGCCGGTCGAGCGCGTCGTATTTGCCGAGCGTCTTTTCCGCGATCATCTGCAGCATGATTGCCTGCACCGAGACCTTTGGTGCCGGCAGGGCGATGCGGTCCCGCTCGGTGAAGTCGCGAACGGATTTGATGTCCGGATTGCGCGTGTTGAGGTAGGCCGGCTGCCGGTTCAAGGCCGCCATGGACTTGACGTTGAGGTTGCTCCGCGTCTTGTCCCACATGGTCAGGAACCCCGGCAGACCCACGCCGACGATGTCGACGCTGCCGGTCAGCAGCACATCGGTGAGAGCCGTCGGCGTGCCCAGCCCGGCCCATTCGGTGGTCACGGCGCCGAGCCCCAGCTGGCGTGCGTGCTTCTCGACCAGCTGGCGATCCTGCATGACGTAGAACTGCAGGTAGCCGAGGCCGAGCTGGCGGGCCAGACGGATCTGAGTCACCTCGGCGGTGGCGGAACCACTGAAGGCAATGGCGAACATTCCGATCACGAGACACGTCAGGCGCATGGGTTCCTCAAACGGACGGGGTGCCTGCTGGCAAATTAGCGTGCGGTCGCGGCCAGCAACAGCACGCGCCGGCAAAACAGAATTTTCGCTGTCCGGCGTACATGTTTGATGAAAGGAAATTGTCAGCCAGCGAGATTTGCCAGCCGAACCGTGTTCGAGCCGATCCCGCTGTCCGGCCGATTGGCATGGCGGTCGCTGCCCCTTATCATGCCGGTGTCCATTCATCCGAGCGGGGGAGCCACGATGGCTGCGACCGTAACGCCGCTCACGCCGGCCGTCGGAGCGGAAATCGGCCATGTCGACCTCAGGGTCTTGAGCGACGCTGATTTTACCGTGATCGAGCGGGCGTGGCATCGTTACTCGGCGCTGCTGTTCCGCGACCAGCAGCTCAGCGACGACGATCTCCTGGCCTTCAGCCGGCGCTTCGGCGAGCTCGATTCGCCGCCCAACCAGGAGCGCGGGCGGCAGACGCCGCCGGGCTACCCCGACATCTATGTTGTCTCCAACGTGCTCGATGAGAAGGGCGACCCCATCGGCGCGCTCGGCGCCGGCGAGGCGGTGTGGCACACCGACATGAGCTACGTCGACGTGCCACCCGACGCCTCGATGCTCTATGCGCTCGAGATTCCGCCGACCGGCGGCAACACGTCCTTGTGCGGCATGCAGGCCGCCTGGGCGTCGCTGCCGGCGGCGCTGCAACGCAAGCTCGAGGGCCGCCGCATCAAGCACGACGGCACCTACAACAGCGGCGGCTATCTCCGGCGGGGCATCACGCCCACCGACGATCCGCACAAGGCGCCGGGCGCCTGGCATCCCGCCGTGTGCCGCCACCCCGTCACCGGCGTGCCGAGCGTCTATCTCGGCCGGCGCCGCAACTCCTATGTCGAAGGTTTTTCGCCGGCGGAGTCCGACGCGCTGCTCGATCAGGTGTGGGAGCAGGCGACGGGGCCCGAACTCGTCTACGAGCACCGCTGGCGGGTGGGCGACCTGCTGCTGTGGGACAACCGCTCCACGATGCACCGCCGCGACCCGTTCGATTCGGCAGCCCGGCGGGTGATGCACCGCACGCAGATCAAGGGGAAATGGCCGCCGCGCGCCTACGTCAGCGCGGCGTGACAACGCTCGGCCGAATGGTCCGGCATGCGTCGAGAGCTTGGGGAGACAAGCATGCGATGCTTAGGTCTATCCGCGGGAGTAGCCGCCGCAGTCCTGAGCCTGGCTGTCACCGACATCCGGGCCGAGCCCTATCCCATGCGTTCGATCACGCTCGTGGTGCCGTTCCCGGCCGGCGGTGCGACCGATGTGGTGGCGCGGATCGTGGCGAAGGGCCTGTCCGACCGGATCGGGCAGTCGGTGGTCGTCGACAACCGGCCGGGTGCCAATGGCGCGATCGGCAGCGCATTCGTCGCCAAGGCGCATGCTGACGGCTATACGCTCGTCATGGGAGGCGTAAACACGCACGCCATGAACGATGGGCTCGTCAAGCCGCGCCCTTACGACTCGGCCAAGGATTTCGCGCCGATCGCCTTGACGGCGGCCATCCCGATCGCGTTCGTCGTGCATCCTTCGCTGCCGGTCACGACCCTTGGAGATCTGGTCGCGCTGGCGCGTTCCCGGCCCGGGCGATTGAGCTACGGGTCGTCGGGCGTGGGCGGGCCGCATCACCTGGCGATGGAGCTGTTCAAATCCGCCGCCAGCATCGATCTCATCCATGTGCCCTATAAAGGCGGCGCTCCGCAGCTCAACGACCTCATCGGTGGGCACATTCTGATCGGCTCCATCGGTCTGCCGCCCGCGTTCGAGCACATCAAGGCCGGCAAGCTGCGGGCCCTGGCCCTTACTGACGCGACCCGCTCGACCCTCATGCCGGACCTGCCGACGGTGGCCGAACTCGGCTTCCCCGGCTTCGCGGTGAACTATTGGATGGGCCTGCTGGCGCCGGCCGGAACTCCGAGAGACATCATCGACAGGCTTCATGCGGAAACGATAGCCGTCGTCAATGCCCCGAGCACGCGAGAAGCTCTTGCCAAGCAGGGCGCCGAGGTCATGACCAGCAGTTCCGACGAGTTCAAAGCACTCATCGAGCTGGAGATCGACAAATGGTCGAAGGTGATCCAGCGCGCCGGCATCATACCCGATTGAGCACAGACGCACGGTGAAGTTCAACGACGAAGAACAGGCAATGCGGGCGGGCGCGTTCGGCCCGGCCGTGCAGTGGGCGATCGAGCATCAGATTTCCGTCGGGCGCTACCTCGGCGCCGGCGATTTCGTACCGGTCAGCCAGGCTCACATCATGGCCGATACGGAGTCGCTCGGCGTCGCAGGCGTCGAATGGCTCGAGCGCTGGGCGACCCTTCCTGTCGAGCAGCGGCGCGTGCGCGTGCCGACCATCACCGATCCGCGCGGCACCGATTTTGCCGCGGCGCACCGCCTCAAGCACCAGTCGTGGATGCTCGATCTCGAGCGGCGCGCCATCGCCGCTTTCGAGGCGCTCGGGGTGCTGATGACGGACACCTGCATCAACTATCAGACGATCATGCCGCCGGTGCGCGGCGCGCACGTGGCCTACGGCGACACCGGCGTCGTGATCTACTCGAACAGCGTATGCGGCGCGCGCTCCAATTTTGAAGGCGGTCCATCGGCGCTGAGCGCCGGCTTGACCGGCCGAACGCCGCGTTACGGTTATCATCTGCCCGAACGGCGCCGGGCGACATTGACCGTGCGGGTCAACTGGACGCCACGCGCGCTCAACGATTGGGGTGCGCTGGGCGGCATCGTGGGACGGAGGGCGGGCGACTATTGGCAGGTGCCCGTGCTCGTCGGCATCGACCGGATCCCAGATTCCGACGAGATGAAGCATTTCGGCGCCGCGCTGGCGAGCTACGGGTCGGTCGCGCTCTTTCACATGGCCGGCGTCACGCCCGAGGCGCAACGGCTCGATGACGTCGTCGCTTCCGGCCAAACACTGCCCGCGCACGCGGTGGGCGAGAGGGACATCCGCGCCTTTCAGGCGAGCTATGCGAAGGCGATCGACGCGGCCGACCTGGTGGTGTTTGCGGCGCCACAGCTCAGTCTGGTGGAAGTGCGGCAGGTGGCGGACTTGCTCGCCGGCCGGCGCGCGACAATCCCGCTCTTCGTCGGCACCAGCCCGCAGGTGAAAGCGGACGCCGATCGCCTGGGCCTCACGGCGCGAATGGAGCGCGCAGGCGCAACGGTGCTCTCCGGCATGTGCTTCTATCAGAGCTACGCCCGGGAAATGGCCGAGGCGAACGGGTGGGTAAGGCTGGCCACCAACTCGGCGAAGCTCGTCAACATCATCGGCGGCTATGGCTACAAGCCGGTGTTGCTCTCGATGGAGGCTTGCATCGAGGCTGCCTGTACCGGCGGAAAAATCGCATCATGAGCGCCCCGGTCTTCTACGCAGCGGCCGGCATGGGCCGGAAGGTGCAGGGCCCGGCCCTTGTGGCCAAGGACGGCTTCTCGGCCCGTTATGATCTTGACCGCGCGCAGGGCGTATTTTCGCGGCCCGAGCACAAGTTGGCGGGCCAAAGCTATGTGGGCCGCGTGCTCGTCCTCGACGCGGCGAAAGGGGGCGTCGCCACGGCATGGATGCTGCACGACATGTCCGCGCGCGGGCTCGCGCCGGCCGCGCTGGTGCTCAATGCCGTCAACCCGATCATGGTCCAGGGCGCGGCACTTGCCGCCTTCACCATGATCTCCGGCTTCGATCTCGACATCACCCAGGTGATTCCCAACGGCGCGGTGGTCGAGGTCGATCCGACGGCAGCGCGCCCATTCATTCGGATTTGCTAGTCGCTGCGCGGCTCACCGCATCGCGAAGTGTGCCTGCAGATCCTCGCGGGCCGCGATCCCGGCCTGCAGGTCCCAGCAGTTGACGATGGCAAGGCGAAACCCGCCCGGCGGCATGGCGTGGTAGGCGGGTGCGAGATCCTCGCGGAAGGTGATCTGCACGCTCGACACGTCGGGCCGGCGCAGAATCTCCTGCACGGCTGCAGCGGGCGGATGGCGATAGCGCCGGCCCTTGCGTCCGAACAGGACCACGCTGAACCCGTCGCGCCGCACGTGGTCGCAAAACTGCCAGGTGCCGCAATGATAGAGCCGCACCAGCGCATCGACCCAGCCGGCGCCGTACAGGTCGGGCCATTGGTCGCTCAGCCGCAGGTGCACCTCGATGATCGTGCCGCCTATGGTTTCCAGGTTGAGCATGCCGGTGTAGTCGGCGAGGTGGCGGCGGATCCAGGCGCCGCAGCGCTGCTCGATGTCGGGCTCCGCGGCGGCGTGAACGGTCCAGAAGTCGAACGTGCCGTTGCGGCCCGGCTTGCCGGTGGCGTGCCGCCACCACCGTGGCGCGCCCCGGACGACCGCGACATCGGAGCTGACGTGGCGCCCTTCGAGCAGCGCCATCCACATATGGCCGGCGCAATAATGGTGCTCGTAGTCCTTGGCCGAGCGGATAAAGCGGCTGCCGATGCCCATGCCCTTCAGGTTTATGATGGGTTTTGAGAACACCGGGAAACACGGCGGCGTCGTGCCGTGCGGGCCTGCATCCAGGCCCTGGCTGTGGGCGACGGCGATCTTGTCGTAGACCCAGCGGTGGTGGGGATACCACGCCCAGGCATCGAAATCCTCGGTCGGCACCTTCACGTGGGGCGGGCAGTCGGCGTCACGGAAATATTGCAGCCGCCAGGGATCGGCCTCACAGATCGGCATTCGGTCTCCCGATGGTGATGGCCGCAGAGAGGGCGGAGCCGTGTTCGTGTTCTGACCCGTGCGCACACCGCCGCGACTCGCGATTCACCGCGGCAATTGTTGCACAAACTATCTGGATCCGTCGCTGCGTTTGCCGGCAATCCCCTGGATCTCGGTCCACAACCAGCGGGCGGCGGCCTCCGGCGAGCCACCCCCGCCGGATGTGCCGCGCATGTTCGCTTCGCGCATCAGTGTCACGTCGATCGCACCCACCAGCGGCTGCAGCGCGTCGAGAAGCGCGCGATCGGTGGCCCGCCGCGGCGAGACCAGCAGGATCGCGTCGTAGGGCGGAATCGCGTGTTTCGGGTCGGCGAGGACGACGAGGTCGTATTGCGCGATGCGGCCGTCGCTCGTATAGGCCGCGATGACGTCGACGTCGCCTGCCGCGACAGCCGGGTACATGAATTCCGCCTGCATCTGACGCTGCTCGCGGAAGGTCAGGCCATAGGCATCGCGGACCGCCGGCCATTCCGGACGGGCGAAGAATTCGTAATCGCCGGCGATCGACAGTTTTTGGGCATGTGGCGCCAGATCGGCGATCGAGGCGGTCCCGAGCGCCTGCGCGCGGCGGCGCGGCAGCGCCAGCGCATAGGCGTTTTCGAAGCCGAGTTTGCCCAAAGTGCGGATGCCATGCTGCTGCGCGAGCCAGTTGGTCACACCGTCGAGCACCTCGTCGCGCGAGCCGGCAGCGGTGCGATGCATCGCATTGGCCCAGATCGTGCCGGTGTAATCGACATAGACGTCGATCTCGCCGGCGGCGAGCGCGGACAGGATGACGCTTGAGCCGAGCCCGTCGCGCCGCGTCGTGGCCAGTCCTGCCGCGTTCAGGCGCTGCTCGATCAAGGCGGCGAGGATATATTGCTCGGCGAATGGCTTGCTGCCGATGACGATGGTCGCGCCCGGACGCGACAAGGCCGGCGCCAGCGCCCCAAGCACGACCAGCACAAGCCCGAGGCTGCCGGCAATGACGCGGCCGCGCCGGCGGGTGCGCGCGCCGCTTTCCACCAGAGCCAGCAACTGGTCGACGACGATGGCCAGCAGGGCGGCGGCGAGGCAGCCGAACAAAACGAACACCCAGTTCTGCGTCTGCAGCCCGGCGAAGATGTAGTTGCCGAGGCTGACCTGTCCGATCGGCGTCGAGAGGGTCGCGGTTCCGATCACCCACACCGCCGCGGTGCGAATGCCGGCCATGATGACGGGAACGGCAAGCGGCAGCTCGACCATCGTCAGCGACTGGCGACGCGTCATGCCAACGCCGAGAGCCGCTTCGGTGACGGCGGGATCGACGCCGGTCAGCCCGGTGATCGTGTTGCGCAGCACCGGGAGCATGCTGTACAGCGTCAACGCGAGCACCGCAGGCAGGAAACCGAGTGCCGAAAAGCCCGTGCCGAACGCGCGCTCGCACAGGGCCGAAATGCCCAGCAGCAGCGGATAGAACAGCGCCAGCAGCGCGAGGCCAGGAATCGTCTGGACGACGCTGGTGGCGGCGAGGAGGAGCGCGCGCAAGGCGGGGCGCCGTGCTGACGCGAGCGCCAGGGGAAAGCTGACGGCAATGCCGAGCGCCAGCGCCGTCAGGCTGACGAGAACGTGACTGCCGAGGTAGTCCGGGAGACGCGCCAGCGCATCGGCGATCCGCGGATCGGATGTCATGACGGCGTCCGCCGGTCCGCCAGGGCGTGCAGCCGCTCGGCCTGGCGGCGCGGCGTCTGCATCAGGTCGCGCACATAGGCGTTGTCTTCGCGCGCCAGCAGCGCCTGTGGCGGTCCTTCGGCGACGACGCGGCCGGTCTTTAGGACAAGGATGCGGTCGGCGAGCAGCACGGCTTCCAGCGTGTCGTGCGTGATCATGACGGTCGTCAGCCCGAGCTCGTCGTGCAGCCGGCGATAGTCCTGCTCGAGGGCGTCGCGCGTCGGCGGATCGAGCGCACCGAAGGGCTCGTCCATGAGAACGATGCGCGGCTCGGCGGCGAGCGCGCGCGCCACGCCCACGCGCTGCCGCTCGCCGCCGGACAGCTCATGCGGATAGCGGTTGCGATGCTGTACCGGGTCGAGGCGGACCAGGTTGAGCATCTCGTCGACGCGCGCGGCCGTACGCCGCCTGTCCCAACCAAGCAGTTTTGGCGTGATGGCGATGTTCTCCGCCACGGTCATGTGCGGAAACAGGCCGATGCCCTGAAAGACGTAACCGATGCGGCGGCGCAGCGTGACCGGATCGATGTCGCGCACGTCGGCGCCTTCCACCCGCACGCTGCCCGAGCTGGGTTCGCTCAGGCGATTGATGAGCCGCAGCAGCGTAGTCTTGCCGGCGCCCGAGGCGCCGATGATGGCCAGGAATTCTCCCCTGCGCACAGCCAGCGAAACGCAATCGAGGCCCGGCCGCTGACCGTCGCCAAAGATCTTGGAGACGGTGTCAAAGATGATGGCGTTCGTTGCCGGCGTCATGGAGGCAAGAAACCGAACAGAAAGGCGCGCGCCGCCGGAGCGCGGGCGGGCGAATGCCGTGCCCTGGCCGCGGCCGGTTCATAATAGCATGGGCCTCACCGGCGCGCCGTGCCCGCTTCGTCCTGACGGCGCAACGCGTAGACGGCAAAGTACTTGTTCGGGTCGGTCCACGAGGCCTTGACGGTCCAGCCGGCGCCGCGCGCCAGCGCGGCAAACGACTTGATCGTGTACTTGTAGCTGCTCTCGGTGTGGATCGTCTCGCCGGGACGGAATTCGATGGTCTCGCCGCAGATCTTCACCTTCTGGCGCCGGATGCTGGCGAGGTGCATCTCAATGCGCGAGCGCTCGCGGTTGAAAAAGGCGTGGTGCTCGAAACATTTGAGATTGAAATTGGCGCCGAGCTCGCGGTTGATCCGCGCCAGCACGTTGAGATTGAATTTCGCCGTCACCCCGGCCGCGTCGTTGTAGGCGGCGTTGAGCACGGCGCGGTCCTTCACCAGGTCGACGCCGACGATGAACACGGCGCCGGGCCCGAGGATGCGCCCGGCGTTGCGCAAGAAGGTGCAGGCCTCGTGCGGCTCGAAATTGCCGATGGTGGAGCCGGGAAAGAATCCGGCGCGCGCCAGCTTCGTCACCTCCGGCGGCAGCTCGAAGGGCTGGAGGAAATCGGCGTCGATGGGAACGACGGCGAGGTTGGGAAAATTCCGACGCAGGACCTCGGCTTCGTGGTGGAGAAATTCCGATGAGATGTCGACCGGCAGGTAGGCGGCGACGTGCGGCGCGGCGCGCAGCAGGATCGAGGCCTTCTTACCCGACCCGCTGCCGAATTCGATCAGCGCCGACTGCTGCGGCAGGAGCCGCGCAATATCGGCCGCGTGACTTTTGAGGATCTCCAGCTCGGTGCGGGTCGGATAGTATTCGGGCAGATGCGTGATGCGCTCGAACAGGCGCGAGCCGGTGCTGTCATAAAAGAACTTTGCCGGAAGCGTCTTCGGCTCCGCCGTCAAGCCGGCGAGCACCTCGGTGGCGAATGCCGTCGTCGACGGATGCGGCTCCGGCAGCAGGGCAAGGCGGGCAACGGCGGGCATGGGAGGGACCTATGCGTCGTAATCGGCCAGGCGCACGCCGGTGAACTGCCAGCGGTGCGGCGGATAGAAGAAGTTGCGGTAAGTGGCGCGCGCGTGGCCGGCGGGCGTGGCGAGTGAGCTGCCGCGCAGCACCATCTGGTTGACCATGAATTTCCCGTTGTACTCGCCGAGCGCATCAACGCTGGCCCGGTATCCGGGGTAGGGCGCATAGGGGCTGCGCGTCCACTGCCACACCAGGCCGAACGCATCGCCGAGCCGGGCGGTGCGCGCCGCGACCTCCCACTCCGCCTCGGTCGGCAGGTGCTTTCCGGCCCAGCGGGCAAAGGCATCGGCCTCGTAGTAGCTGACATGACAGACCGGCGCTGCCGGATCGACCGGCCGCAAGCCGCCGAGGGTCATGGCAAACCACACGCCGTCGCGCTGCTGCCAGTAGCCGGGCGCAGTCCATCCCTCGGCCTGCAGCGTGTTCCAGCCGTCGGACAGCCACAGCATCGCATTGGCGTAGCCGCCGTCGGCCATGAACTCGAGCCATTCGGCGTTGGTCACGAGATTGGCGGCAAGCCGAACCGGCTGCAGCAGCACGTCGTGCGCCGGACCTTCGTTGTCGAACATGAATCCGTCGCCGCCATGGCCGATGCAATGGACTCCGCCGTCGAGCGTGACGAAGCCATCGGCATTGGCTTGCGGCGCCGGCCAGGTCCACCGCGCATCGTAGGCAGGGGCGCAAGGATTCTGCGCGAAG
>Ga0126380_10000957_pt1 | contig 10407 bp, 9 predicted proteins | sample PanSoiMetPlot_26_FD_92544 | JGI IMG/M metagenome (GOLD analysis project Ga0126380, IMG submission 92544) | Tropical forest soil microbial communities from Panama - MetaG Plot_26 | ecosystem: Environmental > Terrestrial > Soil > Tropical forest > Bulk soil | place: Panama | collected 2016-02-17
AGTTCGCGAAGCACGGCAACCGTTTCTTTGTAAACCGCGTCGTTGGGATCTTCGGAAAGGAATCCGCAATGTGTTTGCACCGCGGCGATGCCACACTCTTTGGCAAAGGCTGAAGCCTTTCTGATTTGCGATGCACGGGCTTCGCGCGTTCCACGTGGAACGAGGCCAATCGTCTGTGGCCCTTCATAAAAATCCCAGACTTCCCGGCCCGGGCCGCCCACGACCAGCGACGTCGCTTCGATTTTGTATTTTTCCAGCGCGGTCCGCAGTTTCGGGATGAGCTCTCCGGAAAAGTCCTCGCTGTAGATCTGCGCGGTAGGGATTCCCAGGTCGTGCACTTTGGCCAGGGCGGCATCCGGATTGTTTCCGATCCCAATGATTAGTCCTAGCCGCATGGGCTTCTTACCCGCATTGCTGCCGACCTGCGGCGCAGTTTGCCCCGTTGCAAACGCATTCCGCAGAGTCTCCGGCGCTGGCAGACTTGCCCCCAGCGCGCCGGCAGCTGCCTTTAAGAAATCCCTTCGATTCGATTCGCTCATGAGATGACCCCGCAACTTTGGCGAACCATACTTACCACAAAAGAGGCAGAATCGTGCGGCAGAGCCGCCCTCCGCGCGAGAATTATTCTTTATTCCAAAGGAACTTCAATAAGGCAAACAACCGACAGGGGAGAAATTGCAAGCGGAAATAGCACGCCGCGAGTACGGCGTGCAGAAAACTACTGCAAAAGTGGTTTGAGCTTGGCTACCCAAACGGCAAACCCTTCCATGGGAATCGGCTCGATTCCGGAGTCACGCAGCGTGTCGCGCACAAAACGGTGCCTCAGATTTTCATTGTCGAGAGGAATATCGGTCACCGCCGCGAATTCCGACTTGAACGGCGCGCGCGGTGCGATGTACTGCGCCGTGTGTGCGTATTCTTTGCACGCCATTGGCGAGCGGCTCACGCTGATGGTTTGCACGAAGCCGCGAGTCCCGTTTCGCCGATACGCGTAATCAATCCGCATTGGATCGCCCGGAAACGTAAACTGCGCCACGCGCATCGATTTCTCGACCCGTTCCCACAGCTGTGCCTGATGCCAAACCTGCGAGCAGTATTTTCGGATTACGGCGCGGCTCCCCGGCGCGCCAACTCGCGCCCCGCCCCTTTCGAGGCTCACGTGCTCGGAGTACAGGCGTTCCGCTTCCATCTGTAGGTCTTGCGCGTAGACGCCCTTCTGCCCGCTTAGCTGAATGCCGTTGGAGAGCGTGCCTTCCCATTTCTCGATAATCTTTTGAAAGTCCTTTGGGGTTCCGGGGGTCTCCGTCCGAAACTGGCGGACCAATCCGCTAAAGTGATCGTCAAGGTGTTCGCGCATTCGCCGTATGGCGTCCTCGTCGGCATGGGGTTGCAGCCTTCGAACCCGCGCGAACTCCTTCTCATTCTCAATGACCCGGGCAACGTGGTTGCCCGTCGAAAGGTCGCAAACCAGCACCCCAACGTTGAGCCATTCGTCGCGGATGACGTCGGCGGTATAGCGCAGAATATGGCTTACAAACATTTTGTTCACTTCTGGCATATACGTCCTCCCGGCTCACAGCCAGTTTGGAAAAGGCCGCCGCGTCGTGTTCTTCGCGGCGAAAATCAAATCCGTGACAAGGTCCCGCCTTCGCAAGAGTTGTCCGGCAAGCCTTTGCACGGAATCGAGGTCGTCCGCATACCACTCCGGGGGAATTTCCCGGATATATTCATCCAACGCCTTTTCGTTAAGTTTTTTGATCCGTTCGATCCATGGCTCAAACGAGTTCCACCCGATCACACCTTCGTAGACGCGATTGCGCGCGTACAGCCCCCGCAGCGGCGCGTCGGGAAAATTCCACTCCCCCGCGTTGAAACAAAAGCCCTGGTCGATCATCACCGCCACGTATGGAAATTCTCCGGGCCGACCGTTTCCTCCCTCGCGCCGATAAAAAATCGCCTGGCGTCCGTTCGTGTTGCAAAGCCATTTGTCGAGTGCCAGCATTCCAGCAAAGTCCTCTAGATTTTCCACTTGCGGCAGCAAATCGTCCGGAAGGAAGTCCAGCATGGTGACGCGGTGCGGGTCTTCCGGGTAGCGAGAGCCGAATTGCAATCCGGGCGAACACGGCACGCGGGATCGAGGCATTTCCACGCAAAGGTCGGGCGTTAGCTCGATTAGCTCCTGGCTAACCTCCACGATTCCAATAGGTGCCGTCTGTAGCCCAATACGCGACGCTATTCGTGTCGCAAGCACTTCGTTTACCAGAATCCGCGAGTGTTGCGGGTTATTTTGGAACTTCACCACGTAATAGTGGCCGTCAGAACATCGCATGAGATGCGATTGCGCGCCACCAAGCATGCGGCGTATGTGCCCAAGCGCCCGCAACATGGAGATGTATGGTAGTGATACGTAATAGATAAAACAAGATGGTGGCAGAATGACAAGCACTCGGTTCCATTATGGTCGCGCTGCAAATGCAGGAATGGAATTTCCGGAAAGCGAGCCGCTCTCCGTTTCGAAAGTCTGCCTTATCAAAAAGAACCGGCCCAAGCTAGAAGCCTGAGCCGGTCGATGGCAGGAGATTTTGGGAAGCCCTTATCTCTTCTTCTTTTTCTTCTTCGCTGCGGACTTCTTTGCTTTCTTTGCCGGTTTCTTCTTCTTGGGGGACTTTTTGGCAGCTTTCTTTTTCGCTGGCTTTTTCTTTGCAGCGGGTTTTTTCGCTGCTGGTTTCGGAGTGGGACGCGCCGGAGCAGCCTCTTCCGGCTCTTCTTCCGCGATCACCATCTCCTCTTCCTCGGTTTCGACGATTTCCTCAGCGTCGCCGCCAAGCTCGTCATCCTCCAGAGGTGACATCTCATTGTCTTCGTCAAAATGATCTTTATCGAAATCCATTCGTTCCTCCCCTGGGGGAATTTCTTTATAGCTTGGAGCGCGGATTCCGCGCTGGAGGCCGGAAAACGCGATTTGGCCTTGCGCGTTCGTACCGTATTCAGAAAGCAATGTCAAGCATTGTGAAGAAAGAAGGCAGTTTCGCGCAAAACTACCAAACAAAGTGCGTGCACTCTTCTGATTTATGCCCCTTGTAAACTATTGTAAATACATGGCTTACTGGTTCCTTGTGGCTGCCACGGCCGGACTAGTTCCCGCCTTGGTGGAAGTGCGAGGCTTGCGCCGCACGCGCGACTTTGCTGGCGCGGCCTCCGGCGCTCCACCAATCGTGTAGATACGCAACACCATGCCGCGGCTCACCCGCGCCGCCTTCAGGTGATTCCATTTTCGGATGTTGTCCGGACTCACGCTGTAACGGTCCGCAATGCCGCCAAGCGTGTCTCCCTTGCGCACGCGGTACTGGACGAGCCGGCTTTTCTCGCTGACAGGCTGCACCGCGGGAATAATCAGCTTGTCTCCGGGTTCAAGCGGCACCCCTTTTTCCAGATTGTTCGCGGAAGCAACCGCCGCGGGCGTTACGCGGTATTTTTTCGCAATCGACGTCAGCGTATCGCCTGCCGCGACTTTGTGCCGCCGCCAGCTCACCCATTTCTCCGGAGGAATGTCCGCAATCCCCGCCGAGAATTTCTCAGCCGTGCCTTTCGGCAGGTGCAGCTCGAACTTGGGATCGTCCGGCGTTGCCAGCCGCAGCAACGCAGGATTCAACTGATGCAGTGTCTCAATATCCACGTCAATCGTTTCCGCGACTAGCCGCAAATCAATCGCGCGCCCGGGTTTTACAACGTCGGTCGGCACCGGATCGTCCTTGTCCACCGCAATGCCGTAGTGCGCAGCGTCCTTGGCGATCAGCGTCAGCGCCAAAATAATCGGCACATAGTTTCTCGTTTCTCTCGGCAGTACGTTGCGCCTGTACAGTTCCCAAAAATCCGCGTAGCCCGTACGCTCGATCCCTTTTTGCACGTTCCCCGGCCCGCAGTTGTACGCGGCCATCGCCAGGTACCAGTCCCCGAACAGGCCGTACAAATCTCGCAAGTGCTGAGCCGCCGCTCGCGTTGCCTTTTCCGGGTCCTGCCGTTCGTCCACCCACCATGTGTGCCGCAGTCCATACTCGTTGCCGCGCCACGGCACGAATTGCCAGATGCCCCGCGCTCCAGCGCGCGAAAGCGCCAGCGGTTGGAACGCGCTCTCGGCCTGTGCCAGATAAATCAGGTCTTGCGGAATCCCCTCTTCGCGCAGCACTCTCGAAATCATTTCTTGATAGCGGCCGCTTCGCCGCAATCCCGTCTCGACAATCGCCTTTCCGCGCGGCGTCTGGAAGAAATTAAGGAACGACAACACTTCGTCATTTACGGTCAGCGGCAGGTCGTGCGAAATGTTTTTCGCCGCCTCCTCGGCTCGCGCTTTCAAGCCGGGATCCACGGGGAATGTCATCTCCGCGACTTCATCGATCGCCGCGGGTACGGCAGGCGCTTCGCGGAATCCGTCTCCCGCCTGAAATGCCTGGAGTTCGTACGCATACACCGTGTCCGTAACCCGATGAAACAACTCTGCCAGTTTCGGATCGGAATTCGGGTCGTAACCGCTCTCCAAAATCCAGTCCACGGCGTCGTCAAAGTCGCGCCTCGCCGCTTCCAAGTGTCCCGCCTTGTATTCCTGTTCTCCCGCTTTGAGCTTTTCCTCAACGCGGGCGATCAACCATGCTTTCCCGTCGGAAACCTGGGCCTGCAGCGACCGAAGCTTCTTCGCATTCGGGTTCCACAGCGGTAGCGGGCCTATCGTGCTCTGGTCAATCTGGTGTTGGCTCTTGGGAGTAGTGGTCCCTGAAACAGCAGGCGAACTTGAGGCTTGGGGTACTGCAGCTGCGGCGGGCACGCGTGCCTGAGCTGGTTTCCGGGCCGCGTCTTCACAGCCGGCCAGACCAATGGCCAAAACCGCAGTAGCTGCCAGAAATGGGGTCAGTGTCCGCATCTATTTATGTTACGAACGCGCCAAACGACGGTCAACGCTTTCAGGCATGCAAGACTTCCTTTCGATAACTAACAAGGCTTCCCAAAAACAAAACGGGCGGCCCGCTCAGCCTAGGCTGACGAACCGCCCGAATCTTGTTCCGAACCGTGTTTTACAGCGGCTGGACGTTGGAAGCCTGCAGACCCTTCGGGCCACGCACGACTTCGAACTCAACGGCCTGGCCGTCGTTCAGGGACTTGTAGCCATCCGCCAGGATCGCGGAAAAATGCACGAAAACATCTTCCCCCGTCTGGCGCTGGATGAAGCCAAAGCCCTTGCTGGCGTTAAACCACTTCACGGTTCCTTGTTCTTTGCTCACTTCTTGATTCTCTTTTCTTCTATAAAGCTATCTGGTGCCCTGCTGCGAACCCCTTGCAGAGTCGCTTCCTCGGCTGCGTTCTGTGGATCCGCTCAGCGGGCACAAAAAAAGGCCGCAAGTTTGACCTCGCGACCGCTTCACAAAACCTAAGGCGATACAAGAGCAACAAACGCAAATTCAGTGTAGCAAAAGAAAACTCAGTTTGCAAGCCCGAATTTGCTGTATTTTCCCTACAAAAACGATTGACTAGCTCTTCCGCGTGAATTTGAACAGCGCTGGCTGCTCGTGGCCCTTCTCCTTGTATGTCCACTCCTGCGTGAAATGATCCTTGTCCGGCATGGTCACGATCAAAGCCGTCATGTGTCCTTCGTCAACCGAGTTCATCCCCGAAACCTGATAAACCTTGAAGGTCAGCACACCATTGAGGTCGGTGATCGCCGCTGTCTTCATCTGCGGCTGATTCCCAGAGCTGCAATAGTGCGTCACCAAAAGGTGGTCTCCGTCCAGGGTATAAAGCGTCAGCATTTCCGATTCATTGGAGGGTTGCAGACGCTCCATGAGCGCCGTTCCGCCGGAGACAAGCGTATAGGTCGCCTTCACCGGGGCGCCGTTTGCCGTTCCTTCCCATTCCCCCACGAGCGAAATCAGTCTCTCAAATGCCGCGGCGCTTTTGGCCTTCTCGTTGGCCGTCATGTTTGGCCCCGTTGCCAGGCCAAGCAGAAGAATCAGAAACATCGCCGCGACGTACCTTGCTGGGGACCGGTAACTGCTCATGGGTGTGCTCCTTGCCCGTCCCGCGGGACGGAAAATATTCCTAAAACGCTCGCTCCAAACCCCGTTTGTGTCAAGCGCAAACGATAGGGTTGGACGGCATTGGCCAAAATCCTATGTCCCGCAAGTGTCTTTTTGGCGGCAGGGGTACTCAAGTGCCATTGCGGCCTGCCCCGGCTTCTTTCACGCTGCCCAATAGAACTGCCATGCCATTAAATCGCCAGGATCTGGACCACCTCGAACGCCGCGAGCTCCATTTGACCATTCTCGCCGCCGGGTTTGTCCTTATCCAGGCAATTGGCTTGGCGGCTTTCATGTATCCTACGGTCTTCGACCATCCTGAAGACCCCCGGAAGTGGACCCTCCGCGTTGCCTTCGTCGGCTTTTGCGTTTTGATGTTGCTTTTCGTCGGCTATTTGCTAGACCGCCAGCGCACCGTGCGCAAACTTAAGCAGCAGGTCCTTCTTGAAATCGAGCGCAATGTCGAGCTGCGCCAGCAAGCCAATGTCGACCTCCTTCAGTCCATGCCCGACGTGCACCATTTCTGGGACCGCCTTACCATGGAAGTACGCCGCGCGCTGAACGACCAGCATTCCCTCGCCTTGCTGCTGGTGCAGTCCACCGCGCCCAAAAACAGCGCAAAGGATATGAACGTCGTCTGGGGAGATGCCGCCAAAGCTCTCTCTCGCAAACTTCGCGCGACCGATTCCATTTACCGGCTGTCGCCCGATCTCATCGGCCTGATCCTTCCGGAAGCGGATTCGGAAGACGCCGCCTTGATCCTGTTCCGTTTGGAAGAAGAATTGAAGGCAGTTCGTTCGAAGCACGGCGCGACTTTCAAATTGCATGTGTATAACTACCCCGCGGACGTGCAGAGCGCTCACGAGCTTACGGACATCGTGAAAGGATTTTTGCCGGAGCAGTCGGAATGGGCGATCGAAGGTTCCTCCGCCGGAGATCTTCGCGGGTAGTCTGTTGATTAACTGAGTGCCTGCTTCAAATCCGTAATCAAATCATCGGCATCTTCGAGCCCAACTGATACCCGCACCGTTCCCGGCGTGACGTTCACCTTCGCCAATTCTTCCGTGCTCATGTTGTAGTGCGAGCTGTAAATCGGCAGCACGACAAGCGACTCCACGCCGCCGAGGCTCGCCGCTAGCAAAAATAATTGCACGCGATCGCAGAACTTCCGCGCCACCGGCAATCCGTCCTTCATGTCGAACGCCAGCATCGAGCCGAATCCCTTCATTTGCCGCTTCGCCAGCGCGTGATCCGGATGCGATTTCAATCCAGGATAGTGAACCTTCGCGACCTTGGGATGTTTCTCCAGAAACTCCGCAACCGCTTGCGCGTTTTCGCATTGTCTCTGCACACGAAGCCCCAGTGTCTTCAACCCGCGAATCAGCAAGAACGCGGCTTCCGGATCCATCGATCCGCCCAAATCAATAATCATGTGCCGGATGCGGTCCATCCATTTCTTGCTTCCGGCCGCAGCGCCCGCGATGATGTCCGAATGTCCGCCCATGTATTTCGTCGCGCTGTGTACGACCATGTCGAAGCCGAGCTCGATCGGCTTTTGCAGCAACGGAGTCGCAAACGTGTTATCTATGATCGAAATCAGTTTGTGTTTCTTCGCAAACGCGATTGCTTTGTTCAAGTCCACGATCCGCAACGTCGGATTCGTCGGCGTCTCTACGTAGAGAACTTTCGTTCGTGGTGTCACCAGGGATTCAATCCCTTCGAGCGAAGTTTCCGCGCGCCGCACGCCGATTCCCCAATCGGGGAATTCGTCCCGCATCAGCCTGTACGTTCCACCGTACGTCTGTGCCGTCGAAATCACTTCATCGCCCTGTTTCAACGCGCCGAGCAGCGCGCTCGAAATCGCCGCCATACCGGAGGCCGTAACGACCGCTGCTTCCGCGCCTTCGAGCGCCGCAATTTTTCCTTCCGCAATCGACAGTGTCGGATTCCCATACCGCGTGTAGATGTATGCTTTGCTCTTTCCCTCCGCCCAAAGCTTCATCTCTTCCGTCGACGAAAATGTGAACGTAGACGTCCGGCTGATGTTTGGCCCCACGCCAACGCCAACACCATGCCGTTTCGCTTCACCGGCATGAATCGCCTGCGTCTGCGGGCCCCACACATGCAAATTGTTCACTGATTTCTTGTCCGAAACTTTGCGTTTCATAGTTCCGTCATTTTGGTACCCGCTTTTCACGCAACAAGCACCAATTTGGCGCAGGCCTACCGCGCCGCAAAAATAGCCGTAATCCGGTACAATTGAGGCCGATATTTCTTCTGCACAGATGCCAACAACTGCCCAAGCTCTTCAGCTCTCTTCGAAGATTTGGTTCGCGTGGTGCATTGTCTGGCTGCTTATGGCCGCCTGGAGCAAGCCTTCCAAGCGCCGCGAATTTGGCTGGCAGCGCCTCGAACACATCATTCCGATGGTGTTTGGTTTTCTTCTCATCTATAAAGACGCATTTGCCTGGAAGTGGCTCGCAGACCGCATCGTTCCAGAAAATTCAGCTGTCGCATTAATTGGTTTGGCACTCACAATCGGCGGCCTCATCTTCGCCGTATGGGCGCGCATTGCGCTCGGCGCAAACTGGAGCGGAACAGTTACCATCAAATCCGGCCACAACTTAATTCGCCGCGGGCCATATCGCTGGATTCGCCATCCGATTTACACAGGCTTGCTCGCGTCGCTCGTGGGAACTGTATTGCTCCAGGGCGAAGTCCGGGCGTTCCTGGGTTTTGCCGTCATCCTGTTCGCGCTTTACCGCAAAGCCAGGCGCGAAGAAGAATTTCTCTCTGAAGAATTTGGCGACGAATTCGCAGAACACACCAAGCACACCGGTATGTTTCTGCCGCGCTTCTCCTAAGTATTTCTTGCGGAACCTTGGCTAGGCTTGTTCTTCCACCAAATGCTCGGCGTGCGGTTTGTGCGATGCGATCACTTTGTCGGCAAGCTCATTCGGCACGTAGTCGTAGTGGGAATATTCCATCGAATATGTCGCGCGAGCTTGTGTCTTTGACGTCAGGTCCGTCGCATAGCTCAGCATTTCCGCCAGCGGAACCTGCGCCTTGATGATGACGGTGTGTCCGCGCACTTCGCTGCCGGAAATGCGCCCACGCCGCGAGCTCAAATCGCCCATCAGGTCGCCGGAATATTGATCCGGCGCGTAAACTTCAACGTTCATGACCGGTTCGAGTAAGGCGGGCCGCGCCTGCTTCATCGCTTCCTTGAACGCAAGCGAGCCGGCAATCTGGAACGCGATGTCGGACGAATCGACGTCGTGATATTTGCCGTCATAGAGAATGGCGCGGAAGTCCGTCATAGGAAATCCCGCGAGGTAGCCTCGAACCGCAGTCTCACGAATACCCTTTTCTACGCTCGGGATCCAGTTCTTGGGAATCGCGCCGCCGAAAATATCGTCGACGAATTCAATTCCCTTGCCACGTTCGATAGGCTCGAACTTCACGCGACACACGCCGAACTGGCCGTGCCCGCCGGACTGTTTCTTGTGTTTGCCCTCCGCGTCTGCCTTGCCGCGAATCGTTTCGCGGTACGGCACCTTCGGCGGTTTCAATGTCAGGTCAACGTGATAGCGTTTGTGCAATTTTGCTACCACAACTTCGATATGTTGCTGGCCGCTCCCAGCAAGCAGGAACTCTTTAGTCTGGGGGTCGCGCGAAAATCGCAGCGCGCAATCCTCTTCCATGATTTTGTGAATCCCGACGCCGATTTTGTCTTCATCGGCGCGGCTTTTTGGTTCAACCGCGAACGTGATGGACGGCTCGGGAATCTGCGCCGGCTTGTAATAGAGCGGCGCAGATTTATCCCCCAGTGTGTCGCCGGTGAAAACTTCCTTCAGCTTGGCAATTGCGCCAATGTCGCCCGCATGGAGTTCACCAACTTCTGCAAGCTGTTTTCCTTGCACCAACTGAGTGTGCTGAAATCGCTCTTGAGCATTGCGCGAAAAATTGGTCAGCGTCGCGTCATTTTTCAGAACGCCGCTCTTCACCTTGAAATAGTTGATGCGCCCCGCAAAGGGATCGGCGAGGGTTTTGAAAACAAAAAGGGACAGCGGTTGCGCATCCTCGTATTTCCGCTCGACGCGATCCCCCTTGCCACCCTGTTCTTTAAAGCCTTCCTGAGCGTGCTCGTCGGGGTGCGGAAAAACATCCGCCAAAAACGTCAGCAGACTCGCCGTGCCGACGTTGCACGTCGACGAAACCATCAGCACCGGAAAGATTTTCTCAGCCACGATGGCCTTGCGCACACCGGGAATCAAATCTTCAATCGGAATCGTTCCTTCTCGGAAAAACTCCTCCATCAATTCGTCATCGCCTTCCGCGA
>Ga0126380_10000958_pt1 | contig 10405 bp, 7 predicted proteins | sample PanSoiMetPlot_26_FD_92544 | JGI IMG/M metagenome (GOLD analysis project Ga0126380, IMG submission 92544) | Tropical forest soil microbial communities from Panama - MetaG Plot_26 | ecosystem: Environmental > Terrestrial > Soil > Tropical forest > Bulk soil | place: Panama | collected 2016-02-17
CCCATGCCGCGATAGGTCTTGTACGAACGTCCCTGGCAGAGAAACACTTCACCGGGAGTTTCGTCGGTGCCCTCAAGCAACGAGCCGACCATTGCGCAATCTGCGCCGGCGGACATCGCTTTCGCCAGGTCGCCTGAATATTTGATCCCGCCGTCGGCAATCACGGCTGTGCCGCTCGCTTTCGCAGCCTCCACGCAATCCATGATGGCGGTCAGTTGTGGCACGCCGACACCTGCCACGACACGCGTGGTGCAGATCGAACCCGGTCCGATTCCCACTTTGATGGCATCGGCACCGCAATCGATCAGTGCCTTCGCGCCGTCCGCGGTGGCAACATTGCCGGCCACGACCTGAACCTTGTTCGACTGACGCTTGATCCGAGTCACCGCATCGAGCACGTACCTTGAATGACCATGCGCGGTGTCGACCACCACAAGATCGACGCCGGCGGCAATGAGTGCCTCCGTACGTGCAAAGCCTTTATCGCCAACGGTCGTGGCGGCGGCCACGCGCAGACGTCCCTGCTCGTCCTTGCAGGCATTCGGATTAGCAACCGCTTTTTCAATATCCTTGACGGTGATCAGACCGACGCAGCGATACTGCGCGTCAACCACCAGAAGCTTTTCGATGCGGTGTTGGTGCAGCAGACGCTTGGCTTCGTCCTGACTTACGCCTTCGCGGACGGTGATCAGCTTCTTCGTCATCAACTCGGAAATCTTCTGCCGTGGATCTGTGGCAAAACGGACATCCCGGTTGGTGAGAATTCCGACCAGCTTTCCCGGCTGCGCACTGCCGTCACTCTCAACCACCGGAATTCCCGAGATGTGATTGTCTTTCATCAGATCGAGGGCCTGCTGCAGCGTCGCATCCGGCTCGATGGTGAGCGGATTCACAACCATTCCGGATTCAAATTTCTTTACCTGCCGGACCTGCGCGGCCTGCTGTTCGGGCTCCATGTTGCGGTGAAGCACGCCGATGCCTCCCGCCTGCGCCATGGCGATCGCCATTTGCGCCTCGGTCACGGTGTCCATGGCCGAGGCGATGATCGGGATGTTGACGGCAATCGAACGCGTAATGTGGGAGCGGATATCGACATCGGCGGGCAGCACCTCCGACAGGCCGGGCTTTATCAGCACGTCGTCGAATGTGAGCCCTTCGGGAGGACTTGCATTGTATTTCACGGCCATCGCCAACTCCGTCTTGCCCTAAAAGGCAAAAGGCCGGTCGGCAAACGGTTAAAAAGGCCCGTTGCGAGGGGTCCTCGCCTTCCGTCACGGCCCGCTTTTGGGTTGGCGTGGGTCGATAGCACGGGATGGCCCCGATTCCTAGCGCAATCGCAGATGGCTGTTATGAACTCGTAAACACGCATGGGCCTTTCTTCCGCCGCTGCTTTAAGCTTCAAGACGCATATTTTGACGCCTGCGCCCGCCGGATTCTCTGATGCTCCGTGACCGCATTGTTCCGCTGATCATCGCGGTCGCCCTGTTCATGGAGAACATGGATTCGACGGTGATCGCGACCTCCCTGCCCGCGATCGCCACCGATATCGGCACCAATCCATTAGCGCTCAAGCTCGCCGTCACATCCTATCTGTTGTCCCTCGCGATATTCATTCCGGCCAGCGGCTGGACTGCGGACCGTTTCGGCGCCCGCACCGTGTTTCGCGCAGCCATCGGCGTGTTTGTGCTCGGGTCGATTGGCTGCGCGCTCTCGAGTTCGCTCACCGACTTCGTCATCGCTCGCATCGTGCAAGGAATGGGCGGCGCGATGATGACCCCGGTTGGCCGCATGGTTGTCGTCCGCACGATCAGCAAACGGGAACTCGTCGGAGCAATGGCCTGGGTGACGACTCCGGCCTTGATCGGCCCCGTCCTGGGACCTCCAGTCGGCGGCTTCATCACAACCTATGCGACCTGGCACTGGATCTTCCTCATCAACGTTCCGATCGGATTGCTCGGTATCGTCCTTGCGACTCACTACATTCCCGATGTTCGGGCCGAAGAACATGAGCGCTTCGACGTGGTCGGCATGATTCTCGCCGGCCTCGGCATCGGCGGCGTAGCGTTCGGGTTTTCGGTGCTCGGACTGAACTTTCTGCGCTGGTTCGTTGTCGTCGCCCTGGTGTTCGGTGGCGCCTGCTTCATTGCGGCATATCTTGCACACGCGCGACACACGGAAAATCCTGCGCTCGACCTCACGCTGTTCCACCTGCCGACGTTCTTTGCAAGCGTGGTCGGCGGATTCACATTCCGCCTTGGACTTGGCGCGCTGCCGTTTCTACTCCCCCTCATGTTGCAGATCGGCTTCGGCCTGACGCCATTTCAGTCAGGCATGATTACCTTTGCAACGGCGCTCGGTGCAATGGGAATGAAATGGGCGGTTGTATTTATTTTGCGCCGCTTCGGCTTTCGCAACATTCTCGTCGTCAATTCGGTGATCAGTGCAGCCTTCCTGGCGGTCTGCGCCGCTTTCACGGCGACGACATCGATCGCACTGATGATGATCCTTCTTTTCGTCGGCGGGTTTTTCCGTTCATTGCAATTCACCAGCATCAACACGATTGCCTATGCCGAAGTTGAGCCTCAGCGGGTCGGGCGCGCCACCGCGCTCGTCAGTGTCGCTCAGCAGTTGTCCGTTTCATCCGGCGTCGCACTTGGTGCGATGGCGGTTGAATTGACCGTGTACTTGAGAGGCGGCGGACCATTGCAGGCAGCCGATTTCCCGCCGGCATTCCTGGCAGTCGCGTTGATTTCCGCATTCTCGACGCTGATCTTTGCCCGGCTAGCACCCGATGCCGGCGCCGAGATGGCTGACAGACTGCCGACCCCGGCGGAGCCTTCCGATCAACGCGCCGGCTGAGATGCCACTGCGGACGCGCCGCGAAATCCCGTTGCCAATAGATACAATTCAGCCGAATCCGTTCGGCTCGCCGGTGGTTTGACGTGCTTGACGTTTTTGTAGTCTCGCTTGAGCGACGCAAGCAGCGCCGCCTCGGTGCCGCCCTGCAGAACCTTTGCGAGGAAAGTACCGCCGGGCGCGAGCACCTCGCGGGCGAATTCAGCGGCCGCTTCGACCAGCGCCATGATCTTGAGATGATCGGTGCGCGCGTGTCCGGTTGCATTGGCCGCCATGTCGGAAAGCACGACGTCGGCTGGACCGCCAATCATATCCTTGAGCCTGTCGGACGCGGTACGATCGAGGAAATCGAGCTCTATGAAGTCTACGCCCGGCACAGGCTTCATCGCCAAAATGTCGATCGCGATGACCCGCCCCTGCTCGCGCGCTCCCACGCGTTGCGAGGCAATCTGGCTCCAGCCGCCCGGTGCCGCGCCGAGATCGATCACGCGCGCTCCTTTCCTGAGAAATCGCACCTTGTCGTCGATTTCCATCAGCTTGTAAGCGGCGCGCGAGCGCATGCCCTCGCGCTTCGCACGTGCGACGTACGGATCGTTGAGCTGACGTTGCAGCCACTGACGAGACGACACCGAACGATTTTTGTCGCCGCTAACACGAATCTTTTTTTGACGTGGACTTGCCATTTGCGGATCAGGGCATGGCCGCCTGATTGCCGCCACCCCAGGCACCGTCTTCGCGCATCATCTGCACCAGCATCCCTTCGCGTAAGCCGCGGTCGGCGACGCGAAGGCGCGGACAGGGAAACGCGCGCCGGACCGCCTCGAGGATCGCGCAGCCGGCGAGCACAAGGTCTGCCCGTTCAATGCCGATGCAGGGGCTCGCCACCCGACCCTCGTGCGTCATCGCAAGCAATCGCTCGATGACGGTGGTGATCTGGTCTGCGTTCATCCAGCAACCATCAACCCGATTGCGATCATAACGTTTGAGGTTGAGGTGCACGCCCGCGATCGTCGTCACCGTGCCGGATGTTCCGAGCATGTGGATCCCGTTCGTCCCGTCTCCGCCATGCTCGCGCACGAACGGAGCGATCAAGGACGCGACCTCGCTGACCATCGCCTCGTAGGTTTCCCGACTGACGGTTATGCCTCCATAGCGTTCGGCCAGCGTCACCACGCCGTGCGGCAAAGAAATCCAGCCGCGAATCTGCGGCAATGGCGGCCCGCCGCGCCCCTTCTGCGAACGCGCCAGCCGCACTATTTCAGACGAGCCGCCACCGATGTCGAACAAGATGGCACCGTCGGCCTGCGGGTCGATCAACGGCGTGCAGCCGGTGGCCGCCAGCCGCGCTTCGGATTCGCGGTCAATCACCTCAAGCTCAAGACCCAATTCGTCGGCGACACGGGCGAGAAACTGCACACCATTCTGCGCCGCCCGGCACGCTTCTGTCGCGATCAGCCTTGCGCGGGTCACGCCCTTGTTTTTCATTTTGGTACGGCAAATGGCGAGCGCCGCCAGCGCCCGCGCGATTGCAGGTTCACTCAACTGGCCGGAAGCTGAGACGCCCTCGCCGAGTCTGACGATGCGGGAAAACGCATCGACCACGCGGAAGCCTTCGCCCGACGGCCGCGCCACCAGAAGCCGACAGTTGTTTGTGCCGAGATCGAGCGCTGCATAGGTCGCGCCCCCCCGGTCGCTGCCGAAGCTAGCATCAAACCGCCCAGGCGACCGCCGACCCCACGTGGCGCGCGAGAGCGGCGCCCGGTCAATAGCGGGGTCGAGGCCCGGGATGTCCCCGGCCTCGCCGCTCATGTCAAAACCTTCCTGCCGCTCCGTAGGCCACCTTTTTCGGCGCGTCACGGTTGTGGCTGTTTATTCTCGATCAGGAAAAGTGTACCAGCGTCCCCGCTTCACGCAACCCTCCGTCCCGAATGCTATTCTTGTCCGGCCACGCGAGCTGCTTAAATTGACCTAGAACCAACCGGAACCTTACGGGCAAATGGACGATCGAACGACTGAAACCGCACTATCGTTGACCAAGTTCGGCGTCGGTCAGCCGGTGCGACGCAGCGAAGACCCGAAATTGGTGCGCGGTGAAGGCTGCTACGCCGACGATTTCAATCGGCCTCGCCAAGCCTACGCCGTTATCGTCCGTAGCCGTGAAGCCCATGGTGTCATCCGCGCGATCAGCACCGATGCCGCGAAGACGATGCCGGGCGTGCTCGGCGTTTACGCCGCGTCTGACCTATCCGCCTACGGACCGCTCAAATGCAATATGCCGCTCAAGAGCCGTGACGGATCGCCGATCCGCTACACGCCGCGCCCTGCTCTTGCCGGCGACAAGGTTCGCTTTGTCGGCGATCCGGTTGTCTGTGTCGTTGCCGAAACGGTCGCGCAGGCAAAAGATGCGGCCGAGGCGGTGGCGATCGACATCGAACCGCTGCCCGTCGTTCTTACGCCTGCCGACGCGGTGAAGCCCGGCGCGCCACTGGTCTTCGACGCTGTCCCCAACAACATCGCGCTTGATTATTACTACGGCGATGCTGCGAAGGTGGCTGAAGCCTTCGCCAAGGCGAAACACATCACGCGGCTCGAAACATCCAATCAGCGCATGGTGGTGAACGCCATGGAGCCGCGCGCCGCGATCGGCGAATACGATCCGGCGAACGGCAAATGGACGCTCCATTCAACGAGCCAGGGCGTCCATGGCATGAAGATTTCACTCATGGACATCCTCAGCGCGCCCGCCGACAAAGTTCGCGTTGTGACCGGTCAGGTCGGCGGCTCCTTCGGCATGAAGGCGTCGGTCTATCCTGAATATGTCTGCATACTGCACGCCGCCCGTATTCTCGGACGTCCGGTGAAATGGACCGATGAACGCTCGGGGAGCTTCGTATCCGACCATCACGGTCGGGCGCAGGACATGGTGGTTGAAATAGCCTTCGATGAGGACGCCCATATTCTTGCTTTGCGACTGACCGGCTACGGCAATATGGGTGGTTACCTCGCACAGTTCGGTCCGTTGCTGCCGACCGGCAATCAAGTCAAGAACCTTGCGAGTATCTACCGAACGCCGCTCATCGAGGTGGCGACCAAGTGCGTTTTCACCAACACGAACTTTGTGTCGGCCTATCGCGGCGCCGGCCGGCCCGAGGGCAATTACTACGTCGAGCGCACGCTCGACCTCGCGGCGAGCGAACTTGGCATTGATCGGCTCGATCTGCGCAAGCGCAATATGATCCGCAAAGGTGATCTGCCTTTCAAAGCCGCATCCGACATGACCTACGACTGCGGCGATTTCCTTGGCGTGCTCAAGCAAGCCCTGGATGCCGCCGACTACGCTGGCTTCAACAAGCGCAAGCGCGAGAGCCGCAAGCGCGGCTTGCTGCGCGGGCTCGGTATCGGTTGTTACCTCGAAGTCACTGCCGCTCCCGGCAAGGAGCTCGGCGCGGTCCATTTCGAATCTGATGGCACGGTCACAATCGTCACCGGCACGCTCGACTTCGGCATGGGTCACGCGACGACTTATGCGCAAATCCTGACCGACCTGCTCGGCGTTCCGTTCGACCTTATCCGTATGGTCGAAGGCGACAGCGATCGCATGGCGTTCGGCGGCGGCAGCGGCGGATCGCGCTCGGTGATGTTTGTCGGCGCGGCGCTGACGGAATCGGCGGCGATCATCATCGAGCGCGGCAAGCAAATCGCATCACACGTGCTGGAAGCCTCGGCAAGCGACATTGAATTCAATGCGGGGCGCTTTGTCATCGCCGGTACTGACCGTTCGATCGCGTTGCTCGAATTGGCGTCGCGGTTGCGCGGCGGACTCAAACTGCCGCAGGGCGTACTGAACTCGCTCGACGTCGACCACGTAGTGAAGGATCCGGTCCCCTCTGCCTTCCCGAACGGCTGTCATATTGCCGAAGTCGAAGTCGATCCCGAAACGGGTGCTGCTCAGGTCGTGCGTTATTCCGCGGTCAATGATCTCGGCACGATCGTCAACCCGCTTCTGGTCGAAGGACAGATCCAGGGCGGTGTCGTGCAGGGTCTCGGGCAGGCTCTGCTCGAACATGCCGTCTACGACTCCGACGGCCAGTTCGTGACCGGCTCGTTCATGGACTACGCCATGCCCCGCGCGCACGGCGTGCCGACGATCAATGTGCTGAGCCACCCGGTCCCGACCAAAAGCAATCCGCTCGGCGCCAAGGGATGCGGAGAAGCAGGCACCTCCGGGGGTTTGGCGTCGGTGGCGAATGCAGTGATCGACGCGCTGTCGGAATACGGCATCAGGCACCTTGAAATGCCGATGACGCCCGCGCGCATCTGGCACGCGATTCAGGAAGCCAAGGCACGGCGAGCGTCCTAGAACACGGTTCCCGAGCGCCACGGCCGCATACCGCGCCGACATGGGCAACCCACTGCAAATGCATTGGATTGCCGGCGTAGTCCGGGGCATAGTCCCGCCCCCTTTGTGGAGATCCCTTCTTATGACCCAAACGGCCGAGCTTCTGAGCGCCAGTCGGCCGTCTTACGTGCGTCTCGTCGGCGTCGTCAGTGCGGCGCACTTCGTGTCGCACTATTACATTATCTTGCTCGCACCGCTGATGCCCTTTGTGCGGGAAGCCTACGGCGTCAGCTACACCGAAATCGGGCTGGCCTTCACGGCCTTCAATATCGTGTCGGCTGTCGGCCAGACGCCGGCAGGATTCCTCGTCGACCGCATCGGTGCGCGTGCGCTGCTCGTCGCAGGCCTGCTGACAGGTGCCGCATCACTCATCATTACGGGCCTGATCGATTCATTCTGGATGCTGGTTACGATGTTTGCGCTTTTGGGCGTGGGCAACACGGTCTATCACCCCGCCGACTACGCGCTGCTCTCGCAACACGTGCCGTCCGACCGTATCGGCCAGGCCTTCTCGATGCACACCTTTGCCGGCATGCTCGGCTCGGCTGTCGCGCCGGCGAGCCTGCTCATCATGCAAAGCCAATGGGGCTGGCGCGGCGCCTTCATCGGCGCGGCGGTTCTCGGCATTGCCGTTGCGGCGATACTGATCGCGTTCCGCGATAACTCCCCCGTTCAAACGAAATCCGCCCCGGCACGCGCCACCTCCGGCGACACGCCAGCCGGATGGCGATTGCTGCTGTCGGGCCCGTTCCTCCTTAACCTCGTCTTCTTTGCGCTGCTCGCGATGATAAGCGCGGGACTCTACAATTATTCGGTCGTTGCGCTCGGCGCGCTCTATGGCACTCCGGTCACGACCGCCAATGCGGCACTGACCGGCAATCTATTGTGGTCGGCGATTGGCGTGCTATTGGGCGGCCTGCTCGTGGGCCGCACCACGCGGCACGGGCTGGTCGCGACAATCGGGCTTGCCGCCATGGGCCTCTTCACCGCCATGGTTGCAGAGATCGATTTCAGCGCGGTGGCATTAATCGGAGTGATGTCCCTGATCGGGCTTTTCTCAGGTGTCATCATGCCTTCGCGCGACATGATCGTGCGCGCGATTACCCCGCCGGGTTCTTTCGGCAAGGTCTTCGGCTTCGTGACCACGGGATTTAACATCGGCGGCATAATTGCTCCGCTGATTTTTGGCGCCATCATGGATCGTGGAAATCCGCGCCTGGTTTTCCTGACGGTCGCGGCCTTGAGTCTGGTTGCGATCCTCACGGTCGCAACGCGACCCCGACGCCCTGTCTGACCGGGCGTCCGGGCGTTCGCACTGGTAAAATTGGCCGAATTGGCCCATGTCAGAGCCATCCGGAAGGCTGCTGAGGCGTCCCAGCCCCGTTGAGGAATAGTTCAACGGTAGAACATCGGACTCTGACTCCGACAAAGCGCTTTGATTTACTTTGATTATTTAAATCGTTGCTGCATTGTTGCTGCAACGAGTCCGGCATACCGCGTTGCGGGCGGTGGCAGGCCTTCCTTGTGCCGCTAAACTGCGCGAGCGCGCTAGTACCGTAGAAATCGTTATTTTTGTGATGCACGACACAGGGGAAGCGTCTTCCTGTGATGCACGGCACAGCGGGCGGGGACAATCGAAATTAGTGTGAGGGTAATGCGAGAGCGTTAGCTTTCTTCCGCAAAGCCAAGAGGAGACCTCACATGCGCACCCTGTTCGGCATCGGACTCGCGATATTCGCAGTCGCTCTTGTAATCACCACTTGGTCAGTTGAACCCACCGTTGGAAAAACTCCTACCGTTTCCGTGGACCCACTTGGTCTGATGACCACCACAACCAATCTGCCGCAAGCGCATTACCAAGATTTTCAAACCATCTACTGACAGATCACGGTCCGGTCATCTCTGGCAAGCTGCTTCCTCGCCCTGGTCGGTTCTCTCCAGCGACCAGGGCGTCATTGTAAGGCTAACGCGTAAGCCGCGTGACCCGAAAGCACATATTCGTGTCGCGCTCCGTGTCGTCCCATGCCCACGCTGCAGTGGTCACGGCAGGCCGCACATCATTGCATTCACGCGACATGCGTCAATTTGAAAAGTGTTGGGTCTCGTCTTCAGCTCTGCGACGTAGACCGGTACTAACCGGGCGACGGAGGACCCTGATGAGCGACATTTTGATCGGCGTGATTGTCCTCGTTGCCGTGTTTGGCGGTGCACTATTCGGAATGTTCCTCAGAAGGGTGCTTCCCGATCAGCATCTGAGCACCGACGCACGTGACGTCATCAGGATAGTGATGGCCATGCTTGCGACGCTTTCGGCAGTGGTCCTCGGGCTTCTAACCGGTTCCGCAATTAATTCGCTCGCCGAAAAGGAGACCGAACTGCGTAATGCGGCGGTGCAATTCATATTGCTGGATCGGACCTTGGCGTCATACGGGCCAGAGACGAGCGACGCGCGGAAAATGCTCAAGCAATTGCTTACCGACAGAATGAGCCTGATCTGGCCGGAGAAAGGTGGCAGTGTTTCACTTGCTGTGCTTGGCGGGGGGGCCGGGATCGACTTGGTTCAGCAAGAACTCTTCGCGATATCACCGCAGACTGAGAAGCAGCGGTGGCTTCGGTCCAACGCGCTGGAAATCACCAACACATTGGCGCGATCTCGCTGGACGACTTTTGAGCAAATCGGTAGCCGGTTCCCCTGGCAATTTTTGATCATAGTGGTGTTCTGGTTGGCGATCATTTTTGCCAGCTTCGGCCTGTTTGCACCACGCAATGCCAGCGTGACCGTAGCTTTGTTCATTGCTGCACTTGGACTTGCGGGTGCGGTTTTTATGATCCTCGAGATGGAGCAGCCTTATCAGGGGGTGGTCAGGATCCCGAGCACTTCGATGCGCATCGCATTGGATCAGTTGGGTGGATCGTGACCCATTAGATCAGGTGGTTAAGCCAAAGTGCAAATTCCTGCCGCAAGCTAGGTGGCTAGCCCGCTAGGGGTGGACCATACATGCCGAGGGCATCTTTGACCGCCTCGGAAGCGATAACACGAGCGTCGGTCTCACCGGCTCTAATTTGGCCGCGAATAGAAGCATGAATACGCAAAAACATATCCGGCCGGATCCGCATTGGGGGAATTTGCCCCCGAGCTAATTTGTAAGC
>Ga0126380_10000959_pt1 | contig 10404 bp, 18 predicted proteins | sample PanSoiMetPlot_26_FD_92544 | JGI IMG/M metagenome (GOLD analysis project Ga0126380, IMG submission 92544) | Tropical forest soil microbial communities from Panama - MetaG Plot_26 | ecosystem: Environmental > Terrestrial > Soil > Tropical forest > Bulk soil | place: Panama | collected 2016-02-17
AGAGTGGGGGAGTCGAACCCCCATGAGTGATTAGCTCACCGATTTTCGGGACCGGGCCCTTACCAGTTCAGGTGCAACTCTCCACGTATCAGTAACTCTTGCGTACGCGCCGCTTCCTGCGGTACGCGATACCAAGTAACCCTGTGCCAATAAGCATCAGCGTATTCGGTTCCGCTGTCGATACCGGCGTCGCCGATAGGTCGATGGTGAGATTGTCATCGCCAGCGCCAACCGCCAGGACCGTAAAAACCTCTGTGACCGAATAGGGGCCAGAACCAGTCACGCCATTCTCCGTCTGCACGTTCGTTCCAATTGCGCTGAAGTTGGCAGAGCCGAGCGGTGCGCCGACATAGACGCCGTTGGTTAAGCTGATCAGTGTCGATTCAGTCATCGTCCAGCCCGACGGTAGCACGTTAGCGGTAAAGGAACTCGTAAAGGGCACAGTTCCGAGTGGCGATGTCAGACCCTGGTCGGTGATGAACACTTGCAGCCCGCCACCAGAGGACGTCGCCGTTTGAATGGAATCTGAAAAGAGAATATCCGGTGGCGTGAGGACAGACTGGCCTTCGCCTGTCGCGTGGATCAGGCTGAAGGTCCCAAACGGGCCGTCGAAGCTGGCGCTGCCAGTACCGCTCGCCACCGTGGTGATCGCGCCGCCGTTTTGCGAAAGCCCGATACTCACGGTGTCCGCAAAGACCGGCCAACTGAACAAGGCTGTGGACGCGAGAAGCAAAAGCACAAACCGAACTTGTCGCATATCAATAACCTCCGATGATGGATGGAACCATCTTTCTCGACCACTTTCGATGTCAGACTTCTTTACACTTTCATGTCTCCACAATCCGAATGTCGTACTGGGCCAACATATGTCGTTTCTTCCACTTATACATCTCGGTCCGAACGCCTTTGGTATCTTCCACGACGAGACGACCTTCACGGTCGTGATAGACGAAATCCGCGATGTACCTACCGATCTGTTCGCCGCAAACATCGAGCTGGAAGGGCACGTGGATCTGTAGGTCGCGGATGATTCCAGCACGTTGTGCCGCGACCAGTTCGCCGTAGCGCCCTGCTTCTTTCTTCGAATCGAAGAGTATCCCGTCTCGCATCGTGGGCTCCGCCTTGTACTTGTGCCTAGTCAAAGGCCAGGACCTCCTGGCCTCGTTCCTCCTTCGGCGCTTTACCTGCGGTGACCGTGACCCATGGTGCGGAGAAATCGAGCGACTCCTGCCGTAACCGTTCGACCGCGACCTTGCAGTACTTCTCTTCCCGCTCGATGCCGATAGCTTTCCGGCTGAGATCTTTTGCCGCCCTTAAAGTCGTGCCGGAGCCCATGAAGGGGTCGATGACAACCTCGCCTGGCTCGGAATAGTTGGCGAGACACCAGATCATCAACGACAGGGGCTTTTGTGTGGGGTGGTCGCGGAATTGTTCTTTGCCGAGGAGCCCATTCCATTCGATGGTGACTTTCTTGACCGAGCGGCGTGGGACGTTCGTCCACATGACTTCGTAGTTCGAGAACGTCGGCATCGTCTGCAGTTTGTCCCAGAAGACCCAATGAGTGGATCGTGGCAGGATGTCGGCGAAGAAGTTGCCACCCCAGATCAGTGCGTGTTTGGCGGCTCTGAGAACCAGATCGAACGTCCCGGCGTCTGGCCTTTCGTTATCCCATTGATCGGGATAGGAGCGGCGTTGAATCGTCCCCCCATGGTTCCAGTTTCCTGGATGCGATAGGCCCACGCTCCGGCCAATACCGTACGGGGGATCGGTCAAGAGAAGGTCTGCGCGGGATAATTCCGGCAGCACGTCACGGCAATCGCCATGGTATATGGAGATGCCAGCGTGGTCGTAGTAGGGCCTCATCGCTGCGTATGAATCGAAATCTGGTGCGCGACGTGTTTCGACAGCCGTTGTGCCAGACGCGTCAAGCGGTTGCTTGCGACCACGAGGAGATCGCTTAAATGGATCACTGCCTTTAAATAGGTCAAGTGCCACCAGTTCACACAGCAACCAGGGGCGGCATGGGAATCTCCGCCTTTGTTGGCCTCCACATGTGCAAGCAATAGGGGTGGTTATTGATCCACTGGGAACGCGGTGGGTGCAACTGCATGACGGCATCCTCCGCGTCCCAAAACAACTCCTTCACAAAACACATCTCTTGCCAGTTGGGGCATCGCTTTTTGGTCGATACTGAGACGTGTTCCCAGTCGACACCGGATTCCGCGTCGCCAGACGAGATGATGACCTTCAGATCGATACCGCAAGGCCCAGGTATTAAGAACCAGCCGAAGTCTTCGCCCGGAACCGTCGATCCAGGCCCGAACATGACTCTCCATTTCTCCGCCGAGGCATGAATTCTCATGACGCAGCCTTTTGCTTTTTGAAGTCCTTCGCATAAGGGCAGCTCGCCCAGTGGGTGGTGGCATCCGGGTTCATCGGCATGCGTTTCCCTTGCGGTGTCCTGTACCACAGAATCCGCGCCTTACAGCGTCGGCAATTCCCGCTGCCGCTGTAGTTATAGCCAATGGCGTGGAGCACGTCGAAGGAGTTAGGAAACATCGGTCCCACCCTTTGGCTCAGTTCCTTCTGCGTTCTGGTCACGGCGGATTCGCTCCAGCGCATCGGCGTATACCTTCCGGAGAGCATCCTGGTGTTTCGGTGGTGCCATGCGGCATCGCTCACCTAAAGCGTTCAACTCGCGATGCGATTGTGCGAGGTCGATAGCCTTCGCTAAGTTTTGCAGTTCCTCGTCTGTTAACGTTCGCTGCTGTTCCTTCGGCTGCTCTTTCGGCTCACCGACCTCCGCGTTGGGGATGGTCTCGATTTCCGTCTCGTCCAACATGCCTAAGCCGACGATGCTCAACGTCACACGCCGTTTGGACTTCGTCTCGGCCCGCATAATTTGATTCGCCTTATCGCTGCCCTTCGCCGACCCAAGATGAACTGCGCCGACGCTTTCATCTGTGCGGCCATCAGGCAGCATGGCGCGTGCGGTCACGACGTAGATGTCGTCGAACATCTCGCGGGCTTGTATCGTGATCGAGACTCCATGGATCTTGCGGAGCTGGTCCGTACAGTCCTTGCGGGCATACAGCGTCAGCTTCCCGTTGAGCGTAATGTACTCAAGCGGACGTGTGAGCGTGTTTAACCCCATCGAGTTGCATACTCTGTTGTAATAACTGACTCGTTGTGCGGGGGTCAGGCGGGAGAGGTCACCGCCAACCAGCACCTGCTCCACAACGCCAGGTAGGTCGTCGTTCGTTGTCACTTCGGTTGTCACCAGGGCACCTCCATTTTTTCCAATTGCTGTTTCTCCAACCACGGCGGCAGCTTTGCCCACACTGTCTCGCGCACATATCCAGGCCAAATTCCTGTCGATATGCATTCCTTCCACAGGCGCATGCCTTGGATGCATCGTTGGTCGCCGTACCATTTCGCCGAATCTGACAGCCCGACGACGGACAATGCGTATGGCTCGCGCACTTCCTGTGTGACCAGGAAGAACTCTGGGTCTGGGTCCATGTTGGGTATTCCCAGTTGTGCAACGGCGCGGATGTACCAGCAGCCCTGGATGTCGTAGCCTCGGTCGAATAGTTGGCGAGACACGACGTCAGGGTGTGCAGATCCGCCAGTGGTTTTGTAGTCGAGGATGACCTGGCGGTCCCGCTGCAGATAGTCGAGTTTCGCCTTGCAGCGAATGCTTGTCTCGACGTCGGTCCAAACCAATTCGAGTTCGGCGTCGCCATTCACAAAACCGCCGCGCACGGATTCGTAGACCTCCAGCTGCAACTGCGCTGCCTCCACCATGTCTTCGATGGCCCTCAGGTCCTTCGCCAGAACGGGGATCTTGCCTCTCGCCCTGATGCCGTCTCGTTCCTCCTGCGCCTTGCCGGAGCGATAGTCGCCAAAGTCGATGGGCTCGGCAATGTCCTGGCCTTGAAGGAGCATCGCGTGCGCGATAGTCCCGATGTCCATTTGTGGGCTAACCTCAGGCACATAGTTCGGATTGAGGTGTCTGTTCTTGCACCAGGCATGCATCGGCGACTCGCGAACCAGTGCGTTGATCATTGTTTGAGTGAGGCATGGGGGATCGATGTGTTTGTCCATCAGTTCACCCCAGAGGAACGAGATGTGAGCCCGCAAGTGCCTAAAGCCATTGCTGCCTCTGTAGCTCTCATGCACGCGTTGAGAACCAGTTCACACATCACGAAGGCCAGCTCGGTCGTCTCCTCGTCGTTTAAGTGAAAGGCATCTTGTGCGACGAGCGCTGTCTCACTGACGCGAGCGACCATCTCGTCCCTAATGCCGTTACAGACCTGTTGGATCGTTTCGTTGGTCATAGTTGTGTCTATCCATTGAAGCGGGTTGCCTGCCAGAGCCGCCCGCTGGGTTTGAGAGTTAGCCCGCTCGCAACTCGTCGAGCGGAATATCTAAATGCCTGGCGACTTTCGCGGCATTCAACCAATTGATTCCCACACCAGTTTCGCAACGCCGATAGGTCATCGTGGCAATACCAATGGATGCGGCCGCATCTTTCTGACTCAAGCCTTGGTCGAGCCGCCATTGGAAAATGCGGTCCTTGTTCAGTTGGATGCTGGTGCCGATGTTACCGGCTGGGGTGTGGCCATTGCGGTTATGCCTAACGCGCATACGTCGTTTACGCATACGTCGGTTATTAGATGATAAGTCTTTCTAGGACGCAACAATAATCAACACATCTTAGGAGGACTCAATAAATACAAGCAGATACTATTGCCGTTAACTATGGGAATGCTACATAATCAACTAAGTAGGACTAAGGAGGATTAACTAAGACTGTGACATACGGGGAGTTCTTAAGGTATTGCAGGGGTAAGGCTGGGATTGAGTCGAAGAGTGACTTTGCCAGGAAGATCGGGATGATCGCAGTGGATCACTACATTGGGGCAGAAAACGACCGCGATGGGAAAAAACCATCAATCGATCTGATGGAGCGTGCGGCGAAGATTGCAGGATTGGAGTTCCAAGACTTCATCAACACGCCCGAGAAAGAGCAGACGCCGCGCTCTCGCGCACACCAGGCGTTGCATCGACAGCTGCAGGCTTTACTCGACCGTGAAGATGAAGCATCGGATTGGATTGCAGCAAACATTAGCGTGTACTACAAAGCGTACTTTCGTCGGCGCTGACGTTGTTCGAACTCGCGACACACCTCGTCGAAGTGTTCGAAGATGGCCGCAGGTATCTTTTTCTCCTGACGAAGAAGGGAAATGCGGTCCTCATCGTCGTCGCGATTCTTGATAACGAATGCTACAGGATACATTCGCCGGGGGTGGCAAGGTTTTGCAGTCAGAGTAGGCATCGAAAGATCAACCCTCCCTAACGATGGAATGCCCGAGAGAATAGCGCATAGTCTAAAACTTTGTATTTCCGCATACAAGTCTCCACATTTGCCATTTTCATCAAATGAACCCATCCGTCATCTGACCACGCCAGTGGAATGTGTGATTGACATTTTACTGTGATGTGGCAGAATGGCAAAGCCTGCCAGGGCCGTTCGCCGCAAGGCGGACATATGTTTTATAACTGCTTGATATGGCTCCCCGGTTTGCGTTCTGGGGAGCCGTGTTTCTTCCGGTGGCTACTGTGAGTAGCCGCAACATCATTGGCAAAGACATCGCCGCAGTGGTTAAGATCCCCGCGCAACGGGCGTTCTCGAAGGCGGCGGCGGCACAATACCTCGGCATCAGCCCGAATACCCTTCTCGACATGACCGCCGCTGGCGTGTTTCATCCGGTGAATATGCGCGGGCGAAGGGCGTGGATGCTGGACGACCTGGATCGTTACCTCAACTCGTTAGAGCCGTGGCATGGGAAGAGGTGACATTCGCGGCGGCACGCATGTTACAGTGACCATCACGCCACCGGCCCGATTGCGGTGGTAATTCACAAAGGAGACAGTAGAATGCCCAAGAATATTTTTCACGAAGTGGACAAGCGCACCGGTAAGAAGTGCATTGTCTATTCCAAGAACATGCCCAATGGCAAACGGATCCGAACGAGGGTTCCCGACATGCGCCATGCGAGGCAATTGTCCACGCGTGTCGACAACGCGATCTACACCGGCACATGGGAGGCGTTGTTGCGCGAGTTAAAGGATGGACCGACAAAAGCCAAACAGACGTATACGGTGCGCGAGTTCATCGAGCAGAAGTACCGTCCGTACGCGGAGGCTCAGTTTACAACCGATTTCACCTGCAGGATGCTCAACGATATCGTGGCTATCGTTGGCTCGGTCCCGATGGACGACTTTGATGTGGCTGCGGCGGAATTCTTCAAGACAAAGCGCCTGAGCACGGTGGCGAAAGGCACTGTTAACCATGGCATCAATGTGTTATCGGGCATGTTTGAGTACGCCAAGAAGCTGGAGATTGTCGATAAGAATCCCATAAAGATGGTGGAGCGTTATGCCTTTAAACGGCCGCTGCGCCAGGTGCTCAAGCCGCATGAGGCGAGGCAGCTGGTGGAGGCGACTCTCCATGAAGATCCCATTGTGGGTGCGTATGTCGGGATTTTGGCAGAGACCGGGTTAAGGCGAAACGAAGGCCTCCATCTCAAGCGCACGCTCATTGACCTCCAGCAGAAGCAGTTCAACATTGAGCCGTCGAAGAACATGAAGCCGCGCAAGTTTCCGATTCCGTTGACAGAGTACGCGATTCGGCTTTTGCGCAACTTGCCAGCCATTGTCGGCAACGACTACGTCTTTGTGCGTTTATCTACGGGCGAGCGCCTGAAGTGGCCCAACGACGCGTTTAACGCCGCAAAAAAGGCGACTGGCATTACCTGGCCGACCTTCCACGACCTTCGCCGTTATAGGGCCACACAATGGCTCAGGAATGGCTGTTCGATTGACCACGTTCGCGACTGGCTGGGGCACCATAGCGTCAAGGTGACCGAGTTGTACCTGGTACATGTGGAGGGTCCTGCGATTGACGAGTTCAGGCTGGCGGAGCAGGCTGAGCTTCGACAGATTCAGGATGGCGGCGATGATGATCCGAAAGGGGTGGTTGCATGAGCTTTGAACATCTCATTTGTAAAAACTGCAGGTATTACGACTCAACAACCACTGGTAAGCCGACGTATGGTCCGACCTTCGTCGGCAGCGTCGAACGCAAAAACGGATTCTGCCGCCGTCAGCCACCACAAGTATTCAACGATAACCACTACGGATACTGGCCGCTGGTTCACGAACAGGATTGGTGTGGTGAGTTTGTGCCAACGTCGGTAGCGAAGGAGGCGCTATGAGCAAATCCATCAAGGATCAACAGCTGGACTACCTCGACCGACTCCGCGAAAGCGGCGTCACGAATATGTTGGGCGCGGCACCGTACCTTCAACGCGAGTTTGGCCTGCCCATCGAAGCCGCTCGTGCGGTTCTGGACTACTGGATGAACACGTTCGCCGATAGGCAGATGGACCGGATCGTGGTACGTCTGAACGCCGAACATGAGAAGGAGAATCAATGAACATCGAACATATGGCCGAGTTGAGGGATCGCATCGCTGGTTGTGATCCTACCGAATGCAATATGAATCTCTGGCGTTGTGGCACCACGTGTTGCCTTGGCGGCCACGCGGAACTGTTGATGATGCAGAAGGGTATCTTCCTGAAACGTGGCTTCGACATTGAACTCGTACCCAACACAATCCAGCCTGTCGCAGACTGGTTAGGGCTAAGCGGCGTCGAGGCGCAGAATCTGTTCTACGACTATCCGTTCTCGCCAGTGGATGGGGTGTTCGACTGGAAGGCGTGGATGCTCCAGCGCTTGGACCAGGTGATGGCGTTAGGCATCGTTCCTCCTCTCGACTTCGGCTTGTCGCGACTGGAGCATGACCTGCTGTTCAGATCGGCCCAAAGCGAGTCAAAACGAATCGGCGACAAAGAGGCGACGCAGGATGCGTCGTTAGTGGAAGTCTAAGATGACGAAGGAGTTGGACGGTCGGCCAATAAGACACGGAGTCTCATTCTGCCACCGTTCAACTCCTACCAAATCGACCCAAGTCATTAATAAAATCAATAGCTTAACTGGTCCAGACCGGTCAAGTCGTATCAACTCGTATCAAGTCGAATAGGCAACAAACAGGCGACGTATTATGCCGACGCCGTACTACGAGCATGCAGGCATAACGATCTACCACGCCGACGTCGATAGTGTCGTCGACGAACTGCCACGTGTGCCATTGATCCTAACCGACCCGCCATACCCTAAGGAGTATCGCCACGTGTGGCGTTCTCTGGCCGTTTGTGGCCAGAAAACGCTAACTGACGGCGGCTTCCTCGTTACGCTTTTGGGCCATTACCAGCTCGCCTACGCCATGGGCATTCTGAACCGCCATTTAACCTACCACTGGTGCGCGATGTTGCCCAACAACAACCAACCGATCATGCACGGCTGGAATATCAAAGTTTGCTGGAAACCGGTGCTCTTGTATACGAAAGGCAAGGGACGGCACCACGACCTCATGCTCGACGACTTCGGTCGCATTCGTAATGCGGATCGCAGTTGGTACGAGGCGCAGACGGGCCATAAGTGGGGCCAGGCAGAGTCATCCGCTTTTGAACCGATCATGCGCCTGACGAAGGAAGGCGAGACGGTTATTGACCCCTTCTGCGGTAGCGGCACTGTTTTACGTGTAGCAAAAGACCTCGGACGTAAGGCGATAGGTGTCGAGATTGACGAGAAGTACTGTGAACTTGCAGCGCAACGATGTTCGCAGGAAGTGCTGGATTTCGAGGCACAGCCATGAGGTTGTACTACGCGCATAAGGGCATCGAGATCTGGCATGGCGATGCACGCGACTGCCTCGACGAGCTGATCCCGCGCTGCGATGCCTTTTGCACCGACCCGCCTTATGGCGTCGGCCTTAAGGGCAAGTCGACGATACCCAAAGCCCGCTGGACGACCTACACGCTCTTTGAGGATACACTCGAATACGTCCTGGACGTCGCCATACCTGTGGTTCAACGCCTGATTGACGCTGGCCTACGCGGCGCTTTAACGCCAGGCGTGCGCAACATGCGCTGCTACCCACAGTGGGCGGATATGGGCGTCTTTTACGTACCCGCTGCGATGAGTCGTGGCCCGTGGGGCTTTCAGGTCTGTAATCCCATCTTGTACTACGGCAAGTGCCTGGAACATACGCCCACGGGCATCGTCAGCGGCGTGTCTGCCGAATCCAACGGCCATCCGTGCCCAAAGCCAATCGAATGGATGACCTGGCTCGTGCGCAAAGTCTCTCGCGACGGCGAGACGATTCTCGACCCCTTCATGGGCAGCGGCACCACATTACTCGCCGCAAAGAACCTCTACCGCAAGGCAATTGGTATCGAAATCGAAGAGCGTTATTGCGAGATCGCAGCGAACCGCCTTGCCCAAGAGGTCCTGAATTTCGACGCCGAACCACAAGAAGAACAACTGCCGCAACAAGTACTGAGCTTCGGAGGCGTATGAACGTTCTGCTGATTCAAATCGACGGCAAGCTTCCGAATTTGGCGTTGATGCGGCTCGCGGCATATCACCGCGAGCGAGGCGATGAGGTCGCGTTGAATCGGCGGGTCGATATGTTTTGTCGGACGTATGACCGTGTTTATGCGTCGACGATTTTCAAAGCGTCAGGACAGAAAGTAGAACAGCTCCGGTACTACAGACCAGACGCACTCATTGGCGGCACCGGCATCGATAACACCAACAAACTCTCAGATATTGGGATCGGCGACGGACCGATCGACTATTCGCTCTGGCCGGAGTTTCGTTCCTCTATTGGTTATACGCAGCGGGGTTGCCGGTTGCGCTGTTCTTTTTGCGGCGTGCCAGAGAAAGAGGGACGGCCCACATTCTCGAATAACGTGAACGGGATTTGGCGTGGTGAGCCATGGCCTCGCGAACTCTTCTTGCTTGATAACGACTTTTTTGGTGTACCAGCGTGGCGCGACCGCATTCGCGAAATGATCGACGGACATTTCAAGGTCTCATTCAACCAGGGCGTCAACGTTCGGTTGATGACGGAAGAACAAGCTGCCTGCGTCGCTGCTGTCGACTACAGAGACGGCGACATGAAAGCGAGGCGCTTCTACACCGCATGGGATAACCGCAACGATGAACAGGTTCTCTTCCGTGGTTTGAAGTGGCTGGTGAAGTACGGCATGAAGCCGGATCACCTCATGGTCTACATGCTGATTGCGTATTGGCCCGGCGAAACAGCGAGCGATTGGAATTATCGCAGGCAGAAGCTGCGTGACTTTGGAGCACGTCCATACCCGATGCCATATATCCGGACTCCAGAGACGAGGGGTTTTCAACGTTGGGTCATTGGCGCATACGACAAACGAGTCTGCTGGGATGACTGGAAATTAGCGAACTACAACC
>Ga0126380_10000960_pt1 | contig 10392 bp, 4 predicted proteins | sample PanSoiMetPlot_26_FD_92544 | JGI IMG/M metagenome (GOLD analysis project Ga0126380, IMG submission 92544) | Tropical forest soil microbial communities from Panama - MetaG Plot_26 | ecosystem: Environmental > Terrestrial > Soil > Tropical forest > Bulk soil | place: Panama | collected 2016-02-17
GCAGCGCGTCGTGCACCGTCGTGCTGACAAGGCGAATCGGGCCGAGCACCGTGTCGGTCGCGTTCTGGACCGGCGCGGCGACCTGCGCGACGTCCAAGCCCTGCACGGCGGTGACCGCCTGGCCGAGCCCAGCGGCGAACGTGTCGGCGAACGCGGTCACGCTCGCCGCGCTCGGCGCCTTCGGGCGGAAGCTCAGGACCGGCCCGAGCTGGGTGGCCAGCGCTTGGGAGAGCTCGTGCACCGGCGTGGTCACCGCGGTGCCGGCGCCGGTGGCCGCGCCGCGCAGCAGGTCGCCCAGCGGCGCGGGATCCAGCACGTCGAGGACCGCCAGCCCGCCGAGCAGGAGCTGGTCGACCGCGTCGGCGTAGCTGCCCAGCACGGCGAGACCCGCGGTGACGTCGGCGACCACCACGTCGTCGGGGTCGGCGCTGGCCACCCGGGCGGCGAGCGCCGCGCCGTCGAGGGCGAGCACCGCCGTGGTGGCCGGGTCCAGCCGGGTCGGGTCGCTGGTCGCGGTGAGCGCGTCGCCGAGCGTCCGGGCCCGGGAGGCGACGGTGGCGCCGCCGGTGAGCAGTGCGAGCTGCTCGGCCAGCGTGCGCACCGCGGCGGCCTGCCCGAGCAGGGCCGGGACGATGCCGGTGAGGCCGGCCGGCAGGCTCGGCACCGCGCCCGGCGCGAGCGTCCGCAGGACCGCGCCGAGCGGCCCCACGTGCAGGGCGCGGAACGGGTCGGTGCCGGCGACGAAGCGGTCCACCGGCCGGTCGCCGGGCGGCGTGGTGGTGAGCGCGCCGACCAGGCCGGTGCGCAGGCCGGCGAGGTGGGTGCCGAGCGAGCCGATCGAGTCCACGGCGGCGGTGAAGGCGTCGCCGATGTGGGCCGGGTCGGCGAGGCCGGACAGCGTCTGGCCGTACTTCCCGGCGAGCTGGGCCACCGACCCGACCGCGCCGGTGGGGTCGGCCTGTGCGATGGTCGCGGCGAGCGAGGCGACCGCCTGCGCGTCGACGTCCACCCCGCCGGGCGCGATGCCGCCGAACGCGGTGGTGAGCTGCCCGCCCGCCTGCGACAGGTCGAAGCCGCCCGCCGAGAACGACTGCCCGAGCGTGTCCTGCAGGGCCATGGCTGGTAACGGTAGAGCACCGGCGCAGCCGAGTTCTCCCTTTCCGGCGCTTCTGCTTCTACGCTTGGCCGCACGGTTCGGATGGGGACTCCGGGGGTGCGGCATGGGTGACGTCAGCACGCACGCGGATATCGCCGGTGCGGTGCTCGCGCAGCTTCCGCAGGAGCCGGCGGCGCCGTTCTTCGAGATCGGCAACTGGCTGACCGACGTGTCGCAGTTCCGTGACCCGTTCGCGCACCTGTCCGGAAAGCGGACCATATTCGTGCGCGGGCTGAACCGGTTCGCGCTCGTGCCGCGCCTGTTCAACCTCGGCGACCTGCTCATCGGGATCGACGACTACGTCGACGAGCTGATGGGGGTGCCGCCGGACGGCCGGGCCAAGGGCACCCGCCCGGGGGCGGACCCGGCGCACGACCGGCCGGACGACGGCGCGCTGGCGAAATGGTTCCGCGACGTGCTGCTGCTGTGGACGTGCAACCCGAAGGACCTCCCGCCGCTGAACAAGCAGCAGGCGCTCGCCGCGTTCCCCAAGGCCCAGATCAAGGCCGTCTTCGACGCGCTGTTCACCCAGTACTTCCCGCACGAGCACCTGGACTTCCCGCCGGTCCCGGCCGACCATCCGCAGCGCGGCACCCGCGAGCCGTCGGCCGAGCAGGTCGGCGGCCAGCCACGCAAGCTGCTGGCCTACTCCGAGGCGCAGCTCGAGTACGTGGCCGACCTGCTGACGAAGGTCGAACGGGACTGGGCGCACGTTGCGCCCGCGGGCGCCGACCCTGCCCAGCGGCGGGAGATGTTCGCCCGGCTCGGGCATGCCAGCCACGCGGTCGAGGACTGGTTCTTCCATTCCAACTTCACCGAGCTGGCCTGGACGATCGCGCACCCCGGTACGCCCGCTCCGCACGCTGCGCTGCCGCTGCCGGACACCACGCCGGCCGACGTCGAGAAGCTCGGCCCCCCGGTGACCGACACCACGCTGCAGCGGAAGTTCCACCGGCGGCTGCGCAGCCCGACGTTCGAAGGCGACAGTGACGACCTGCGCGACGACGGGTCGGACGAGGCGAGCGCCTGCTACACCGGCTCGTTCGGGGGCGACGACATCTTCTTCACCCTCATCGACGCGCTCGGCCACCTCCTCGGGGCGCCGCCGCCCCCGGATGCGGGGAAGAAGTTTCCGATGCTGTTCCTGCTGCACAAGCTGCTCTTCGGCACCGACGAGGAGCGCGAGCAGGCGCTCGACGACTGGCAGGAGAAGATCAAGAACGACAGTTTCGTCACCGCGGCGCGGGCCGCCAAGGCCGCGGGCCTCATCGAGGACTTCGAGCTGGCCGCGGTCGAGGAGATGTGCGGGCTGGAAAAGCAGCTGCTGCAGCGGTACCGGATCATCGGGCTGGGCATCGTCGGCCTGCTGCAGCAGCTGATCGACACCGGCCGGGACTCGGTGAAGAAGTCTCGGGAACGCGGCGCCGAGATCGACGGGGACGCCGAGCACAAGATCAACGACGACCGGTCCAGCAACGAGGCACCCGGCGAGAACATCGGCTGCCACAGCCTGATGTGCAAGGACAGCACGCGCAAGGAGCCGATGCGCCAGGCGGCGGTCAACTGCGCGACCTCGGTGGCGACGTACGTGGCGACGACGATGGTCGGCCGCACTCCCGCCCAGTCGCCGGCGCAGCCGGCCGACTTCGTCGACTGGGCCGAGCTGCTGCGGTTTTTCGTCACCCACCCGGCGCAGGCCGCCGGCGGCGCCGGCAACGAGTGGTGGCGCGGCCCGCTGGACGCCGCGGCCCCGCCCGGTCCCATGACCGGTCACACCGTCGTCCTGAAGTCGGCGGCCGAGGTCGGCCAGCGCGCAGAACAGCCGCGCCTCAACGGCCTCGAGCAGCCGTACTACGACGCGGCCCTCTACGCCGAGGAGCGGTTCAAGCACGAGGTAAACCTGCAGATGGTGCTGAACTCCGCCCTGACCGGGCTGCTGACCGGCGGCATCACCGGCGCGATCACCGGCGGGACAGCGGCCGCGGAGTCGGGGCATGGTGACGCCGGTAAGACAATCGGCGGCATCGTGGCCGGGATGTTCACCGGGGCGGTGGTGGCCGGAGGGTCGGCCACGCTGCTGTCCCTGCTGGGGCTGGCGATCAGCCGGCACGCCGGGGTGACGGTCGGCTCGCTGACCGGCATCACCGGCGGGACCGTCGCCGCGGGCTTCGCTGGCGCGGCGGTTGGCGGCCTCATCCACTGAGTCCCGACCCACTGAGTCCCGGCCGCCCGACCAGGCGGTCGCCGACGGCATCGCGCCCGCACCGGGTTCGGCGACTTCGGCGACCGTTACAGCGCCACCGTCGTCCTGGCCACCTTGGTGACACCTACTCACGTTCGGCGGCCTCGACCTGGCTCGGCGCACGTGGCAGCAAGCGCTGACCATCCTCTGGACGACCTCGGACACACCGACGCAGCCAGCTCCCGCGCCAAGCTCCAGTGCACCACCACATCCCGGCCGGCGCCCGCCAGAGCGGCGCCCGAGGCCGCCGCACCTTCAGCGTCCCGTTCGTGCACGATCGCTGCCCGAACGGGTACCCGCTGGCTGACGACATGGTCCAGCCGTTCGGGCAGCGACGAACAACGTCTGACACCGGCCTTCGGGTGCGCAACGGCCGGGGGCGGAAGGACTTCGCGGGGGAGACCTGACACATAAGGGTTTGCGGTGACGACGGTCGCGGTCGGGCTGGTGCCGTCGGGCGCGGGGGAGCGCGCCGGCGTGTCCGCCGCTGGGTCGGCTGCGTCGACGCGGAGCCGGCGTCGGTCCCGCGTCGGCACTGAGACCGCGCCCAGATGCGAGACGGTGCTCCCGTAGAATCAGGGGTGTCGGGATTTGTCCCGGTACCGGAATCATCCGCGGTCGCGGGCCGGGGATGTGACTCGGACGTGGATTTGGTCGGGGGACTCTGTGGGCACTGCGGAACCGCCTGAACAGCACGATGAGTTGGTCAGCCGGTTGGTCGATGGTGACGAGACGGCGATGGGCCGGGTGTACGACCTGTACGCGGGCCAGGTCTATGCCCTCGCGGCCCGGGTGACGCGGGACGCCGCCGCCGCCGAGGACGTGACCCAGGAGGTGTTCGTCCACCTCTGGGAGCACCCGACCGCGTTCGATCCCGAACGCGGCCCGCTGCGCGGGTGGCTGGTCATGCTGGCGCATCGCCGGGCGGTGGACTGTGTCCGCCGGGAGGAGGCCCGGCGACGGCGGGACCGTATCAGCGCCGATTATGCGCTGGCGCTCCCGGACATCGCGGACGGCGCCGTGACCGGCGTGCTCGGCGAGCGGGTACGTGCCGCGCTGTCGCGCCTGCCCGACGAACAGCGCGCTACGATCCTGCTTGCCTACTTCGAGGGGATGACCTACCGCGAGACCGCCAGAACGTTGGGCATTCCAGAAGGGACCGCCAAGTCACGGATGCGGCTGGGCATGCAGCGACTCGCCGGCCTGCTGCGGGCCGAAGGGATCAGACCATGAGCGCTCCCGACGGGCATGACCGCGTCGGGGAGATCCTCGGCGCGTGGGCACTGGACGCGTGCGGCCCAGAGGAAAACCGTCTCGTCGCGGCACATCTCGCGGAGTGTGGGCCATGCGCGGACGAGGCGCGGCTGTTGGGCGCGGCTGCCGCCGAGTTCACCGAGTCCACCGAGTCGGCGACGGGATCACCGGCGCAGGGGGCGCAGGCACCGCCGGTGCTGCCGGCCTCGCCCTCGCCGGCGGTCACCGCCGGACCGCAGCCGCACCGGCTCCCGCCGCCTCGGCTGCGGGCCACCGTGCTCGCTGCCGCATTCGCCCGCCGGCGGCCGGACATCCCCGCCGCGGTGGCCCCGTACGCCGCGCAGGTGCGGGCGCTGGACCGGCTGCTGGACGCCCTGCCGCCGGCCGGCTGGCAGACCAGGGTGGCGGTCCGGGACTGGTCCGTCCACGACATGCTCGCGCACCTGGCCGCCCTCGACGGTGTACTGGCGGCTCACCTCGGCGTGGCCGAGGCGATGCTCCCGCCGTCCACTCCGGACACCTCCACTCTGGACGGTCTGGCCGCGCTGCAGCAGCGGACTGCCGAGGTGCAGGCCTGGTCTCGTGGCCAGCAGCCGGCCCGGACCAGGGCTGCGTGGCGGGCGCAGGCCGCGGCGATGGTCGCGGCCGTCGCCGCCGCCAGCGCAGACCTGCTCGCCACGCGGATCGACTACGGCGAAGCCAGGTGGCGGATCGACCAGGTGCTGCTCGCTCGGGCGTTCGAGACCTGGATCCACACCGAGGACATCCGCGGTGCTCTCGGCATGCCAGCCGTCCCGCCGGCACCCGAACACATCGACCAGATCGTCGACGCCGCCATGCCGATCCTCGAGGGGATGATGGCGGCCAGCCGCTTCAGCCATCCCGACCGGGCGGCCCGGATAGAGCTGTACGGAGTCAGCGGCGGCGAGTGGACGGTGCGCCTGGGCCCGGGCCTTCCGCCGGCGACCCCGGACGTGACGCTTCGCCTGGACATGCTCGAGTTCTGCTACCTGTTCGGGGGCCGGCGGGACCCTGAAGGGATCCGTTACGACGTGTCGGGCGACCGCAGGCTCGCCGCCGACCTGCTCACCGTCGCGGCTGGAAATCCCCACGACTGACCGCCAGCCGGGCGGGAGCGGCGGGGCGGGAGTGAGGACGAAGGTCCCGGATCGGACAGACTTTGGCCGCTGTGCAGCGCTGTGCCGGGCGGTGACGCTGGACTAAACCGTCCGGCCCGGGAGAAGACCAATGTCAGCTTCAGTCCAGACGGCGCCCGCTCCGTCGGACAGCGTCGGCGTCGACGCCGAAACCCTGTCGCTGGCGATCGAGTCGCTGCACGACTTCGTCGCCAAGCAGCTACCGGACAGCCGCCAGCTCGAGCTGGACCACGAGGACGTCTGCCCGGAGGATCTGGTGCGGGCGATGTGTGGCGAGGAGTTGGGCCTGCAACTGCTGTTCATTCCGGAGCAGTACGGCGGCATGGGCGGCGGCGCGGTCGACGTGTACCGGCTGTGCGAGCAGCTGGCCCGCATCGACATCGGCCTGGCCACCAGCGTGCTGGCCACGTTCCTGGGCAGCGACCCGATCTTCGTGGGCGCGACGGCGGAGCAAAAAGCCAAATGGCTCACCAGGATCGCCGAGGAGGGGATCCTGTTCGCCTACGGCGCGACCGAGCCGGAGGCGGGCAGTGACCTCGGCGCGCTCCGCACGACGGCGACGCCGATGGCCGAGGACGGCGCGGTCGTCGGCTACCGGATCAGTGGCCGCAAACAGTGGATCAGCAACGGCGGCATTGCCGACGCGTACACCATCCTGGCCAGGACGCCCGGCGGGCCGAGCTGGTTCGTGCTGGAGCGCGGCGCCGAGGGCTTCACCACCGCCAAGCCGGAGGACAAGCACGGCATCAGACTGTCGAACACCGCCGCGCTCTACCTGGACGACGTCTTCGTCCCGGTGGAGAACCTGGTCGGCGGCGTGGAGGGGCAGGGCCTGGTGCAGGCCCAGCAGGTGTTCGGCTACACCCGGCTGATGGTGGCCGCGTTCGGTCTCGGCGGCGGCTGGTCCGCTTTGGACCGCGCGATCGGGTACTCGACCACCCGCGTGCAGGCCGGCACCCCGCTGTCGCAGAAGCAGGGCTACGTGCACAAGCTGATCGTCCCGCATCTGGTCCGGTTGGAGGCCGGCCGGGCGATGATCGAGGAGACCGGCGCCCGGATAGACGCCGGCGAGGGTGCGGACGGTGCGCTGAACACCGAGGGAGCCATCGCGAAATACCTGGCTACCGAGGCTGGCAACGCCGCCGCGGAGGCCGCGATCCAGGCCCACGGCGGCTACGGCTACACCCGGGAGTTCCTGGTCGAGAAGATCAAGCGGGACGTCCGGATCACCACGATCTACGAGGGCACGTCGGAGATCATGGAGATGACGATCGCCCGCGACCGGTGGCAGCAGCACCTGAAGACTAGCGGCCGGTACTACCGCGACCTGGCGCTGCAACTGCGGGGGCTGCACGCCGCCCAGCCGGACGTCGGTGCGGCGACCGCCGCGCTCGCCGGCGAGGCGCTCGCCGCCCTGCTGGAGGCCTGCCGGGTCGGCAGGCTGACCCGCAACCAGCACGTGCTGCTCCGGCTCGGTGAGCTGGTCGCATACGCCGAGGGCGCCGGGAGCCTGGCCAAGCGGGCCGCAGCCGCCGCTGAAGGAACCCTGCACCCGAAGGCCGACACCCGGTTCGGCCCGGCCGAGCTCGCCGCGATCAGCCGGGTGTTCGCCCGGGACGCCGCGCTGCGGGTCGCCGAGGACGGGCTGCGGTGGGTGCGCGGGGCCAGCACCTCCGACCTGTCCGGTCTCGCGCCGAGCCTGCACCTGGACGAGATCCACGCGGCGCAGGCCGGCCTGCTCGCCGACATGGACGCCATCGCCAGCGCCGTCTACCAGGCATTCCGCTGAGGCAAGAGCCCGGTCTCTTCCACCGACAGCTTCGCCCCACCAGCCCCCGGTCCGGAGGAAGCACAGTCATGACCGAGTACTCGCACGAGCCTGTTGCCGTCGTCGGCGTCGGCGCCATCATGCCCGAGGCCCCCGACCGGGAGAGCTTCTGGGCGAACATCACCGGCGGCCGGTACAGCATCAGCGACGTCCCGCCGCAGCGGTGGGACCCGGACCTCTACTATGACCCGGACCCCAAGGCCCCGGACAAGACCTACTCGCGCATCGGCGGCTGGGTCCGTGACTTCCGCTGGGACCCGCTGGCGTGGAAGCTGCCGATCCCGCCGAAGGTCTCGGCGCAGATGGACCCGGGTCAGCAGTGGGCGGTCACCGCGTCACGGGAGGCCCTGCTCGACGCCGGCTGGCCGAAGTGGACGGTCGACCCGGAGCGGGTGGCGGTGATCCTGGGCAACGCGATCGGCGGCGAGAAGCACTACGCCGCGAACATGCGCATCGAGCTCCCGCAGTTCGTCCGGCAGCTTCGGGCCGCGCCGTCGTTCGTGGCGCTGCCGGAGGGGCTGCGCGACTCGATCCTGGCCGAGACGCAGAAGGCATACCGGGCCGCGTATTTCGAGATCACCGAGGACACGATGCCCGGTGAGCTGGCGAACATCATCGCCGGCCGGGTCGCCGCGGTGTTCAACTTCCGCGGCCCCAACTTCACCACCGACGCGGCCTGCGCCTCCGGGCTGGCCGCCATGTCCTCGGCCGTGTCCGGCCTGCAGGCGCGGCAGTACGACGCGGTGGTCACCGGCGCCGTGGACCGGAACATGGGCGTCTCCGCGTTCGTGAAGTTCTGCAAGATCGGCGCCCTGTCGGCGACCGGCACCCGGCCGTTCGACGCGGGCGCGGACGGGTTCGTGATGGGGGAGGGTGCGGCCGTCTTCGTCCTCGAGCGACTCTCCGACGCCGAGCGCCACGGCCACCGGGTCTACGCGGTGCTGCTCGGCCTGGCCGGGTCCAGCGACGGGAAAGGCAAGGGCATCACTGCTCCCAACCCGGTGGGCCAGCGGCTGGCCGTGGAGCGGGCCTGGCAGGCGGCGGGGGAGGACCCAGGCTCGGTCGGCTACCTCGAGGCGCACGGCACGTCCACCCGGGTCGGTGACGCGACCGAGCTTGCCAGCCTCACCGAGGTCTTCGGCAAGGCGGGCGCGCCTCCCGGCTCGGTCGCGCTCGGCTCGGTCAAGTCGAACATCGGCCACCTCAAGGCGGCCGCCGGCGCGGCGGGCGTGTTCAAGGCGGTGCTGAGCCTGCATCACAAGAAGCTCGCGCCGAGCCTGCACTTCGTCGACCCCAACCCGAACGTCGACTGGAGCGGCACGCCGTTCCGGGTCAACACACAGCTGCGCGACTGGCCGGAGCCACCCGGCGGGGTGCGCCGGGCCGGGGTGAGCGCGTTCGGCTTCGGCGGCACGAACTTCCACGTGGTGCTGGAGGAGTACGTGCCCGGCCGGCACCGTCCGAACGGGAGGCGCAGCCATGCCGCGGCCGGCGTTGTACAGGCCGAACGGGCCGTGGCCCGCAGCGCCACCGTGGCCGACAAACCACCGCTGCGGGGCGCGCTGGTCCTGGGTGCCGGCTCGGACGCCGAGGTCGTGGCGGCGCTGCGCCGGGTGCAGGCGGATGCCAAGGCCGGCCGTGCGCCGGCACCGTCCACACCGGACCCGGAGCTGGCCGGGGCGGCGGTGCGGGTCGCCATCGACTACGCCGACGCGGCCGACCTGGCCGGCAAGGTGGGCAAGGCGCTCGCGGCGTTCGCCGCGGGAAACCCGGCGATGTGGCGGATGCTGCGGTCACAGGGGGTCTTCGTCGGCCGCGGGCCGGCGCCGAAGGTCGCGTTCCTCTACACCGGACAGGGCTCGCAGTACGTCAACATGCTGGCCGGGCTGCGCGAGCTCGAGCCGATCGTGGCCGGCACGTTCGCAGCGGCCGACCGGGTGATGGCGCCGCTGCTGGGCAAGCCGCTCACGGAGTACATCTTCGACGGCCACGACCCGCAGTCGCTGGCGAGGATGGAGCAGCAGCTGCTGCAGACCGAGATCACCCAGCCTGCCGTGCTGGCCACCGACCTCGGGCTGACCCGGCTGCTGGCCGCGTACGGGGTGCGGCCGGACTTCGTCATGGGTCACAGCCTCGGCGAGTACGGCGCGCTGGTCGCCGCCGGCGCGCTGGACTTCGACGCCGCCATGGAGGCGGTCAGCGCCCGCGGCCACGAGATGGCCAGCCTGCAGATCGAGGACAACGGGGCGATGGCCGCGGTGTTCGCGCCGCTGCCGGAGATCGAACGGACCGTCGCGGCGGCCGACGGCTACGTCGTCGTCGCGAACGTCAACAGCACCAGCCAGGCCGTGATCGGCGGCACCACCGCCGCGGTCGAGCGTGCGGTGCAGGCGTTCCAGGCGGCGGGGCACAACGCCGCGCGGATCCCGGTCAGCCACGCGTTCCACACCTCGATCGTGGCGCCGGTGAGCGAGCCGCTGAAGGTCACGCTGCGCCGGCTGGACGTGCGACCGCCGCGGCTGCCGATCGTGGCGAACGTGACCGGCGAGTTCTACCCGGCCGACGCCAACGTGGACACGATGCTCGACATCCTCGGCCGGCAGGTCGCCTCGCCGGTGCAGTTCGTCAAGGGGCTGCAGACCTTGTACGCCGCTGGCGCGCGGGTGTTCGTGGAGGTCGGGCCGAAGAAGGCGCTGCACGGCTTCGCCGAGGATGTGCTCGGGTCGCACGAGGACGTCCTCGCGCTGTTCACCAA
>Ga0126380_10000962_pt1 | contig 10388 bp, 10 predicted proteins | sample PanSoiMetPlot_26_FD_92544 | JGI IMG/M metagenome (GOLD analysis project Ga0126380, IMG submission 92544) | Tropical forest soil microbial communities from Panama - MetaG Plot_26 | ecosystem: Environmental > Terrestrial > Soil > Tropical forest > Bulk soil | place: Panama | collected 2016-02-17
GCAAACGGTGCGCGTAAAGGAGAACGAGCCAACGCTGTTTACCGGAATGACGGACACGGAAGAGACCCGCTCCATCGCAGGTTTGCCAGGTTTCGCGAGGGTTCCGGGGCTGAGATACGCGTTTAGTTCAACGAACCGCGCTTTTCAGGATACCGAGCTTCTCATCGTGATTACGCCGCGCCGGCTGCGCCTGGCCGATCATCTCTCTCGGACGATCTACGCGGGCCGCGGCGACGTTGGCCGTGGCGGCGCCGGCGCAGGATTCGGGGGAACTCCCGCGCCGCCACAACCTCAGCCTCAGCCGCAACAACCTGAGCCACTGCTCCAACAACCACCGCCGCCCCAGCAGCCTCCGCCTCAACCGCCACCTCCGCCTCAACCACAGCAACCGCCGCAGCAACAGCCTTGACATCAAGCGGCTATCCGCTTATGGCAACGGTTCGAACACTATCAGGGGCTGATACGTTCGAGGAACGACCGCTTCGGCAATCGCAATCAACTTTTCCTGCTGGTTGAAGACGCGCAAGCACGGAGCCATCGGCGGCCCGCCATCGAGTTCGCTGGTCGCTCCGGGAGGAGGCTCCACGCGCCCGGGTTGCAATTGCGAAACTGAAATATTGAACTTCGAGCCGTGCCGCACACGCTTCTCGATCACCGGCAAAACGTTGATGCGCGGAAAATTGGGAAGCAGGTTTTCAAGCTTTATCAGGCAGTTTGCGAATCGGCCCGCCCGGCTCGCCTCGGCAAGTTCTTCGAGGGTGATGGCTTGTTCAAGCGAAAATTCCCCGACGGCCGTGCGCGTAATTTCTGCGAGATGCGCGCCGCAGCCCAGTTTTTGCCCCATTTCATGCGCCAGGGAACGGATATACGTCCCGGAAGAACATTCGATAACAAAACGCGCGACGGCACCTTCTATCCCCGTCAATTTATACTCATAGAGTTCAATGGAAACGGGCTTCAGGGCCACTTCTTGTTTTCTCCGGGCGAGTTCGTAGGCAGGGCGCCCTCCCACTTTCTTGGCAGAAAACGCTGGCGGCATCTGTTCGAAGGGCCCGATGCATTCCGCGGCGAGCCGCTCAAGCACCGCAGCATGGAGGGCCGGCGCAGCCTCCGGACTTTGCGCTTCACCATCGGAGTCGTACGTATCGGTCGCAAATCCGAAGCGAAAACCCGCGGCGTAACGCTTTCGTCGCCCGGAATAAAAACGCACGAGCCGCGTAGCTCGCCCCAACAACAGAACGAGAACGCCCGTTGCCAGCGGATCCAGAGTTCCTAAATGTCCAATTTGCCGGAACCCCGCCAAGTGGCGCACTGCGTCTACAACATCGTGCGAGGTTTTTCCTTTAGGCTTGTTGATGACGAGCGCGCCATCAAACGGCGCCGGTTGTGGCTGGCGTGGCATGAATCCCGTTATTCGTCGTAGGCTCTAAGCTGTAAGTAAAAAAATAAACCGGCCACGCTGAAACAAGGGAGGGGGATACCCGCACAAAATGTCACGTTGTATTCTCGGTTTTCCTCATTCACTACTTATAACTTACAACTTCGAAGCGAAAGAGAACTAACGTGAACCCTTCTTCTTCGCGGACGGCTTGCTTTTCTTCTTTGATTTGCTGCGCGCCGGTTCGCCTTTCCCGATCTCTTTCGGTGCAAGTTCGTCCTTCTTCACTTCCCGCAACAATTGTTCGATCCGCTCCACGCGCTCCTCGGACAGGTCCAGCGCGAAGTGCAATTCCGGTAGCCGGCGAAGCTGCAAGCGCTCGACGAGTTCGTGACGGATGAATCCGGCCGCATGCTCGAGCGCTTTGATCGCATCCGTTTGTTCCTCGGTCGTTCCTTTCACACTCACAAACACACGCGCGTGCTTCATGTCCGGCTGCACGCGGACTTCGCTCGCGATGACGCTGCCTTCCAACCGCGGATCCTTCAATTCACCCGCCAGCATGGCGTTGATTTCGTGGGCGATTTCCTCGCCCACTCGTTCGTGACGATGATTGGTGGAACTCATCTGCGTTTCTTCTGCAGCGCCTGCTAAATAATCTCAACCGCCTGGTTGATCAAAATCGAGCCGAGAATCCCGTCCGCTTCGTCCAAGACTTTCTGCAGCACTTCATTCACGTGCTTCTCTTCATTCGAAATGGTGACCACGCCCACCACGGACCTCTGCCAGGTGTCGTGATGTTCGAGTTCCGCTACCGCCACGTTGAAATCTCGCCTCAGCTTGTCCTTCAGGCTGCGCAGCACTTGCCGCTTGTCCTTCAACGATTGGGCGTCGGGGATGTGCAGCTCGAGGGTCAGCAAGCCGACTGGCATCTGCGGCTCCGGCGAAAAACCGGCTGCTTATTTTTTGCCCGCGGGCGCGCTGGCCTGTCCGGCAGCTTCCGCGGCGCTCATCTTGGTGACGCTGAAGCATTCCAGCACGTCGCCAACCTTGATGTCGTTGAAATTGGCTACACCCGCGCCGCATTCAAAGCCCGTGCGCACTTCGCCGACGTCGTCCTTGAACCGCTTCAGCGAGCTCAATTTCGACGTGTAAACCACCGTGCCGTCGCGCACCACGCGCACTTGCGCATCGCGCTTCAGAATCCCGTCGACCACATAGCAGCCTGCCACTGTGCCTGCGCCCTTGACCTTAAAGGTGTTCCGCACTTCCGCCCGGCCCAGATAGGTCTCGGTAATGACCGGTTCGAGCAAGCCTTCCATGGCTTTTTTAATTTCATCGGAAACTTCGTAGATGATGTTGTGCGTTCGAATGTCCACATGTTCTTGCTGCGCCAGGTCCGCGGCCTTGCGGTCCGGGCGCACACCGAACGCGATGATAATTGCACCGGAGGCCGAAGCCAGGAGAACATCGTTTTCCGTCACTGCACCCACGCCCGACCCGATGATTTTCAGCTTCACCTGGTCGGTCGAAAGTTTCGGCAACATCTCGCTCAACACTTCCACGGAACCTTGCACGTCCGCCTTGATGACAATCGGCAGCTCCTTGACTTCGCCGGCCTTCAACTGCTCGTGGAGCTGGTCCAGCGTGATGCGCCCACCGCTACTACGCGCCATCGCTGCGTCGCGCTGTTTGCCCTGGCGGTATTCCACAATGTGGCGCGCCTTGGCCTCGTCGGCCACCTGGAAGTGATCACCCGCTTCCGGCACGCCTTGCAATCCCAGCACTTCCACGGGCGTGGATGGCGGAGCGTCCTTCACCGCGCGGCCGCGGTCATCGAACATCGCGCGCACTTTGCCGAACACGGAACCGCAGATAAAAAAGTCGCCGGCGTTGAGTGTGCCATTCTGCACCAGCACCGTGGCCACGGGGCCGCGCCCTTTGTCCACGCGCGATTCCAGCACCGTGCCGCTTGCCGGCGCATCCGGATTGGCTTTCAGTTCGCGCAAGTCGGCGACGAGCAAAATAATTTCCAGCAGCTTGTCGATTCCCTTCTTCTGTTTCGCCGAAACTTCCACGAATTCCGTGTCGCCGCCCCATTCCGCAGGCATCAGGCCCAAATCCGACAACTGGCGCTTTACGCGCTCCGGCTGCGCTTCCGGCTTGTCAATCTTGTTGACCGCCACAATGATCGGCACATTTGCCGCCCTGGCGTGGTCGATGGCTTCTTTGGTCTGCGGCATGACGCCGTCGTCCGCGGCCACAACCAGCACCACGATGTCCGTCACCTTCGCGCCGCGCGAACGCATGCGCGTGAACGCTTCGTGGCCGGGCGTATCGACAAAAACCACGCTGCGTTCGTTTACCAAAACTTTGTACGCGCCGATATGCTGCGTAATTCCGCCGGCTTCACCAGCCGCAACGTCCGCTTCGCGAATCGCATCCAGAAGGCTGGTTTTCCCGTGGTCCACGTGACCCATCACCGTTACCACCGGCGGCCGCGGCTTCAAACTCTCTTTCGTTTCTTCCTTGGCGACCTCCAGCACCATTTCTTCTTCGAGCGACACCACGCTCACCACGCCGCTGAAGGCTTCCGCGAGCGTCGTCGCCGTTGGGACGTCGAGCGCCTGGTTGATGCTTGCGAACACGCCTTTGTCCAACAAAGTCTTTAATAGATCTTTCGCGCGCACATCGAGTTTTTCCGCAAGCTCGCGAATGGTGATGCCTTCGGTGATGGTCACTTCGCGTGGCGGACGTGGTTCCGGCGGCGCAATGACCGCCGCGGCAGCCGCGCCGCGCCCAGCTCCCTGACGCATCCGCGTCGGGTGCAGCTTGCGCTCCCCTTCAATCTCTCGCTTGTCAACCGCGGGCCGCTGACGCGGCGGAGTCTTGCGCGCGTAAAGCGGCTTTCCAGGCTCCGCCTTGGGCGGCATTTTGTCGGGAAGCGGCGGCAACATTCCCGGGCGCCCCGGCGTGCGCGGCCCAGGACGTGTTCCGGTGGGCATCGGCCCGCGCCGATGTTCGAAAGGACGCGCAGGCTCGGCTCCGGGCGCGCCAGGCCGCATCGGTCTGCCCTGGCCGGGTTGTTGTGGACGAATAGGCTGTCCCGGACGCGGTCCGCTGGGACGTTCGCGTGATACATCGGGGAGCGGCCCACGATTGCCGGTCGGCATAGGACCACGATTTCCAGAAGGCCGGAGCGGCGTGCTTGGTCGCGGCGGCATATTGGGTCGCGCGGGGGCACCGGGACGCGCGGGAGCTGTTCCCGGCGCGGCAGCCGCCGGCCGCGTTGCAGAAGGCTGTGTACTCGCGGGGGCCGCGGCAGCCGGCCGAGCTGTAGCGGCTCCGGGTTGTGAGGCTGGAGCTGCCGGACGAATGGGTGTCGGCGCTGCAGGGGCGGGCGCTTTCACGGGAGGAGCGCCTGCTGGCGCTGGCGGCTTGGGAACAATCTTCGGAGCCGTGGGCGCAGCAGCCGGAGGCGTCGTCGGGTGCGCTGCTGGCACTGTCGGTTTAGCTGCGGGCGTTGCTGGCGCTACAGGAGCGGCTGGCTTTACAGCAGAAGGCGCCACGCGAGCCTGTGGCGGTGCCGCTGCCGGTGCGGCTGGCCTCAACCGCGCCGCCTTTGCCGCAGCCTCCTTCGCTTCCTTCTCCGCCTTGGCAGCCGCTTCCGCTTGAGCCTCGGCTTCCGCAACTCCCTGAATTTTTTTCCGAACCTTTTCCGCAACGTCCGCGGGAATCGAGCTCGAATGCGTCTTTTTTTCTGTGACACCGAAACCGGGCAGAAGATCAATAATCGCTTTGGCCTTCACTTCCAGTTCGCGGGCCAGCTCGTTGATTCTGACTTGGTTCGCGTCGCTCATGCGCTCCGTTCGTTCCTTTGACCTGGTTACTCCGGCTTTGGCTCTTCCGCTCGCGTCGCTTCGCTTCCGCTTTCCTCTGACGACGCTTCGGTCTGCGCGCCTTCCGCGGGCGCCGCCTCTTCTCCCGCCGCCGCATCCGCTTGCATAGGAACCTCTTCTGCAGCCCGCGCTCCTTCAGCAGTTCCCGCCGAGGATTCTTCTACCGCTGCGGCCTCTTCGCCACCTTCGGCGGTAGCCTCTGCAGTTTGTGCGCCGGCTGCGTTTTCATTTGTTGCCGCAGCTTCAGAAGCGCTCTCATAAAACTGGTTCACGGCCTGGTAGATCTTGTCCACCATTTTTTCGCCGATGCCGGGAATCTCCATCAATTGCTCCGGCGTCATCGAAGCGAGTTTTTCCACGGAATTGATTCCCGCGGCTTCCATCTTCTCGATCGTTTTTGCCCCGACCCCTGCGAGCGAAGTGAGCGGTGTTGCCGGTGCGGTCAGCGCGCTCATCTGCTCTTCGATTTCCTGGCGTTTCTCTTCCTCGCTCTTGATGTCAATGTCCCAGCCAATAAGCTTGCTCGCCAGCCGTACGTTCTGCCCTTTCTTGCCGATGGCCAGCGAAAGCTGCGAATCCTCCACAATCACTTCCAGCTTTTTCGCTTCTGGATCAGTGATCTGCACGCGCGTCACTTTCGCGGGGCTGAGCGCCTTCTGCGCGAACGCCACGGTTTCTTCGCTGTACGGGATAATGTCGATTTTTTCGCCGCGCAATTCACGGATGATGGATTGCACGCGCATGCCCTTCATGCCGACACAGGCGCCGACGGGATCTACATCTTTGTCGCGGCTCATCACCGCCACTTTGGTGCGTTCGCCGGCTTCGCGGGCGGCGTGGCGGATCTGCACCGTGCCGTCGTAAATCTCCGGCACTTCCATTTCGAATAGCCGCTGCACCAGGCTCGCGTCCGCGCGCGACACAATCACTTGCGGCCCTTTCGCCGCGCGGTCTACTGCTTTAATCACCACGCGCAAGCGTTCACCGATGTTGTAGGTCTCCAGCTTTGATTGCTCGCGCTTTGGCAGCCGCGCTTCCGTCCGGCCCATGTCCACGATCAGGTCCGGACCTTCGGCGCGCTTCACAATCACCGTCACAAGCTCTCCCACGCGTCCGTTGTATTCGTTGAAAATGGTGTCGCGCTCGGCTTCGCGCACTTTCTGCAGGATCACCTGCTTGGCCGTTTGTGCGGCAATGCGCCCCAGCACGTCGGTCGGCTTCGGCGTCAGGATTTCTGTGCCAACCTCCGCGGAAGGATTCTTTTTCTTCGCTTCCGTCAGAGCGATTTCCTTCTTCGGGTCGGCTACTTCCTCGACGACGGTTTGCACGGAATAAACGTCCACCTGGCCCGTTTCCGGGTTGAACTTCCCGCGCAGGTCTTCCTCGGTTTTGTAGAACTTGCGGGCCGCCACCACCATCGCGTCTTCGATCGCCGACACCACCACTTCCGGCTCGATGTGCTTCTCGCGGCTCAGCATCTCGATTTGTTGATAAAGCAAACTCGCCATATCGCTTCCCTAGTCCCCAGAGTCCCCGCCTCTAAATCCTCTCTGTGGGCTCTGCGGTCTCTGTGTTAACTCTTTGCTGAAAGCTATTAACCGTCGGCGGTCATGTTCCTTTCTAAAACTCCACCACCAAATTTGCCTTGCGAATCGACTCGAGAGGCAGTTCCACGGTCCTCGCTGCCTTCCCTTTCAACTCCATTCGTACTTTGCCTGCAACGAATCCCGCCAGCCGTCCTTCGAAAAACTTCGCGTCTCCAATCGGCTCGGTGGTGGTAATCTTCGCCATCCGCCCCCGGAATCGTTCGAAGTCTGCAGCCTTCTTCAACGCCCGGTCCATCCCCGGAGAACTGACCTCCAGGATGTACCCCGGCCCGGGAACCAGCTCTTCTACATCCAGAATCACGCTAAGCTGCTGGCTCACGCGCTCGCAATCGGCGTGGCTGATCTTCGGAAACGGGTCGTTTACGACCTCGGCCGTACGCAGCGTCCCGCCGGCGTCGCTGATCACTGCCGCAGGCTTTACCACGCGGTCGATGTACACACGCAGGAACCGTTGCTTGCCGATTTTCCATTCGACGTCAACGACTTCCAGGCCTTCCGAACGCGCCACTCTCTCGGCGGCGGCGCGGATTTTCTCCAGATCCACCTTGCAGAGACTCCTATACCGTAGCCGGTTCGCACCACACTCCGCCCGGCCCCAACAAAAAAGTGGGCTCGCGCCCACTTATCCGTTCGACCCGCTTCAGAGCGAATTTAGAGTATATTCCCCCAACCCGGGAAAAGCAAGGTACGGGTCTCAAGCAAATCCAGTATCAGGAAAACCTCTAACTTTTCATGTATTTCAGGTGCGGATACCAGATGCGCGGGCCCCTCGCCTCAGGCCGCCGGCACGGTGGAGGAAGCCCTTGTGCGAAAAGGGGTTACAGAGATTGACAAAACGCCGAGCCGTGGAAAAAAGGCTGGCTACTGAGATTGCCGTCACTGGTCCCCGGTAAACTTGGCCCGCCCTTCCCTCTTTCGTTGTGGTCGGTATCCGGTCGCAATAGTTTCCGCAGCCGCCCCCGAGCCTTGTGCAATTGGGATTTAGCATTCCCCACCGAGCATCCTAGCAGCTTTGCGATTTCACTATGGGCGTAGCCCTGAATGTCATAAAGCACAAACATCAGCTTGCACCTTGGCGGCAGTTGCCTGATGGCGTTTTCAAGGGCCACGCGGTCAATGTAGCCTTCCAGGTGCAAGTCCGGGGCCCCCAGCTCGCGCCGCGGGGTTCCGTTTTCGTCTGGGCCTTCCGTGTTTTCCACCAGCGCCGCCTTTGATAGCTTGGATCCGCGAATCCGCATCAACACCGTGTTCACCGCCACGCGGTGCAGCCAAGTGGAAAATGCCGAGGCGCCTCGAAATCCCTGAATCTTGCGGAACACGTGCAGAAAGACTTCCTGCGTTGAATCTTCGGCTTCGTCGGGGTTCCTCAGCATGCGCATGCACAAGGCATAAACACGCCCGCTATGCAACCGGTAAAGCCGCTCGAACGCTCCCTCGTCGCCCCGCTGCGCCATCCGTATGACCTGAGACTCAGGCAATTCACAAAGCTCTATGGTTCTCCCACGGCGCACGAAACTCCTCCTCATTTTCGGTGAAGACTGCCTGCGTGTTTCTGCAGGTCCCAATGAAAGGACAAATGGCCTGTCGGCTGAGAGGCTGCCCTGAGAATCAACCCTATGCGTTATTGCGCAATCGCGCTGCCATTGCGGAAAATTTCTTGTAAATGCGCGGAATTCGACGACTTACTGGGATTTCTCTGCAGTGAACAAGCAATTTCGTCCGGTACTAGCCCTTGCAAACTTTCCCAAACTGCTTCCTTTCTTCACAGAGGATTAACCTCATTTCTTGACAGCAGTATTGACCTTACACCCTCCACCTCAACTATTCTTTGTCGCCTAACCACGATCCGCCTTGCAGCAGAACGCCTCTGCGCAGATTGCCCGGAGGACTCCATTCCAAAGGGGCTAAAGAATCAAAGAGCAGGTTTGCAGGTCCGGACTGATTGGGGATCCGGCTAGGAATGATCGATGAGGCGGTGATGGATGGCGTAGAGGGCGAGTTCCAGGCGGTCGGAAACGCCAAGCTTGTCAAAAATGTTGTGCAGGTGATTCTTGACGGTCTGTTCGGAGATAAAAAGCTTCTCGCCGATTTCCTTGTTACGAAAACCCTGCGCGACTAGCTGAACAATTTCTTTTTCGCGATCACTGAGCAACGGCTTTTCGCGCCGCGGACCGGCTTCCGAAGATTTCGAGAAAGCCTTCATGACTTCCGCAGTCATGCGATTGTCGAGCCAGATTTCGCCCGCGTGCACGCGATGAATGCTCTTGACCAAAAGGTCCGTGGCGGACTGCTTCAGGACCACGCCGCGCGCGCCGAGCCGCATCGCGCGAACCACATCTCGATCATCTTCAGCCGCGGTCAGCACCACCACGCGCGTGGGGAGAGTGTCGAAATTCACTTCTTCCAGAACGGCGAGCCCGTCCTTATCCGGCATGCGCAGGTCCAGCAACAAAATGTCGGGCTTCAGTTTGGTGAGGAGCTTGATGCACTCCACTCCATTTTGCGCTTCTCCGACAATGGTGATTTCTTCGTCGGAATCCAAAAGCTTCCGCAAGCCATCGCGAAAGATCGCGTGGTCGTCGGCTAGTAGTACCCGTATCTGCTGTTTTGTTTTGGCCATATCACCCAAGCGGGACTTCAATCGTCAAACGAGCCCCATGTCCCGGATTGGACTCGACGGTGAGCACCCCACCCACGGTTCGAGAACGTTCCTTGATGGAAATCGGCCCCAGCCGCAGGCGATCCAGTTCGTCGGCGGTAAACCTGCCAGCAAAGCTAAAACCCTCGCCGTTGTCGTCTACTACAAGTACTAGACGGCTGTCATCCTGCGACAGTTTTACCACGACATGGGAAGCCTTCGCATGCTTTTTTATGTTGTTGAGTGCTTCCCGGTAAATCTGGAAAATCTCGCGGCAGACCCGGTCGGGGGCACGCAATTGTGTCGAATCAATTAACAGGTCGAGGGCTATGGTGGACTCGTTGCGGTAGCGCTCGGCAAAGCCGCGCATCAAATCCACGAGGTCCGCGCTCTGTACCCGCAGCGGACGCAGGTCGGTGACTGTCTGACGAAGGTCGGCAGCTTCGTTTTTAACCGTTTGCTGAAGATTGGCCAAGGCGCTCGAGGCTTGTTCGGGAGTGGCGGGGACGCGGCGGCGGAGCACGTCCAACTGAATCTCAATGCTGAGCAGGGTCTGAAGAATGCCATCGTGGAGGTCGCGGGCGATGCGGCTACGCTCGGCTTCGATCGCTCGCGCCCGCAGGTGTCTCAGTAGAAAGATGTTTTCCAGCGCCGGACCAATGTGCTCGGCGATGCTTTCGAGCCAAGCCAGGTCTTGCTTTTGGAAAGGCTTGCGCCCGTTGAGAAGAAAGATTCGGCCGCTCGGCTGGCCGCTCTGGTCGAATGACACAGTCAGCAGAGAGCAAATTTTGAATTCCTGCAGAACAGGACCCGGAAGCCGCGGCAGGTTCTTGATGGTTCGGCCATCGCGGCGGTCCCATCCAAAA
>Ga0126380_10000963_pt1 | contig 10388 bp, 6 predicted proteins | sample PanSoiMetPlot_26_FD_92544 | JGI IMG/M metagenome (GOLD analysis project Ga0126380, IMG submission 92544) | Tropical forest soil microbial communities from Panama - MetaG Plot_26 | ecosystem: Environmental > Terrestrial > Soil > Tropical forest > Bulk soil | place: Panama | collected 2016-02-17
GAGGACTTTTTCCGCAGCTCGCTAGAGTGAAACTCCCTAGTTTATTTCTGTAGCGCTAGACCGCTTTTCCGTCGGGCTTTCAGATACGTTGCCGACATAGCTACCAAAAAAACCGCGAATGTGGGAACCGAGTTTTGGAGACCGTCCACAAAGAAGGTAGTGACAGCTATTGCGCCGAGCGCAATGATGCCCAATACGGAGAAAACTGGGTGTGCGGGGAGTTTGAGGGGCAGGCTAGCCACTGCGTCCGCACTAAGAGTTCTCCGGAAGCCAAGGTGAGACATCAAGATCACGATCCACACGAAGAACATCCCTGCCACCGCGGTTCCGTACAGCAATAGGAAAGCGCCCTTAGGCGCGAAGATCGCCAGCAAAATCGCAGCGATCATGCCGCCAGTAGAGATACCGAGCGCGTAATGAGGTACTCCGTTGAGGCTCAAGCGTCCTAGCAGCGCCGGCGCAAAACGACTGTGCGACAACGAAAACAACATACGGGTTGAAAGATACAGATTCGTGTTGGCACTGGATAGCGCCGCCGTGATGACTACTACATTCATCAGGCTGGCAGCAAACGGTATTCCAATCGTGCCGAAGGCTCTTACAAACGGACTGCCGCCGATGGTCGCGCTGCCGGTCTGGCTCCACGGAGTCATGGCCAGCATTACAGTAATGGCGCAAACATAAAAGATGATGAGCCGGAAAACGACATTGCGCATGGCACGAGGAATACTAGTTTGCGGATTTTGCGCTTCACCGGCAGTTACGGCGATTACTTCAACGCCCATATAACTGGTGATTGCCAAGGTCAAGGCCAGCCACACTCCCCGCCAGCCGTGCGGCAGGAAACCGCCATGACGTCTGAGATTGGCCAAGCCTACCGCCGGCCACGGGCCCAAGCCAGTGATAAGGGCGAAGCCAACCGCAATAAAGATGATGATGGCCACAACCTTGATCAGTGCAAACCAGTACTCGAACTCCCCGAAGTTGCTCACTTGGAGAGCATTAAGAGTTACCAACCCCAGGGACACGACGCACACCCAGATCCAGGCCGGAATTTGCGGAAACCAGAACCCGAAGTAAATAGCGACCGCAGTGACTTCCGCTCCAATGGCGATGATCTGCACCACGCCGTAGGTCACGCGAACCGTAAATCCAGCCCAGGGACTCAGATACTTTTCGGCGTACACCCCAAACGAGCCAGCCACCGGATGCACGACCGCCATCTCGGCAAGTGAATATGCGACCACCATCGCCACGAGGGCGCCCAGTACGTAGCTCGCGATCACGCCAGGACCCGCGAGTTCGATGGTGACACTGCTGCCGAGAAATAATCCCACACCGATGGCGCCGCCGATCGCCATCATCGTGAGCTGGCGCGGCCTCAGTTTGCGCTGCAAGCCCTCGTTCTCAGGAGGAGCAGAGTTCGCCGTCTGGGGCGATTCGGCAACGGCTCGGTCATCCATCGGCACTGCTCGTCCTCCCCGGCCTGGTCTCAGAATTCTCGGCCCCGCTGCTAACTGCAGCCAATCCCTCGCAGAACCTCAGAAAATCTTTGGATCTCATCCACGGTGTTGTAGTGGACCAGCGATGCGCGAACCGCGCCCGGGTCGGCGGGAATCTGAAGGCGTTGCAGCAGGCGCGGCGAATACATGTTTCCATCCCGGACTCCGATGCCTTGCGCAGCGCATTCTTCAGATACCATGCGGGGAGCTACTCCGCGCAGATTGAAGCACACGGTCGGAACTCGCTGGTTGACTTGGAGTGGGTCGCGAACTCCATACAAGGCTATCCCGTCCAGCGCCGAAAGCTGCTTTATCAGCTCCCGCGAGAGCGCTGCTTCGTAGGTGCGAATCGCTTCCATGGCTTGTACCAGGCGAGCTCGCCGCGACCCAGCAGGAGTGTCGGGGCCAGCTCGTCTCCCGAGTTCTTCCAGATAGCTGATGGCGGAGCCCATGCCGGCAACATTCTCATACACAAAAGTGCCTACCTCAATTTTCATCGGCACCTGGTTCGGAATGAAATCCTCGCGAAAGGTGGGGAGCGCTTCCAGCGCCGCACGCTTGCCCCAGACAAAGCCCATATGCGGCGCAAAAATCTTGTAACCGGAGCACACGAGATAATCGCAGTCGAGATCCTGCACGTCCAACTGCCCATGTGGCGCGTAGTGCACAGCGTCGAGAAACACTTCCGCGCCTGCCGCGTGCGCCATGCTCGCGACATCCTTCACGTTTACGATTGAACCCAGCGCATTCGACGCCATCGTACAGGCCACCAGCCGGGTTCGGGCGCTAAGCAGCAGTTCGAGATCGGAAGTGTGCAGAGTTCCATCTTCGCGCATCTTCCACCAGCGAATTTCAACTCCTTTCCGTTGCAAGTCCAGCCACGTCGCCACGTTCGCTTCGTGGTCGAGATCGGTGACGATGATTTCCTTGCGATCGCGAATATTCTCAGCGATGGCTTGGCTGACAATCCGGATGAACGAGGTCGCATTCATCCCGAAAGCGACCTCCGCCGGATCTCGCGCATTCAGAAACATCGCCACACTCTCCCGTGCGGTCTGAATGGCTTCGTCCACTTCGCGACTATGACGGTAACGTCCGCCGCGCTGAACATTTCGTGAGACCAGATGATGCTGGACGGCATCGAGAACGTTTTGTGGAACTTGCGCTCCGGCGCCGTTATCGAAAAAAATGAAATTGTCGCCACTATTTAGAGCGGGAAAACAGTCACGCACCCACGAGATGGGAAATCGAGATGTCATAGTCACTGGTGCTGGAGCTGGTGGTAAATGGTCTCGGCGTTGTCCGCGAACGTTGCCTCGTACTTTGGGAATTGGCGGAAGTCACTGTACTTCTCCATATGGAGACTGCGGCGTACTGCTTCGATCCTCACGTGTTTGTCATACATGCTCTGCACCTGGACGTACAAATCGTTCAGGTAGTCGCGAAAGCGTTTCAACTCCGGCTTGCCGGCCAATTCAAAATGCCCAGGAACGATGGTGTCGAGGGGGAGTTCCAGCGCCTCATCGAGAGCATGAATCCAGCTCTTGACGCTGCCATCATCCATTGCCGGACTCGAATTTGTCAGAAACAGATCTCCGGTAGCAAGTACACGCTGCTGGGGAAAATAGACAAGGAGATCACCCGATGTATGGGCTTTGCCGGGAAAATAGACTTTCGCGACATAAGGGTCCAGGTGAACCGTGAGCGCATGCGTGATCGTCACATTCGCGGGCCGAAAGCGAGCGGCATTGGCGGGGGGCTGCGCACGGCTCATCGTAATGGTGTGATCCCGTGTCCAATCGGTGCTGATGACAACCGCCTCCGGCCCCACCACCGAGTTCCCTCCCTGATGGTCGGGATGGTAATGGGTGTTCACGATAAATTCCACAGGTAGATTCGAGACGCTACGAATTGCCGCCAGCAGTTTGTTTCCTTCGGTGGGGTCAACTCCCGTGTCGACGACAAGAATCGCGTCCCTGCCCACCAGGAAGGTCGAATTCGCGCTCCCATCGTTGTCGGAGATGTAGGCGTATAACCCTAGACCGATCTGCTTGGGAATGGGAGCGGCCAGCCCAGGTGTGCACAAGGTGAGCAACCCCAGGAGCATGTGACTCATGCTCCTGGCGATCCAATGAAATTCCGAGTGGAGTCCCTTCAAAAGCTCACCTTCACGGCAAACTGGATCAGCCTGGGCCCGCCCGAACCGAGCCCGACATTGTTCTGTGCTGCATCCGAAGTCTGAAATAGCGTCCCGAAATTCGGTGCGGCCAGAATGTTTGCCGGCAACGCAAAATTCGGATGGTTGAAAATGTTGAAGAACTCGCTTCTGAATTGGAGATTTACGGCCTCCGCAATCTTCGTGTTCTTAACGATCGAAAAATCAAAGTTATGGAATCCCGGTCCCACCAAGATGTTGCGTCCTGCATTGCCGAAGGTGAGCGGCAGATTGGGCGTGAACGCGTCCGTATTGAACCAGCGATTGACGTTTTGTGGCCCGGAGTTCGGGTTGCCGATGACGTTGGGACGGTCGTTTCCAAGACCCGTGCTGCTGTTGTCCTGTCCGGTGAGGACCGAGAACGGCTGGCCGGTCTGCAGGCTCAAGATGCCGCCCAGTTGCCAACCCTCCCCCAGAGCTTTGGGAACGCTATGTGCAATGGGTAATTGGTAAAGGAAACTCCAACTCAGACGATGACGAATGTCGAAGTCTGAATTCCCGCGTTCTGCGTTCAGATTGTAGTTGTCTTGTGGGAAGATCGTGGTGGCATTCGCGCCCGATCCGAAAAAGACGGAAGCTCCGTCAAGCGAGTGAGAGTAGGTGTACGCCACCAAGGTCGAGAGTCCGTGAGAGAAGCGTTTGTCCAGTTTCACCTGCAGGCTGTTGTAATTTGAACTGATGGTGTCTTCCGCTTGAAAGAGTTGGGCGTACCCGAAGAATGGTGTACGCGCGACGTTGGGAATCGCGGCAATCCCCTTTGGCAAGATGAAATTATCGATCACGAAGTCCGGGATGCCCATGATTTCCATCCGCGTGCGCACGTCGGGCGTCAGCTGATCCACCTGGGCCTGCGTAATGAAGGCCTGGTTGATTTGCCGGAAACGCGGGAGTTTGGTGCCCAATGTTCCGACATAGCCGACCTCGAGCAACGTTCGTGCGGGCAATTCATGCTGCAGCAGCAAGTTGTAATGCTGAGCATAGGGCGTCACCAGGTGCTGCTGGGTCACGGTCAATACCGGAAAGCCTGACGGTGCGAACGCATCAGGCCACCCGGGAAACGGATTGAAGAAATCGGGCAAAAACGGCGGATTCAGCATCACGTTGCCGGGGATATTCCCGATGATGGTTTCGTAGAACACCCCGTATCCGGCTCGCAGAACGGTTTTGCCGTTACTGAACATGTCCCAGGCAAGACCGACGCGACCCGCAAAATTATTGTGGTCAGGGTCATAAATCGAACCTACATCCGACTGCAGGACAACCCCGGAGGCCCGCAGCGCAGGTAGGTTGCTCTGAATCGTGGGATCGCTAGGATCCAGATATTGCGTGAAGTTCTGCGGCCGGAAGCTGCTCAATCTACCGTGCGCTTCATGCAACACCGTATTCAACTCATAGCGCAGGCCATAATTCAGTGTGAGATTCTTGCGCAGCTTGAAACTGTCCTGGCCAAAGAATCCGTAGCTGGTGGTGCGGAAATTGCGATGGGAATCACCTACGAACTGTAGCGCGCCGCTCGAAAGGCCTTCCGCGAAATCAACCAGTGCATTGGGAATATTCTGGGGATTGTTCGGATCCCGGTCATCCGCTGTATTGAGAGTGCCACTGAATGAGATTTGCCCGCTGAAGGCAAGATCATACAAACGGTTGAGCTGTGTATACCTGATATCGGCGCCGAATTTTAGGCTGTGGCGCGCTGTAGTGTGAGAGAGGTTGTCCACCCATTGAAACGTGTTATTCGCAGTCCGATTTGGCTGATCAATGGCCCCACCAAGATTCGTTACCGCCGCGCTACCCGAGACAAAGCCTCCGGAAAAACTGAGTTGCGGGATGTTCCCCAGGCCCAACTCCGATCCGGCTGGCCATCCTGTATTGAACCCAAACGTATCCGCCTGAGGACCCGACTGGGTCGCGAGCTGAGTATTCGAACGGGTGAATCCGAATCGGGCTTCGTTCAGCGTTCGCGGGTTTAGTACCCGCGTGTAGGAGAGAGCTACCAGGTGATTGGTACCGGTGTTGTTCACACCGTAGCCCGGAATATTGGTTCCACTTTGGCCAGGGGTAAATGGGAAGAAAATATCGGCGCGGGTTCGGCTGTAACGCGCCGAGAGTGTATCCGACGCGCGCAGCCGATGGTCGACTTTGACCAGAAACTGATCGGTGCCATCGGTTTGCTTCGGGGAGGAAATGAAGTTCCCCTGTGGGCCGGTGAGGTTGGGCTCGGGAAAGAGTGTGTCGAAAATCTGGGCGCTCACCGGAGTTACGGGCACAGTAATGGTCACGGGCTGCTGGGTGTTGGGATCCTCAAAAGTGAAGGTGCCGGCGCGTTGCGCATCGGTGGGCACGTTCGTGATGCGCGTAATTCCGGCTCCCCGGCGAAACCCTTCATAATTCAGAAAAAAGAATGTCCGGTTCTTCAGAATCGGGCCCCCCAACGTTCCGCCAAACTGGTTGAGGTGCAAACCTGACTTCGGGAATTCCGCCTTATTGAAATAGTTCCGGGCGTCGAGCGCATCGTTGCGGAAGAAATCGTAAGCCGAACCATGCAAGCGATTGGTGCCCGACTTTGTGACCAGATTCACAACCGAACCGCTGTTGCGTCCGTATTCCGCAGCAAAGGTGTTCGTTTGAACTTCGAATTCCTGGATCGAATCGATGGACGGCAACTGCGCGGCTTCTCCGGCAAAGTAGTTGTTGTTGTCCACGCCATCGACCAGAAAATTGTTCGAGGTTGCGCGCTGTCCGTTGGACGAAAAGCCCGAAACATTTCCTTCGCCTCCCTGCTGGCCGCCACCGCCTCCCGACACCGCGACCCCCGGGTTGAGGCGCGCCAATTGAGCGAAGTCGCGGCCGTTGAGCGGCAGGTCCTCCACCTTGCGGTTGTCGATGATCTCTCCTACCCTCGAGCTCTCGGTCTGAGTCAGAGAAGCGTCCGATTGAACCTCAACCACTTCCGCCTTGGCTCCGACCCGCAGAACCAAATCCAATGTGCGCACCTGGTCCACGCCGACTTCGACGGCTTTTACCGACGACGTAGCGAATCCGGGCGCCTCCACCTTGACGCTGTAATTGCCGCTGGGAAGAGCCAAAATCCGAAACATGCCGTTCCCGCTGGTGGCCATGTCCCGTTGCAGTCCGGTCGCCTCGCTGGTGACCGTGATCCGGGCCCGCGCAATCTCGTCGCCTTTCTCGTCTCGCACCGTACCCACGATTCCACCCTGCGTCGTCTGCGCCATACCAACAATTGCGGGTGCGGTCAGGAAAACAATGCACAGCATCATTTGACTGATCTTTCTCACCAGCATGGAGATCCCTCCTGCGCATGCACGCGTCTCGAAGGAACGTCAAATTGCAATTACTTCGCCCCATCAGCCGCGGCTGAAATCTCGTCTTTGTAAATCACCCCATCCTTCATTACAAACTGAACATGTTGCAGCAAGCGCACGTCGCCCAACGGATTTCCTCTTACGGCCACGAGATCCGCCAGCATTCCCTTGCGAACTACGCCCACGCGGTCACTCCACCCCATCAACTCGGCGGCGTTCACCGTACCGGCCTGAAGAGCCTGCACCGGCGTAAGCCCGAGCTCAACCATGGACCAGAATTCCCCGCCATTTTGGCCATGCGGATACACCCCGGCATCGGTTCCGAGCGCGACTCGCACGCCGCTGCGGAACGCGACGGCCATGTTCTTCTTCGCGGCAGGAATAATAATTGCCGCCTTCTCCATCACCCACGGCGGCACATGCATGGAAGCCGCGTGTTCCTCGAACCAGAAAAGAGGGTAGGACGTAGGCACCAGAAAGGTACCGTGTTCTTTCATTAAAGCGATCCCTTCCTGGTCGAGGAAGATTCCGTGTTCGATGGAATCGACTCCCGCGCGTACAGCGTCTTTGATCGCCAGGGCGGAGTGGGCATGGGTCGCAACTTTTCTTCCCAGGCGGTGAGACTCGGCAATGAGTGCCTGCATCTCCGGCGGACTGTATTGTTCGAGCAGCGGATTGTCGCCTTTGGAGAAGACTCCTCCGGAAGCGCAGAACTTGATCACATCGGCGCCATATTTGATCTCTTCGCGGACGCGATGCATGACCGCCTCGACTCCGTCGGCGGCTCCCTCGGCGGAGTAGTGAAACTCGGGAGCGAGCAGGTTGCTGTCGCAGTGGCCGCCGGTAATTCCCAGGGGAGGTCCGGAAGCCTGCATGCGAGGGCCGATCACGTCGCCGGCATTGATTGCGTCCCGCAAAGCGACGTCGGCATAACCTTCCGCGCCCACGTTACGAACGGTAGTGAAACCGGCCAGCAGCGTCAGGCGTGCGTTCTTGACACCAGTAAGCGCAGAGCGCGGAACGGAAACGCCAAGCCCTTCGTAACCGCCACCGCCGGCGTCCGAGGTAAGGTGAGTGTGAACATCAATAAAGCCCGGCAGGAGTGTAGCGTCCCCAAGATCGATAACTCGCGCATCCGCGGGAGCGGCGACAGTTCCCGTACCCACCGACTCGATTCGATTGCCTGCGATAACCACTGCGGGATGCTCTAGCAGACGGCCGGATTCCGGGTCAAACAATTTGCCGGCATGGATCACCGTGACCGAGGCCGGCTGCACTTGCGCCGTAAGAAGCGGGGCCACGATGAACAACGCCCGTGCGATCAGCAGAGGGGAAAAACGCAATACCGACTTGCTGAGAGTCACCCCAAGTGCCGATGCTTTTGCGAGAGGCTGATCGTAAGACTCCACGGGCTCCTCCGAGCACTTGCCTCGCAGTCGTTCCAGGTCCGACCAGTTCAACTCCTGACCAGCAAATCCAGATTCTTTTCCAGCAGGCCCAGCACACATGCAACATCTTCGGGAGTGTTGTAAGCGTGAAACGAAATGCGCAGGCCATCGTGGCGGCTGGACAGCACGACATCATGGTCCGCGAACTTTTGCACCAGCGCATCTGCGTCCTTGGATCGCAGCACCAGCAGCGGGCCAACGCTGTCGGCAGGAGTCTTCACTTCAATGCCCAGACTGCGCGCTCCCTCCAGCAACGACTTGGCCAGCATTTCTATGTGATCCGCCACCCTGCCTAATCCGATTTCCTGCAGCAGTTCAACGCCGGCACTCGCACCATAAATACTGGGGATCGGTGGTGTCCCTGATTCGAACCGACGCGTATTCGGGGCCAGTTCCAACAACTGTTCGTTAAAAGCAAACGGATTGGCCTGTCCGAACCAGCCGGTAATCGTCGGCGTGAGACTTTCGGCCAGCGATCTCCGAACGTACATGAAAGCCAAGCCCGGCGGACCCAGCAGATACTTAAGGGTTCCGCTCACGTAGAAATCGAGATCCATGGCCTTTACGTCGATGGGCCGGGTGCCGCAATCCTGGTAGTCATCGAGCAAAGCCAGAGCCCCCTGATCGTGCGCCATGCGAACGATTTCTGCCACCGGCATGCGAAAACCATTCCGGAAGCAGATGCGGGTCATCGGGACAATGAGAGTCTTCCGGTTGATTTGGGCCTGGTAATCCTGGAGAGCCAAGCGGTCGTTTTTGGCAGGGATGAATACGACTTCAGCGCCGCGGGGACGCTGCCCCATCCAGATGTGTCCCATCGTGGGGAATTCGAATTCGCCCAGCACGACCCGGTTTCGCTCGCGGAAGGACAACGCGCTTGCAATTCCGTTTACTCCAGCCGAAGCGCTCGCGACCAGGGCCACCTCGTCGGTCTCGGCTCCAATCAAGCGGGCAAATACGGCGCGCGCCGCTTCGTAGTGCTGGACCCATAGATCCCAGGGGGAGCCGTGTTGGTGCCAGCTGCACAGAAATTCCTGAAAGCCCGCTTCGACCTGGCCGGAGAGCGCACCCTGGGAACAGCTGTTTAGGTAGACCTTCTTCTGAAAGACCGGGAACCGGCTGCGAATTGAGGAAATGCTGATTGCAAGCAAGAGGACCAACCCAGGGTGCTCGGCAGAGAAGCTAACCCGGGGGCCACAACATGTCAAGCGTATATGAGTGGTATGTCAGTGATTAGGCGCAGTGTGTGTCTCAACAAATGCAGCTGTCCATTGTGTACTGGTGGTATATCAGGAGATTATTCTTGACATACCCAAAAGTGCTGAGGTAACGTGCGCGGCGCCCACACAACCAGGAGGTCGCCGTGCTTATCGCGCAGACCCGCTGCTGTTTCCTCCGCTTGATCGTGCTTGTCCTTATGCTGTGCAGTGGCGCCCTTTCCCTTGCCCAGCTCTATCCCGGCCGAATCACCGGCAGGGTGCAGGATGCGCAGGGCGCAGTGGTTGCCGGCGCGAACGTCAAATTGACAAATCCTTCCACGGGACTGGAGCGTGCGGTCACTACTGACGACAATGGAGAATTCAATTTTCCGGAACTGGCGCTCGGCACTTTCCAATTGACCATTACCAAGGAGGGCTTCGAGACGACGATCGTGACCGACATCCGGACGTCCCTGGGTCGAGTCAATACAGTCAACCCAGTGATGAAAGTAGGGACGGTCACCACGCAGATCGAAGTGTTCTCCCTGCCACCGCTGATTCAGACCGAAACGAACTCCGCCGGCGGGCAACTTTCTCAAGAGCAGGTAACTGCGCTCCCCATCGGCAACAGCGATTACACCAGGTTGGCGCTGACGCTTCCCGGAGCAGTGCAAAACAGCAACTTCGCCTTTGCGCAGTAC
>Ga0126380_10000965_pt1 | contig 10382 bp, 5 predicted proteins | sample PanSoiMetPlot_26_FD_92544 | JGI IMG/M metagenome (GOLD analysis project Ga0126380, IMG submission 92544) | Tropical forest soil microbial communities from Panama - MetaG Plot_26 | ecosystem: Environmental > Terrestrial > Soil > Tropical forest > Bulk soil | place: Panama | collected 2016-02-17
ACGGTACGTCATCGGCGTCGCCTGCGCCCCCGCGGGCAGCTCGGCGCTCCAGACCACCTTTCCGGTGTCGACGTCGAACGCTCGCAGCACCGTGTCACGTGCCGCCCCGATGAACACGAGACCGCCCGCCGTCACGAGGGCGCCGCCGAAGTTCACGGAGCCCCACTCACGCGCTTGAGGGACGGTCGATAGTTCCGGTATCAACCCGAGCGGCACTTCCCAACGCATGTCGCCGGTCGCGAGATCGAGAGCCGTCAGGCCGCCCCAAGGCGGCGGGTTGCAGGGTAGCCCCAGTGGAGACAGGAGGGGCTCACGGTACATGACATACGGCGTGCCACGCTGTGCAGCAATCTCGCGCCGAGGCTGCAACAGCGCCGCTCGCTCGCGTCGAAATTGCTCCCGCGGGACAAGCGCGAGGAGGTAGGCCACGCGGTTCGTCGGAGCGATGACAAGTCCGCGCACGGGATCGTACGAGACGCTGCCCCAGTTCACTCCGCCTCCGAATCCCGGAAACACGACGGTGCCTTCGAAGCTCGGAGGAGTAAATATCCCCTCCGAGCGCAGCGTCGCGAGGCGCGCGCGGCACGTCTCCCGCTCGCCGTCGTTGAGCCCCCACGCGTCGTCGGATGTGAGCCGCGACGGGACGAGCGGTCGTGGGCGACTCGGAAAGGGCTGCGTGGGCCACGCTTCTTCGCCGGGGATGGTACTCTTCGGCACCGGGCGTTCCTCGACGGGGAAGAGCGGCACACCAGTCTCGCGATTGAGCACGAAGAGATGCCCCATCTTCGTCGCCACGACCACCGCGGGCACCGATGTTCCGTCGCGCCTGACGTTCACGAGGACGGGCTGCGCCGGGACGTCGTAATCCCACAGGTCGTGATGGACCACCTGAAAATGCCAGACGACGGCGCCGCTCGCCGCCCGGAGGGCCACGACCGAGTTCGCGTACGCGTTCGCGCCGAGACGTTCCCCGCCGTAGTGGTCGGGGCTCGGGCTGCCCGTCGGAAGGAAGACGAGCCCACGGGCGGTATCGACGGACATGACCGACCAGACATTCGCGGCTCCCGTGCGTCGCCAGCTGTCGCCGGCCCACGTCGCCCGCGCGGGATCCGAGTCCCGTGTCGGGATCGGGTCCCAGCTCCAACGCAGGGCGCCGCTCTTCGCGTCGTACGCGCGGACGACGCCGCGCTCGAGATCGGCCGCGCGATTGTCGCCGATCGACGAGCCGACAACCACGAGGCCGCCCACCACGGCGGGCGGCGACGTCATCTGATAGCAGGCGCAATCGTCGCCTATCGTGATGCCAACGGTCAGATCGACCGTTCCGTCCTGGCCAAACTCCGTGCACGCGGTGCCCGTTGCCGCGTCGAGCGCGATGAGACGCGCGTCGATCGTTGCCACGAAGATGCGACGACGACACATGCGGTCCGCTCGAGCGTCCGTATCGAGCCATGTCGCCACCCCGCGCGAGGCGATGATGGCGAACCGGCGCGCGCGATCCACCTTCGGGTCGTAGCTCCATCGCTCTTTGCCAGTCTCCGGATCGAGGGCGATCACGCGGTCATACGGGGTACTGAAAAACAGCGTGCCATCCACCATGAGCGGTGTCGCTTCGAATGCCGTGTGCGCGTACGGAGCGACACCCGCGACCTCGCCGGTACGATAGGTCCACGCCATGCGAAGATTCGTCACGTTGTGGCGATCGATCTCCGCCAGCGGCGAGTAGCGGGTGCCGCCGGCGTCGTTCCCGTAGCTCGGCCATTCGCCCTGGTCCATGGATTCTCGGCTCGCCGCGCGCACACATCCGGCAACGAGGAGCGTCGCGAGCGCCAGCGACAAAACTCTGAAGCTCACACGAGCGCGCGGAGATCGGTCAGACTCTGATCGCTTGGGTTCGAACCTTCCCACGGCAGGTCGTCGCACCCCACCCTCCCTACCCTGTCCCCCTCCACGGCAGGGGATCGAGGGCTATGCGAGGCGAGCGCGGACGGTCCGCTCGCCGTCACTCAGTGCGCGAAGCTTACCGAACGCGGTGTCGCGTACATCCGCGCCCGCGGCCTGCAGCTCGCGCGCCTCCTCGTTCACGGCCACGGCGAAGTCCACGGCGAGCTCGTCGATGTCGCGGTAGAACTCGTTCGTCGCCTGCTGGGCCATGGTGAACGGACGTGGCAAGGTGATTGTACGGCTCTCAAGCGTGAAAGAGAATTCTGCGGAGGGCGGCACTGGCGATCTACTACGCGTTCCTCCTATCGTATGACCGCCCGGCCTGATCATAGGCGGAGTCAAGAGCTAACTCTTAGCGGCCACCCTCATCGCCCGGGCAAGCGGTTTAGGCGGGCCCTTCCTGCCTAGCCCTAGTGGCTCAGGGAGATGTACTCTCGCTGAAACGCCCCTTGCGGCATTCTTCCTCACCCCCTAGCTCATACCGGCAGCGCTCTTCAGCCGTTAGCTCACGCGGGACCAGCCACCTCGCGAACCGCTCCATGAGGGGGCGATCCAGCGGAATGAGCATCGTGGCGATAGGCTTCGTGTCGTCGAAGACCTGGACACTCAGGATTGTGTTGCGGCCCTCGAAATCCACTGCCACTTCCCCTTTGTTCTTCTCCCTGAGGTAACGGTGGTAGCGGGGGTCTAGAGCCAATACGATTTCGCCTCGGGCGAGGTCGAGGATCTGGATTCCATCTTTCTCACTCCAGACGGCCAGCCAGCGATCGTCGCCGCTGAAGCGGTAGTAGAGGAGATTGCTCTTTAGCCAGAAGCTCTTCAGGGTGGACCTGTCGATGCGCCTCACGACCTTGACCGCCCCGTTCCCACCTTGGATTTCGAACCGGCCCAACGGGCTGACAGAGGCGGCCGGGATCTCGGTCGCAGTCGCCGCCCGGACGGCAGCGAGCTTCTGGTCACGCGTCACCGTCCACACGAACCTTTCCTGCTTTCCATCCGATGTCGGGCGGTCTTCCGTGATCGAGCGCGCGTCGGCGGCGAGATAGAGGCGGCCGAAGGACTTGGCCGGTAGGTTGACCACCTGGCCTGAGGGCACCAGAGTATCCCCGCGCACCGAGTAAACGGTCGCGTCCGCTAGTGTCGAATTCGCTGCCTGGAGCCGTAGGAAGGCGAGGGCCTCGTTCCCCGAAGAAAAGAGCAGGAGAGACGGCCTGCCCGCGCCCGACGACTGCCCCCAAGGAGCCATCCGGGACCCGTCCCTGGTCTTGATGACCCGCCACGGCCGGGCGAACAAGAGCAGCTCACGGGCGGCTCCGAGCACTGTCGCATGACCGTTCTCGGGCTCGAAACGCAACTTCCCGCTGATGGCATCATAGACGGCCGTGGTCTCCGGCGTGGTCTCCAACAGGACGACCACCGAGTCCCGCGCCGCATAGATCTGCTTGACCGGCGCGACGACCTCGATGCGTTTACGAATCTGGGATCGAGGGTCAGACGCAAAGGTCTGCTCGATCGGGATCACGTCGATCACCGACCTCTTCTCAGTCGGCGTCGGTCGTTTGGCCACGGCCATCCAGTGGCTGTCAGGAGCCACGGCGACAGAGCCCGGCTCAAATCGTGACAGGAACGGCTTGTAGTCGGCGAGCGAGTAGACCCTGACCATCTGGTCCCTGTCGATCAGCGCGACCCGCGTCCCGTCCTCGCTCATGGAAATCGATTGCGAATTGTTCTCTCTGTCCACGGCCCTGGTTCCCTTGATGCGGCTTCCTGACTGCGCATCGAACGAAGCCATCCGGCCGACGATGAGGTCTCTCGACGAAAGGAACTCCGCGAATGCCTGGCCGGCGGCACTCCACACGATGTCATCCGTCGCCTCGGCTCGGTCTCGATGAAGGGAAGCGGTAAAGCTCTTCTCCGCCGCATCAGCGGCGCACGCCCGGGCCTTCCAAGTCGCCGAGACAGACTGGGCGCCAGGCGACACCGAGTGCGGCTTCAGGCACTCCGACAGGACCAACGAGGTGTTCGTCCACTTCGAGTTCGAAACTGCTTGTCCATCTATTCTGTGGGCCGTCAAGGAGCTGGTCACCGCAATGATGCGGATGCTGGTGGCGTGGGCAATCACAGCGAACAACACTACATCTTTGGCCGGTACTCTCAACACCTCCGCGTGCTCATTGCGGTAGTCGCGGAGCCAGATTTCGTTCTTCAGAGCCCATGCCAGCCATTGGCCGTCGGGGCTGAACGCGATTGCCCCGACGCCCTCCTCAGCCCGGATGCTCCTAGCAGTGTCGACCTTTCCGGTTCTTGTGTCCCGCAGATCGATCGAGGCCGTGTTCGCTACGGCGAGCAGCTCTTGATCCGGACTGAACGCGAGCGATGTGGATGACGCGCTGACCTCTTGACGCCACACCAGTGACGGGCTTCGTGAGGTCACGTCCCAGAGCGTGACCACCCGCGCCCGTCTCGGAGATTCTTCGGCCGTCAAAACCGCGAGCCGACTGCCGTCCGGGCTGACAACGACCGCCGCCGGCGTACCGAAGAGCGTGGTAGCATCGAGCTCCGCTGACGGCCAGGCGTACTGGGCCGCGGCGACCAGTGCGGACCGCGCGTTGCTCGTATCCGCGCGTTGCAGGCCTTCGAGGGCTAGTAACACAGCGCGCTCCGGATCCTCGTTCATCGCCGCCTCGGCAGAGACAGTCAGTTCCCTCGATCTGGCCTTCTTCCTCTCCTCCTCAGCCACTCTCGCATTCTGTCGCGCCTCTCCTGCTATTACATCTCCCCGATCCTGCTTCTCCTCGGCAATCACTTGGAGAAGATACGCGAGGTCCGCGCTCTTCTCTGCTTGGGCTTTGCTTGCGATCGCAGCCTTGGCATTACTCTCGGCCGTTTCGGCACTTCTCTTAGCTTTCTCTTCCAAGTGAACGTAGAAGCTAAGCGCGATCGCCAGGGTAACCACGACCGAGCCTATGCAGAACTTCAACAGCCACGCCCTCCGCCGCGCAGCAGCAAGCTCAACGTCTCGCGCCGTTGCGCTCTCCCGCAAGAACTGCATCGCCGGTTTGAAATCCGGGCGATATTGCGCGGCCCATGCCTCGTTTGGCTGTTCGTGCGCCTGCCAATCCAGGGCCAGCTGCAGTTCGGGGTTCCGGAGGAGATTGGCTCTGCCGGCCACATTCAGTTCCGCGGTCTCCGCAAGGCGGCGGTAGTTGGACGCCGAGCGCGCCTCCTCCTCGGTCCATCCCTTCAGCCGTTTCCACACCCGCATGAGGCTCTCGTGCGAGATATCGATGACGGTGTCCGCTCGCAAGGGTTCCGGCGCCGGCGGCATCAGGAAGGAACGGCTTGGGTGCCGGAACACCTCGATGATGCTTTTGACTTCTCCTTCGGATGCGCCGGCAATGTCACAGAGGGTGCTGAGCCGAGTAGGACGCCTGATTCCGCGGAAATCCGTCCCCACGTCGGTCAGTGCCTTGAATACCTTCTCGCAGATTCGCTGCTGGTAGCCCCCGCCCAGCTGGGAAAACGCCTCTTCCGCATGCTGATCGAGCGCGTTGGCCATAGTCCCCACGGCCTCGTAGTGCCGAAGATCGAGCGGCCCCTGGCCGGCGGCCTCCTTCTCCCAGGCTGCCCACGTGCGGTTGAGGGCATGCTGCAGGATCGACAGTTGGTCTGGGTTGTCGCCCACATCGTTCACTAGCCTGGTCAGCAGCACCGGCGTGATCCGCGCTCCGCCCACGCCGATGGGTCCTTCGACGGCCAGCCGACGCTCGTCGCGGGTCATGCGGGGAACGAGGTACTGTCCGGCATTGATCGCTTCCGGCAACCCGGAAAACTGAGCGCAGTCGCCGAGGAAGTCCGATCGCATCGTCAGCACGACATATATCCGGACAGAGGGGTGCATGCGAGGTTCCAGTAAGAGGTTGACGAAGGCGGTGGCCTCTTCGCCAAGCCCGTCGTCCTTCTGGCCGGAGGAACCTTTGATCTTCTCGTAGCGGAAGAGCTCCTCGAACTGATCCGCTACCACCAACAAATTCGCCCCAGGCTCGATCGGGGCCTGCTCGAACGCGTCCAGCAAACCCATCTTGCTCATGCGCAGGGTCGTTTCGATCACCTCGGCCAAGCTGAAACGTCCGGGCGGAGCGCTCTTGTATAACACTCCTTCCGTCGCCAGGGCCTCGGCCATGGCACGGATCGGGTTGCTGCCTGGCCGAAATTGCGCAATCCGCCACGCCGTTCCGGCGCTGGCTAACAGCCCGAGGTGCAGGGCAGGGTGCAGCCCGCAGTTCACCAGCGACGACTTGCCGGATCCCGATGTGCCCACCACCGCCAGGAAGCGCGTCTTGGCAAGCTTGTCGACCATGGCGTCGACTTGTTTCTCACGACCGAAGAAGAGGTACTCCTCATCCGCCCGGAACGGTCTCAACCCCGGAAACGGGTTCAGCCGATCGCGGCCGGCAGGAGGATTCACTTGGCTACCTTGCTCGGGGCCAGTACCCCGAGAAAGCTCTCCATCGTCGCCTCCGAGAAACCGTTGCGGCCATCGATCACATTGGGCTCTTCGACGCTGACTAGCAACTCCTTGTCGTCTGTCGGGGGAGGGGCCAGGTAGGTGTACTCGGCGAGTAGAGGCCTGTCGCGCCGGAGCCCCCGGATCTTCCTCAGCTCGTTCTGTTTGTAGTACTTCCAGGCCTCGTCCGCGGCTCCGTAGAAAATCACGACGGCATCGGCGGTCATGAGAAGCTCCTGGTTGGCTTCGCGCACTTCAGCAGCATCGCCGCTGAAGACGGGAAGCTTCACGTCGAGACCGCGCGCCTTGAGACACTTGAGCAAGGGGACCGTCTCCTTTCGGTCCCTTTCCTCGCAGATGATGTAGACGAGTTGCTGGCGATCTTCGTTAGCGCTTGGTCCCGAGGGGATCGCCGGAGCGGGCCGTTCGAGCTTCTTCAAAGCGGTGTGGATTGCGCTCTTCACATCCTCCAGGTCGCCCGTGATGAGATCTGCCCCCGCCTGTGCGGCGGCATCGGTGCGCAACGCGTCGATGAACCCTTGTTGCGCTGGTTGTTCGGAGCGCAATCCGTCAGGCAGCCAGATTACCCGCTGAAACACCGCGGCTTTGCAGCGCGCGGCGGCCAGCTCGTTTTGCAGGATGACCACCGACTTCTGGCCGGCCCCGTCGGGCACGAGTCCATACCCGGTTCCGACCAGGTGAACAGACAGCATGCACTTTGCCAAGAGCCCCTGCACTTCGGTCACGACTTCTGCTTCATCTGTCGGGAGCTGCCGGTCCGGCAGGACGGCATAGCCATGCCGCTTAATCTCTCCCTCGAGTACTTCGCGAATTTCGCGTCGGTCGCGGCTGCACTCGGCGAGGTAGACGACAGGCTTGTCGGGACCAGCGTCGGAAGCTGAGGCCTCGTGCGAGCTTCCCAGCTGATCGAGGAGCTGCTTGATGTCCCAGGCCAGCTTGTTCACCTTCCTCAGGAACTCCTGCCGGAATTTGTCGCCGAATTGCGGATCGAGCTCCCGCGGAGTCTTGTCCGTGTCCAGCTCGTAGAACTCGTACCCCAACACCTTGTCCACGACCGGCGGGAGTGACTTCTGGCCGTCGAAGGGCGTCTTGATCACCTTGAAGACGCGCGCTTTGTTTTCCACGACCACCCCGCCCGTCCCCTGGGCCACGCCGCAGAATTCATTGATCTCCTTGGTACACCACTCGGAGCTGAGATAGCGCGGGGTGAGCACGGAAATGAGCGCGGCGGTCTTCGGGAACTGATTCACGATCTCGTCGGCGAAGATGTCGTTCCCCTGCAGCTTTTTGTCTCGCCAGATCCGCGCATTGCCGCCTTTGAACCGGCTCAGAAATTGCTCCAGGGCTTCGTGAAATACGGTGACCCAACCGTCCTGCCCGCCAGGAAGCGGCTGGTTGTCGATGTGGGCGTAGCTGATGAAGACATCGCTCTCGAAGCTCAACTCATGCTCCTCCTCGGCGGACGGACGCTGTCGCCGCGCCTGATGGGAGGTGATCCATCACGCCACCTCAGGGTGCTCCGGATCATCAATGCCGATCTCCGCGTGAGGGGAATCAAGCTCAAGCACGTCGTTTAGTTAGCACGTCGCATCCGTAGAGCAAGGTTGCACCAGTGATTCGGGTCTTCAAACCCCGTCACTCCGTATAGGCTGCGGTGCCGCGCCCCGCACACGAGCGGCCTGACTTTTGTGAAATCAATGTCGCCGATCGACTTACCCCACAAGCAATTCTTTCCATCGTAGGACGCACATGCGGGGTTTCCGTCACCCATGATGGCGAAGACCAGCCGTCCGCCGTTCGGCGGTGGGAATGTAGCTTCGTGCCACTTCTCGGCGGCACTCGCAGTGCCGCCTGGGCAGGAGGACGAGAAGGCGATCAACAGGGCAACAACCGTAGGCTTGAAGTTTTTCATCGACTGCCTCCTCTCTTAGGGAACCGCTCTCCCAAATGAAGCTGTCGCGGCGTTTCAGCAAGCTCTCGTAAAGCGTGCTGCCGGTCGGGTCCGTGTCACCGCGAGCGAAGCTGAAGATTCGGTGTTGACCTCTCCTCTCCGCCGTGCCCATACGCCGCACGGCACCGCAAGCAGCGACCGCTCGCGAACGCAGACAGGACGAAGATGCGGTTGATTTCCATGACGTTGATCGCGACGTTCACCGGCGCGCGCGACGTACCGACCGAAGGTCGACCATCATAGGTAGGTCCCGTGGCAACGGACAAGCGGGGCTTCGATGCCTGGCGCGCGAGGGGCTTGCTGCAGTACGCGTGCCCACTTGGAGCAATACGAGTGTCAGAGCGGGCGGAATCATCAGAGACATCACTTGCCGATTCCAGCAGAAACGATCCGCTAGAGGCTTCCGTCGCTGCCGACGCAAACCACCGTGGCGCATTCTCCTTCTCCCGTGTTCGCGCGGCTAGAAAGAAGCGCACGGGGACCATAACGAGCTCTGCCCATCACTGTCAAGTGGAACATCACCAGTAAGCACATCTCCTGATGACCACTACGCCTGATGACCACTACGCGAGGCGGGCACGGACCGCGCGGGCGCCGGCGCTCAACGCCTGGAGCTTACCGAACGCAGTGTCACGCGGCAGGTATTTCATGCCGCAGTCGGGTGCCGGGATGAGTCGCTCGGGCTTCACGCGCTCGAGCCCGGCCTCGATACGCGCCGCCACCTGCTTCGCCGTCTCCACCGCCGGATCGCCCAGATCGATCACGCCGAGGATAATGGTCTTGCCCGCGAGCTCGGCCAGCACGCCCAGGTCGAGCTTGGGCTGGGCCGCCTCGATGGAGATTTGCTGCGCCGTGGTGGCGGCGAGTTGCGGCAGGAATGCATAGCCCGTGGGCTTCTGGTGCCGCACCACCGCTGCATAACCGAAGCAGAGGTGGAGGGCGGTCGGCACCGTGAGGCCTTCCATCGCGCGGTTGATGGCGGGCACCGCGAAGCGCGTGGCGCCCTCGGGATCGTTGCGGAGCCACGGCTCGTCGAGCTGGATCACATCCGCGCCCGCGGCCTGCAGCTCGCGCGCCTCCTCGTTCACCGCCATGGCGAAGTCCATGGCGAGCTCGTCGATGTCGCGGTAGAACTCATTTTTCGCCTGCTGGGCCATGGTGAACGGACCCGGCAAGGTGATCTTGACGGGACGGTCGGTGTGGCGGCGGAGGAACTGCAGATCGCGCAGCTCGACCGGCCGGGCGCGCCGCACGCGGCCGGTGACCCGGGGCACGTTCGTTTGGTTGCCGTAGCGGTCGGTGATCACCGCGGGTTGGGCCACGTCCACGCCTTCCAGGGCCGTGGCGAAGTGGTTCGAGTAGCTCTCGCGGCGGATCTCTCCGTCGCTGATGATGTCGATCCCGGCGCGCTCCATGTCGCGGATGGCCACGATGGTGGCGTCGTCCTGCGCCTGCTCGAGCCACGGCTCGGGCACGCGCCAGAGACTGCGCATGCGCACGCGCGGCACGCCCTTGGACAACATGGCCCGGTCCACGAGCCAGTCGGGCTGCGGATAGCTGCCCACCACGGTGGTCGCGAGCACGGGCAGGGCCATCGCGTCAGTCTCCTTGTCGGTAGGCCGCCACCGTCCGTTCCAGGCGGCGCAGGAGGATCTCGTGGATCCCGGTGATCAGGAGCACCAGGACGATGCCCGCGTACACGCCGGGGCTGTTGAGAAGCGTCCGGTAGCGCGTGATGAGGAAGCCGAGCCCCTCGGCGGCACCTAGCATTTGGGCCACGATCACGCCCACGATGACGAGGGCTCCGCCCAGGCGGAGCGACGCCACCATGGAGGGCAGGCTCGCGGGCACTGAGATGTAGAGGATCTGTTGAGCGCGGGTGGCGCCGAACGCGCGCGCCGTCTCCCCGAGCGCGGGGTTGAGGGCGGCCACACCCGCCATCGCCGTCAGCATGGTGGG
>Ga0126380_10000966_pt1 | contig 10379 bp, 8 predicted proteins | sample PanSoiMetPlot_26_FD_92544 | JGI IMG/M metagenome (GOLD analysis project Ga0126380, IMG submission 92544) | Tropical forest soil microbial communities from Panama - MetaG Plot_26 | ecosystem: Environmental > Terrestrial > Soil > Tropical forest > Bulk soil | place: Panama | collected 2016-02-17
ACAAGGCGGATCAGCAAAAAACCCTCGACGGGAACATTTAGGCAACGGTTCTTCGACGAAACGCTGCCGCCTGGACGATGATTCCAACCGCGACCAGCCCCACGAAGAGCAATATCGAGCCGGTATGCGGCAATGGGACGGTCTCTTTGATCAAATATGCGCCGACGAGCGCCGACATCACGATCAATGCCCAATCAAAAAGCGCGAGCAGCAAAATCGCACCGATGATCCCGCCAACTATAAAAGCGATCCCCGGATAGCGCGCGCCTTCGGCAACGAACGCCGCCACCAGCGCGGTCGCCAGTTTTCCGCCGGCCAGAAATCCGGCGATCGCGATTGCTACCTTTTGCAGAAACAACGCGAGAAGCGCGCCGATAAATCCGAAAACGATTGCGAGACTCAACTGCAAAACTTCAGAGGGCTCGTGCATCAGATGCGGCGCAACCTGCATTCCGGCCGCGAATCCGACCGCTGCTACGCATAACCAAAAAAGTTTTCGGCCGAAAAACAAAACAACCACGCCGATCAAGACGCTGAGAATTGGAACCGAAAGATTCATCGTGTTTTCTGTAGCGGCGCTCTATGAGCGTCGCAAATGTTGTGGTGGCAGGCGTCTCGCCTGCAAGGACGCAGACAATGCAGCCGAGGACGGCTGCCGCCACAGAAGATCAGGTTTTCGCATACCAGCTTGATAAATCGCGTCCCACTAGTCTCTCCAGCTCCTTGATGTCGTAACAAAACGTGTCGATCAGGCGTGCTCGCATCTGATTGTCGATCTTGTCCGAGTATTCTTGTTCGAACACGCTTGCTTCCGGCGGAACGAACGACGGATCGACGCCGAGAAACTCGAAAACGCGCCCAAGAGTTTTCTGATGTTGGTTGCGCAACTCCTCGCTCAGCAGGACGAGAACGTTCTCTTTGCCAAAGATGTTGAACAGCCGCCTAACCTGATGCGCGTAAAAGCCGCGATCGATGTAGGAATAAACGCGATGCTGCACCGGCAACGCCATGCGACAGCGCTCAGGTTCTTTCTCGATCGCTTCGGCGAACGGTAATTTCTCATGGTCGCGTTTACTTTCCATGTTCCAGGCCGAGAACGCGCGTTCGACCGGATTCCGCAACGCGAGGATCCATTTCATCTTCGGATTGTATTTCCAAATCCGATAAGGCGCGGTTTCCCAATACATGTAGATCGGGCTCGCTTCGCCGATCACGCGATGCTGCGGTTTCGGCTTAAAATCCGTGTGATATTTTTTGTAGTCGCGATTCTCTTCCTCGCGATCGAAGAAGTGCAGTTCCTTGCGCGTGGTCGGCATGCAGATCTCCGGATGCTGCCGCAAAAACGAATCCAGCGCCGATGTCCCGCCCTTCTGCGTCCCGCCAATTACAAAATCAACGCGCATTACTTCTTCATCATCGCGTCGCGCTTGGGCTTGAATTCGTTGTCAGCTTTCCATTCCGGAAATTTGTCGGCGTTGGCCACTTGGTAGCCGACCTCGAAAAGAAGATCGACATCCTGCACCGCTCCGGAAAGGTCCCAGTCGGGTTTCACGTCGTCGCTCGGTTGATGGTAATCTTTCAGATCGTATTCGTCAGAGCGGAGCGCGCCGTTGGGCGGGCGGGTGATCAAATGCTGGTTCTTGCCAATGTAAAGCGATGGCAAGCCGACTTTGCTGAACTCGAAATTGTCCGCGCGATAAATGCTGCCCTTTTCCGGTCGCGGATTTGAAATCATCGGCCGGCCTTGTTGTTTCGCTGTCGTGGCGAGCATGTCGTCGAGCTCGGAGAAGCCGTAACTCGTGTCTTCGATATCACGCGCTTTGCCCCAAACGTTCAGCGTGTCGATGTTGATGTCGGCCAAAGTTTTCGCGAGCGGATAAACCGGATGCTCGGCGTACCATTTCGCACCAAGGAGACCGGCTTCCTCCGCTGTCGTGGCCATGAATAGAATCGTTCTATTCGGCGGCGGCGCGGCTTTTGGAAATGCGTTTGCGAGCGTGATCACGGCCGAAACTCCAGACGCATTGTCGATCGCGCCGTTGAAAATCTGATCACCCTGGAGCTCCGAATGTTTGCCGAGATGGTCCCAGTGCGCGCTGTAAATCACGTACTCGTCTTTCAGTTTGCTATCGGCTCCTTCGAATTTGCCGAGCACGTTGTGCGATTTGAACGAACGCACTTGTTGTTTGATCTCGATGTTCGCCCTTGCATTGAGCGCGACAGGCTTGAATTCTTTTGTGATCGCCGATTTTTTCAGCGCGTCGAAGTCCTGGCCGGAATCAGCGAGAAGTTTTTTCGCGACATCGAGCGTGATCCACGAACGCGCCGAGACCGCGCCCATGTTTCTGTCCGGATTGTCGATCTCGAAATTTTCCTTCGACCAACTCGACTTCACGACCTGCCACGGATATGCGGCGGGAACAGTTTCGTGAATGATGATGGCCGCGGCCGCGCCCTTTTGCGCCGCGATCTCATACTTGTAGGTCCAGCGGCCGTAATAAGTCATCGCGCGGCCTTTGAACATGTTGTCGTCGAGCTTCGTTGGGTCTTTCGGATCGGGAACGGCCGGATCGTTGATCAACATCAGGATCGTTTTGCCCTTAACGTCGACGCCCTTGTAATCGTCCCAGCCGTATTCCGGCGCGACCACGCCGTAACCGACAAAGACGATGTCGGAATTGTTGATCTTGATTTCATTTTGTAATCGCGCGGACGACGCGACGAAGTCATCGGCGAATTTCAGATCCATGGGCGGTTTGCCGCTGACGGCGAATTGCATCTTCGGATCGCTTTTAATTCCGGCGAGCGGCACTTCCTGAAAATAACTGCCGTCCGGGTTTCCCGGGGCCAGACCAGCGGCTTTGAATTGCTCGGCGATGTATTTGATCGACAACTCTTCGCCCTTCGATCCCGGCGCGCGGCCTTCGAATTCATCCGAGGCGAGAATCTTGATGTGAGAGAGCAACGCGTCCGGCGTGATGACGTCGAGCGCGGGTTTGAGTTGCTCCGCGACTTTGTCTTCACCGAAGAGGGACAACACGATCGCGGAAAGGACTGTGACTGACAGGAAAAGTTTTTTCATGACACAAGAACTCTGTGGTGGCAGGCGTCGCGCCTGCAATTCCCTAACAAAGCAGCAGCCGGGGACAATGCCAGTCCGGCTCGGACCTGCCGCCACAGAAGAATTATTGTCCTTCCTTCGACGGACCGCTCGGCGCTTTCTTTTTCTCGTCGCCGCCTTTGACGCCGATCTTTTTCAGGAACGGCTCAACCGATTGTTTGCGGCCGAGAAACTTTTCGATCGACACGTTGACCTCGCGGCCATCGCCTTGCGCGTAAATCTCGTTGCGCAATTTCATCCCGGCTTGTTTGTCCTGATAACCGCCAGGCGCCTTTTCGAAAACGGTCGCCATGTCGGCGGCAATCGCGTCGGCCCAGGCGTAACCGTAGTAACCGGCATCGTACCCATTCATGTGGCCGAAATACGTGACCATCGTCGTGCCCGGATCGATCGGCAGGAAAACTTTTTCGAGAACCGGGTTCGAAATATCCACGCAATCCCATTTCGCGCCTTCCGGATGCGCGTCATGCATTGCGAGGTCGAGGGAAGCGAACCCAAACTGCCGGCGATAAAAAACTCCGGCGGTCGCCAGCTTGGCGTCGTTCATCTTTTGAATGATCTCGGTCGGGATCTTTTTCGACGGATCGCGATAATCGGCGGCGAAAGTATCGAGAACTTTCTTGTCCCACACCCAATTCTGCAGCATTTGCGACGGCGCTTCGACGAAATCACCGGGGACATGTGTGCCGGCGAAACGGCCATACTTCGCACGCGTGGTGATCTCGTGCAGGCAATGCCCGAATTCGTGAAACAACGTTTCGACGTCGGAATGCGTCATGAGTGACGGCTTATCCGCGCTCGGCGGTGGAAAATTGCAAAGCAACGCGGCGACTGGACGCTGATATTTTCCGTCCGGCAATTGTTTGCCGCTGATGATTCCGAACTCGGCGAAGTGATTGAACTTTCCTTCGCGCGGAAACATGTCGAGGTAGAACATGCCGAGCGGTTCGCCGCTCGCGGCATCAGTCACCATGTAAAGCTGGAGATCGTCGATCCATTTGTAGGGCGCGGCGATTTTTTCAAACTTCAGCCCGAAGATGCTCTGGTAAATGTTGAACATTCCTTCGAGCACTTTTTGGAACGGGAAAAAGTCGCGCAGCGCTTCCTTGTCCACGCTGTATTTCTGCTTCACTAGCTGGTTGCCGTAATAACGCCAATCCCAGACCTCGATCTTCGCGTTCGGATCTTTCGTGTCGGCCGCTTTCATTTTTTGCATCTCGGCCACTTCGGCGGCGAACTTCGGTTGAATGCCGGAGACGAGGTCGTTGATGTATTTTTTCGCGCCGGCGCCGGTCTTGGCCATTTTGATTTCGGTCTGGAAATCGTCCCACGATTTGTAGCCGAGCCGGAGCGCAATCTTGTTCCGCAGCTCGATCATTTGATTCAACACCGCGCGGTTGGTGTCTTTGGCGAGCGAATCGTGGATCACGTAAAGCTTTTTGCGCGTCGCTTCGCTCTTGGCGTTTTCCTCAACGGCAATGAACTGCCAGGTCACGTTCGGAAGGACCGTGTAGGAGTCATCGCCGGTTTTGACACCCGGCGCCGCGAAGAAACTGTCCGGAACGCCATCGAGCTCGGCTTTCGTGAAAACGACCGGCACCTTCGCGTTGACGATGTTGGTGTCGAAGTCGGTCCCGATCTTCGCGAGTTGTTTGCGCAGATCTTCGACTTCCTTGCGCTTGTCCGGAGCCAACGCCAAACCGGCGCGGCGATAATCGCGCATCGTTTCGTCGAAAAGTTTTTTGTCTTCGCCGGTCAACTTCGGTTTCGTGTCGGCGAACGCTTTGAGCGCCTTGTAAACGTCCTCGCGATAATCAATCCCGACGGCCCAATCCTGAAATTCTTTCACCGCGTTCTCGGCCGCAGCGCGCATTTTCTCATTCGTGCTGCTTTCCTTGATCACAACCGTGCGGCTGGCGGCGAGGCCGGCCTGCCAATTCAAATCGTCGAGCGCGAGGACCGTGCTCTTGAATGTAACCTTGCTCAAATCCTGCGAGCCGATCTGATCGAGCGCTTTGTTCGCGGTGGCGATCGCGTTCTTCACCGTCGCGTCGACCGCTTCCGGCGTTTGTTCCCAATCGGGGATCGTGAGAACGGCGTTCGCTTTGTCGGCGGCGGCCTTGAAATCGTCGACCGTTTTGAGGTTTTCGGCGCGAACTGTGGCAGCAAGAGCAAGAGTAAGAGCGAGAGTGTGGAGTTTCATGGGTAACGGTTTGGCTTGGTGAAGCCTGCGAAGATTGTGTAGAAGACTGTCTCGGTAAAGCTAAACTTGTGATCGAAAAATTCCTTCTCGCCTTCATTCCAATTTTTGTCGCGATCGATCCAATCGGTCTCGTCGCGATCTTCATGGGACTCGGAACGAGTGCGTCCCCTGCGGATCGCAAACGTCAGGCGTTTCTGGGCCTTCTTACAGGCTTACTCGTCGCCGTCGGATTTATTTTTCTCGGCAAAGCGATCTTCTCCGCGCTTGGAATTACGGTCGCGGACTTTCAGGTCGCAGGTGGATTGATCCTGCTCGCGCTCGCGGTGCGAGAACTTGTCGGCTACGGCCGCATCGATCGCGATGAAGACGACGAATTTGGCGTTGTCCCGCTCGGGATGCCGTTGATCGCCGGCCCGGCTTTGCTCACCGCGCTTTTGATTTTGATCGACAGCGTCGGCGTCGTCTTCACGCTGCTGTCGCTAATTGCGAATCTCTTGATCGTGGCGGTCGCGCTCTGCAATGCCGATCGTTTCGCACGCTTGATGGGAAGGCAGGGACTGCGCGGCATTTCGAAAATCATCGCGCTCCTGCTCGCGGCAATCGCGATCAGTCTGATCCGCCGCGGTTGGCGCGGCTTCTAACACCGCTATCGATCTACTTTACATGTGCGGCTGGCCGGGCATCGCTCGTTTCAACTCGGCGTCTTTGTCGCCGTGCTGGTAGCGATAATTCAACTCACCCTCGATGACGTAGATTTCTTTCTGCTGATCGGAGATATTCTCGCCGCCTTCGTGGTGAATGAATACCGGCTCTCCCCGGTGTCCCGGCAGGTTTGTCTGCCTCTGCGGGATTTGGCGATAGAGATCAAGCCGGCGCTGCTGCAACTGTTGCGTCGTCCATTTTCTGTATGGCGAATTGGGTGGCGAATAAGCGCCCGGGCCGGTGGTTTTTGGACCGATCGGCGCACTGTTGGGATCTGCGCTCTGGCCATATGCTGTGCTGACGAGAACCGCGGCGATCGCGACTGCCAATAATGTTTTCATAGTGTGTATATTAAGTTCGAAAGTCAGTTTCCTCAAAGGTTCAAATATTCAACCGCGGGCGAGGCCTGACGTTGCGGAATTTCGGCTCGCTTTTGGAATAGATTGCGCTCTATTTCCGTCCAACTCCCATCAGGTTGACACGCCAACGAGCGTTGTTACCGTCCACGCCTTTATGAGATTCCCGCTTGCTCTAACAACGAAGATTGCTGCCTATATTATAGGGCACAAGCTGCGCGGAACGAAGAAGTTCGCCACAGTTCTGCAGCTAGAGCCGCTGCACACCTGCAATCTGACCTGTACCGGCTGCGGACGGATTCGCGAATACTCGACGTCGCTCAAAGACATGATGACGTTGGAAGATTGTTTGGGCGCGGCCGAGGAATGCAACGCCCCGATGATCTCGATCTGCGGCGGCGAACCGCTAATTTATCCCCACATCGAGGCGTTAGTGGAGGGACTACTCGAACAAGGCCGAATTATTTACATCTGCACCAACGCGATGTTCATGCGCAAAAAGATGCGGGAATGGCTCGCCAAGGAATTACAAGGCGCCGACAGCGCCAAGCGAAACGATCTCGAAGGCAAGATCGGCATTTTGCTGGCGCGTGGTTTGATCACCGAAAAAGACGCGGCTGAGATTCGCAAAGGACCGAAGGACGCGAACAAACCGGTGATCGGGCCGAGCAACTGGATGTATTGGAACGTTCACCTCGACGGGCTCGAGCGCATTCACGATTTGATCGTCGAGCGCGAGGGCGTGTTCAAGGAATGCATTCTCGCGATCAAGATGGCGAAGATTCTCGGCTACCAGGTCGCGACCAACACCACGATCTACAAAGAGACCGATATGAACGAGGTCGAACAGATGTTCGATTATCTCTCCGATCTCGGCGTGGACGGCCATACGATCTCGCCAGGCTACGAATACGACGCGGCGAAGAAGGACATGATCAAGCGCCTCAACCTGCGTCCGGAAAATTTCTTCCTCACGCGCGAGATGACGAAGGAGAAGTTTTCCAAGATCGAGAAATGGATGAACGATTACACGTTCTTCGGGACGCCGATCTATTTTGAATTTCTCGCCGGGCATCGCGATTTGACCTGCTCGGCCTGGGCGATTCCGACTCGGAACATCCGAGGTTGGAAGGGACCCTGTTACTTAATGACCGACGACCACTACTCGAGCTACCAGGAGTTGCTCGAAAAGGTGGAGTGGGAAAAATACGGCGTGGTCGATGGCGTCGCGCGCGATCCGCGTTGCGAAAATTGCATGGTGCACTGCGGCTACGAGCCGACCGCTTCGCTCGGGCTGCAATCACAACGCGGCGACACGTGGAAGACCATAAAATTCAACTTCGGCGCGAAACCGAAACCCACCGGCCGTGGGAGTGAGACGGTCGCCTTCAACGGCGTGAGTATCGGGAACGGCCACCTCACCGGCAAACAGGCGCAAGCCGAAGCTACCGCGACCAAGGCGTCGTAAATCGACATCGCGCGATCGCGTGTTATAAGATCGACAATCTCAATGAGTTCTTCAGGAAACGTGATCGCATTACGAAGCGCGACTCAGGATCGCGCGCAATCGTTTGCCGCGACGGAAGCGGAACTCTCTGACGCGATGTCGCGTGCGCAGCAGAATCTGTTGCGCCAACAACACGAAGACGGTCACTGGTGCGGAGAATTGGTGGTCGATAGTACGCTTTGCTCGGACTTCGTGCTCTTCATGCATTGGCTGGGCGAGATCGACGTCATTCTCCAGGAGCGTTGCGCTCAACACATTTTGAAACGCCAACTGCCCGATGGCGGTTGGAATATTTATTTCGGCGGTCCGAGCGAGATCAACGCCTCGGTGAAAGGCTACTTCGCGCTCAAACTCGCCGGCTATTCAACCGACCTGCCGTTCATGCGAAAAGCGCGCGAGTGCGTTCTGCGTCTCGGCGGCATTCCGCGGATGAACACGTTCAGCAAACTTTATCTCGCGCTCCTCGGCCAGTTTCCGTGGAAATATCTGCCAACGATTCCGGTCGAGATGATTCTGCTCCCGACCTGGGCGCCGTTCCACATCTACAAAATGTCGTCGTGGAGTCGCGCGATGCTGATTCCGCTCGCGATCATCAACCATTTCAAACCAACCCGGACGTTGCCGGGCGATAAGCAACTGCACGAGCTTTATCCGATCGGTACCGAGCAGAGCGACTTGCGGTTGCCGCGCAGCGAAAAGTTTTGGACGTGGCGAAATTTCTTCCTCCGCGTCAACGATGTCCTTCATATTTTGCATCCGCTGCGCATTCGTCCGACGCGCAAACGCGCGCTCGAGGAAGCCGAGCGTTGGATGCTCGAACGAATCGGAGAGGGGAGTGACGGGCTGGCCGCGGTTTATCCGGCGATGCTGAATTGTTTGATCGCGCTCCGCGTTCTCGGTTATCCCAAAGATCATCCGGCTTACAAGAAAGCGGCGCAGGACTTTGCCGGCTTGTTTGTTAGTGATCCCGAAGATTTTCGAATCCAGCCTTGCATGTCGCCGGTCTGGGACACCGCGATCAATTTGATCTCGCTCGCGGAATCAGGCTTGCCGGCGGACGATCCGGCTTTGCGCCGCGCGGCGAAATGGTTGCTCGATAAGGAAGTGCGGACGGTCGGCGATTGGAAGCACAACAATTCGCACCGCGAAGCGAGCGGTTGGGCATTCGAATACAACAACGTTTATTATCCCGACGTCGACGACACCGCGATGGTGTTGATGGCGTTGCGTCTCGCGCAGCCGGACAATCAGTCAGAGCTCGATAAGACGTTTCGGCGCGCGCTCGATTGGCAAATGAGCTTCCAATGTCGCGACGGCGGTTGGGGCGCGTTCGACAAAAACGTGACAACGCCGTGGCTCGAAGACATGCCGTTCGCCGATCACAACGCGATTCTCGATCCGACCTGCAGTGATTTAACTGCGCGCACGTTGGAGTTGCTCGGCTACATCAATTTCGATGCCAAAGTGCGCAGCGTTCGCGACGCGATTCATTATTTGATCGAGACCCAGGAATCGGACGGTTCGTGGTACGGCCGCTGGGGCGTGAACTACATTTACGGAACGTGGCAGGTGCTGCGCGGATTGCGCGCGATCAATTTCGACATGACGCAGGACTGGATCTTGCGCGGCCGCGATTGGCTCGAGAGCTGTCAGAATGACGACGGCGGCTGGGGCGAAACCTGCGCGACTTACGAAAATCCGGCGACGAAGGGAATCGGCAAGAGCACCGCGTCGCAAACCGCGTGGGCGATCATGGGCATCTGCGCGTGCGGCGATTTGAATCGCTCTAGTCTCCAGCGCGGTCTGCGTTTTCTCTTGAGCACGCAGAAAGCCGACGGCTCATGGGACGAACCGGAAATCACCGGCACCGGATTCCCCGGCGTCTTCTATCTGAAGTACGACATGTACCGCCAAAACTTCCCGCTCCTCGCCTTCGCGACTTACCTCAACATGCGCAAGGGCTTCGTCACCCAGCCGGGATTTTACCAGGCGAACAGGAGCTAACGAGCAGACGCACGACATTTTCCGACGCTACGATCGGGTTTTCGGCGCATTGCCTAACGATTGACCGCTCACCGCGGCGGCCTAACGTGTTTGTATGGCTTACGAATTACCGAAATTACCTTACGACTACAACGCGCTCGAGCCGCATATCGACGCCCGAACGATGGAGATCCATTATACGAAGCATCATCAGGCGTACATCACGAACTTGAACAACGCGATCAAAGGCAAAGGCGACCTGGAAAAGAAATCGGTCGAGGATTTGATCCGCGATTTGAATTCTGTGCCGGAAGATATTCGCATGGTCGTCCGCAACAACGGCGGCGGACACGCGAACCATTCTTTCTTCTGGAAAATCATGGGCCCGAAAGCGGGTGGCGAACCGAAAGGCAAACTGGCCGACGACATCAAAGCGACTTTCGGCGGGTTCGATCAATTCAAAGAGAAATTCGCCGATGCCGGCGTGAAACGATTCGGCAGCGGCTG
>Ga0126380_10000969_pt1 | contig 10352 bp, 7 predicted proteins | sample PanSoiMetPlot_26_FD_92544 | JGI IMG/M metagenome (GOLD analysis project Ga0126380, IMG submission 92544) | Tropical forest soil microbial communities from Panama - MetaG Plot_26 | ecosystem: Environmental > Terrestrial > Soil > Tropical forest > Bulk soil | place: Panama | collected 2016-02-17
CACCGCCAGGGGGCTTCCGGGCGGGGGAACCCCAAGCGGCTCCACCCGCCATTCCTGTTCTCCGCGCAGCCGCAGCACCACCCGGCTGGTCACCAGCATCCGCAGGCCCGGCGCCGACTGGAGCAGGTCCGCCACCGCGGGCGCGGCGCCCAGCACCTGCTCGAAGTTGTCGAGAACGAGCAGCATGTTCCGGTCGGCCAGGCCCCGCGCCAGGGTGTCCAGCGGCCGCTCCCGTCCCTGCCCGACCAGGCCCAGCGCCGAGGCGATCGCGTCGGGCACCAGCCGCGGGTCGGTGACCGGCGACAAGTCCACGAACGCGGTATCGTCCGCCCATTGCCGCCTGGTCCGCTCAGCCACAGCCAGCGCCAACCTGGTCTTGCCGGCCCCGCCGGCCCCGGTCAGCACGACCAGCCGGCCCTCGGGCGCGGTCAGCATCCGGGTCACCTCCGCCACGTCGGCGTCCCGCCCGACCAGCGCGCTGACCGGTGACGGAATCGCCGGCCACCGGGCGGAGCGGTCCGGGGCGCCGAACCGCTCCGCGAGCATCATCGCCAGGTCGCTCGCGATGAGCTCCGTCAACTCCTCCGCATCGGTGAACCGCTTATAGGCCGTGGTGCCCTCGGCCCGGATGGCCTCCAGCATCCGGCTCAGTCCGGGTTCCATGCCCGGCGCCGGGACCTTGACATACAGCAGCCGCGGCATCCCCGCGGCCAGCCGCAGCTCGTCCTCCAGCCCGGAAATCGACATGCCCGGCCCGACCCAGCCATACCGCTGCCAGTAGATCCCGACGAAGATGTCGGACTGCGCCAGGTAGGCCCGGTACACCTCCTGCGGCGGGTGCGCTCGCGCTCCCGACTCGAACATCACCGGCGCCAGCCGCAACTGATCAATTGCCGCCCGCGCCGCGCGGCGCTCAGCCGCCAGCTCCTCCAGCGTCGAGGACACGAACACCCGCAGCCGCTGATCCGGCGTCCTGATCGCAGACCACCCGCCGTCAGCCGCTGGCATTCCGCATTCCCCTCAAACCGCCGTGACCTGCAGCTGAACCGGGGTCCGGCGCGCCGGCCACGGACCATCCTGGTGCGCCGTGGCCCGTCGGCCGGCCACGGCCACGATAGACAGCAACGACACCACGAGATCTATTTCACCGCGCTGCCCGCCGCCCGGCACCCGCGGCTGATCGGCACCGCCTTCCACTTCACCGTCCCATCTGTCGCGTATGGACCGCGGCCGGACACGGCCCGCGCTGCGAACGTTACGCCGGGGCACGTTCAACACCACCTTGCGCCCATAACGCTCTTTCGAGCGCGCCATCGAACGCAACTATCGCCACGCCGGAGAAGTACCTATCGGCGGCTACGCGTGCTCTCCTTCGCCGGGAGGTTGCCATGCCTAGCGACCCCGATGGTGAACGGCCAGCCTGACGGTGCGGTGACAGAGTCGGCCGCGGCGTCAGTAAGCATCTGCTCGGCCGCGCCGGGCCGCCCGGTTATCGCCCTGGTTGATGGTGGCGCTGACGTGATCGGCCGGCGACAGTTCCAGCAAGGTCGCAAAGTACGGCAGCAGGCCCAGGCGTTTGGGGACCCCAGAAGCTGAACCCGGCCGAGCCACAACCGGGCCTTGTATCAAGAGCTTCGCGGCAGCCCCTGTTATGTGTGCACAGGCTGGTTCCGGCAGCCGGGGTCGGCGGCGATCTGCTAGCCCCGGCCAGCGGGGCGGGCTTTCGGCCCGGGGTGAGGGGTGCATTCCTGCACCGCCTCCACCCCCATGCAGCCGGGGAACACGACGCTGGCGTGTGCTGGAGGCTAGTTGCGCACGACTGCGGGGGCGAGAGATGTTGCCAGTCGATGTCTCAACGCAGCTTGATGGGTGCCGTTCAGCTCGCGATCCACGACGACCGCACCAACTGAGCCCTGGCAAACCCGTAACTGAACTCGCGCACTCAGCTCGAGACTTGGGTCACTCGCGGCCTTCAGTGCGGCCAGCCCCCACGATCGGTCTGCGCCCGGGCGGCGGGCAGTGCTGGATGTGCGGGCAGATGGGCAGGGCCGATCCCCCGGCAACGGCGTACTTCTGCTGCGACGGCTGTGATGTCCAGTGGTACGGCGGGACCCGGCACTTGCGCCACGGCAACCCAGCGTTCAAGCAGCGTGAATTCACCTGGTGGGCTGCGGGCCGGCTAGCCAGAGCTCGCTACGTCGACCACACTGCCCAACACAGTCCGTCTCCAGCTTGAGAAGCGCCGCAGTCCGATTCCGAGCGCCGACTCGGAGCGGCTCGCGGCTGCGCCGATTGCGGTCGTGGGCGCATGCAGATCATCTGTTATGCCTCGTTTGCCCCGGTCTGTGGGAGGGGTGCTGGACGGGGCGGCGGGTTGCAGTGTGGCGATTGGCTGGCGGCAGTGGGGCGGCGAGGGGTCGCTGTGCAGCGGCCGTTCGTACCGCCGCCCGGGCGTGGTTGGTGATCAGCAAGTGCGCGCGGCCGATTGATCGACCCTCCGGTAGCAGCCACGATTGCCAGGGCCCGGTCCGGTAGACCCCTGCCGTAGGGCAAGTGGCCAGCGACACACCGACCAGCTCCGCGCGGATCGGCGCAAGAGCGTTGTGTATCAGACCTGCCGGACGCGCCCTCTGCACATGTAACGGCATCGTCGGGGAAGGCCGGTCGGCAACTGAAAATGACCTTCGGTTTCCTGGCCCGGACATACGATTATTTTGTTCTGTGGGGTGTGGTGATTGATGTTTCCTCGTAGGCGCCAGCGGTCGGTGCTGGTTCTTGAGCCAAAGCGGGCAGCCGCCACCATTAGATATTCGATCGTGACAGCGCTCGCTATTGCCGTGTGCACAGCCGCGCTGCTATATGACACGGCAGCGTGGCCATCGCAGTGGCGCCTCGCGAGCGCTATACCTGTGCGGACAACCGGCATTATCGCTATAGTCGCCTCTTGTCTGGCCCTGGCCTGGCTTACTGGTGCGATCATTAACGGCCGACGATGGCATATCGCCCGAGCTGTGGTGCGGGCCTCCAAGGCTGCTGCCCGCGACAATGCGCTACCGGACACTCGAGTCTCACCAGTGGCGCAGCGGGCCAGCCAGATCCCGGCACTCGGCTGGGACGAGCGGCGCCCATGGAAGGTCGCCAGGCCGTCGCGCCTGCAGCGGGTCACGGCTACCCGCAACGTGGTAGGCACCCGGCCGCTGTCGATCGTCTATCTCCGGCTGTTTGACAACCAGCCCCGGGCTCGCACGTTCTTGCAAGGGGCGTGGCGTGAGTTCGGTTATGTCTACCTCTTGCGCAGCGCGTCGTCGGTGACACCAGCCGAATTCCGTCAATATAAGCGATCACGGAGCTTCGCCGGGCTGCTTATTCAGTCGATGGAGCAGTTTTCTGCCAAATTTTACCGCCCGGTCGCCGGGCCTAGCCGGGCGCGCTGGCACACTCTTAAGAACGTCGGCCCGCAGACAGTCTGGGTTCGTGACTGGCATGGTAGTTATCCGCCAAGGACGTTTCTCTGTGACAACAGTATCTGGAGACCCGCCGTGAACATGCTGCTCGATCGGGCTGATCTTGTCGTTCTTGATTTGTCCGGGCTTATGCCTGGCAATGAGGGGACCCGCTACGAACTCCAGCAGATCGTCAATCGAGTCCCCATTGAAAGGGTCATCTTCCTCGCTGACCGGCGCAGCGACCGCAACTACCTGCGCGCCGAGATCAGGCACGCGTGGGATGGCATGGCGTTCCACTCGCCAAATGCCGGCGCCCGAGCGAGGGTCGCTCGCCTTGCGGTCACCGACTCCTACCGGCAGATGCAGCAGCAGCAGGGGGAATCAACATACATCTACTACCGGCTGGTGGCCCGCCGCTGGCAGAGCCGGCGGCTGGCTACCGACGCGCTGAGGCGGTTGGCCGCTTCCGGGCTACCTCGGCCTCAGCCGGGTCGTCCCCCATCACCCGCCGACACGCTGCCGATCGTGACCAGTCCGCCGCTTAGCGGCACCCCCCAGCCGCGTTAGTCACGACACCGGCAGCACTGCCGCCCGGGTGGCCACCGGATTGCCCAGCTTGTCGGCCTGATCGGCTGCGGTCTGTTCGGGATATTGGTGGCGGTGCTGACTCACTACGTCAACAACCGCGGGGAAAGCCTGCTGACGGCAACGAGCAGCGATCCAGCATCGCCTTTGCGTCGCGCGATTTCTGGATCTTGATCGTTATGGCTGCTCTTGCCTTCGTCGCCAGCGTCCTGAGCATGCTTTCCTCCCAACGGTCACTCATGATCGCTGCGGGCGTAGCCGCGCTCGGGCTCATCGCGCATACCCTGTACATTCCGCCGAAAGGGATCTTCCCGGCTTCGACCCGTACGGCTCGGGCTACTGACTTTCCTTCGCAATAGCCATTGTCATGGCGCTGGGCGCGGGCGTAGCCGCCATCACCCGATCCGATGCCCCAGCGGAAACCTGGACCGCGACGATGATGCATGCGCTGGCGAGCCCGCTACTACTGGAGTGCCTTGCCACTCTCGGTAGAGCAGAACGACGAGACCACTAATCAGGATCTCCCATGTCGTCTCCTGCTGGCCGACGCGCAGAATGTTCGTTCGGTGTGGCACCACCAGGCGAACGATCAGCAGCTGAACCCGCGCCGAACGGCGGCTTTGCGCGCTGGATCAAACCGAGGGCTGCCCCCCCGGGGGGTGGCGGCCGGGCGCACTGTTTGTGCGGCGGTATCGCCCGGAATTGTCAGGCGTCTGGCTGGGCGTGCCGGTGCTCAGATTGGCAGCCGGCGCTGCTGCGTGCCGGTCACCAGGATCCGCCGCCGCCCCCGCCGCCACCTCCACCGGAGAAGCCGCCGCCGGAGAAGCCGCTGGATCCGCTCCCGCCTGAGGAGGCCGAGTGGGTTGCGATCCAGTTGCTCGTGGCAGAGGCGAACTGGTAGATGGGCGAGAAGTAATGGGCCGACCGCGACATCGACGACAGGCTGCCCGGCACGTATCGCCCGCTGCTGCCGTACCACGACGGCGCCCGGTCCGCGTCGGCCACGGCCGCGCTCACCTCAGCCCACTGCTTGGTACACCCGAAGACGATCGCGTAGGGCAGATAGTCGTCGAGCAGGTCACCTTGACCGGCGGGGCGGGCCGGCCCGGCCGCCATGGTGGTGAGGTAGCGGCGGAACCCGAGCAGCCGGCGGGCGAGGTCGGTTCCCTTCGCCGTGCGCACCGGCATCCTGCGGGCGCAGCCGATGAGGACCAATCCGGCCGCGACCACCGGGACCGGTATCAGCGCGAGGTGGCTGGTGGCGGCCGCCACGGCGGCCGCCACCGCCCCGGTGGCGAACAGCGCGCAGCCGATGAGCAGCCATCTGCGGCGGACCCGGTCGGGGCGGGCGGTAAACCAGCCCCGGCTGGCCACGTCCTTGTAAAGCGCGTCTTGTGCCTGCCTGAGCCGCCCGGCGAAGCCGGACCCGAGTTCGGACAGCTGCATTGATGGCCCGGCCGAGCCAGTCATGGCGTCCTGGAACAGCCCGTCCAGCAGTATCTGCTCGTAATCCAGCAGGCCGCCGGTCTTTTTGAGCCGGACCAGCCGCCAGTCCTTCGGCTCCCACAGCGAGACAGTGGCGTCGTCTTGCGCCATGAGGTCCGCCGGGGCATCCTCGATCCGCAGGTACCCGCGCACCGCCAGGTCAACGATCGTGCCCGTGGCGTCGCGGGGATTGGCCACCCCGTCCAGCAGCGTCCCGGCCTGCCCCGGGCGCACACCGGGCGGGGGCGCGGACTCCATCACAGGCTCGCCGCCGCCCGACAGCGGCACCGCCTCCTCGGCCGGGACCGGCGCCCCGTCCACAATGCCGGCCGCGGGCCCGGAGTACCGGCGGTCCCGCCCCCTGGCCAGCACCAGCGCCCCCAGAACCGCCAGCACCGCCAGCAGGCCACCAGCGGCGCCGGCCGACACCGGCGTCAGCGCGAAGGCCCGCTGCAGGGACCACTGCTCCCGCAAGATCGGACCCGGAACGACGACCACGCCCTTGGGGATGGCCACCACCACGGTCAGGCCGTCGCCGGGGCCGAGCCCGGCCTGGCGGAAGCGCGCGACCCCCCGCGTTACGACGGCCCGCTCGCACGCGGCGGTCGAGCCCGAGGGCCCGGTGAAACAGGCGGCCCGGGTCACCGCCGTCGGCGCGCTCACCCGGACCGTAGCCTGGTCGATGGGCACGTCCCACTGGTTCCCGACCGCGTTCCAGTACAGCTCGTCATGATCGGCGAATCCGTTCAGGCCACCACGGACCAGGTAGGTCAGCCAGTACGTGTGCACGCCGGTGACCGTCCGGTTCGGGTCACCGATCCTGACGCCGAGCGCTGAACCACTTTTCTCGACGTCGTACTCGGCAGCAGTGGTGTCCGAATGGACGGACCGGACCTCGACCGGGTAGATCCGGTCATAGGTGCCGTTGTACCTGAGCCGGACCGGGATCACCCGCAAGATGCCGTGCCGCCGGTCGTTGCCGAAGTCATAGGTGATCTTTTCGGTGACCAAGATCGACCCGTCACGCTGGATGGCAATCCGCGCGTCATAACCGACGATCCGCTCGGCACCGGACTGCGCGCTCGCACCCGCCGGTGCGGCAAAGCTCGTGGCCAGGACCGCGGCCGCGACGGCACAGGCCACGGCAACGCCGGCCAGCAGTGGGCGGATGAAGCGCCCCACGGGGGGTCCCCCCCTTCCACCAGGCTGACACGGTGTGCCCCCTGGCCTGGAATGGGCCTAAGTATGCACGCCCATGCAGACGAAAGGGAACCTGCCGCTCCCCACGCCAGTGAGGCACTGCGGCGCTTCCCGCGTCGGACCGGCCCTCACCCTTGACAAGGATCACCATGATGCTTTCCGAGATTTGAAGTAAAGCCCTGCCAGGAAGCCTCAACGTCTAGCGGGCTCATGCTCTGGGGTCAAGCCTTAACTTTGGGCTTGCTGTCAGCTGCGCAGGAACGGCGTGGCCCATGCCTCAGCCGCGTCGTTGATGCGCTTCTGCACGGCGGGGTCGAGGGAGAGCGGGGAGCTGCGCTCTTGCCCTCCCGGGCCGTCCGCGCTGGCGGCGCGCCGGGCGTCGTCTTGGAGACAGGCGAAGATGGCGTCGCTGATCTGCCGCTTCAGCGCGCGCAGGGCTTCTTTGCCGGTCTTGCCTTCGGCCACTTTCTTGTCGTAGTAGGCGCGGCCGGTGCTGTGCTGGTAGCGGATCTGGGTGACCGCGGCCAGGTGGATGGCGTGGTTGACCCGGCGGTTGCCGCGCCTGGTCGCGGAGCGTGTGATTAGTTACGATATCGTATAATCCGATATCGTGACTTCAGTTACACCCGAGTGGTCGGCGCTGCTGGCACTGCAGCGGGCCACCCACGCCACCTTGCAGGTGCTGGCCGTCGAGCTCGCTGGCCTCGGCCTGACCGGCTCAGAGATCAATGCTTTGGCCAACCTCGCCGACGGCCGCAGCCGGAGCGTGTCGGAACTGGGCCGGGCGGTAGGCACCCGCCCCACCACGCTCACCAGCGTCCTGGACCGGCTGGAACAACGCGGCCACATCACCCGCAGCCCCCGCCCGGGGGACCGGCGAGGGGTGCTGATCGAGCTCACCTCCTCCGGCCGCAACGCCGCGGCCACGATCCGGAACGCCATCACCCGCATTGAGCAGCGCGCGCTGGGCCCCCTGCCCGCCGAGGCGATCGCGGCCCTGTGCACAGCGCTGCAAGCATTTACGGAGGTATCCGGATGAGCAAGGACGACCCTGACTACGCACCTGTGTTCGACGCGCTCATGGCCGAGGTGATGGCGGGCGCGCCACGGTTCGGCCACCGTGAACACGTCCATCTGACATGGCTGGCCGTGCGGCGCTGCGGCGTTCCGGCGGCGGTCCGCCTGGTCAGCGACGGCATCAAGCGCACCGCCCGCTACGCGGGGGCGCCGCAGAAGTACCACGCGACCATCAGCCGGGCCTGGGTAGAACTGGTCGGGTACCACGCGGCGGAAAGCGGCGAAAGTTACTTCCCCGCCTTCGCTGACCACCACTCGGCTCTGCTTGACAAGCGGCTGCTCACCCGCTTCTACCGCCCGGCAACCCTGGCTAGCCCACGAGCGAGGACCGGCTGGGTCGAACCCGACCGTGCCCCGTTCCCGTGGCAGGACCCCAGCAGGCATGACCCCGGCAAGAAATAGATTCAACGGCCCGAGCAGCAAGAGCAGGTCTGGGCTGGGTTCGCCCGGCGCTGAAACCGGCCACCGCTACCTCCCCTGGGCGGACAATGATGACATGGGGCGGCGGCGTGCGGCCGTGGTGGCGGTTCTTGCAGACATCCACGGCAACCTCCCGGCACTCAATGCAGTGCTTGGCGAGCCAGCGGTGGCGGCCGCCGATGCCGTGGTGCTGCTGGGCGACATCGCGCTGGGGCCGATGCCGGCCGAGACGCTGGACGTGCTGGCGGGGCTGGGTGAGCGAGCGGTCTGGGTGCACGGTAACTGCGAGCGGGAGATGGTCACCACCTTCGACGGCGGGGATGTGCCCGGGCCGAACGGCGCGCAGGCCGCGGCGAGCGCTGCCCTGATCGACCGGCGGGACCGTGACATGCTGGACGGGCTGCCGCTGACGGTGACACTAGATATCGGCGGCCTTGGCGCCACCGTCTTCTGTCACGCCTCGCCGCGCCGCGACGATGAGATGCTGCTGGTCGACAGCCCGCCAGAACGCTGGCAGGCGGCGCTATCGCGGCTTGGCGCCAGCGTCCCGACCGTGGTGTGCGGGCACACCCACATGCAGTTCGACCGGCTCGCCGCCGGCCGCCGGGTCGTCAACCCAGGCAGCGTCGGCATGCCCTACGGGCCGCCCGGCGCGCACTGGGCCCTGCTGGGGCCGGCCGTCTCGCTGCGCAGGACGGAATACGACACCGCGGCAGCCGCCGAGGTGATCACAGCCAGCCGGTACCCCACCGGCAGCGAGTGGGCCCACGAGTACGTACTCAACCACTACTCCGACACCGAGGCCCTCGCCGCATTCACCCGGATCGCCCGCCACCAGGAAGACCCGGCCCCCTAACCGCCAGACCTGTGCGTCCCGGCTGACCAGCGCAGAAGCATTGAATCCCGCGCCGAACGGCGGTTACACGCGCGTGTTGCCACAGTGGATCAATCACGCTCTGCGATCGGCCTCAGACGCGAAAGCCGCGGGTGCGGCGGCACCGCGAGTGCGCCTGATGCCATGGGCCCGGGTCACTGCTCTTTTGTCTTTCCACGCTCCCGGTCTCACCTGCAGAGTCACACGTGCTCGCCCAGAGGGTCCTGGTAGAGCCCAATTTCCCCGGGATCTGTAGGGTCCTTACGGGTGAGACGAATTTCGCGGGCAAGGAGGAATCCATGATCGCTGACTTGAAGGCCCGCGCTGACCGGCTCCGCGAGCTGCACCACGCCGACGAGATGCTGGTCCTGCCGAATGTGTGGGACGCGGCCAGCGCCAAGGTCGTGGCCGAGGCCGGATTCCCCGTGGTCGCTACCGCCAGCGCCGCGATCTCGGCGATGCTCGGCTACCCCGACGGCGAGGGCGCGCCTTGGCAGGAGATGTTCGCCGCGGCCGGGCGGGTGGCCCGGGCGGTGCCGGTTCCGGTCACCGTGGACGCCGAGGCGGGATATGGCATGGAACCGCGTGAGCTGGTGGACCGGCTGTTGGAGATCGGCGCGGTCGGCTGCAACTTGGAGGATACCGACCACCGTGCGGGCGGGCTGGTCGACGCCGGCGCGCATGCCGGGCGGCTGGCCGCCATCCGGGCCGCCGCGGGCGACGCCGGGGTCCCGATCGTCATCAACGCGCGTGCTGACACCTTCCTGCCCAGCTCGGGGGTGCCCGCGCAGGAGCGGGTCGCGGAGGCGGTACGCCGGGGCCGCCTCTATCTGGGGGCCGGGGCCGACTGCATCTACCCGATCGGGGTCAGCGACGAGCGGGACGTCGCCACCCTGGTCGCCGAAGTGCCCGGGCCGATCAATGGCAACACCAGACCCGAAGGCCCGGACCTGGCCAGGCTCGGTGAGCTGGGCGTGGCACGGGTCTCCTATGGCCCCCGGCTCTATCGCCAGGCGCTGGCCAACCTGAAGACCGCGGTTCAGGAATTGCTGCCCTGACCATCGCGCTTGACCGCCGTCGCCAGGTCGTCTGCGCCGCCGATAAACGGCAGATGCAGGCCGGGCCAGGCCGTCAGCGTCGATGCTGCCACTGCGCCCTCATACCGGGTCGCGGGGTCGAACCGGTTGCCGATGACGAGCACAGGATTGGCGGTAGAAGTTCTTCCTGTGACACGCCAGGCGTGGCGCCGGGCGTATTGTGCCCGG
>Ga0126380_10000973_pt1 | contig 10346 bp, 8 predicted proteins | sample PanSoiMetPlot_26_FD_92544 | JGI IMG/M metagenome (GOLD analysis project Ga0126380, IMG submission 92544) | Tropical forest soil microbial communities from Panama - MetaG Plot_26 | ecosystem: Environmental > Terrestrial > Soil > Tropical forest > Bulk soil | place: Panama | collected 2016-02-17
ATGTCTTCCTGCTTGACGCCCTTCGACTTGAGGTACGCCTCGAGGATCTTGTTGGTCGTGCGCGGATAGACGTAGTCGGTGCCTTCCAGCACCCAGCGCTGCACCTTCTCTTCCTTCATCAGATAGTCGACCGCCGGGATCGCCTGCTGGTTGGGCGCCGCCCCGGTATAGAACACGTTGCGCTCGCTCTCCTCGCCTTCGTACTGGACCGGATAGAACAGGATGCTGTTGAGCTCCTTGAACACCGGCAGCACCGACTTGCGCGACACCGAGGTCCAGCAGCCAAACACGGCGGCGACCTTCTCCTTGGTGATCAGCTCGCGCGCCTTTTCGGCAAACAGCGGCCAGTTGGAGGCGGGATCGACTACGACCGGCTCGAGCTTCTTGCCGAGCAATCCGCCCTTCTTGTTCTGCTCCTCGATGAGCATCAGCATCACGTCCTTCAGCGTGGTCTCGCTGATGGCCATGGTGCCGGAGAGCGAATGGAGAATGCCGACCTTGATGGTGTCCTGGGCCTGGGCCGGAAAGGCCGCGAGGCCGAAAGCAAGTGCCGCCGCGGTCATGAGCGACCGGCGGGTCATCGGTGAGGTGAGCATCGCGATTGTCCTCTGCTTGACGCACGCGACAAGCGTCCGTGTCGCGCCAGCACAGGACATCGCAAGGAGCGTGCCATGGGCGTGAGGCACCCAACGCCTTGATTCTTCATTTTGTCCGGATTGGAAGCCGATTTTTGCACAGCATTTGTGCAGCAGCGCACGCTGCACCCGACGGCGGGCTGCTCAATTATTGGGCAAACAGATTCGGCAGCAACCTATTCAGCGGCCGCCTTGGCGCGGTCGACCACCGGCTTGGGCGCCGCGTAGACGCGTTCGAGCAGCTTCTGGATGTCCTCGCCGGCCAGCGGCTGCACCTCGATGCCCTGCTTCTCGGCCTCTTCCAGGAAGGCCGCATCCTTCAGGGTCTGCACAAACGCGCTGCGCAGCGCACGCACCCGCTCGTCCGGAATGCCGGGCGGCGCGAAGAACGGACGGCCCATCTCCTGCGGGGCGAACAGAAGCTCCAGCACCTGCCGGTCCTCGCCGCTCCTGGCGTAGTCGAGAATGGCCGGGACGTCCGGAATCTCCGGATGTTTTTCCAGCGCCATCTGGAACAGGATGTTGATCTTCTTCTCCTTCAGCCAGTCGGCCTTGCGCAGCTTGAGGAAGGTCCAGCCGATGCCGCAAAATCCTTGGGTCTCCCCGCGCTCCATGGCCAAAAGGATCTCGGTGCTGCCGGGATAGCCGGTGACGATTCTGAACTTCGTCCCCAGGAGCTTGTTGAGGGCGCGCGGGAACATCACCTCCTGGGCGGCCGAGCTGGCGCCGCCCACGATCAGCTCGGTGGCGAACACGTCCGTGACCGTCTTCACCGCCGCCGTGTGCCAGGCGACGCACACGCTGTTCTCGATGTTGGCGTTGCCGATCCAGCTGAACCGCAGCGGGTCGAACCGCGCGTTCTGGTTGCCCAGCAGCGGCTCGAGCGCCGCCGTGCGCGCCGTGATGGCGAATTCCGACCCGTCGCGCGCGGCGTTGTTGTAGACGTAATTGGCCGCTACCAGGCCACCCGCACCTGGCATGTGCTGCACCACGAACGTGGGATTGCCAGGAAGATATTTGCCCATGTGGCGGGCGAGCGACTGGGCATAGAGGCTGGAACTGCCGCCGGCGCTGAAGCCGACCGAGATTTTGATCTGCCGGCCCTTGTAGAAGTCGGCGATCGCATCCTGCGCGAGACTTTTTCCGGCCGATGCTAGGAGCGCCAGGGCGGCAAGTGGCGCTATCCAACGATTGCTGCGCACGTTGCCTGCTCCTCGCCAGCGCCCGTTATACCGCGGCGATCGCTTCGATCTCCAACAGGAAGTTCGGGTTGGCGAGCCCGCGCAGGATGCACAACGTGCTCGCCGGCGGATGGCCGTCGAACCAGGACGCCAGAATGCCGCGCGCCTTGGGCACGTCATGCGGGTTGCAGATGTAGATGGTGATCTTGGTCACGTCGCTGAGCTTGGCGCCGCCGGCCGCCAGGGCGTTGGTCAGGTTCTCCATCACCATTTTCGCCTGGGCATCGAAATCGTCGGGCGGCAGCACCGTGCCGGCGGGATCGGCAGCGACCTGGCCGGCGCAGAACACCAGTTTCTGCGCGCCTTCGGCGGTCACCACGTGCGAATAGTTGGCGAACGGCGTGGATAGGTTGCGCGGGTTGGCGCGCGTGATCTTGGCCATGGAGCGCTCCTGAAATCGCGTTGCGTGGTGGCCGGGTGCCCTACCTGGTCGCCAGCGGGTCGTGGCCCGAGAGCTTGGCGAGGTCAGCTTGGCGCGCGGACTCCTTCTGCATGAATGCCGCGAAGGTCTCGGGCGTGTTGCTCGCCGCCTCGGGGACCGTCATCCCGAGCGCGTTCATGCGTGCCTTGAACAGGTCGCTGCTTGCTGCCCGGTTGAGCGCCTTGTTGAGGAGCGCGACAACCTGCGGCGGCGTCTTGGCCGGCGCCGCCAGCCCGACGAAGCCGCGATGATCGAAATTGGGATAGCCGAGTTCCTGCATCGTCGGAACGTCCGGCCACGACGCGATCCGGTCCGCACCCGCTACCGCCAGCGCGCGTACCTTGCCATCGTCGGCCAACGGCTTGGCGGCCGAATAGAACGTAAACGTCCCCTGAACCGCCCCGGTGGCGACCGAAGCGGCGGCCTGCCCGGAGCCGCGGTAGGGCACGTCCTGTATCTTGGTGCCGGCGAGGTGATTGAGCTGCGTCAGGGCGATCGCCGGTGAAGTGGCCGGCCCGGACGTGCCGAAGCTGATCTTGTCAGGATTGGCCTTGGCGTCGGCGACCAGTTCGCCCAGCGTCCGGTAGGGCAGCTTGGCATCCACGATCAGCACCAGCGCCGGACCATCCGCCATCTTGCCGATCAGGGCGAAATCGTCGACGGCATTGTAGGGCACATTGAGGTAGTGCAGGTTCTGGACGTCGGCGAGTGCGTTCACGAGCAACGTGTAGCCGTCCGGCTCGGCGCGCAGCACCTGAGTTGCCCCCACCACGCCGGAAGCGCCGGGCTTGTTTTCCACCACGATGGAAACGCCCAGGTTCTCCTGCATGGGGGCGGCCAGCACGCGCGCCGGCACGTCGCTCAATCCGCCCGCGGCGAAGGGGACGACCAGAGTGATCGGCCGATTGGGATAGGTCTGCGCCTGGGCTGTCGCCGCGGCAAGCCCGATTGCCGCGCCGAGCAACGCCGCAATGATGCGTTTCGCCATCGATCCCTCCTCAGGCTGCCGGTGCATCATGCGCGGTCCGGCTGCACAGGTCGAGCGCCAAGGCGAGATAGATTCTCGCTGCGGTGACGCAGTCCTCGACCAGGACATGCTCGCCGAACGCGTGCATGGACGCGCTGCGCGCGTCAGGATGCGTGCGCCCGCCCGGCCCGAACGAGACGCACGGCACACCGTATGCACTCAGGTGCACGGCATCGGCGCCCGGCCGGCGAATGATCGCCGGCGGTACCTCGCCGCTGACCAGCCTTTGCGCCGTCGCAAGGGAGGCGATGATCGCCAGGTTGTCGTCGAGCGCGAGCGGCGGGTCGGTGACGTAGAGATACATCAACGGCTCCGGAATGCCCTTGCGCGCGGCGAAGGCGCGCAGCACCCGGCGGAGCTCGCGTTTGACGCCGTCCACGGTCTGGCCCGGCACCGTGCGGATGTCGAGATACAGGCTGCATTCGTGCGGATTGCGCGACAGCCGCCAGGCGGCGCCGCCGCGGATCGCCGCAATGGTGACATTGGGATGCTCGCCCATATAGGCATGGGCGGCCGCGTAGTCGCGCGCCCACTGCGCGATTTCTCCTTGCAGCTCGTGCATCGCGGCAATCGCATTGACTACGTCGGGGCGATGCGCGAGCGCGGAATGCGCCACGGTGCCGCCGACCGTGATGCGCAACCAGATCACCCCCATGTTGGCTTTCGCGATGCGCAAGCCCGTCGGCTCCGCCAGCAGGGCGAAATCGGCCGTCACTCCGTGGGTGACGAGATGGCGCGTGCCGATGCCGTAGCCGGAGTACTCGGGCCCCTGGAATTCGTCGACTGCCGTCTTTTCGATCTCGCCGACGACGGCGCCGAACGAAAGATCCCCGGAGAGATCGATGCCGGCATTGGCAATGGCCTCGACCGCGGCAAGCGCTGCGGCCAGGCCGCTCTTCATGTTGTTGGCGCCGAGCCCCCACACCCAGCCATCGCGATGAACCGCCTGTGGCCGGAACCCCTCCCCGGCCAGATGCTCCTCGTCGCCCGAATAGGAGGTGTCCATGTGCCCGGTGAGCAGAAGATTCACGCCGTCGCCGCTCCCGCGCCGGTGGCCGACCGCATTGGGCCGGCCGGCTTCCACCCATTGCAGCTCGGTATCGAGGCCAAGCTTGCGCATGCGCGCGACAAGGTACTGGGCAACGCCGATCTCGCGGCCGGTTGCGCTGGGGATGTCGACCAGGTCCATGAGCAGCGAACGCACGGACTCGGCGCTGATCAGCGCTGCCGCCGTGGCAAAGTCCGGATGGGTCACGCGCGCCTCATGGAACACGCGGCCGGATCAACGGCTGACGCGCTCGGCCAGGATGACATCCGACACGCCCCCTATTCCGCCGCCGTGGCCTTGAGGAACTCGGGCGGCGTGGGGATGAATTTTTCCATCTGCGGCACGGCATTGTGCCGGCGCATGTCTTCCAGCCACAGGCGGTGGATGCGCGGGTCCTGGTCTTCGTATTCGATCTGGTCGCCGCCGTCCTTGACGCTCTTGGACACCGCCGGCGTGTCGCCTGGCCTGGCGCCGAGCAGCGACACCCGGTTGGCCGCCGTGGTGGGATAGCGCAATCCGCCCACCGCGGTGGCGAGGTAGCGCGCCGGGCGCGGGCCAGTGTTGAAGTGCTGATGGAACTGGCGGTCACCAGGCGCCAGCACGACGCCGTGCTTCCAGTCGATGCGGCGGAAGTCCTGCTCGCCCTCGTACCACAGCAGGGAGAAGCCCTGGCCGGTCACACACATGACGTGGAAGCTCGGGCCGTGGCGATGGCCCTTCTTGTAGGTGCCGACCGGCATCTCGGAGATGTGCGCATGCATGGTGCCGTCGGCGAGCACGAACATGATATTGGTGCCGCCGGCGCCGCGGTCGCCCCACGACTTGAGCTCGATGGCGGAGAGGTCGGGAACGAAGTTCGTCTCCCACATGTGGTTGCCCTGGCGCACTGTGATGAGGTCGCCCTCGCCGGAGAAGTATTCCTTCTTCCCCGCGCGCTCGACGAAATCGAAATCGGTGCCGAAGACGAAGGCCTCGTTGTGGAAGGTATTCATCACCATGGGCAGGTTGGTGGTATCGACCAGCAGCGCGCGCTCGCGTCCGCTGGCGTTGAAGTGGCGGTGCCTGGCGTTGAGCGGGATGGCGAACAGGCTGCGCGGCCCCCATTCGAAGCTGCGCTTGGTGCCGTCGGAGAATTCGACCTGCGTGCTGCCGCTGCCCTCGAGCACGTAATACACGTCTTCGAACAGGTGGCGCTGTGGCAGTGTCGACTTCGCGGGCGGGATCTCCAGCACGAACATGTTGGTGAAATCGCCGCGGCCCTTCATGTGCACGGTGCCGCCCTTGACGCCGTAGCGCGGCCATTCGGCGATCTCGGCCTGGAACAGGTCGACGCCGAAATCCTCGGTGACCGGCAGGCCTTCCTGCTTCACCCAGTCGAGGTAGGGGTCGATGCCGTAACGCGGCTGCTTGTCCATGGGAAAGACCTCCCGGCTCACGACGGAAACAACAGCGATTTGATCACCACCGGCACGACGCCGGGCGGCGCGATCAGCGCGCCGACATCGACATAGTCGAGCTCCTGCAGCTGAACCCCGTCGATCGCGACGATGCGGCCGGGAAACGCGAGCTCGTGCTCGAGCAGGCGGCCTAGAGTTTTGCCGACGTCGCCGTCGATCATGAGCACCAGCAGGGCATCGCGTCGGCGTCCGGGCCCGAGCGCCTGCACGATGCCCCGGGCGGCTTCCGTGAGCCGCCCATGCTCGGGATCGCCGCGCCAGGCAAATGCAACTGCCATGGGCGCGTGGCGCTCGAGATCGAGACGCGCCATGCCGGCCAGGATGGCGTCGGCGACGATGGCCGTGTCGATGACGCCGGAAAAGTCGGTGCCGAGATGCACGACCGGGATATTGTGCACCGGCAGCACGCCGGGGTCGGGCAGATGGATGGTCTTGCCGCTGACCTGAACGGTGAACTGCGAAGCGCCGATCACGGTGGCACGGATGCGCCCGCCCGGATCGACCAGCGGCAATTTCGTGCGTCGGCTCAGCTCGCCACACAGCTCGGCCGCGAGCAGGCCGGCGATGTCGCCATGGTCCTGCTCGTATCCGAAAATGTATTCGGAGACGCCGCCCGAGAAGGTGAGCGCCACCGGAGCAACGGGCCGCCCCAATGGTTCGGTGAGCGCAAGCGCATCACCAAGAGGATTTGGCGCGTCCAGAATGCAGTCGGCGGCGATCGCCGCCAGGCCGCAGGCGACGTTTCGCCGCACATTTGCGTCGGCAAGCGTGTGCGGATCGGTGGCCAATCCCAAAGCATCGGCGACCACGCGCGCGGAGTCGTCCACGCGCGTCCAGGCGCCGTCCGCATCCGTCGCCAGCAGGCGGCCGCCAACCGCGACCGCGGCCTCGCTCAGGATCACGCCCTTGTCGATGAGCGCCAGCTTGGTGGTGCCGCCGCCAATGTCGACGTGCAGCACGCATTGCGCGCGCTCCTTCGACAGCCGCACGGCGCCCGACCCATGCGCCGCCAGGCGCGCCTCGAGCCGGTGACCGGCGGTGGCGCACACGAACTTTCCAGCTTCCGCCGCGAACAGCTCGTCGATGGCGCGCGCATTCCTGCGTTTGATCGCCTCGCCGGTGAGGATCACGGCGCCGGAGTCGATATCGTGGCGCTTGAATCCGGCGGCACAGTAAGCGTCAGCGATGAAATGGCCGAGGCGATGGCCGTCGATCGATCCGTCGGGCAGGAACGGCGTCAGCATGATGGGCGAGCGCCACACGACGCGGCGGTCGATAACGGCGAAGCGGCTGGAAAGACCCTGGGTCTGGCGCTGCAGCACAACCTTGGCGAACAGCAGATGCGAGGTCGAGCTGCCGATGTCGATGCCGACGGTTTTCAGCTCGACATTTTCCTCGCTCCAGATGGTGCGCGCGATGTCCGCCTGGTCGGCGTCGCTGAGCTCACCATGCTCGTGGAGGAAATCGGTGTCGTGCATCGCGTTTCGCCCGCGCCCCTGGTCCGTGATTGATAGCACCCGGCTCATGCCGGGTTAAGCCGCGTTGGCAAGTCTTGCGGCGAAAACTACACTGGGCCCGGCGCGGAGGAGCAAAAACAGGCGCGCCTGGGAGGAGCAATGAATCACGTTGTGGTGGGCTGCCTCGCGGCGGCGCTGAGCCTGGGGGCGGCAACGCAAGCCCGGGCGCAGGAGACCCTCAAGCTCGCGATCGGGCAGCGCGGGCTGTGGGACACCGGCGTCACCGAGGTCGGGTATCGCGGCGGCATCTTCAAGAAGCACGGCCTCGCGCTCGAACTGCTCTACACCCAGGGGGCGGGCGAGACGCAGCAGGCCGTGATCGCCGGCAGCGTCGACATCGGGGTCGGGGTCGGCATCATGGGCGTGCTCAGCGCCTTCGCGAAAGGCGCGCCAGTGCGCATCATCGGCGCGGAGATCACCGGCGCCGGCGACCTGTTCTGGTACGTGAAGGCCGATTCCCCGATCAAGTCGCTCAAGGACACCGACGGCAAGACCATCGCGTACTCGACCAACGGATCGTCGACGCACGGCATCGTCACGGCGTTCATCAAGCAATACGACCTCAAGGCCAAGGCAATCGCGACCGGCGGCCCGCCGGCGACGCTGACGCAGGTGATGTCGGACCAGATCGATGTCGGCTGGTCGGCGCCGCCGATCGGGCTCGACCTGCTCGACCAGGGGAAGATCCGGCTGCTCGCCACCGGCAACGACACCCTGTTCAAGGATCAGACGGTGCGGCTGCTGCTCACCAGCACGCAGACGCTGCAGACGCGCAAGGCGGCGATCGATCGCTACATGGCGGCCTATCGCGAGACCATCGACTGGATGTACGCCGATCCGGCCGCACTCAAGACCTATGCGGAGTTCGCCGGCATTTCCGAGGCGGCCGCCCGGCGCATCCGCGATGGCTTCTTCCCCAAAGAGTCGATCTCGCCCGACCGCGTCCACGGCCTGGGTGTCATCGTGAAGGATGCCGTGACGCTGAAGTTCACGTCATCGGAGCTGACCACGGAGCAGCTCAGCGAGCTGATCCAGATCCCGCCGCGGTAGGTCAGCACGGCGAAAGCAGCACACTCCGGTCGTTCCCGCGCAAGCGCGAACCCATGGCCACAAGCCTCGCAATACAACGATGGCGCGGTGATCATGGGTCCCCGCCTTCGCGGGGACGACCGGTGGCTCGGTCAGCGGAACGCGAAATTCACCGGGACCGTAAAGCTTGCGCTGCGGCCGTTCGGCGGCGCCGGGAATGGCGAGGCCCGCCGTACCGACGCCTGCGCCTCCTGATCGAGGTTGGCAACGCCGCTGCTGCGGGCCAGCGAGACGCTGCTAACGCGGCCACCGCCGTCTAGCACGAAGGTCACGACCGCCCTGCCCTGTTCGGTGTGGGCCTGACGCTGGTACCTGGCGAGATGGGCGCGGACGAGGCCCGGATAATTGGTGTCGTTCTGCGAGCGACCGACGCCGACGCCGCCCGCTGCGTTGGCGCGCGGCCCCGTCGCTTCCGCCTCGCGGCTGGCGGTTCGGGTGCGCTTGTCGGCGTGCTGCGGTTTCGGTTTGACGTCGGGCTTCGGCTTCTGCCGCGTCTCGCGTGGTGCCAGCTTCGGCTCAGGCCGAACGATGTCCGGCTTGTGTTCCTCCGGCGCGGCCGCCACGGGCTCGCGCGCCGGCGGCTCGACCGACAAGGCGGCGGTGACCTGAGGCTCCGGCCGCTGCGGCTCCTGCTGCGCCTGCTGCGGCTCCTGCGCTTGCTGCGGCTCCTGGGGTTGCGGAAGCACCGGCGGCGGCTCACTGGGCTGCTCCGGCTTGGCCTCGGTGACGTCGGCGGGCGCCTCGGCGGTCTGGACCGGCTTTGGCGGTTCGGGATCCGCCGTGTCGACATCGGTCGGCGTCGGATCCGGATCGTCGGCCGGCGTCGCCTGCGTCGTATCGGGGCCAGTGTCGGTCGCGAGGCCGGCCGGCGTCTCAGCGCCGGCCACGATCTCGACCGAGATCGCCTCAAGCCCGATGCTGACCATCGGCTCAGGCTGGCGGTTGAACAGAAGATACAAAACACCATGGACGAGCAGCGACAGCGCGAACAATCCGGCGATCAGGGCGAACTGTTCGCGGCGGGGCCGATACGGCGCGGGCCGCGTCGACGGGTCGAACGCGAGCGCCGGCGCCGGATCGGCAGTTTCCCGGCGTGATCGCGTGAAAAGCACGACATTGGTCGCCGTCACGGCCGGCGCCACCCCCGAAGGCTCGCGTCGCACCATCACGTCGCTCAGGTCCGCGACGGAAGCGGCCTCGCCGACAGCGTTCGGATCGGTGCGGTGCGGACTGCCGCTGCTCATCTGTCCCCCGGAAATCGCGCGCGACATCGGGCCAAGACCTCAAGCCTATATCGGAACCAGCCGGGATAACAGCAGCCATGCGGCGCAAGCGGCCGGGGGAACTGGCAAGGCAAAAGCCTCCCGGCTACATTGGGGCGCCCGCCCACCTGATTTGCCCCCAGCAGCGCGCGCCACGATCGGAGAGTGTCGGAATGCGGTTAGGCTACTTCACGATGCCGGTGCATCCGATGCACCGGAACTGGACCGAAACGCTGAAGGAAGACCGGCAGGCCATCATCCTGGCCGACAAGCTCGGCTTCCACGACGCTTTCATGGGCGAGCACCTCACCGATCGCTGCGAGAACGTCACCAACAGCATGCTGTTTCAGGCAACCCTCATTGCCGAGACGAACAAGATCAAGCTGGCGACCGGCACCACCAACCTGTCGCAGATGCATCCGGTGCTGGTGGCCGTGCAGGCGGCGATGTTCGATCACCTGGCCGAGGGCCGTTTCATCCTCGGGATCAGCGCCGGCGCGCTGCCGTCGGACTCCGAGGTGCTCGGCACCCTCGACGAGGACCGCAACAAGATGCTCGCCGAGTCGATCGACGTCATCCTCGCCATCTGGGAGCGCGATCCGCCCTACGACATCGATTTTCCCGACAACCGCTACAAGGTCACGACCAG
>Ga0126380_10000975_pt1 | contig 10333 bp, 6 predicted proteins | sample PanSoiMetPlot_26_FD_92544 | JGI IMG/M metagenome (GOLD analysis project Ga0126380, IMG submission 92544) | Tropical forest soil microbial communities from Panama - MetaG Plot_26 | ecosystem: Environmental > Terrestrial > Soil > Tropical forest > Bulk soil | place: Panama | collected 2016-02-17
CCAGCCGGGCACAGGCCGCAGGTTGCCGGACTGCGCCGCATTCTGCGCGCCGCCGTGACAGGAGCCGTGCCAGTTGTGCGGATTCATGCGCTCGAGGTCGAGCGGGCTCTCGACGCAACGCGCCAGGATCTTGTCGTCGCTGAGATTGGTCGCGAAGCGCCGCAGGTAGTTGAGGTTGGTGGCAGACACCAGCTCCTTGATTTCATCCCAGTGCTGCGCCCCTTGCGGAAGATCGTAGGGCTGGAAGCCGATGATCTTGATGGTGTGTTTCCCGGGCGGCGCGCGGCCGGGATCAACTACGGTCGGGCACACCGCGAGCAGGACCGGGTCCTCCAGGTTCACGGCGCCGCGCGCATAGTCGTAGCCCATGCGCAGAGCGCGCGTCGGCGTGGCCAAGAGCCCGACCGCCATCGGCTCGCGCGTGCCGCCATCCACCTGGAACCGCATCGGCTCGGTGGTGGCGTAGTGGGTGACGAACAGCGTCGGGCCGGCAGCCCAAGTGTCCACGCCGGCGACAAAGTCGTCGCCCCAGGCGTCGCGCGGCGCCATGTCCACCAGATGCTTGATGTGGATCGTCGACAGCACCGCCTTGCCGGCGCGGTACGTGCTCCCATCGGCGCAGGCAACGCCGACACAACGGCCGTTCTCGACCACGAGCTCGGCCACGCGCTTGTCGGTGAGAATGACGCCACCATGCGCCTCGACGACACGCGCCAGCGCGCCCGAGAAGGCGCCCGAGCCGCCCTTGGGCACGCACCAGCTCCAGCGCTGGCGGCCGTAGACCAGCGAATAGGCCAGCCGCCCCGACATCGGCCATTCCGGCGGGACTACGGTCTGGAACGCCATCCACAGCAGGAACGCGCGGCAATGATCGTCCTCGAAATTGTCGCGGATGATCTCCCAGCCCGACATGGCGATGCGGCGCAGCCAGCGCTTGCCGTCGGGATGCTCGGCCAGGCGCTCGTGGATCGGCTTGCCCCAGCCCACCGGCGTATACGACACCGCGTCGAACAACGGCTTCACCGCCTCGTACTCGGCGATCATGCGGCGATAGGCGGCCGCGTCCTTCCTGGAGAACTTGGCGAATTCCTCGCAGGTGCGGTCGGCGTCGCGCCACTGCGTCAGCCACGTTCCGTCGGCGAACGGAATGTGGACCGCGATCTCCGGGTGAATGTATTCGAGCCCGTAGTCGGTGAGCCCGAGCTCGTCGTTGCGCACCAGCGGGCTGTCCTGGATCACCACATGCGCGGTGCCGCACGAGTCGTGCTGGAAGCCGGGCAGCGTCAGCTCCTCGGTGACGCAGTTGCCGCCCACCACCGGCCGGCCCTCGAGCACCAGGCAGCGGAACCCGGCCTTGGCCAGATAGGCGGCGGCGATCAGGCTGTTGTGGCCGGCACCGGCGACCACGATATCAAAGCGATCCGGCATCTGATTCTGCTAGTGCGCAGGTAATGTGCGAGGCCGTGCCCCTTGCTCCACCTCTCCCCGGCGGGGAGAGGTCGACGCGCGAAGCGCGTCGGGTGAGGGGGAACAAGCCTCTCGAGCGTCCTTCGCCCCCTCACCCCACCCCTCTCCCCGCTGGGGAGAGGGAGCGCGCCGAGTCCGCTGTAATGCGCGTGCGTAGCCCGGCGCGCAGAAGTGTTAGTGCGTGACTTCCTTGAACACTTCGGTCAGGTGGGCGGTCTCGTCCCTGATCTGCTTGTCGAACTGCTCCGCCGTGTCGGTGACCGGAATGGCGTACTGCGCCCTGATCTTGGCGTCGATCTCCGGGCTCTTCAGGATGGCCACGACGTCGCGATTGATCTTCTCGATCACCGGACGAGGGGTGCCCGACGGTGCCAGCAGGCCGAACCACGAATCGTACACCAGATCGAGGCCCGCTTCGCGGAATGTCGGGACGTTGGGCATCTCGGGGATACGCTGCGCCGTCACCGATGCGATCGCCCGCACCTTGCCGGCCTCGGCCATTTCCTTCGACAGGTTCACGGGCGCGAAATACATGTCCACATCGCCGCGCACCACGGCCGTCACCGCGTCGGGCGCGCTCTTGAACGGGACGTGCACGATGTCGATAGCGGCGGCCTTGCGGAACAGCGCGCCGGCGATGAAGGTCGTGCTGGCAAGACCTGGCGAGGAGAAATTGAGCGCGCCCGGCTTGCTCTTGGCCAGAGCGATAACTTCCTTCAAATCCTTGGCGGGCAGATCCGGCTTCACGATCAAGTAGAGCGGCACCGAGCTGACCCGCGTGATGCCGGAAAAATCCTTTATCGGATCGAACGTGAGCCCCTTGTTCACCAGCCCGGCAACGGTGTGCCCGTTGGACGTGAGCATCAGCGTGTAGCCGTCCGAATCCGCCTTGGCCACGCCTGCCGTTCCGGCAAGCCCGGGCCGGTTCTCGACGATCACCTGCTGGTTCCAGCGCTTGCTCGCCTCGTCGGCGATGATGCGCGCCATGATGTCGGTGACGCTGCCGGCGCCGAACGGGACCACAATGGTGACCCGCTGGGTGGGGAAATTCTGCGCCGACGCAGGCGTGCCCAAGATCGCTGCCCCGGCGACGAGCGCGAGGGACAATGTGTTCAATAGCTTCACGGCGGCTCCTCCTGCGTTGTTCCGTCCTTGACCTGGCTCACCGGCGGCGTTGGCCCCCCAATGGCCGATAATCCATGTGGTCCGCCATTAAAGCACGGCGCCATTGGCGTAAATAGCCACCTTTCGGGCGCCCGCATGCGTCAAAAAAGTCGCGGCCAGCGGTCGAGAACGCCACGGCGTCAGTTGGTGACGTCCCTTAACACCTCGGTCAGGTGGGCGGTCTCGTCCCGGATCTGCCGGTCGAACTGCTCCGGCGTGTCGGTGACCAGAAGCGCGTACTGCGCCTTGATCCTGGCGCCGAGCTCCGGGTCTTGAGGATCCCCACCACGTCCTGGTTGATCTTGTTGATGACATCGCGCAGCACGCCCGCGGGCGCCATCAAGCCGAACCAGGAATCATAGACGAGATCCAGGCCGGCCTGCCAGAAAGTCGGGACCTGCGGCATGTCGGGAATGCGTTGACGTCGCCGCATCCGTCAAAAAAGTCCGGGCCATAGCGTGGCCCGGATCTGAAGCCTGCCCGCGGCGGCGCGCCGCCAAAAATCACACCCGGGAGCGCGGGACGCCGGCATTGGAGAAAAGCCGCTCGCGCGCCTCCTCGCCGAGCCGCGCCAGCCGCGCAAAATCGACCCCGACGAGCTGGCCGTTGCGCTTCATCACCTTGCCGCCGATCAGCACGGTGTCGACGTTCTGCGGCCCCATGCTGGTGACGACGGCGCCGACCGCATTGTTCATTGGCATGACGTTGAGGCGGTCGGTGCGCAGCAGGATGATGTCGGCTTCCTTGCCGGGCGACAGCGTGCCGATCTTCTGATCGAGGCCGTTAGCCCGCGCGCCTTCGATGGTGGCGAACTCCAGCACCTCGCGGACGGTGAGGAATTTCGGCGGCTCCTTGTCGCCGGCGAGCTTGCGCGCCCACACATCGTTCTTCTGCAGCGAGAACACCGTGCGCATCTGCTGGAAGAAATCGTTCGGCACCGAGGTCTCAACGTCGACGCTCAGGCTCGGCCGGATGCCGGTATCAATCGCCTTCTGGATCGGCGGATGGCCGTGGCCCATGAGCGTTTCGACATAGCCGGCGATCGAAATCGTGCCGCCGGTGTCGCGGATCAGCTTCCACTCGGTGTCGTTCAGGGTGCAGCAGTGGATATAGGTCGTGTCGGAGTGCAGCGCCTTCTCGGCGTGCAGCTTTTCCAGCAGCGCGTTGCGGCCGAACTCGCCGACGCCGACATGAATGGTGATGCGGGCGCCCACGTCGCGCGCGGCCTTGAAGGATTGCAGGATCAGCTCGGGCGCGGCAGACGGCGCCGCCATGGACAGGGTCATGAGCTGGTCGGCGCTGGAAAAGTATTGCTTGCGCAGGCGGGCGATGTCTTCGGGATACTTGTGCCCCTTCATTTCCCAGTAGCGGCCGGTCTCGTTCTGCGGGTTGCCATAGGCGAAGACGGCGCGAACGCCGGATTCGGCCAAGCCCTTGATGGCGGCGTCGGTATGGTCCGGCGTGTTGTGGATGTGCGACCAGTCGAGGATGCAGGTGACGCCGGAGTCGACGGCGCCGATTGCGCTGAACAGGTCGCCCGCATAGACGTCGTCGGGCGTGTACTTGGCGCCGAAGGTGCGTTGCACAAGGTTGCGATAATCCTCCAGCGAGCCGTCGGGCAGCACGTTGCGCAGGATGCCCTGCCACATGTGGCGGTGGGTATCGACGAAACCCGGCATCACGATCGTATGCGCGGCGTCGATGACCTCGGCGTCGGGCACGCTGATGCCCGGCCGCACGGCGGAGATTTTTGTGCCCTCGATCAGCACGTCGGCCTGCTCGAAATCACCGATGGTGCGATCGAGGGTCAGCACGCAACCACCCTTGATGAGAACGGGGCGACCGCCGCCCCCCGCCGGCGTCTGCTGGGCGGCCGCAGGACTGCTGACGAGCGCCGGCGCCACCGCGGCGCCGGCCGCAGCGGTACACAAGAACCGACGGCGCGAGATGTCGTTCCGCAGCGATCCGCACGCGCCGCAGAGACACGCGCCGGAACCAGAGTTCGGCAAGTGTGCCATGGGGATCCTCCCGGCTATTGGTTGTTGTGGGCGATATGCTATCCCTTGCGCCTGCCCTGTCCAGCGAAACGACGGGTGGGACAGCGGCCCACTCGCGTTGCCCACTTCAAAGAAGAGACAAGATGCGCACCGAGCAGGCCCGACCCGTTCGCCTCCAGGACTATCGCGCGCCCGACTGGCTGGTGGAGACGGTGGAGCTCGACGTTTCGCTGCACCCCACGGCAACGCGGGTGCGGGCGCGGCTCAAGCTTACGCCCAATCCGCAGGCGGCCGCTCCCGCGCCGGTCGTGCTCGACGGCGACGAACTCAAACTGGTGGCACTGTCAATCGACGGCGAGCCGCTCTCCGGCGAGCGCTATACGGTCACGCCCGATCGGCTCACCATTCCGCAGCCGCCGCACCGGTCGTTCTTGTTGACGATCGAGACGCTGCTCGATCCCTCCGGCAACACCCAGTTGATGGGCCTCTACCGCTCCGGAAGCACCTATTGCACCCAATGCGAGGCGGAAGGCTTTCGCCGCATTACCTATTTCCCCGACCGGCCCGACGTGATGGCCGTCTACACGACCCGCATCGAGGCCGACAAAAAGGAAGCGCCGGTGCTGCTGGGCAACGGCAACCTCACGACAGCGGGCGACCTCGCCGACGGCCGCCACTTCGCCGTGTGGCACGACCCGTTTCCCAAGCCGAGCTACCTGTTCGCCCTGGTGGGCGGCAACCTCGCCTGCATCGAGGACCGGTTCGTCACCATGTCGGGGCGTGAGGTGGCCCTGAGAATCTATGTCGAGCCGGGCAAGAAGGAGCGCTGCGCCTACGCCATGGACTCGCTCAAGCGGGCCATGCGCTGGGACGAGGAGACGTTCGGGCGCGAATACGACCTCGACGTGTTCATGATCGTTGCCGTCGCCGATTTCAACATGGGGGCCATGGAGAACAAGGGCCTCAACATCTTCAATGATAAGTACGTCCTGGCCAGCACCGAGACGGCGACCGACGCCGACTTCGCCCATATCGAGGCGATCATCGCCCACGAGTACTTTCACAACTGGACCGGCAACCGCATCACTTGCCGCGACTGGTTCCAGCTCTGCCTGAAGGAGGGCCTCACGGTCTTCCGCGACCAGGAATTCTCCTCCGACCAGCGCTCGCGCCCGGTCAAGCGCATAGCCGACGTGCGGCTCCTGCGCGCCCACCAGTTCACCGAGGATGCCGGCCCGCTGGCGCACCCGGTGCGTCCCGCCGTCTACAAGGAGATCAACAACTTCTACACCGCCACGGTCTACGAGAAGGGCGCCGAGGTGGTGCGCATGCTCAACGTGCTGCTCGGTGCGGAGGGCTTCCGCAAGGGCATGGACCTGTACTTTGCGCGCCACGACGGACAGGCGGCGACGGTGGAGCAGTTCGTCCAGTGCTTCACCGATGCCAACGACACCGATCTCACGCAGCTCATGCGCTGGTATTCGCAGGCCGGCACGCCGGAGGTGACCGTGGCCGCAGATTACGACGCCAAGGCCAAGGCGCTGCGGCTCGACGTCGCACAGGCCATCGGCGCCACGCCCGGCCAGCCCACCAAGGAACCGATGGTCATCCCGCTGGTCGTCGGCCTGGTCGGCCGCGACGGCAACGATCTGCCGCTGGTGCGTCAGGACGGGACCCCGGTCGAGCGCGGCGTGCTGGTCCTGACCAAGTCGCGCGAGAGCTTCACGCTGGGGCAGGTGGCCGAGCCGCCGGTGCTGTCGCTCAACCGCAGCTTCTCGGCGCCCATCAAGGTGACGGCCAATCAGTCCGCCGCCGACCTGAGATTTCTGGCCGCGCATGACAGCGACCCGTTCAACCGCTGGCAGGCGGTGCAGACGCTGGCGACGGACCTGCTCATCGACAACGTGACGGCGCTGCGCGCCGGGCGCGCGCCGCGCCAGGACGAAGGCCTGATGGCGGCACTGGCGGCGATCCTGGCCGAGCCGGCGCTCGAGCCGGCGTTCGTCGCGCAGGCGCTGATCACGCCGGGCGAGGCCGATATCGCCCGCGACATCGGCCGCGACGTCGATCCGGATGCAATCTTCACGGCACGGCGCGACCTGCGCCGCGCCATCAGCAACGGGCTCAATGCCGCCCTCCTGGACGCCTACCGGCGCATGAGCAGCCGTGCGCCCTATAGTCCCGATGCGGTCAGCGCCGGGCGGCGCGCGCTGAAGAACGTCTGCCTCGACCTCCTGGCGGCGACGGGCGAGCCGTCGGCCATCGCGCTCGCCATCCAGCAGTACGAGGCGGCCGACAACATGACGGACCGGATGGCGGCGCTTGCCACCCTGTCGCTGCATGATCGGCCGGAACGCGCGGCGGCGATCGAGGACTTCTATCGCCGTTTCAAGACCGACCCGCTGGTGGTGGATAAGTGGTTCTCGCTGCAGGCGATGATCCCGGAGCCCGGCACCCTGGCGCGGGTGCGCAGCCTCACGGCGCATGCGGCATTCTCGTTCACCAACCCCAATCGCCTGCGCGCCCTGATCGGCGCCTTTGCCCAGGCCAACCAGAGCCAGTTCAACCGCGCCGACGGCGCCGGCTTTGCCTTCGTGGCCGACACGGTGCTGGCGCTCGACCAGAAGAATCCGCAGGTCGCCGCGCGGCTGCTGTCCGCCTTCAAGAGCTGGCGGGCGCTCGAACCCGGCCGTCGCGTCCGCGCCGAAGCGGCGCTCAAGCGGGTGGCCGCGCGCGACGGCCTGTCGCGCGACGTCAGCGATATCGTCACCCGATCGCTCGGCGAATAGCTCCGGGCTGCGGGCAGCGCGGCGGCCAGCCGCGTACCAATACCGGCGGTCGGTACAGGCGGCGCGACATATCCACAGCCCTGGTACGCGGATGAAGCTGGCCTGCGGCCATAGGCGGGACTTATGCGGCGCCGCGGCAGGAGTGGGTAAACCACTCTCGACAAATCGCAAATCTTCGATTCTTATGATTCGTGATTCGGAGAGATGCGGCAGTCCCTCCGGTCGCGACAGGGGACTTGAGATTCCGACGGAGGCCAGTGATGGCGCGCGCCGAACTCGCGAGCGCGTCCACACGTCCTGATTCTATTAAAGGGTTGGCGCAGTCCATCGCCAGGCCGGCCTATCGGCGCCTGCTGAACGCCGAGCCGGCACTGCGGCGGGCGGTGCCCGTCCTCATCGTGGCATTCCTGGTCACGGTTGGCGTCGGCGCGGTGATCCAGGCCTTCGCCCATCGCAACCAGGCCATCGCCGACTGCGTCGAGGACATCGAACTGGTCGCGGAGATTCTGGCCGACCGCCTCGACCAGGCGGCCGGAGACTCGCGCGGCGACGTCGCGCTGCCGGTCCAGCGCGCGATGGAGCGCGGCCTGCCGCGCCTCGCCAGCGTCCCCAGCCGCTGGCTGATGGTGACCAACAAGTCCGGCGTGATCGTCGCAGCGTCGCCTTCCGCCGGACCGGTCATCGGCTCCCGGCTGGCCGACGTCGTCGGCCAGAGCCACATGATGACCACGTTCGGTGCACGCGCCGGCGTGCAGGAAGTGATGCTGGCCGACGGCACCGGCGTGCTGGCCACGATCCGCGCCTTGAAGGCGCCGCTCGGCCAGCTGGCGGTGCTCGAGCCGCTCAATGACGTGCTGTCGCGCTGGCGCTCCGACACCGCGCTGACCATCACGCTGTTCGCCACCACCCTCCTGGTGCTGCTGATCCTCGGCTTCGCCTTCCATTGGCAGGCCCGGCGTGCCAGCGAGTCCGATCACATCTACGACATGGTGCGCTCGATCGTCGACACCGGGCTCAATCGCGGACGCTGCGGGTTGTGGGACTGGGACCTGGCGCGCGGCCTGATCTTCTGGTCGAACTCGATGTTCGACATCCTCGGGCTGGAGCCGCAGGACGCGCGCCTGACCTTCGGCCAAATCAGCGCGCTGGTGCATCCCGACGACGTCAAGCTCTACGAGCTGGCGGCGCAACTCGCCGAGGGCCAGGTCGCCTCGATCGACCGCGCCTTCCGCATGCGGCACAGCCGCGGCGACTGGGTGCGGCTGCGCGCCCGCTGCGAGCTGGTGCGGCCGACCGACGATCCGGGCCTGCACCTGATCGGCATCGCGGTCGATATCACCGAGCAGAAGAATCTCCTGGCCAAGACCGAAGCGGCCGACATCCGCCTGCGCGACGCGATCGAAACCATTTCCGAGGCCTTCGTCGTATGGGACGCCGACAACCGGCTGGTCATGTGCAACTCGAAATTCCAGAGCCTACACAGCCTGCCCGAGGAAGCGGTCAAGCCGGGAACCGACTACGACGCCGTGGTCGCCGCCGGCGGCAAGCCGGTGGTGCGCACGCAGATGACCGGCGGCGGCCGGCGCGAACCGGGCGGGCGCACCTTCGAGGCGCAGCTCGACGACGGGCGCTGGCTGCACATCAGCGAGCGCCGCACCAAGGACGGCGGATTCGTGTCGGTCGGCACCGACATCACGGCGCTCAAGCGCCACGAGGAGCGGCTGCTGGAAAGCGAGCGGCAGCTCAAGGCGACGATCGAGGACCTGCGCAATTCACAGACGACGCTGGAAGTACAGAAGAGCCAGTTGTCGGAGCTGGCGGAAAAATACGCCGAGGAGAAGACCCGGGCGCTGGAGGCGAGCCAGGCCAAGTCCGAGTTCCTCGCCAACATGAGCCACGAGCTGCGCACGCCGCTCAACGCCATCATCGGCTTCTCCGAGATCATGCAATCGGGCATGTTCGGCCCGCTCGGCGCCGACAAATATCTCGAGTACTGCCGCGACATCCACGAGAGCGGGCAGTACCTGCTCGAGGTGATCAACGACATCCTCGACATGTCGAAGATCGAGGCCGGCCGGCTGCAGCTCGACCTCGAGGAAACCGACCTCAATCGCATTCTCGCCGATGCGATGCGGTTCGTCACCGCGCGGGCGGAGGAGAAGGGGCTCACGCTGCGCACCGAGATCACGCCGAACATCCGCATCAGGGTCGACCGCCGCGCCGTCAAGCAGATCATGCTCAACCTCCTTTCGAACGCCGTGAAGTTCACGCCCGAAGGCGGCTTGATCACGGTGCGCGGACACGTTTCGAGCGATGCCGTCATGCTCGCCATCGAGGATACCGGCATCGGCATTCCGAGCGACGCCTTGAAGAACCTGGGACGGCCGTTCGAACAGGTGGAGAGCCAGTTCACCAAGTCGCATCAAGGGTCGGGACTGGGCCTGGCGATCGCCAAATCGCTGGTGGAGCTGCATGGCGGCGCCATGCGCATCCGCTCCACGCTGGGCATCGGCACGGTGGTGGGCGTTCGCCTGCCGCGCGACGGCCTCCCTCTGGAAACCGAAGAGATGTTGGAGACGCTACATTAGATCGAGGCATGGCTGCGGGGAGCAACGCCTGTTTGTTGTCACAGGTGAACCGGAAATGTGCAATGCAAACGTGGGTTGTGAGCGTATGCGTCAGTGAGGAAGATCATACGCTTCTGGCGGCGGCATCCGAACTGACGGGAACGAGTGTCAGCGAATTCATCCGGCGCAAGGCGCTCGAGGCAGCCGAGGCGGCGATCCTCGAACGGCGCAGCGTCACCGTGGCGCGCTGGGACTGGGACGCGTTCGAAGGCTGGGCGCACCAGCCGACAGAAGCGTCCGGGGGCGACGGCGCGCACAAGCCGCCGACGTGACGTGACGGATGCGATGG
>Ga0126380_10000977_pt1 | contig 10332 bp, 6 predicted proteins | sample PanSoiMetPlot_26_FD_92544 | JGI IMG/M metagenome (GOLD analysis project Ga0126380, IMG submission 92544) | Tropical forest soil microbial communities from Panama - MetaG Plot_26 | ecosystem: Environmental > Terrestrial > Soil > Tropical forest > Bulk soil | place: Panama | collected 2016-02-17
CGCAGGTAGCCATAGGACCAAATACCCTTGTCGACCGCGTAACTGTCGCCAGCGAGCAATTGCCCGTAGGGGCCAAGAATTTCCTGAGCGAGCTGCTGGAGGCGCTGGTTGAGTTCGCTCCAAAACAGCTTTTGAATGGATCCCTCGGGGCCCGGGGCGCCCGTGGCCGTAATGCGGCTGGACGCGCGCAACTGGTTCAGATGCATGATTTCTACTTCCGCATAACATTGCGCGAGCTTTTGCCGCAGGACGGGATCCTGACCCGCAGGCCGTCCGTTGCGTTGAGTTTTCCGGGAGAGTTCGATCAGCCGGTTGATACTGCGCCTGAAAAGAGGAATCAGGCGCGCGCCGTAAGCGCCTCGCTCATGCATTAGTGTGCTAACCGCCACGTTCCAGCCGTCGTTGACGTTGCCAAGGACGTTCTCCACCGGAACGCGTACGTCGCGGAAGAAAATCTCATTGAACTCGCTCTCGCCAGTCATTTGACGCAAGGGCCGCACCGCAACGCCCGGCGACTTCATATCGACAAGGAGAACCGTGAGGCCCTTATGTTTGGGAACCGTGGGGTCGGTGCGCACGACAAGTTCGCACCAATCTCCAACCCAGCCGTAACTGGTCCACACTTTCTGGCCGTTGACGACATAGTGCCCGTCCGCCAGCCTTGCTTCCGTTTGCAACGCAGCCAGGTCGGAGCCCGCGTTCGGTTCGGAGAAGCCCTGGCACCAAATTTCTTCCGCACTGAGGATTTTGGGAATGAACCGTTTCTTCTGGGTATCCGCTCCGTAGGCGATGATGGTGGGCCCGATTAGGCCCAGACCGAGCGCGTTGGCCATGGGCGGCGCTTCAAGACGCGCCATTTCCTCCCAAAAGATCGCTTGCTGCATCAAAGTGGCGCTGCGGCCACCGTATTCCTTTGGCCAAGAAACCGCGGCCCAACCACCCTGATGAAGTTTTCGCTGCCAGTCTCTCAGGTACGGGAAGGATTCTTCCAGCGGCTTCTCGCGCCATTCTGCCCAATCCTTTGGAACGTTGATCTGCAACCAAGCGCGAAATTCGTCGCGAAAGGCAACTTCTTCTGGTGTGAGATTCAGATCCATTTCAGCGTTTGGTCCTTTGTTCGGGTGACGGGAAATCAATCCTTTGCGTTGCCCGCTTCGCGTCGAGGGCGCCGGACGGGCGCTGTAGCTCTGACGCTACATTGTTGGCTTCCCGCGCGACATATTCGGGACGAATTGTTTCTTTGCCCTCCCAATATTTTTTACGCAAGTCTTTTTTCAGAACCTTTCCTGTGCCTGTTCTCGGCAGGCTTTCCGGATACTCGACGGACCGCGGGCACTTGTAATGTGCGAGCTCTGAGCGGCAATGTTCGATCAATTCGGTCTCACCAACTTGCACATTCGGTTTTAAGACAACCAGCGCCTTGGGCACTTCTCCCCACACCTGATCCGGCACGGGTATGATCGCGACTTCGAGGACTGCGGGGTGCGACAGAAGAATCTTCTCCACTTCGAGTGAAGAAACATTTTCGCCTCCGCTCACGATGATGTCCTTCTTGCGATCGACGATCAGGATATAGCCATCTTCGTTCCACGTGGCCATATCGCCAGTATGAAACCACCCGCCGCGCAGTGCTACCGCGGTAGCTTGAGGCTGTTGCCAGTAACCTTCCAAAACGCCGTCGGTTCGGGCGACAATCTCTCCCATCGACTGTCCATCGCGAGGAACGTCCTGGCCGTTCTCGTCGACGACGCGCAGCTCAACGCCGGGAATGGCGTAACCAGTCATCGATTGCCCGGCAAACCGCTGATCCCCATCCCAGTCAAGCCCGGGTTTCATGGGAGAAATGGTCAACACAGGCGCAGTTTCCGTCAGGCCGTATCCTGAGAAGCAAGTGCAGCCCAGTTGTTCTTCCACTTCACGAACCAAGGTAGGAGAAGAGGCCGCCCCACCGATGGAAATTCGCTTGAGGCTGCTCAGGTCATGCTTGCGGCGCTCCGGACAATTCACCAGCGCTGTAGCCATCGCAGGGACGAGACTGCAATAGTTCACGCGCTCCGCCTCGATAAGCCGGAAGACTTCCCCAGGATCGAATTTCTGGATCATGACGTGCTTGCCGCCGAGCAGCGTCAAAAAGTGGGCCACACCCCACCCGTTGGCGTGGAAGAGGGGGATGGTATGCAGTTCCACGGCTTCTTTGTCTGTATGCAGGGCCAAACCGGCATTGAGAGCGTGCAAGTAGATGTTTCGGTGTGTCAGCATCACGCCTTTGGGTTCAGCGCTGGTGCCGCTAGTATAAAAAAGTTCGGCCAGAGAGTTTTCGTCGACCTGCATGATATCGGCGCGATAGGCAGGCGCGGAAGTGAGCAGGGCGTCGTAATTCTGCGTGGAGAGCCAATCTACTTCCGCAACGGCATCGAGGGAGTAGAAGTTCTGGATGGTCGCGAGTCTTGGACGAAGAGACTCGACCAATTCGAGAAAATGGCCCTGAAAGAACAGCATGCGCGCACCAGCATCATTCAGGATGTAAGCAAGTTCCTGAGGAGCGAGACGAATGTTTAGCGGCAGCAGTACCGCGCCCGATTCGACGACTCCATAGTAAGCTTCCAACAGGCGGTGACAGTTCATGCACAGGAAAGCGACGCGGTCGCCAGGCTGAACTCCGGCGTTTCGCAAAGCGCCAGCCAGTTTGCTTGCACGCTCAGCAGACTGGGCATAAGTGAACCGCTCTTTTCCGCAGACGACTGCGGTTCGCTTGGGGAATTGTTGTTCGGCGTAGCGGAGGAAGCGAATCGGTGTCAGGGGAATGTTCATGGCTTAGCGCCCGCGGGTCACGCTGTTTGCCCTCCGTCCACCACCAATACATGTCCGGTGACAAAGTTGGAAGCATCCGATGCCAGAAACACGGCAGCTCCTTTCAAGTCATGATCGCTGCCGAAGCGACCGAGGGGAATCTTGTTCAAGAATGCTTCCCGGTTTCTTTCGATCGCCATCTCGGACATGTGCGTCGGGAACCATCCGGGAGCAATGGCATTGACTTGGATGTTGTGAATTCCCCATTTGCACGCCAAGTCCTTGGTGAAGGCGATAATCCCGCCTTTGCTGGCGTGATACCCGATGGCCTGGAATTCCGGTGGTGCGCCTCGCAACCCAGCCACCGAAGCGATGTTAATAATCTTTCCCCGTCGCTGCGGCGCCATCCATTTCCCGACGGCCTGCGAGAAAAGGAATGTGCCGGTCAGATTCGTCTCGATCACCTTGTTCCAGTGCTCCAACTTCATATCCTCGACGGGCGCGCCCCAGGCTGTACCAGCGTTGTTGACAAGGATGTCGATGCGGCCGAAGCGCGAAAGAGTCTGCTGCACAACATCGTGAACTTGCACGGGGTTTTTGACATCACAGCCAAGGGCCAACGTCTTCGGGCCTAGTTGTCTTAACTCCTCTGCAGTTTCCTCGCACCGTTCTTTCTTACGCGCGCAAAGCACTAGGTTCGCTCCCATTTCTGCCAGGCCTTCCGCCATTTGGCGGCCCAAGCCGACGGAGCCTCCAGTCACGACGGCCACTCGCCCAGAAAGGTCAAAGAGTCTTTTCGTATTCACCCGGATCCCTTCGAATCAAGAGTCCTCTTCGCAGAGAATTTTGCGGATTATCTCCATCCCGTTCGCCACGCACCGGAAACGTGGATACGCCTCTAATGAATTCAGCGTTTTCGTGCTCGACGGGCCATCGCTGGCAACTGATTGATCTGTCCTTAGAAAGTGACGCGTAGCGCCAATTGGATTTCACGCTTTGGAAATGCCGATGTGAAGCCGAGCGGCTGGCTCGGCGACAGTGCGGCACTTCCGTGAACATTGAACGTAGGGTTCAGAACCCCAAAAAGGGGACCCACTTCATTGTTCACGCTGGCAAAATTCGTGTGGTTCGCGACGTTGAAGCCTTCCGCCGTGAGCAATAGAGCCGCCTTTTCACCCACCTTGTGTCTCCAGCTCAGGCGCATATCGAAGTTCGTGTAGCTCGGTCCCAAGCCCGTATCGCGGCCAGCGCCAATCGGTCGTTCGTTGGTCGTGTGATTGTTGCCATTGACCTCGCCGCCGGCAAGCAGGTTAAACGGATGACCGCTGTGGTAGGTAAATATGGGCGCGAACTGGAAGCCTCCCATGATGTTTCCCTTCCAAGGGCTGTCGACTACCCCCGCGACAACCACCTTGTGACGCTCGTCAAACTCCGAGAGGCCACGGTCGAGCCCGAGGTTTGTGGGATCCTGAGGCCCATAGTCACTGTTGAAATCCGTGGAAGTGTCGAAGCCCTTGCTGAAAGTGTAGTTTCCGAAAAGTGAGAAGTTGCTGCTGAAACGCTTCTTCACCTCAAGGATTCCGCCTTCATACAAGGCAGAAGCGGCAGACGTGTATTGGTTGTTCTGAACAATCAGGGGATTCACAAAACAGGTGAAGGGATTAGCCGCGCAGGGCGCAACCCCTGCGCCCCCGACCAACTGCGCAGGGACAAGTGAAACGGGGTCGGTCGTTGGGCTGGAGTTCCAGTTTCGATAGGAAACAGTCTTGCCGTTCGCAAGCGTCAGCATAGTGATTGGCGCCTGCAGGAGGTTCGTATCAATAGCTACGGGGAGCCGCAGCGTGTGCGAATAGATGCCGCTCAACGAAACAGAGAAACCTGGCGCGATTTCGCGTTCAATGCCGAACGAAGCCTGTTGCGAATAAGGTGGCTTAAAGTTTGGGGGATTGCTGAAGAGCACGGTCAATGGCGAAAGCTGGCCGCTGTTTGCTACAAAGATGCCGAATTGCGCTACGTCCGCTGGTGTGATGCAGGCGGAACTGCCTGCGGCCGGTGTCGTGCATTGGATCTTACCTTGTGCGAATAGCCTCTGAAAGACTGCTCCAGCGCCTTGCAAGCCCAGGGCGGGTACGCCGGGGAGAGGATCCACATAAATGGCAATGAACCGCGTGCAGGGGCTGCTTCCGTTTCCCGGAAAAATAGGAACGCCCGGCAATCCGATGCCGCAAGTAGCCACCACGTTGTTAACTTGGTCGGGCACTTGCGACTTGTTGTTCCGGTTCTCCGCCGTGCTGTAGTTCTTGTTCAGGACTCCCAGACTCAAGTCCACTTGAGCAATCTGAGCATCAATAGGTCCAAAGAAAATTCCATAGCCGCCGCGGATCACGGTCTTGTGGTTGTTGAATGGGTCCCATGCAAAGGACAGGCGAGGCCCGATGTCCTTGTAGTACGTATTCAGAGGCAAATACTCTGAATCGATTTCGTACCTTGCCCCATAGCTCAGCGTGAAATTTCGGGCCATCTTCCAGGAATCCTGGAAGTACAGAGACGTATAGGGCCGCGTATACGCCGGATAATCGGCGTTCCCAAATCCCTGCTGGTAGACTTGCGGAAGTCCGAGAGACGCTGACTGAAGTGAATTCATAAAGGCTCCGCCCGTAGCCAGGCCACAGGGATTTGGATTTCCGGCCAGTAGGCAAGGGCTTAAGATCGCGCCTGGTAGGCTGCCGAATACGAAGCGTCCCGGGAAGAAGGTGTGCGACTCGGAGTGATTGCCTCGAAGAAGCTCGGCGCCTCCAAACTTAAGACTGTGACTACCACGGGTCATGCCGACGTTGTCCCCGATTTCGGTGCGGCGGAGAATGGTCAGGCTGGGCAAGAAGATGTTGGTACCCAGATTGTTCGCAAACCCGAAAATTTGCAGGCCTGCCTCGGCAGGCTCATTGGGAATGACGTCAAAATGCTCGTAGTTCCATTGCAGCCGAACCTCATTCTGTGTAGCCGCGCTGAACTGGTGATACCACCCGCCGGTGATCGTGTCGTCATAAAGATGAATCGAGCTGCCTGCCGAAAAACCTGTCAGCGATTGCACATCAGGATTCTCTTCCAAGTCGTGGCCATACCTGTAAGTTAAAACGAACTGGTCCGAACCACTAACAATGTGATCCAGGCGGCCCGACACCAAATACTCGCGTGTGTTGTAATTGAACAATCCTCCGTTCGCCACGAACTGGTTGATAAGAAAGTTATTCAGCGCGTTTTGCCCTGGCGTCAAACCTGTTATGGGGCTGACCGTCAGGCCAAGCTGCAGGGCGCCGGCACAAGTTTGCGCTGGAAGACTGGTAATCGTGCCGTTTGGATTGTTCAAACACGGTACCGTGGGATTCCCTGGGTCATTGACCAAAGCCGTGACCACACTCTGCTGTGCGCCTCGCGGGTCGCCTGCCGGAAAGGTTGACGGCGCTGCCGCGGTTGGTCCGGCAAAGATAGAGCTGTCCGTCAGGAGCGAGACAGCGTTTTGCGCGTCTTGGCGGAGGCCCTCAAAAGCCAGGAAGAAATGGGTCTTACCTTTTTTGATCGGCGCGCCCATGGAACCGCCGAACTGATAACGGCTAAGAGAGTTCTTAACCGCCTTCCCCAGCGCGGCAAAAGAGAAGGGGCTCCCGGGCAGCAGCGCCTGGCTGCGGGCAAATGGATCGGCTCCATCGATCGCGTCGTTGCGGAAGTAGCCGAACAGGCTTCCATGCAGATCATCGCTGCCGGACTTCGTCACGATATTAATGGATCCTCCGAAGGCTCCACCTTGATCAGCGCCGTAGTTGCTGCGATTGACCTGGAATTCCTGCACAGCATCTTGACTGACCGTCAAGCGAACACCGCCCGCGTCGTCCTGGGCCTCTCCTCCGTCCACGGTCACGCTGTTTCCTCGGCCGTTGCTTCCGTAGAAGGAAAGCCCGCTTTGCGGCGTTTGCTTAACTCGAAAATCCTGGTCGTCAGCGAGACGCGTGGAATTCGAGACGCCCGGCATCAGCAACGTAAACGTGAGGTAATCGCGGCGGTCGATGGGTAGCTGGGTGATGAAGTCTTGGGTGAGAGTATCTGACTGGCTTCCCCGCTCGGTCTCCACAATGGGCAGTTCAGAACTGACTTCTACTTGGGAGGTCATTCCCGACAGTTTCAGGTGAAAATCGAAGACCAGGGTCTGTCCCACCGTCAACGCAACACTCGTTGCAACTTCTGCCTGGAAACCCGCTTGTTCGACGCTGACTTTATAGGTGGATGGGGGCAGGCCGGACACGCGGTACAAACCGTGCTCGTCGGTTGTGGCGGTCCGCTCCACTCCCTTCCCCGGGTCGGTGACCGTAATCTTCGCATTCGGTACTCCCGCCCCGGTGGGATCGGTCACTGTGCCGGTAAGATCGGCGGAAGCTCCCACACCCTGGGCCATGGTTGCATGACTGCCAGGAAATAAACACGCTACCCAAAGGACTCCAACTGCCAACCAAGTCAGCTTCATAGCTCCTCCTGGTTCATCAGAGGCATCGAGAACCCCGCGGTCAACCGCGGGAATGCTCGCCGTCCTCAGAACGATGGCCGTTCACCCCATAGTCCCTAACTGCGTTATGGCCGCCCTCGGCTAGTTTTGGAAATCCTGCAACGAGCATGGATAGGAGAGTGTGCATTGCTTCAGTCCCACGCTCTGCGGTTGCATGCACCCCAGATTGTGATAGTCGGTATCACATTTTACGAACTAACGTCAACACGAAATTTTGCGGGAAGCCAAATCTTGCGATTATCGGCTGGAAAGAAAAGACGCTTACGGGAAACAGAGCACCATGCGCCCCGAGACTTGCCCTTGACGCAGTTGATCGATAACCAGATTCGCTTCGGATAGCGGTCGTGGGGCCACCCGGCAGCGAATTTTTCCTGTGCTGGCCATCGCCAGCACTTCTCTCAGGTCCTGGCGAGTTCCGACAGCGCTGGCTTGGATGCGCACTTCTTTGGCGGCCATCATGATGGGCGGAAGGCAGATGTCCTCTGGCGGCAGGCCGACCGCAAGCAGCGTTCCCCTGGGGCGCACGCACGCAAAGGCTGCGTCATAGGCCGCTTTAGCTGCCGAAGTTACCAGCGCCACGTGCACCCCACCGGCCGCTCGCAAGTCCTTTACAATATTTGTTGATTTAGCGTTCAAGCCCTTCGCCGCTCCTAGCGATTCCGCAAGCTGAAGCTTCTCATCGGCCGTATCAACGGCTGTGATTTCCGCCCCCATTTCTCTCCCGATTTGTACGGCAAGGTGGCCCAATCCGCCGATGCCAAAGATCGCCAGCCGCTGGCCAGGGGAGATAGTGGCCTGCTGCAAAGCCCGGAAAACTGTCACGCCGGCGCAAAACAGCGGTGCAGCTTCCGCAGCCGAAAGCCCATCTGGGATTTTTGCAACGTGGCTCGCAGGCGCTTTCACAAACTCCGCGAAACCACCGTCCACGGTCACTCCTGTAATCTTCTGTCTTGCGCAAAGGTTCTCGTTTCCTCCTCGGCAGAACTCGCATTCGCCGCAGGTCCAGTAAATCCACGGTAGACCAACTCGGTCACCGACCCGGAATTCTCGAACGGAGTTGCCTTTCTCGACGATTCGGCCAGCGATTTCGTGCCCGAGGATGAGCGGCATTTTCGTAATGGGGGCGAACTGAGGCCAGTCTCCATCCGCGACATGCAAATCGGAATGACAAACTCCGCAAGCTTCCACTGCAATGAGCAGTTCACCCGCCTCCAGCGACGGACGGGGAACATCCTCAAACGCGAGAGGTCTCTTGAACTGGTGCAGAACCGCAGCTTTCATGTCTCGAGTTCTAAGTTAACAAGCAGGCTGTTAAGTGCGTAAAGTCCGTTGCTCGTCTGATCGTGGTTGGGAGGAAAAGAGAAGTGCGACACAGACAAAGCCAGCCTCGCTTCGCTCTGTGGCCTATGCAAGTACGCCCTTCAAGAAAAACTCCAGGGCGCTGCGGACGCGTTCGCTTAGATTGTGTGGCTCCGAAAGATCAACCGCCCACCGGCGAACAACCGTCGTGTAGAGTCCTTCCATGAACTCCGCAAGGTGTGTCACGGGAAACGCCTTTGTCACCTCTCCGCGCTTCTGACCCTCCGCCAGGATTTCCCTCAATAAGCTGACCGCGATCTCTTCAGGCCGCCGCATCTCGGGAGAGCGAACGGGATCCATCGCACCCGAAAGCACCACCGCTCTCCACAATGGCCGGTCCGACTCCACTTCGCGGGCCATGCCTCCATACATTCGCCGCAATCGTTCCGCCGTGGTGACGTCGCTCGAGAGCTCGGTCTCAAGATGCTCCTTGATACAACAAAAGCCCCGTCGACCGACCTCGCGCAAAACTGCGTCCTTGCTTGGAAAATACCTGAAAAAGGTGGGCTGGCTGATCTCCAGAATTTGGACGATATCTTCGATCCTGGTGTTTTCATACCCTCGCTTGCGGAACAAGCGAATTGAAGTATCAATGATTTCCTGACGCAGCCGCGCTTTCTTGCGTTCGCGAAGGCCCAAAGTTTCGTCGCCGTTGGTCCTAACTACTCTCGAAATGCGTCCTTGCGCGCCTTTATTCGTGTGGCGCCGAAGCACCGCGGCATCTGCGTCCCGCGGCTCCCTTCCGGCGACTCTACTTCGCCGCATTTTGGATTGCTCTCCTCAACTGGTTGGAACGTGGAAATCGGCCCGCATGGCAAAATGCAAGAGTTACTCTAACATGATAGAAGCCCACGTCAAGTCGGTCTCTTCGCAACGAGCAAGCGTGAAATCATCGTGAGCAGAAACCTATCAAAGGGATCGCGCTGCTTCGCGACCTGGTGCCCGGGCCGGACAACTTGGCGGGACGACGGGACTCGAACCCGCCGCCTCTGCCGCGACAGGGCGGTAACAACAGGCACTTACAACAACCTACAAGGCTGCGAGGGATCGCCAAGTACTTGTAAATACGCCTAAGCCGCTCGAATCTCGGGTTGCAGTTCGGGTTGAAAGGTTGGGTCAACGACGAGCAGAGTTGCGGTTGCTGAGAAGATTCTCGGTAACCACCAAGAAGACCTTCAGGCCATGCGGGCACGAAGTTCCCGCGTCCGCCGCCTTTTCCGTCATTTCACGAGCGGCGTGATCGTGATCTTGCGAAAGTCTACTGGCCCATGATCGCCCTGGAGCGCGACGCCTCCAGGCTCGCCTTCATTATCGTCGTGCCCCATCGCGGTCAAACCCTCGATGGTCCCCTTATCAATCACTTTTTTCCCGTTGAACACCACCGTGACCTGCCGGCCGACCAACCGGATGTCGTAAGTTTGCCATTCGCCCGCGGGCTTGCTGGCGTTCTCACTCGGCGCAATGCGGCTGTATAGCGCCCCCGCGCTGTGGGTGTTCGGCGGGTGGCCGTAGTCCTCGAGCATTTGCACTTCATAGCGATTCCGCAGCGCGACGCCGCTGTTGCTGTGCTCGGCCAGGCGGAACTCCACGTGCAGCTTGAAATTCCAGAACTTCTGCTCGGACACAAG
>Ga0126380_10000978_pt1 | contig 10326 bp, 12 predicted proteins | sample PanSoiMetPlot_26_FD_92544 | JGI IMG/M metagenome (GOLD analysis project Ga0126380, IMG submission 92544) | Tropical forest soil microbial communities from Panama - MetaG Plot_26 | ecosystem: Environmental > Terrestrial > Soil > Tropical forest > Bulk soil | place: Panama | collected 2016-02-17
ACCTGCAGGCGAGCGTCGCCGACCTGTCCGCGGTCGGCGAGCAGTACGTCAACCTGCGCCCGGCCACCAGCAGCGGCCCGTACCTCACCCAGGGCAGCGTGATCCCGCTCCGCGACACCCAGCTCCCGCTGCCGGTGACCAGCCTGCTGACCAGCGTCAACCAGCTGGCCACGTCGGTGCCGCTGGGGTCGCTGCGCACGGTGCTGAACGAGCTTGCCACCGGGTTCGGCGGCACCAGCACCAGCGTGCACTCGCTGATCGAGGGGCAGCACAAGCTGGTCCGCGCCGCCGGCGCCGCCCTGCCGCAGACCGACACGCTGATCCAGGACAGCCAGCGGGTCCTGGCCACCCAGAACGAGGAGGCGGCGGCGTTCCGCTCCTTCGCGGCGAACATCCGGCTGTTCGCCGATCAGCTCGTCGCCTCGGACGCTGACCTGCGCCGGCTGTTCGCCACCGGCGCCCCCGCCGCGGCCCAGGTGGCCGGGCTGATCACCGACAACGCCCCGACCCTGGGCGCGCTGATCGCGAACCTGCTGACCACCTCGCAGATAACCCTCAGCCGCGGGGCGGCGCTGCAGGAGACGTTCTCGGCGCTGCCGGCCGCCGTCGCCGCCGGCTCCACGGTGATCACCCCGAAGGGAGCGCGGTTCGGCGTGGCGCTGACATTCTTCAACCCGTTGCCGTGCACCGCCGGGTACCAGGGCACGAAGATCCGCAACGGGCTGGACACCTCACCCGGGCCGCCGCTGAACACCAATGCCCGGTGCACCTCACCGGCCAGCAGCGGGGTCAACGTCCGCGGCTCGGCGCACGCCCCGTCCGGCATGGCCGCTCTGCTTGGACTGTCGCCATAAGCTACACAGGTGTCACGCCTCAGCCGCCGGGCCGAACGCCGCATCGCTCCGCGGCGATATCCCGGCGGCGAGGACCGCCTCCAGCCCTGCTTGCTGGCGCGCCTCCGGCACGAGCATGCGCGCTGCTGGCCTGCGTGCCTCCGGCACGACGTCCCGTGAGGGAGGCAGTGAATTGAGCAACGCAAGCGTGACTACGAAGCCGGGCCTTCGCGGGCTGGTGTCCGAGCCTCTCGTCGCCACCGCCCTGGTCCTGGCCGCCCTCGCGGCGGTGTTCGCGGCCTGGTCCGGCTGGTCCTGGTACCGCGCGTCGACCGGCGGACCCCCGCAGGACGCCCAGCTCCGCGACCAGGTGCTGCAGGCGGGCGAGCAGGCGGTGCAGAACTTCAACACGCTCGACTACCGCAGGGTCGCCGCGGGCCTGGCGCTGTGGGAGCAGTCCTCGACCGGGCCGCTGCACACCGAGATCAGGGCTGGCCGCGCACAGTTCGAACGCCAGATCCAGCAGACCAGGACGATCACCACGTCCCGGATCCTCGATGGCGCGCTCACCGCGTTGAACCCCCGGGCCGGCACGGCGAGCATCATCGTGGCCGTGCGGATCACCGTGACCCCGGCTCAGGGGTCCCCGGTCACCAAGCAGAGCCGGCTGGCCGGCACCTTGACCAGGACGCCGTCCGGGTGGAAGCTCAGCCAGCTCGGCCAGGTCCCCGTCGGTGCCGCGGCGCCCGGCAGCGGGAAGGGCTCCGGCGGTGGCTGACAAAGACGTCGAGGTTACCGAGACAGCGAAGGAGACCGCCTCGGCCGAACAGACTGCCGCCGCCGAAGAGACCGCCCCCGCCGAAGAGACCGCCCCGGCCAAGGAGACCGCCCCGGTCGAGGAGACCGCGCCGGTCGAAGAGACCGCACCGGGCCGGCGCCGGGCCTGGCGTACCGCCGCCGCGCTCGGCGCCGCCACGGTGATCCTGGGCGGGTTCGGGGTGTGGGCGACGCTGCACGCCAACAGCGAGCGCAGCAGTGCCGCCGCGCAGAACACGGCGCTCACCGACGGGCCCGCGACCGCCGCGGTACGGCGCGAGATCGCCGCCGCGATCAACACGATCTTCTCCTACAACTACGCGAACACCGCGGCGACCAGGCGCGCCGCGCAGGGCCTGCTCACCGGCCGGGCCGTGCGCCAGTACGACAGCCTGTTCGCGCTGGTAACCAAGAACGCGCCGACCCAGAAGCTGGTCGTCACCACCAGGGTCACCAACACCGGGGTGGAGCTGCTCGACGGCAACCGGGCCCGGTTGCTCGTATTCGCCAACCAGCAGGACACCAGGGCCGGCTCCGGCCAGACTAGCTACGCCGGGGCCATGTTCGCGGTCACGGCCCTCCATCAAGGCGGCCGGTGGAAGATTGAGAACATCGACACGTTCAGCGGCTGACCCAGATGGCCGGGCGTAAGCCCGCTGTTGGGGGGAGCCCGGAAGTTGCGCTGGCAGGGCGTCTTCGCTGCTCGATGTGCTGCCGGATGAGCTCGGCAGGGCACCGCCCCGGGATGGGGCGGAGTAGAACGGGACCGGAGGTGACCATGCGTGATGTGCTGCACCGGGCACACGCGGGCCAGCCGTGCGGGGCTGCTCGCGGTCGTGGCCTGCCTGGCGATGGCCTGCCTGGCCACGGCCTGCGCGAGCACGGCGACCGGCTCCGGCGGGACCGGGCCCAGCGGGGTTGTGCCCGCCGCAGCCGGTGATGTCGCGGCCTCGCCCGCGGCCCTGCGGGCCTCCCGCGCCACCCGCAGCGCGTCCCCGCCCGCGAGCGAGCAGCCGTCCGCGCCGGCAGCGTCTCTTGCCGGGATCACCGTCGGCATTGACCCCGGGCATAACGGGCTCAACGGCACCGATCCCTCGTTCATCAATCACCTGATCTGGAACGGCCGGGCATCGGAGACCTGTGACACCACCGGCACGCAGACCGCCGCCGGCTACACCGAAGCGCTGTTCAACTTCAACGTCGCGCGCTACCTGCGGACGGCGCTTCTCGCCGCCGGCGCGCGCGTGGTGATGACCCGGGCGAGCAACCACGGCGTCGGCCCCTGCGTGGACCGCCGGGCACGGATACTCAACGACTCCGGCGCGCGCGTGGCGATCGACATCCACGCCGACGGCGGCCCATCCTGGGGCCGCGGGTTCACCGTGCTGGAACCCGTCGCGGACGGGCCGAACGACCACGTCATCAGCTCCTCGGAACGGTTCGGCCGCGACGTCCGCGCGGCGCTGCTGGACCGCACGAGCATGCCGGTGAGCAACTACTACGGCAGCAACGGGGTCCAGTTTCGCAGCGACCTGGCCGGGCTCAACCTCACCACGGTCCCGAAGGTGCTCATCGAAAGCGGCAACATGGTCAACGCGACCGACGCGGCGCTGCTGACCTCGCCCCGGTTTCAGCGGCAACTGGCGGCCGCGCTGCTGGCGGCGATCCTCGCCTTCCTCGGCACGAAGTAGTCAGCACCGGGGCAGGGTCCGGCCCGCCATGATCGCGGTCAGCTCGTCCGGGTTGACCAAGAGCTGGATCGCGGTGACCTGGCCCGCGGAAACCGCCAGCCTCAGGGCGGCAACCGCCCGGCCGCCCGCGGTGATAAGCGTGCCCGGCGTCCCGTTGATCTCGGCCGGCTCCAGCTTCACGTCGGAGACCTCGATGCCCGGGTCCGGCCGGCCGGCGACGCCCACGACCCACCGCGCCACCTTACTGGCCCCGGTGATCGGGCGCAGCGCGGCGCGCGTCTTGCCCCCGCCGTCGGCGAGCAGCATGACATCCGGCGCGAGCACCGTTATCAGGTCCTCGATGTCCCCGCCCGCGGCCGCAGCGACCAGCGCAGCCACGCATCCTGGACCGCGTCCGTGGCGTCGGCGATGGTGCCCAGCATCCGGTAGGCCACCGCGGGATCAGGCGGCGTAGGTGCGCAGCAGCCGCAGCGCGGCGGCGCCGTGCGGGCCGCTGGCCGACAGCCCCGACTCCTCGGGCCGGAGCCGCTGGGCCGCCACCCGGCAGAACGCCCCGGCCGGGCCGCTGATCACCGAGTCGGCGGCCTCGGGCCCGTACCGCCAGTGGGCCGTCCCACCCGGGGCGGTCAGGTCGCACGCGACGTCCTGGGCGCCCGCGCCGGCCAGGGCGAACGCGTACGGCAGCGAGCGGTGAGCCAGCCAGGCGACGTGCCGCAGCCGGTCGGTGTCCGGGAAGGGGATGCCGAGGGGCCCGGTGATGTCCAGGCCGTGCGCCCAGTGCTCGGCCAGCCGGGTGGTCGCCATCGTGGACGGCTTGAGCGGCGCCTCCACCCAGGACATTGGCTGCCCGGGATCGGCCGCGCGCAGCGCGCTCACCGCCCCCCGCCGTGCCTCGCGCCAGCGCTGGAAGATCAGCGCGGGCTCTTCCCGTTCGGCCCGGACCAGATCGTCCATGACCTGGTCCACCGTGGTGCCGGACCCCTCGCTGACGCGAAGGCTGGCGCCCGCGGCGCTGGCAATCACCGCCTCCTCGGACTGCGCGAGGTGCAGCACCACGTCGGCAACCGTCCAGCCGGGTGCCGCCGACGGCGCCGCCCACTGCGCGCCGTCGAGGCCGCCGAGGATCTCCTCCAGCCGGTCCTGCTCCGCCTCAAGGTCGTCAAAGATGGCCATGCCTGGACTATGTCACCCCGGCCGCGCCTAAGACCTGGGCAGGGCCAGAAAACTAGGTCATTCGTACGATCCAGCGGCACCGGCCTTACGGCGATTCTGTAAGTGTCAAACGGACGAATGGTCTGTGACAGAGAGGAGCATCTGCGATGACCGCGACGCAGCCGGGGACCCACCAGTCAGGGCGCTTTGCACGTATCGTGCAGCGCGTGACCGGCGTGGTGAAGGAAATGAACTACGCGCAGCGCAGGTCCGTGGAACTGTTCACGGGCCTTGACGAGCGGCGCTGAGCCGCCCAGGCCCATGGCGGCCTGGGCAGGTTCCGGCCGGACACCGGCTTGCCGGGCACGTGCCACGCGCACGTGCCCGGCCGCCGTTTTAGCCAAGCTCGGGGATGATCTCCGCGGCCAGCCGCTCGGCGTGCTCGGCCTGGTCGAACATGGCCGTGAACAGGATCAGCTGCGCGCCCGCCGCGACGACCTCGCGCGCCGCGGCGACGCAGTCGGCCGGGGTGCCGGCCACCGCAGCGGCCTCGATGTCCGCGGACCGGCGCCCGTACAGGTGCTCCATCGCGTCGTTCATCCGCCGGCGCGCCCGCCCGGCGTCCTCGTCGATCGCGATGTACACCCGCTTGGCGATGCGGAAGTCCGCGGCCAGGCGGCCCGCCGCGGCGAGCTCCTCCCGCACGAACCGGACCTGCTCGGCGAACCTCACGGTCGGCGTGGAACCCGCGCCGAAGAAACCATTGCCCAGCCGCACCGCGCGGCGCAGCGCCAGCGGCCCGTTCCCGCCGATCCACAGCGGCGGGTACGGCTTCTGGAATGGCTTGGGCTCCATGGGTGCGCCGCGCAACTGCCAGAACTCACCGTCAAAGGTGACCCGGGGCTCGGTCCACAGCGCCTTCATCAGCGCCACGCCCTCGGTGAACCGCGCGAGATAGCGGTCCGGGTTCACGCCGAACGCGGCGAACGGCCGCGCCTTGCCGCCGGTGCCGACGCCGACGTCGATCCGGCCCCGGCTGAGCTGATCCAGCGTGGCAATGCTCTTGGCCAGGTGCACCGGGCTGTGCAAGGTGGACACGAACACCACGCAGCCCAGCCGCATCCGCTGGGTGCACGCCGCCGCGTAGGTCATCGTTTCGAGCGGCCCGAACTGCGGCGCCGCGCCGAGCATGTTCTCCTGCGCCCACGCGCTGTCGAAGCCCAGCTCTTCGGCGCGGGAGAAATAGGTGCGGAACGCGGCCGGGTCGAACTCACCGTCCGCGAAGAACTGCGGTATCGCGATGCCGAATTTCACAGCCCGCATCGTAGCTCGTCGGCGAGCATGTCCATCAGCAGCCCGTCGTGGAACCGGCCGTCCGCGCCGCGCTCGTAGGCTCGCATCACCCCGACCGGGCGGAAGCCCACCTTCGTGTAGCACCGGATGGCCCGCTCGTTGGCCACCGCCGGGTCGATCGTGAGCCGGTGGTGACCCCGGTCCCGGAACAGGAACCCGGCCAGCAGCGCCACGGCCTCGGCGCCCGCGCCCTGGCCCTGGAACCGGCTGCTGAGGTAGATGTCGATCCCGGCGTGCCGGTACTGCGGGTCGTCCTCCTCCCCGTACTGGATGCCGCCGGCCACCTCACCGCCGATCTCCACGACAAGGAGCACCGTGGGCCCGTCGGACCGCAGCACGGCCGCCACCTCCTCGGCCGGGTCCGGCTCTCCCCACCACCTGGACACCGACGGCTCGGCCAGGATCGCGTGCAGCCGTTCGGCGTCGCCCGGGCGGCCCGGCCGCAGGGTGACGGTGCGGCCCGCCAGCTCCGGGCGGGCCGGCGCCGCTGCTTGCCCAGTTTCTTCGCTCACCGGTGCCGGCTCACCCCAGGCGCTTCTTGACCTCGTCGTAGAGGCCGGCCGGCAGCGGCCCCTTCTCGGCTACGGCCAGGTTGGCGCGCAGATGCTCGATGCTGGAGGTGCCGACGATCGTGCTGGATAGGTCCGGGTGGCTGAGCGTAAAGCGGAGCACGAACTCCAGCCGCGGCATGCCGTCGAGCAGGTCGTCCAGGCCGGCCGACTCCCAGCGGCGCTGGCCTTCACCCTCGGCGAGCCCGAGCGGCCCCTGGTGCCAGTTCTTGTCCTCGGCCGGGCCGCCCCGGGCCGCCCCGCCCCGGATTAGCGTCCCGGCGCCGGCCTGCGCCGCGGCGGTAATGAGTTCCTCGTGTTCCCGCTGGACCACCGAGTAGGGGATCTGGAAGACGTCGAAGACGCCCATCGCGATGTGGCCGGGCAGGTTCGGCAGAATTCCCGACATCCCGATGAACCGGGTCTTCCCCTCCTCCCGCAGCGACGCCAGCGTCTCGATGGTGTGGTCGGCCTCCATCTGGGCGCGGCTGGGTGACATGTGCACCTGCACCAGGTCCAGGTGGTCGGTGCCCAGCCTGCGCAGGCTCTGCTCCACCCCGGACCGGACGTTGCCGGCGCTGTAGTCGTGCGGGAACGGCGGTCCGGCGCCGGACGGCGGCGGCCCGAGCAGGCAGCCGCACTTGGACACCAGGAAGAACTCCGCGCGCCGGTGACCCAGGTAACGGCCGATGAGCTCCTCGCTGCGGCCGTAGTCGATGGACGTATCGATGAGGTTGACCCCGCCGTCAAGCACCTCGTTGAGCAGCCGGCCCGCGTCGTCGTCCCCGATCGCCGGGCCGTAGGGCTGGCCGCGCAGCTCCATGGCGCCGTAGCCGAGGATGGTCACGTCCGCTCCGGTCCGCCCCAGCCGGCGGGTCTGCATCGTCATGATTGGCACGCTACCGCGCGGCCCGCACTAGGATGCGCTGACCGGCACGGGCGTGGAGGCGAGGCGAGGATGTGGCTTGACGACGCGCAGGTGGCCGGCGAGGTCCACGCGCTGCGGCCTGACTATGCAGCGCTGCTGATCGTTGCGGAGGACCTGCGCCCCGGGCCGAGCGACGAGGCCAGCGATGCGCTGCTGACGGCCGCCGAGGACCGGGCCCGCAAGCACCTCGGCGATTCGCGTCCCGAGAACCTGCCCCAGGTGGCCGAGTGGCGGGACGCATTCCGCGCGTTCGGCGCCAAGCCGCAGCGGACCAGGCCGAGCGTAGAGGCCCTGCTGCGCCGCGTGGGCGCCGGCCTGCCGCGCATCGACCGGATCACCGACGCCTACAATGCCGTGTCGATCGCCTGCCTGCTCCCGGTCGGCGGCGAGGACCTGGACCGTTATGCCGGGCCGGCCCGGCTGGTCCGCGCGTCCGGCGACGAGGACTTCGACACCTCCGCCGACGGGCAGCCCGTTGTCGAGCACCCGGAGCCGGGCGAGGTGGTCTGGCGCGACGACCGCGGGGTGACCTGCCGGCGGTGGAACTGGCGGCAGTGCGTGCGCACCCGGATCACCCCCGCGACCACGTCGGCGATGTTCGTCCTCGACGGGCTCGCCGCCCTCGGCACCGAAGGGCTGCGCGCCGCCGAGGCGGAACTGACCGCCTCGCTGGCCCGGCTGAGCCCCGGCGCCACCTTCACCTCCCGCCTGCTCGGCCCCTGACCAAGGCACCGCACCATGATCCCGGACGATTACCCCGCGGAAGACGCGAAGAGATCGTCCGCGATCATGAAAGGCGGGCGATCCGGTCGAGGGTGTCGCGCAGGCCTCGCGTGATTTCCTCGCCCTCCCGGGCAAGGGCGTCCGGAATGGTCACCTGGACGGTCACCCGCGAACCGCCGGCGTGCTCGGCCACCAGCAGCGTGCCCCGGTAGCCGCTGAGCCTGGGGCTGTCCCAGGACAGCCGGCGGGCGGCGGCGTCGGCCACGAAACCGCTGCTGAGGTCGTAGTCGTGGCCATGGGATTCACCCCGCAGGTGGACCGCGTCCTCGCCCTCCGGGCGGCTGACGGTGGTGGTGGGAACCCATTCCGCGAGGCGGTTCGGATCCGACACCAGGCGCCATACGGCATCCGGCGCGGCGCCAATCTGCTGGGATTGCTCGAAATCAGGCATGGCCACCATTCCCCCTCGCCGCCAGGATGGCATGAGTATTCCGCGCCCGGGCCATGCGGAGCAAGTGCGCGGCTACCCGGGGGCCGGATTGGTTACCGAGCCGCGCAGGATCAGGCTCATCGGCTGGCGGATCATCACGTTGCTGACCGGCTCCCGCTCGATCCGCGCGATCAGCGCGTCCACGGCGGCGCTGCCCAGTTCGGCCAGCGGCATGGCCACGGCGGTCACCGGGACCTCCAGGAAGGCCAGGCATTCGTCCTCGTCGAAGCTCACCACCGACATCTGCGCGGGTACCCCGATGCCCGATCGGCGCAGGGCGGCGAGCACCCCGAACACCTGGTTCAGGCTGCCGACCCCGCAGGCGGTGGGCATGGCGGGCCCGCCCGGCAGCCGGGTTACCGCGCGCCAGCCCCCCTCCTCGGTCGGCGCGTCGTGGCGCACGGTGAGCTGGATCCCCCGCGCCGCGCACATCCGCCGGGCCGCGCTCACCCGGCGGTGCACGGTGTCCACCTCGGACGGCCCGTCGATCAGCGCCACCCGGCGATGGCCGAGCCCGGTCACGTAGTCGAGAAACAGCCGGATCGCCCCCGGCTCGTCCATCACCACGTCGTTGCCGTGGTCGGGCCCGCGCCGGTTCACGTACACGTGCGGCACCGCGGGCACGCCGCCGGCGTGCCCGGGAAGGCGCAGCGCGGTGGCCAGCAGCAGCCCGTCCGCCCGGCTCTCCTCCACCAGGTACCGGTAGTCGTCGGGGGGCCTGGCATCCTCGCCGGCTTCTTCCATGATCATGACGACGTAGCCGCGCTCGCTCGCCCGCTGCAGGGCGCCGCGCTGCAGCCGGACCCAGATCGGGTTGCGCAGCAGCGGGATGACGAAGGCCATGGCCCCGGTCCGGCGCCGCTTGAGCGCCCGGGCCAGGGCGTTCGGCCGGTAGCCCTGCTGCCGGGCCGTCCTGAGTATCTGCTCGTAGACCTCGGGGCGGATCGACTGCGCGGGGTCCCCGTTGAGCACCCGGGACACGGTCGACACGTGGACACCGACCGCCTCGGCGATGTCGACCAGGCGCGAGGCGCGGCGCTGGGTGCCGGGCGTACCTCGAGTCAAACCACCTCCGCAACCGCGCGGGTCAGCATGATCACCGCGCAAAAACTGCGGTAGACGGTGAGCGGGTCCTCGCCGTGGAAGCGTAGTTCGCGGGGGCCGGTGCGCTCCGCGCCGCGGACCCAGGTCGCCGCCTCCGCGATGTCGGTGGTGCGGACCGAGATCTCCAGCGGGGCCGAGCCCACCGGCGGTGGCGCGGCGGCGGCCGCCCCCGCGACCGCCTTCTGCGCGGTCTCCCGGATCAGCGCGCAGGCGCGGGCCGGGTGCAGGCTGTGCGCGGCGAGCCGGCTGACGTGCTCCTTGACCACCGCGGTGCGTACGCCGGGAATCAGCGCGGCGGTTTCCTCGCACGCGCACCGGTCCCCGGTGACCAGCACGACCGGTACCCCGTAGTGCGCGGCGACCAGGGCGTTGATGCCCGCTTCCCCGGTCACCACGCCGCCGAGCCTGGCCTCCATCACCGCGCGCGGGTTGTAGGTGTGCGACAGCCCGGCCGGAGCCCCCACCGACCCGTGGTAGGACACGAACAGCACCGCGTCGAAGCTGCCGTCCAGGCCTTGCATCATGTACAGCGGCTTGTGGCTGCCGGAGATGTAGGACGCCCCGCAGGCCAGCGCGCCGGCCTGGAGGTTGCGCATGGTCGAATGCGAGTCGTTGACCACGATCTCGCTGGCACCGCCGGCGATGGCGCCCTCGATGGCCGCGTTCACCTCGGCCAGCAGCAGCGCGC
>Ga0126380_10000980_pt1 | contig 10325 bp, 8 predicted proteins | sample PanSoiMetPlot_26_FD_92544 | JGI IMG/M metagenome (GOLD analysis project Ga0126380, IMG submission 92544) | Tropical forest soil microbial communities from Panama - MetaG Plot_26 | ecosystem: Environmental > Terrestrial > Soil > Tropical forest > Bulk soil | place: Panama | collected 2016-02-17
GGACGGCTTTCGAGTTCGGTGATCTGTTCGCCCAGGTCTTGGTAGAAGCGGTCTTTGGTCCAGAGGCTGCTCCGGACGAGCGTGTACGAGCCGTATGTGTTCGTCACACCCTCGGCGAACCACAGCGCGCGCGTGTACTGTTCTTTGCTGTAATCCACGGGCTCGAGGGTGGCGGGACGGATGCGCTTCACGTTCCACAAATGAAAGAATTCATGTGCCGCCACCCCCGACAGATATTCATCGGACGGCACGCCGATAGCGGTCGAGTACGAGTGCTCCATACCTCCGCCGCCTGCGCCTCTACCGATGTGCAGTATGAACGTGTAGTGATCAAACGGGGCACCTTCCATGAGCCGGATTTCGTATTGACAAATCCGCTTCAGCTCTTCTTCGATCTGCTTTTTTCTCCATTTGTCCCCGTGGACTATAACCGTCACACGCGGCAAGACTCCGCCCAGATCGAATTCCTGAAATTTGCCAATTTCAATAGGGCTGTCGGCAAGGACGTCAAACGCTGAGCTAGAGATGATGCAGACGCGATTTCGCCCGGACACTACGCAACTCACGGGCGCGGCCGACACTATGCGCCAATCCAGCGGGCTTTCGCTCATGTCCATGGAAAGGGAGACACCCTCGGTGCGGCGATTCGGGACATAGAACAAAATCATCGCTGGATTGATGAATGCATGTTCGCCGTTGAGCTGAGTTGCAAACGGACCGACCTCATCCCAGAATGTTGCATAGTGAACCGTCAACGTGCCGTTTCCTTTGATTCGCCAAGTCTGCTTGTCCATCTTTTCGACGGTTGCCGCCTCGGTTCCGGCGGAAGCCACAACCTCCTGGACATGTGCGCTGAAATCGCGAATCTGGTAAAGCGCATTCCATGCTGCCATCTCGACGGTCACTTCGCCTTTGACATCGGGAATCGTCATGGTTACGCGGAACAAGTGCTGTTCAGGATGTTCAAGGGAAACGGAATACTGAATCGTCGCATGAGCTACTGCGCTGAACGTGAACAAACTCAAAATGACGAGGGGAAAAGGACGGAACAACCGCCTCGAAGAAGCTCGAAGACTCACCGGGCTTTTGCCTCGCGGGGAACTGGCGCGGCCGAGTTCAGCTTCTTGAGAAGCTTCTCGCACAGACCGTCGAAGCTGCCGTTGGACATAATCAGCAGCAGATCCCCAGACTTGGCTTCGCCCGCAAGATGCTCTGCAATCGCTTCCGAGCTCGGAAAGACACGTGCGTCCTTTCCAAGCTTACGGACATCCTCGGCGACCGCTTCGGGATCCATGCGGTTATCGTCGCCCAACTGCTGTGCGCGATAAACGCCACCCAGAATGATGCGATCGCCTAGGGCGAGGGCCTTCGGCAACGCCTCCTGAAAAACTTTGCGGCGCATGGAGTTGGAACGTGGCTCGAGAATCGCCCAGAGCCGACGGCCGGGCCAGCGTGTGCGTGCCGCTTCAATCGTAGCCTTCACGGCGGTGGGATGATGGGCAAAATCATCGACTACCAGGATGCCGCCAACCTCGCCTTTCACGTCCATTCGACGCTTCACGCTGCGGAATGTCGCCAGCGCCTCAGCAATCTTCTGCGAGCCGATGCCGCGGCCATGCGCAACGGCCATTGCTGCCATCGCGTTCAGCGCATTGTGCCTGCCTGTCGCCGTCAGTGAAAATTCGCCAAATTGCGCCGCGCGATGCTCAACACGGAAGCGCATCAACTCGCCTTCGACTGCGAACTCTTTGGCTACCCAATCATTCCCTGTGCTGAATCCATATGTTTCTACGGGACAAAACGCCTTTTCCGCCGCGCGGCGCAGCGCTGGCCCCGATTCCTCCGTGTCGCCCCAAATCACCACGCGGCCACGGCGTGGCACAAGATTCACGAGCCTTTTGAATGCGAGTTGGTACGTTTCAAAATCCGCGTAGATATCCGCGTGGTCGTATTCCAGGGAAGTCACAATCAAGTCATCCGGATGATAATGAAAGAATTTTGGTCCACGGTCCCAGAACGCTGTTTCGTACTCGTCTCCTTCGAGGAGGAACTCCTCGCCGCCGCCCAGACCATAGCTCTTGCCAAAATTCTCAGCCACGCCGCCAACAAGGAAATTCGGCTGCTTGCCCGCGGTCTGGAAAATCCACGCCAGCATCGCAGTCGTCGTCGTTTTGCCATGCGTTCCGCTTACGACGACGGAATGTTTGCCGGGAAGAAAAACCTCCTCCAGCATTTCCGGCAGCGAACGGTACGGAATTCTGCGATCCAAAACTTCTTCCAACTCCGGATTCCCCCGCGCAATGACATTGCCAATCACCGCCAAGTCCGGCGTGGGTTGCAAATGAGCAGCATCAAATGAGTGATAGAAGGAAATTCCCAAACTCTCGAGCAGCGTCGACGCCGGGGGATAGACTCCCGAGTCTGAACCCGTCACGCGAAAACCGTACTCCCGCAGCATTCCTGCCAGCGGCGCCATCGCCGAGCCGCCAATTCCAATCACATGAACATGCTTCATTGGGTTCAAGCCGCCACCGCCGATTCAAGATATTCCAAGGTTCCTTCTCCATCCGCGTCCAGACGCGCCTTGATACCTAGCGGAATCGTCAGCATTGGCCGCTGCGTGTGTCCCACGGGCGCGCCAAAAACAATTGGAATCCCCAAAGGCCGCAAAATACGCGCACAAACTTCGCGTACGGTCGGCGCTCCAGCTACCGCCGGCGCGCTTTCGGGAAATTCTCCGAGCACGACTCCCTTTACGCCCTCAAATTTTCCCGCCTGTTTCAAATGCATTAGTACCCGGTCCACTTGATACGGCTTCATCGCACGGTCTTCTAAAAGGAGAATTGAATCCTTGGTGTCCAATTCCCACGGGGTTCCAATCGTAGCTTCGACCAACGTCATGCATCCACCCAAAACGCGGCCCATGGACTGGCCCGCAAGCACGGGTTCACCCTTCAAGCGCAATTTCCATCCTGCCTCGACTCTTCGGATTGCCTGTAGGAACGAGTTTTCATCGTAGCCGTTCATTGCGCCTGCGCCGGCATTGATTCCCGCTGCCACCATGGGGCCGTAGAATGTCACCCAACCACATTTTTGCCAGAGATAAATTTGCAGCGTCGTCAGGTCGCTAAATCCTATTACGCTCTTGGCTCTTTCCAAATTCTTTTCGAGGTCGAATTCCAGCAGATAATTTGATCCGTATCCTCCGCGCAGCGCCATGAGTCCGTCAATTTGTTCCGACTGGATGCCGACGAGAAATCCGTTCATCCGGTCCAAAGCCGGACCGGCAAAGTATCCTTCGGTCTTGCTGTCTTGATTGGACACCACCTGGAAGCCCTGTCGCTTCAGCTCCGCAAGCCCGGCGATCATTTCCACAGAATCCGCCGGCGACGCGGGAGCAAACACTCCCAGCCGGGAACCGGACCTCAGTGGCTTTGGTTTTCGCGGAGTCCCGTTGCCCACACTCATTCCTGGCTACCCTCGCCTGGCGTCACTTCCGTAATCACTCCCTGGCGATTCAGCTGGGTAACAATTTTCTCTTGCTGGCTATGGCTCACGGCAGATTCAAATTCGACAATTGAGGTGCTTCCCGCCATGGAAACCCGAAAATGCTGCATTGGCACTCTTAGCTCCGCCATCAAGCGTTGCACTTCCGTGGCGACATTTTCCGCGTGGCTGGCGGTGAATCGAAAGACCATCGGGCGGTACTTCAAGTCAAACCGCCGCGCGGCCCATCCCAGGCAAACCAATGCAAAGAGCACGAGTGCTGTCGCATACGTCGCAATTGCGTATAGACCGCCGCCCGCGGCCATGCCAATCGCCGCCTCCACAAAAATCGTCGCCGCTGTGGTCATCCCGACGCGGCCGCCAGCCTCGCGCAAAATGGCTCCGGCGCCCAGAAAGCCGATGCCCTGCACGATGTTTGAAGCGATCCGCGTGCTCCCCGTGTCGCCGAACGCGCGCGCGATTTCACCGGACAAAATGGTGAACAACGCTGTGCCCAGGCAAACAAAAAGGCTGGTGCGTATGCCCGCCGGCCGGCGGCGCAAGTCGCGCTCAATGCCGATGACGGCGCCCAGTACGGCGGCAACGGTCAACCGCAAAAGGATTTCACGAAGAGAGAGCATGGCTCCGGAGCCCCTGCGTGCGCCTTCGGGAGATTCTAATCGAGTTACAATTTGAATTGCGTCAGTTTCGCAAAGTGGCGTGCTCTGGCGTGTATCTCGCTGCGCTTGAGGTGCCGCAAGCGGTCTAATCCAAATTTCTCGACGGCGAAACTGCCCAGTACGGAGCCGTAAACCATAGCCCGCCGCAAGGACGCATCACTCGTGCTCCTGCTCCCTGCGAGATACCCCATGAAGCCGCCTGCGAAGCTGTCGCCAGCTCCGGTGGGGTCGTGCGGCTCCTCGAGAGGAAACGCGGGCAGGCAAAACACTCCGCGCTTGTCCACCATCATGGCGCCGTATTCCCCGCGCTTCACCACCAGAATGCTCGGCCCCATCTTGAAGATATGCTTGGCCGCGCGCAGCAGGTTGTGCTCATTGGAAAGCTCGCGCGTCTCGGAGTCATTGATCATCAGGATGTCCACGTGTTTCAGCGTCTCGCGCAACTCCGCGTTGGTCCGCTCGATCCAGTAGTTCATCGTGTCCATTGCCGCGAGCCTGGGTTTCTTCGTGACCTGCTGCAGCACATCGCATTGCAACGTCGGTGCAATATTTGCAAGAAAAACATATTCCGCGCTTCGGTATTTCTCCGGCAGCCGTGGCTTGAACTCCGCGAAGACGTTCAATTCCGTTGCCAGCGTCACACGCTCGTTCAGATTCCGCGAATAGCGTCCCGCCCAAAAAAACGTCTTTCCCGGCGCGCGGTCCAGGCCATCGAGATTAATCGTGCGGCCGTGAAAGATCTGCGCATCGACCTCGGTGAAGTCGTCGCCGACAATTCCAACGAGGTTCACACGAGTAAAGAAACTCGCTGCCACTGCAAAGTAGGTAGCCGCTCCGCCAACAGCCCGGTGCACTTTTCCATACGGGCTCTCTATGCCATCGAAGGCAACCGATCCCACAACGAGCAAGGACACGCGTCCCTCCTACGAAATGTATTTTCCAATGATGGCTGCCAGCCGCTTCTTGGTGGCCGCGGGGACCAGCTTCATATTCGTAACCAGCGAATGCTTTAGCGCGGTTCCGCACTTGCAGGTACGCTCGGCGGGAACTTCGCGGACCGCCGCACGTAGCACCTTCTGTGCGTTCTCGGCGTTTTGATTTAACGTCGCGATAATCTGGGCCGCGGTTACCGATTCGTGGTCCGGATGCCAGCAGTCATAGTCGGTGATCATCGAGATCGCGGCATAACAAACCTCCGCCTCGCGCGCCAGCTTGGCTTCCGTCAGGTTGGTCATCCCAATCACATCGAAGCGCAGCTGGCGATTCACTTCAGCCTCCGCCAGCGTGGAGAACTGCGGGCCCTCGATGCAAATATAGGTTCCGCGGCGGTGCACTTTCACCCCTTCATGCACGCACGCATCCCCCAGCACACCGGATAATTGCCCACACGTGGGGTGCGCAAACGCCACGTGCGCGACAAGGCCGTCTCCAAAAAATGTAGACGCCCGATTTTTGGTGCGGTCAAAGAACTGGTCCGGCACGAGAAATTCTCCCGGGCGCAAGTCCTCTTTCAGCGAGCCCACCGCACTCACGGAAATAATCCGCTCGGCGCCTAACAGCTTCATGGCATAAATGTTCGCGCGGTAATTAATCTCGCTCGGCAGAATGCTGTGGCCGCGCGCGTGGCGCGCCAAAAACGCCACCCGTTGCCCTTCCAGGGTCCCCAGCACGATCACGTCCGATGGATCGCCAAACGGCGTCTTCACACGAATCTCTCGCATGTCCGTCAGTCCGCTCATCGAATAGAGGCCGCTTCCGCCAATGATGCCGATGCTGGCCTGCGCCGCGCTCCCTTTGCCTTTTCCCTTACCAGATCTCTTCGCCGCCATTCCGTTTGTCTCCTAGCGATCAAGGCCGCTGTGCTTGAGAATTTCGTTCACCGCCGTAAACGGGTCCTTCTTCCGTTCCGCCACTTCTTCAGCCAGTTCTGTCAACCGTGCTTCGCCGCCTGGGCCGCCGAGCGCGCGTTCAATCAGCCGCGATTCCAGCAATTCCACCAGGCGGCTCTTCCAATGCTCCATGTGCTTGCGCTTGCGTTTGCCGCTCGATTCAAAATGTTTTTCAAATTTCTTGACGGTCAGCGCCAGCTCTTCAATCCCCTTGTTCTCGGTTGCCACCGTACGAATCACCGGCGGATGCCAGACATCTTTCGGCATCACTAGCGAAAGCATCGCGAGCAACTGCTGTTCCAACCGGTCTACACCTTCGCGATCCGCTTTATTGAGCACGAAAATATCGGCAATTTCCATCAGCCCGGCTTTCATGTTTTGAATATCGTCGCCGAGCCCCGGCACCATCACCACGAGGACGCAATCCGCGAGCCGCACGATGTCGACTTCATCTTGTCCTACGCCAACGGTTTCGATGAGTACGTGCTTCTTTCCCGCCGCGTCCAGCAGCAGCGCCACTTCCGCTGTGGCGCGCGCCAGCCCGCCAAGAAATCCCCGGGTGGCCATTGAGCGGATAAACGTGCCAGAGTCCCCCGCATGTCCCTGCATGCGAATCCGGTCACCCAGAATCGCTCCGCCCGAGTACGGACTCGTCGGATCCACGGCAATCACGCCGACTTGTTCGTGATTCTTACGATGAAACGCCGCCAACCGATCCACCAGCGTGCTCTTCCCTGTTCCCGGGGCTCCCGTCACGCCCGTCAAATACGCTTGCCCCGTCTGCGGGAACAGCAGCCGCAGCAGCTCTTCGGCCTCCGGCGCATGATTTTCGATCGCGGTGATTGCGCGAGACACCGCGCGCACATTCCCCGCGCGTACTTGTTCGGCCCATCGATCAACAGCCACAATGGGCACGGTCATGCTTTTCCAGTGGAGCTTTTCGGAGAGCGGGAATGCACTCGGCTATTATTTCTTACCAAGGAGTTGGCGCGCAATGACCAGACGCTGAATCTCGCTCGTGCCTTCACCAATTGTGCACAGCTTCACATCGCGATAATACTTTTCCGCGGGATAATCCTTAATGAATCCATAGCCGCCGTGAATCTGCACGCATTCGTTTGCCACCCGCACCGCCACTTCGCTGGCAAACAGCTTGGCCATGCTCGATTCGCGCGTAAACCGCACACCCTTCTTGTCGGCCAGCCACGCTGCCTGATATACGAGCAAACGCGCCGCTTCCACTTGCGTTGCCATGTCCGCCAGCTTGAATTGCACGGATTGAAACTCGCTAATGGCCTGCCCGAACTGCTTCCTCTGCTTTGCGTATTTTGTTGCCGCCTCGAGCGCTCCCTGCGCCATGCCCAGGGCCAACGCCGCAATGGAAATCCGCCCGCCATCCAGAATCTTCAAGCTCCCCGCAAAGCCTTCGCCTTCCGGCCCCAGCAAATTCTCCGGTGGCACATGGCAGTCGCTAAAAATCACTTCCGACGTTTCGCTCGCGCGCATTCCCAATTTGTTTTCTTTCTTCCCCGGTTTGAATCCCGGCATTCCCTTTTCCAGGATGAACGCGCTAATCCCGTGCGAGCCCTTCGTTTTATCCGTCACCGCCATGGCCACGCAATAATTGGCGTAGTGGCCGTTCGTGGTGAAAGTTTTCGCGCCATTTAGCACCCAGCCCTTGGCGTTCCGCGCGGCCGTAGTTCGCGTTCCGCCCGCGTCGGAGCCGGCTTCTGGCTCGGTCAGTGACCAAGCTCCAATCGCTTTCCCCGAAGCCAGCGGCACAAGGTACTTTTTCTTCTGCGCTTCCGTCCCAAACTTGAAAATGTGATTCGAGCACAGCGAATTGTGCGCCGCAACGATGAGCCCCACCGATCCGTCCACGCGCGCCAGTTCTTCAATCGCCAGCGCGTATTCGATGTAGCCCAGTCCCGCCCCGCCGTATTCTTCCGGAAAAATCACTCCCAGCAGCCCCATTTCCGCGAGCTTCGGCAGGATTTCCATGGGGAAATGCGAAGCTTCGTCCCACTCCATTACGTGGGGCGCGATTTCGCCTTCCGCGAACTCGCGCACGCTCCTTCGCAGTTGCTGCTGCTCTTCCGTAAACGCGAATTCCACGATAGGTCCCTTTCCACTATCTGTTTTTCCTATATTCAGCCTAAATACTATTTATAGCACGGATTGGTCTGGTTCCTCCTGGGATGTGCCGCCCGTGCATTCCTCTGCTACACTCCCGCACATGGTGCGCCGCCGCCATTTTCTCACGCTTTCCATCGCGACTCTCGGTGGCGTCCTCGTCTATTCGCTTGACCGCAAAGCTACTCTTCTTGCCTCGCAACACAAACCAGTGCGTGTCCAGCTTCGCTTTTTCACCGAAACCGAAGCCCTCATTGTCGCTGCGGCCGCATCGCGCATATTCCCCTCGGACGAATCTGGCCCAGGCGCGCGAGAAGCGGGCGTGGCCATTTTTATTGATCGGCAGCTTGCGGGCTCTTACGGCCGAGACCGTTTTCGTTACACGCAGCGGCCTTTTGAAGACGCGCCTCGCGAACTGGGCTACCAGGGCAGCGCCACGCCGCGACAAATTTATCGCGAAGGTTTGAAGGGCCTGCGAGGCTTTCAACTCCTCGCTCCCGCCGGGCAAGACGAGGCGCTTCGCAAAATCGAATCCACTCTCTTCTTTTCTCTCCTTTGCCAAAACACCATCGAAGGCATGTTCTGCGATCCCATGCACGGCGGAAACGCGGGAATGATAGGCTGGCAGCTGGTCGGCTTCCCTGGCCCACGGCTGAGCAATTTCGACGAAGTGGATAAGTATTACGGCAAAGCTTTTCGCCCCAAGCCCATGAGCCTTCGTCAATCGACTGGGGCGAAGGTCCGCCCGAGCGAGGACGAGTCGTGAAGACTCTTCCCCCGGTGGACGCCGTCATCGTCGGTGGCGGTTGGGCTGGGCTGCTCGTGGCCAAAGAGCTTGGAGCGCGCACATCGCTCAACATCGTCGTCTTGGAGCGTGGTCAGTCCCGCGAGCCCTCGGATTACGCAACCGACATGGACGAACTCGATTACGCGATTCGTCTCCGCATGATGCAGGACCTGTCGAAGGAAACTGTTACGCTCCGACACAACGTCACCCGGAGCGCTCTGCCGCTTCGCCAGCATGGGGCTTTCCTGCCGGGCGCTGGAGTCGGCGGCTCCGGCGAACACTGGAATGCTCAAGTTCCCCGGTTCCTGCCCGATTGTTTTGCGTTGCTTACAAAAACCACCGAGAAATACGGCGCTAAGGCACTGCCCGAGGACCATGCCGTTCGCGATTGGGGCATCACTTATAACGAGCTTGAGCCCTACTACACGCGCGTCGACAAATTGCTCGGCAGCTCGGGCAAGGCGGGCAACTTGAAAGGCAGGCTCATCGAGGGCGGTAACATTTTTGAAGGCTGGCGCAGCGAAGAATATCCCACGCCACCGACAAAAATGCCCTATTTCTCAACGTTATTTCGAGATGCTGCAAAATCTCTCGGCTACCATCCCTATCCGGCGCCTTCTGCGAACATCAGCCAATCTTATTCAAATCCCGATGGGGTTTCTCGCGGTGGCTGCACATATTGCGGTTTCTGCGCGCGCTTCGGTTGCATGGTTGGCGCAAAGGCGCAGCCCACGAATCTTCTCCTGCCCATTATTCAAAAACGGAAGAACGTCTCTCTTCGCTCCGGCGCCCAAGTTCGACGCATCCTTTTTGACTCCGCTTCTAAATCGGTCACGCGAGGTGTCACATATGTGGATGCTTCGGGTGAAGAAGTCTTTCAACCTGCGTCGCTTGTCTTTCTGGCTTCCTGGACCTTCAACAATACTCGTCTTCTCCTGCTCTCCGGCATCGGCGAACCTTATGATCCCGCCACTGGCCGGGGCACGGTCGGGCGCAATCTGACACACCAGGTCACTGTTGGAGCCGCCACCGCTTTTTTTGATCAGCCTCTCAACCGCTTTATGGGCTCCGGCTCAGCGGGAATTCTTTTCAGTGACTTTGACCGCGACGATCTCGACCGTGGTCCGCTCAACTTCATTCGTGGGGGGTATTTCGCGGCGCGCGGGTACGGTTTTCAGCCCATTGGCGCATTTGGCGTTTTGCCAAATTCCATCAAAGCCACTTGGGGGTCGGAATGGAAGAAAGCCTCAGTTTCTTATTATGACCGAACGGCAACCATAGGCTTCGCAGGGGAGCATCTCGATTCCAAAACCAATTTCATGGATCTTGACACCGTTTACAAGGACGCAC
>Ga0126380_10000981_pt1 | contig 10322 bp, 7 predicted proteins | sample PanSoiMetPlot_26_FD_92544 | JGI IMG/M metagenome (GOLD analysis project Ga0126380, IMG submission 92544) | Tropical forest soil microbial communities from Panama - MetaG Plot_26 | ecosystem: Environmental > Terrestrial > Soil > Tropical forest > Bulk soil | place: Panama | collected 2016-02-17
CTTTGCGCCGCCAACATCACTCGCTTCCTTTCCGCCGCAATGAAGTCACAGCGTTGCGAGCGCGTTCGAGAAACTCATGCTTGTTTTCGCCTTTTCCCACAGCGATTGGCGCGCCGAATGTGAGCACACTCACAAGCGGAACTGGAAAAATCTCTCCTTTGGGCAAAATGCGATTCAGATTCTCTAAATACGCGGGAATCAGTTCGACATCAGGCCTATGTTTTGCCAGATGGTACAAGCCGCTCTTGAATTCGCCAACGGTTTCGCCGGTGCCGCGTGTTCCTTCCGGAAAGAAAATCAAAGAGTCACCTTCGCCCATCGCTTCCGCGAGCTGTTCGATCACGCCAAAGCCTTTAGCATGCAGATGTTCCTCGTCCGAGTGCTCATCACGTGCAGAGCGCGCGGCTGCCCCGCGTTCCACAAGCACAGCTCGAAATACGCGCTGCGCGAGAAAAGAGCGGAATCCGGCTTGCCAGTAGTCTTTCGCAGCGACGGGACGCGTTCGCGCGCGCAACTCCACTGGCAGCGCTGACCAGAGCACTACGAAATCCAGGTGGCTGGAGTGATTTGCGAAATAAATTCTTTGGCGCGGCTCTGGCACACAGCCTTGCCAACGCACTTGCACGCCGCTCAGTCCGCGCGCAAAAGCAGCGATTACGCGCGCCAACGGATGGATTTTGTGGCTCATTGTTGAATTGCGGAATTCTTCAGTTCACGGAGCGCGCACCGCGCGCGATTTACGATCGTGACCACCAAAAGAAGAATCATGGCGAACAAAACGTAGGACATGATGCGGTCGAGCTTCACGCCGAGTCCAAGCAGGAGGCCGAGCACACCAAACACAAACGCGCGATCGCTTTTTCCAAACGGGCCGTCGTAGCGGCGGGACGCTCCGATTTGCACGCCGATCACACCGGTCATCTCCGTCAGAACGGAAAGCAGAACGACGGCGACAATCAGACGTGAGTCGAAAGCAGGAACACCTGCGAGGGGAAGGTAGAGACCGACGTCTGCGAGGACGTCGCTAAGTTCATTCAAGATCGCGCCAAGGGCGGTTTTCTGGTGGTGTTCGCGAGCGAGCATTCCGTCCATAGCGTTCAAGGCCATGCGCAGAAGCAAGACGGCGGGCAGCAGAAGCAGCCAGCGGCCGCCATTTACTCTGATGAAATGCCCCGCCGTCACCGAGAGCAAGAGTGCGGCAATGGTGACCTGATTTGCCGTAACGCCGATGCGCGCAAGCCAATTCACGATGGGCCGCAGCAGCGACTGGAATTTGGGCTTTAGTCCGTAAATGCTGGGCATGAGAAAGCGCCGTCTCGCTTGGGAGGAATCGTACTAGAAGGAAGCAACAACAGTTACAACTATTCAACGATGGCCTGCTGAAAGTGTGCGCCGGATGCGTGTTCGGCGAGCAACGATTGCAGACGTTCGCAATATCGTTCGAGATTTTCCCGGCCGCCGAAGGAAACGAGAATCGCAAGCACGCTTCGCGTAGCAGGCGTGACCATAGTGCGTTCGGAATCGCTGGTAGCGCTGCCGTGCGGACCAAGTTCATCGGCGAATAGCGGCAAGTCCTCAAGATTCAAGTCGTATTTGCCGATGCCTTTGTAGGTTTCACCGGCTCGTCCGGCGCGAAACGTAATGTCGCCTTGCACTTGGGCGAGATCGTACAAGCCGATGGGCAAGCGGCTCTCCACGCTGACGACATTGATGATGTCTACGACGGCGTGAATGTGCGGCAATCCTTTGCCGGAAATGATCCGCCGGAGCAACGCTTCCGCCGAGCCGCGATAACGTGCCGGATCTTTTCCGAGCGCTTTATAACCGGCGCGAGTCGCGAGAATCGCGGAAGATTCAAGCACTGCGCGCGGATCGGAGAGTTTGAGAATGCTTTGCTCACAGGTGAGCAGCAGTTCTTGCAGAGCTGTGGAAGTCTCTTTTGCTTGCACGTTGGCCGAGACGCAGCCGAGGGCCATGCGCGGACACTTTGCTTTCAGCGTTGGATCTATTCTGACAATGTTCACTAGGCTTTTTCCGAGGAGCGATAACAGTGTATCGAACGGAAGGACAAACTAAATACAGGAAGGGCTTCCTAGATTGGGACAGTACCATTACTGGCCTCGAATTTAAGATCAGTCAGGTCTGCGGGCAGGATTCGGGCTAAAGGCCGAGTGCTAATGTATTCCCTGGACTCGTCCTATTACGGAAAAAGTCTGCACACAGGGACCTTTGACTTCCGAATCGCAAACGGTAAGACACTCAAAAGAATCGGTTTAATTGACACAAGCTTTGCTCAATTTGGACTCAAATTTGCATTAATTACCATCTCTAATTCGTTGGGGGTGTCTTTATGAGATTGACTCGATGGCTTTTGATTGTGCTCGTCCTCGGATTTGCCGGGGCAGTAGCGAAAGCAGATACGGCGGTGGATCCCAAGATCACGATTGGTGGCGGTGGCAGCTGCCAAAGCTTTTCAATAGATTCCCTAACGCAAAGCTTTACCGGCTTGCAGACCGGATGCTTGATCGATTTCCAAAACAACATTGGGTCAGATGATGATGAGTTCGAAGAAGGCGTGACACTAAACCAAATCGTCGTGAACGTGACGAGTCCGTTTGACGGCCCTCTGAGCTGCGAGATTGGCGAGGGATCACCATTCAATAATGGAGTCGTTTCTTCGCCGACGTCCTGCACATTTAACAATATCATTATTACTTTGCTGTCTTCGCTGACACAAAACGGCGTGGGGCCCGGCCAAGTATTCAGCCTGACCTTCGATCCCAATTTTGGATCTACCGTTGACATCACTCTTGCGCAAAATGTAATCAACACGCCGGAGCCGGCATCGGCTTTGTTGCTTTTGGCTGGCGCAGGGGCATTGGCCGTGCTTCGGAAGCGGCGCCAAGTAAGCGCGTAATTTCCGAAACTAACCTGCTTTATTGAATTCCTTTATCAGCTTTGAAAATTCTGGACGGCTTTGGAGCGACCCGAGTTCTGGGTCGCTCATTGCTTCTTTGAGCGAATATCCTTTTGCCAAAGCAGCTCTTAAAGACTTAAAGGCTTGGTCCGTCGAGTTGTTCACCGCGTAAACGACCGCCTCCTGATAAACCAAGTTCAGATCGTCCGGGTTGATGCTGCGCGCGCGGCGGATAAAGTCCTCGGCCTGACGGGGGTCGCCTTTTTTGGCGTAGTAAAGAGCAAGGCTTCCCATCGCGTCCGAGTTCCTGGGATTGACGCCGAGTTCCTTGTACGCCAGGTTGATGGCCTTCGTGTAAGTCGCAACTGCCCGGTCGCGTTGATTTGACCACCGGTATGCGTCCGCGAGATTTCCCGTGTATCTTTCGTTGTTCGGACTCAACTCGACGGCTTTTTCGAACATGGGGACGGATTCGGAGTAGCGCTTCAGATAAAAATAGGTGACGCCGAGATTCGAGTAGGTACCAGCGTCGGGTTGCAACTGAAGCGCTTTCTGGAAAAAGGGAATGCACTCGTCGTATTTCCCCTGCTCGAAGTAGATTGCTCCCAGGTTCATGTAGCCGAGGTAGTTCTCCGGTTCGAGCTCGGTGACGCGACGAAACGCGGCTAGGGCCTTGTCGTAATCGCCCGTTTGCGAGTAGGCGCGGCCCAATTCGTTGTAGTTAAACCAATAGTATTGATTTACATCGATGGCTTTTTTGAACGCTTCGACGGCTTGATTGCCTTGCCCTGAGGAGAGATAGGCGTCGCCGAGGTGGAGGAACGCGTCGTCTGAAGTCGGGGCGAGGCGCAACGCGTTTTGCAGCTCGGAAATGGCTTCGGCGTTCTTTCCGGTAACGCTGTAAATGCTGCCTAAGGCAATGTGAACTTCCGGAAGATTCGGATTCAGACGCGACGCCTGTTCCGCAGCGGCCAAGGATTTTTGCGCCCAGAAGCTGTCCTTTTTTTCGTGATACATGATACGCGAGGCGTCGGCTGTGCCGGCGTAGGCGAGCGCAAAGCTGCCGTCCTTCTTGATGGCTTCTTCAAAATAGCCGATCGCCGCTTGCACGTTTTTGGGGTCCTGTTGATTGCGCAGAGCGGTGCGGCCGCGGAGATAGAGGTCGTACGCAGCGACGTTCTCGGTGGGATGCGCGACGCCCGCAGCGCCGTTCGGCGTTTTGGACTGAAGAACTTCAATGAGTTTCGCGTAGATATTATCTTCCAAAGTGAGCAGATCGCCGGTTACGCCGGAAAATTCCTGGCTCCATTGCAGCCGGTTTTCCGCCATATTCTCGAGATTGACGACGATACGAATTTTTTCTCCTGCACCCTGCACGAGGCCATGGATGATGTAATTCACGCCGAGATTTCTTGCAATGCGGGGAAGCGGAGTTTTCTGGTCGTTCTCCTTAGCCGAAGCCGCGGCAGAGGCAACGCGAACATCAGAGAGTTGAAAGAGTTTCGCAGAGAGAGCTTCACCGAGGCCGTCAGCGACGTAATTGAGCGAACCTTCCGGGCCGAGAACGCGGAACGGAAGAACGGCAATGTATTTTCCTTCGGAGAGCGGGGGCAGGCCTGGGACCACGGGCTCGGCAGATCCCTTGAAGACGAGATGGCGCGTCGCAGGAATCGCAAAGAAAATTCCTGCGCCAAGAACGACGCCGACAGCTCCCGCAAGCAGCCAACCCTTCACGCTATGCGGGATCGCAAAGCGAACACCATGAGGAACGGAAGGACTGCGATGAGCGTCAATGTCCGCCAAAATCTCCCGCGCGGATTGATAGCGATGTGCCGGATCGCGCTCGAGACAATGCATCACGATGCGGGAGACCCAATCGGGCAAATCCGGCTTGATGAGTTTCGGATCTTTCGGTTTTTCCTTAACCCGCTGGTACATCACCTGCCAGGTCGATTCACCGGAGAAGGGCACATCGCCCGTCACCATTTCGTAGATGACGAGACCGAGAGAATAAAGATCGCTGCGATGATCGATCGTTCCGCCTTCGACTTGTTCGGGAGACATGTAGCGGGGCGTCCCGACAAAGGCGCCGCTACGCGTCATACCCATTTTTGCGGTTTCGAACGAAGTGGCGAGGCCGAAGTCCGAAACAAAGACCAGGTCGCCGTTTCCGACGAGCACGTTGTGGGGCTTGAAGTCGCGATGAACTACGCCTTCGTGATGTGCAGCCTCGAGGGCTTCACAAAGCTGCCTCGCAAATTTGAGGCTGCGCTCGAGAGGAAAAGGGCGCTCTTTCTTAAGGATGTCGTGAAGATCCTGGCCGTCCACGAAAGCCATGGTGATGAATTTCACGCCGTCGGCTTCGCTGAGATCGTGGATGCGGAGAATATTTTTGTGAGAAATTCTGCTGGCGAGAAGAAGCTCGTGTTTGAAACGCTGAATGATTTGCGGGTCGCTGGCTAGCTCGGGCAGCAGAACTTTCAAAGCAACGAAGCGATCGAGTTCGCGGTCGTAGGCTTTGTAGACGCGGCCCATGCCGCCTTCGCCGAGGAGCGACTCGATTACGAAACGTGGGCCGAGCTCCTCACCGGGTTCGAAAACTCCGATGCGATTCAACCGGCCGGTGGTGGAGCGGGAGGTTGAAGCAGCCCGGCTCGGAGGCGTGTTGCTGGGAGGAGTTTTAGCGGCGGTAGCAGTGGACCTTGGAGTCTTTGCAGAAGGCGAAGATTGAGGGGCGTCCATGAGCGTGCCGTCATCGCGCGGGGAATCCATCGTGTGGTCTTCGGTTGCAGAAATGAGCGGAACGCCACAGTGAACACAGCGAACAGCTGTGCCCGGATTTTCACGGTCACACGATGGGCAATTCATGGCTTTAGCCAGGGAGACGCAGGCGCACCAAACAACCGATTATCCTGTAGCATTCAGGCGGCTACAAGACAATTTTCAGGTCTTGGGCAGCTTCCTTAGACCTTGGATTTTTCAAGCAAAGTTGGGTAAGAGTACAAATGGCCCTTGCGTAAACCGATTTTCTAGAGGTTGTGTCGTGTCCAGGCCGCGTGTTCCCGCCCGCGTGATACAATCTTAGGGTTGTAGGCCCGTAGCTCAGTTGGTTAGAGCGCTTCCTTGACACGGAAGAGGTCAGAGGTTCGAGTCCTCCCGGGCCTACCATTTCAGCTTTGCATTCAAGCGCTGCGCATTAATTCGAGTAGCGTAATTTCCGGCCTAGCTCCCAAGCGAATCGGGATCATGGTAGTTCCGATACCACGGTTCACATACAGTTGATGACCCGATTTCTCGTACCATCCACTCACATAAGGCGTCTCAAGTCGCGAGAGGCAAAGGCCGCGGCGGATAAATTCGAGCGATAACTGGCCTCCATGAGTGTGGCCCGCCAACGTTAGGTCGATGCCGGCTTCAGCAACCCGCTCGAAATCATGAGGGTAGACGCTGTGGATCAAGAGAATGTTGACCGCGTCCGGCATGACAAGTCCCTCGAGTCCACGCAAGTTCTCGTCGCTATCGTCGATGCCAATGAGATTGATGGTTTCGCCCCGAAATTGAACAGCTGCTCTCTCCTGGCGGAGGATGCGAATACCTTTCGCCTCGAACATTTGCGCAATGGATGCTTCCGTTCCGGTTATCGTTTCGTGGTTGCCAAGGGACCCGAACACGCCATAGGGAGCGTGGAGGCCAGCGAGTGCCTCCACCAACGCGGCTTGCGCGGCGGGATCCCAACTAAGGTAATCCCCGGTCAACGCAACGAGGTCTGGGTTCAATTGGTTCGTTAGCGCAACGAAGCGCCGAATCGTCTCGGCAGACATGAAGGAGCTGATGTGTAGGTCTGAAAGCTGCGCGATACAAAAGCCCTGGAACGCTTTAGGCAGACGCGGCAAAGCAATCCGGCGCCGAGTGACTTCTACATTGAGGCGTTCGTGGAGAAGCCCGTAAGCAGCAGCCCCAAACGGCACCGCACTTATCGAAATTGCTATCTGTCGAAGCAATTGCCTGCGGGCGCTTGAGTGCTCCCGGGCCGCCCTTTGTTTACTCGCGTCGGCATGACTCACTGCCTCCCGAATCTGACGATAGGCCCAAATTGCGCTGCGCGTCATACAGTCTAAAACCCAGAAGAAAACAATTAAGACAAAGCCTACGAACGATCCGACCAGCCAAATCGAAAAAATGCCATCAAGAAGAGTTCTGTAAAAACTTGTATCTGAGGCATGGCTTATGTGGCCAACAAAAAGCATTTTGAGAGGAGCGAAATTGTACGCCATAAAGAAAAACACATAGAGAATCGCGGCTGCGAACCCGAGCCACACGCGCCGAGGCTGGCCAGGTGCGAATCGCTCCGCAATGTCAAGGGCGCGACCAATCCAAAACAGCTGGCTGCCAAACAACATCATATTAGTACCGAACCACAGCAACCAAAACAGCGGCCCCACCTCGCGAAAACTGGGGGTCAGCAAGAAAGAGCAAATGGTTATTATTGAGACTGCAACAAATCGTTTCCGAAGAGTTTGGGCATTGGTCGATTGCATTTCAGCGCTCGGAGGCCGTGGATTATACCTCTGCAACTGTTCGCCCGGTTTTGTAAACCTACATTTCCTACCTGTGATCTCTACCTGTGAAACGGGTAAAGCACGAGTGGAGAGTGTGCTCGATACGGTCTAAGTTGTTATCTTTCCTGTGCGTGGTAGGTTGACACGGTGGAGGTCTGGGGTTCGAGTCCCCACGAGCCTACCATTTTTTTCAATCACCTAGCGCCATCAGTGAGATTCCGGCGTCGTCTTCTACCGGTGATTTCCTACCTGTGTTCTGGTTCGTCAGCGAACTCCCATCGGCACGGAATTGTGCACAGCCGCGAGCAGCCACGTTCCGTCGCGCTTGATCCAAACGCGAGTGAACCGAAACGTTCCTTCGATGCTTGCACCAGCGGCTTCTTCCCATTTGCCTTGAGTAATCTTCGCTCCCGCGCCCTTCATAGCCAACGCGCCAGTGACAACCGCCGTACCGCCCACCATCGTAACGCGCACGTCCCGTTCCTCGTAGCGCTCCCAACGGAATTTGCCGCTCTTAATAAGCGCGGCAAGAGGGCGAAAGTATTCGTTCATCCAAGAGGTCTTGTCTTGAACCCGTCCGAAGATATCTGTCTGCGCATACTCTTTCGCGGTAAGGCGATCAACCGTACCCTCGTCGCCGTCGATCATAGCTTGGTGCCTCTTCGCCACTGCCGCGCGAAAATCAGCGGCGTCCAGCGGACCCCATTCTTCAACTTTCGTTGCGTGGATGGTCAGCCAGCGCTTGAGCGGACCACCCTTCTCGCCGATATCAGCCGTTTGAACAAATGAAGTCGGTGTGATGTCACTAAACACTTCATGCCAAGCCAACGTCTTGCCGTTGCGCGGGAACTCCATGTCGACGACCAACTGTCTCCCATCCCATTTCGGCCCAAAACCGGACTGCACATTCTGGAGGTCGCACCCTTGCTGATTGGTGTTGATGCACCACAGCCCTTGCAGACCTTTGGTTTTGTCCCACCATGAAAGGCCGAGGCCATATCCTTCTTCAAAGGCAGTGTGGTCGTGAATTTCCTCCATAAAGGTAAATCCACCAGGTCCGCGCCGCCATACCTCTTCGCCGTAGCCCGTTCCACCATTGGGCGTCCACTCGTCGGGTTCAAATTTCTCGGTAATTGACCATCTTCCTGCCAGTGCGCTTTCGAGACCTTGCATTTCAGGGGCGGGCTGAGGCGCGCTACCGGACGGCACAGCGTTGGCGTTCGCTGCATTTACAGCCGAGCTCAAGATCGCATCGAGGTCGTGCCTGTTGAATTCCTTGCCCGCCAAAAACACCTCGGCAATCTTTGTTGTGTTGTGAATGTCCTGCAAAGGGTCGGCATCCAGCAAGACGAGATCAGCGATCATGCCTGTTGCAATCGTTCCATAGCGATCGGAAGCGTCCATGAACTTCGCTGCGTTTGCGGTCGCGGCCTGAAGTGCTGCTAACGGCGTCAATCCTGATTCGACTAAAAGCGCTAGCTCGTCGTGGAGACTGAAACCGGGAAAGCAATAGGGGTTAGCATCATCGGTACCGGCCAGCAGAGGCACTCCGGCCCGAAACATCGCACCCACCAACTTCTGATCGTATACAAACAGCTCACGCTCTATTAAATAGTCGGCTTCCGTCCAATCCTTCATATAGGGCGGTACTCCATCCTTTGCCGAGATCCAGCTCAGCATTTCTCCGCTGAAATAACGCAGGCGGTCGTCATTCGTGAACTGAGGGTCCCTCAGCCAGCCAACGGACCGATCTATCGTAAGGGTTGGTACCTGCCAAGTATGATTCTTGTTGAACGCCGCGAATAAACGACGGCACTTTTCATCACTGTAGCTAAGCGATGCTTGGGCATAAAGTCGATCGCGCTGAATGGGACGCTTCGCGGCTGCTATTTTGGGCCTGAGTTCCTCTTCTTCCGTGGAGCACGCATCGGGGATACCGAATAAGTGTTCGAAACTCTTCTGCCCCGCTGCAGTCGCCTCCCAACCACTGACAGCAAAAGGCACATGCCCTTCGACGGGTATCCTCAAGCGCTTTCCCTCATCAAGGATTGCAAAGTACGCTTCTCGAGAAAGACCGTTGTAAATCTTAATGAAGTCCGCACCCTTCCGTTTTTGCTCATCGACGACTCTGCGTGCGTCATCGGGCGTATTGACGGTAATCGTATCTGGCCACAGGGGTGGCGGACCGTCAACGATGGCACTTCCAATGTACATGTGCGGCGAATCGACGTTTTTCGCAGCCAGTTCCGCCCGGAACCTGTTCGCATCAGGAGGGCCAGACATTTCCCGCACTCCTGTTACACCATTCACAAGATAAAGTGGGTACGTGGACACGTTATCTGTAGCATGTGCGTGCATGTCCCATAGTCCGGGGATCAAATACTTGCCTCTTCCGTCCACGACTTTCGCGCCTTCTGGTAGTTTCAATCCCTTGCTCTCTTTTACCTCCGTGATTCGGTCGCCCGAAACAACGACCGTGCGATTCGCTAGCTCCTTGCCTGTCGCGGTGTCAACTACCGTCACATGCGTAATGTAGATCGATCGAGCGCCTTTGTCCCCCGACGCAGCATCTGACGATTGTGCCTGAGTGACGAGTGCGAACCACAGCAGACCGGCAGCAATGGCTGACACAAAAAAGGAAGCTCTCATGGACCCTCCAAGATGTTGGGAAATTGTACTGCTCCCGAATTGCGCAAGGTATAGCGAGACGAAAAGAAACCTGCGCCTCCTACCTGTGCTCTCAAGGAGCCTCTATAAGGTAGAATGCCGGGAACCTAAGGAAGGCTCCCGTGGAGATGAGACACAGCCGTCGCAGTTTTTTGCAGACTGCAGGCGCAGCTGGCGTA
>Ga0126380_10000982_pt1 | contig 10322 bp, 10 predicted proteins | sample PanSoiMetPlot_26_FD_92544 | JGI IMG/M metagenome (GOLD analysis project Ga0126380, IMG submission 92544) | Tropical forest soil microbial communities from Panama - MetaG Plot_26 | ecosystem: Environmental > Terrestrial > Soil > Tropical forest > Bulk soil | place: Panama | collected 2016-02-17
CGGCCTGCATATCGTCTATAATCTGGTGACCCGTCGCCTCGGAGGCCGAATCATGGTCTCGTCAGCGCCGTGGCGCGGCACCACATTCCGCATAACGCTACCCCTGTCGGCGCCGCGCCAGGAGCCCGAGGCGGCACAGGCCGTCGGGTGATCGGATCTGGAAAATGTCCAACGACAACGACCTTCTGACCCTGATCGAGGATGACGAGCCGGTCATAGGCGTACACTATGGCGCGCCGTGGAAGGTCGCCGTCATCGACGATGACTCGGCGGTCCACGACGGTACGCGCTATGCGCTCTACGACTACGTGCTCAACGGCCAGAAGCTCGACATCCTGTCCGCCTATTCGGCCGACGAGGGCCGCCATCTCCTGCGCAACCATTCCGACATCGCGGTCGTCCTGCTCGATGTCGTGATGGAAACCGATTCCGCCGGGCTCGACCTTGTCAGCTTCATCCGCGAAGAGCTCAAGAACGAGACCGTGCGCATCATCCTGCGCACCGGCCAGCCCGGCCAGGCGCCGGAGCGGCGCGTCATCGTCGACTACGACATCAACGACTACAAGGCCAAGACCGAGCTGACGGCCGATCGGCTGTTCACCGCCATGACGGCGGCGCTGCGCAGCTACCAGCAGATCCAGCGCATGGTGGAGACGCGGCGTGGGCTGGAGATCATCATCGATGCGGCATCGAGATTGTTCGACTTGCGCTCGATGCAGCAGCTCGCCGAAGGCGTGCTGACCCAGATCGCCTCGCTGCTCAACGTCGAGTGTGCCGGCATCCTGGTGCTGCGCGACGAGGGCAACAACGGCGAGAACTTTTCCGTGCTGGCGGGCTCGGGTTGCTACAGCCAGTTCACCGGCCTGCGCAAGGTCGAGCTGCTCAAGCCGGAGCTGCGCCAGATGGTGCGCGAGGCGTTCGCCCGGCGCGAGAACGAGTTCCTGCCGGAGCGCTCGGTGCTCTACATGCAGACCGGCAGCGGGCGCGAGATCGTGGCGCTGCTGGAGGCCGCGAAGGATCTGTCGGAGACCGACCGCACCCTGGTCGAGGTGTTCTGCAGCCGGCTGTCGGTCGCGTTCGACAACGTGATCCTGTACGAGCAGCTGCAGGAAGCGAACGCCCGGTTGGAGCAGCGCGTCATGGAGCGCACGCGCGAGCTTACCGCCGCCAACCGCCGTCTGTCGGCGCAATGGGAGCGGCTGCGCGGCGCCAACGCGTTCAAGAGCGAGATCCTCTCGAAGGTTGCGCACGACCTGAAGAACCCGCTCGGCGTGATCACCGGCCGCGCCGAAATGATGGCGGATTTCCTCGACGTGACGCCGCCGCCGGCCGACAAGCTCAGCTCGCAGATCAAGCACATCCGCGAGTCGGCCCAGCGCCTGATCGGCATGGTCGACAGCCTCCTGGCCGAGGCCATGGCCGACGCCCTCAACATCAGCATCCGCCGCGAGCCGATCGACATTTCCGAGCTGGTCGGCGACATCGTCGAGGCGAGCCGGCCGCTGCTCGAGAAGAAGCAGCAGCGCATCGAGGTCAACGCGCCCGAGCACCTCGCCGTGAGCGGCGACCCCGACCGCCTGCGCGAGGCCATCGACAACCTCGTCAGCAACGCCATCAAGTACTCGCCGATCGGCGGGCGCATCGGCATCTCGGTGGCGCGCGCCGACGCTGACGCGCTGGTGCGCGTCAGCGACAACGGGCCGGGCCTCTCCCCCGAGGACATGTCGCGGCTGTTCGGCCGTTTCCAGCGCCTCTCCGCCAAGCCGACCGCCGGCGAAAGCTCGACCGGCCTCGGCCTGTCCATCGTCAAGCGCATCGTCGAGCTGCACGGCGGGAAGATCACCGCCGAAAGCCAGGGGGCCGCCGGCGGCACCACCTTCACGATGGCATTGCCCCTGCAGCCAGAGCGCGCCGCATGAGCCAGGTTCCGCATATCATCGTCGTCGACGACGAGCCTTCGACCCGCGAGATGGTGGGCGAATATCTCAGCACACACGGCTTCCAGGTGAGCCAGTGCGACGGCGGCGCCGCCCTGCGCGAGGTGCTCAAGAAGACGGCGGCCGATCTCATCGTGCTCGACCTCAACATGCCGGAGGAGGACGGCCTGTCGATCGTGCGCGACCTCAAGGCGCGCTCGCGCGTGCCGATCATCATGCTGACGGCGACGGCGAGCGCCATCGACCGCGTGGTCGGCCTCGAGCTCGGCGCCGACGACTATCTCGCCAAGCCGTGCGAGCTGCGCGAGCTGGTGGCGCGCATCCGCTCGGTGCTCCGCCGCAGCCAGACGGCGGCGCCGGGCGCGGCTGCCGCCTCGGAGGGCCCGTCCGTCCGCACCGTGCGATTCGGCACGAAATGGCTCGACCTCGACGCCCATGTGCTGCGCGACGACGACGGCAACGAGCACCCGCTGACCACCTCGGAGTTCACGCTGCTGAAGGCGTTTGCCGACAACCCGAAGCGGGTGCTGTCGCGCGAGCGGCTGCTCGACCTCGCCAATGCGCGCGATCCGGAAGCGTTCGACCGCGCCATCGACGTGCGCATCACCCGCATCCGCCGCAAGATCGAGCCCGATCCCGATCACCCGTCGATCATCCGAACGGTGCGCGGCGCCGGCTACGTGTTCTCCCCCGACGGCCGCGAGCGCTGACCGCTGCTGTCGGAATTCTCGCTGGCCTCAAAACATTCTCGTCGGTCATCCCGGACGGCTGGCGCCAGCGAGCCGATCCGGTACCCAAGTACCCCGGCAGCATGAAATAGGCTCGGCAGGGGTACATGGATCCCGGCTCTCGCGCCTGCGGCGCGCGGTCGGGATGACAGCCGAATGGGTCGCGCCGCGTTTATTTCGTCCCTCGCGCCGCGACGAAACATTGCCCGCCTCTTTGTTGCGTCCCACCGGCCGCCGCGAAACACGGTGCCCGCGGGCGAAACCATTTTGCACGGCCCTCGTAAAAGTGCGGAAAGGTGGGAGCGATAGCGTCCGATTACACCAAGAGTGCTCCATCGAGGAGCCAAGGGAGAGGGTCAATGTTCGCAGTCAGCAAGAGCATGGTCGCTCTGTCCGCGTTACTGTCGGCCGGCGTCGTGGCCGCCTTCGCCATCACGGGTTCGCGCGCCGAGGACTCGGCCGCCGCGCAGGTGGCCCAGCGCTTCCCCGCCAGCCACGAAATGTTCGCCCCGGTGATGAACCAGCAGCAGCCCGTCACCGACAACGGCAAGAACGATCGCATGCCGTTGTCGGACTCGTGCTCGCGCGAGGACTGGCCGTACCTGTCGCAGCAGTGCCTGGTGTCGGTTGACGGCAGCACGGTTCGCAAGGTGCAGCGGGTCATCACCATCGAGCGCCGGATCGGCGAGAACACGTCCGAGCTGGCCCGCCTGCCGGTGACCGACCTGGCTCAGCGTTGAGCCGACGCCACGACCGGCCGGCCTGGCCGGCCTGACTGGTCCTAAAACGCGAAATTCGGAGTACCGTCATGCGTCGCCCCGTCACCACCGCACTCGCCGCCAGCGCATTTGCCTGCATCACCCTCACGGCCGCCGCCGCCAACCCGCTCGGAGAACTGTTGGGCGGGCTGTTCAACGCGCAGCCGGTGCAACCCCTCAGCTCGACCTACTACCAGTCGGCGGCCGGGTCTCCGGCTGCCGCAGCCTATGCATATGCGCCCGAGGCCAGCCGTCCGGCGAGCGCCCGCATCCCGCGGGAGACCGTCGCCTTCTACGGCAACTACGCGCCCGGCACGGTTGTGGTGAACACGTCGGAGCGGCGCCTCTACTACGTGCTGCCCGGCCACAAGGCGGTCAAATACGGGATCGGCGTCGGTCGGGCCGGCTTCGTATGGTCCGGCACCCAGACGATCTCGCGCAAGCAGGAATGGCCGGACTGGATCCCGCCCGCCGAGATGCTCCAGCGCCGTCCCGACCTGCCGCGCTACATGGCCGGCGGGCCGGAGAATCCACTCGGAGCGCGGGCGATGTATCTCGGCGCCTCGCTCTACCGCATCCATGGCTCGAACGAGCCGGACACGATCGGCCAAGCGGTGTCGTCGGGCTGCATCCGCATGCTCAATGACGACGTCGTCGACCTGTACGACCGCGTGAAGGTCGGAACGACTGTCGTCGTCGTGCGGTAACCCGCGGACACACGAATTGACCAGCCGGGGTTTTGCGACATTGCGACGGTATTGCCGGTGCTGCGGCGAGGCTTTGGCACCGGCCGGGAGATGATCGGACGGTCCGGGTGCGCGAGGCGGCGCACCCGGCGGCCCGATTGAGGTCGGGCGGTCCGACGCACAGTCGGGCAGACAGGACACCGGGGACGGGACACGTCATGGAGAAAATTCATGCAGCTGACCGGGCGTCCGCTACTCGGCTCCCCTGACGCGCCGCCGGCCGCACGGCGTTCCTCGCTGTCGAGCGCGGCCTATGCGTCGGCCGGCCTGATCGTCATCGTGGTCATCGGCGCCGTCGCGCTGTTCGGGCGCGGCTCTGACGGCGCCGGCCGTGCCGATGCCCCGATCAATACGGCATGCGAGCCATGGGATTCGGTGGCAAGCGATGCGGTTGCGCGGCTGGTTGCCGATTCCAGCGATACCGCGGCGCGCCAGCTCGGCGACGCGGTGTTCCGGCTGCGCCGCGCGCGCAAGAACTGCCGCCTCGGCTGGGTGAGCCTGGCCTGCCAGGACTATCGTGCTGTGCTCGCCGGCACCGCCGGACTCGCGCTCGCGAGCCAATGTTTTTCCGCCGTCGTGGCCGGCGCCAGATAGGGAGACGGCGATGGTCGAATCGAGCTTTTCCCCAGTCGCGGGCACTGAAGCCGGAGACGAGCCGCAGGGCCTGCGCCCTGGCTGGCTGGGCCCGGCCACGCGTGCCGTCGTGCGCGGGGCGCACCTCGGGTTTTCCCAATATGTGAGCAGCCGTACGGTGCTGGCCGGCGGCTGCCCGGCGATCAACGATCAGGCCGTTCCCCGCGCGCCGCGGCGGATGCCGACCGGCCGGGCGTAGAGCGGAACAGATGCCCGGCCCGGATCACGTCCGGGTCGGGCACGTCGCGACCACGGCTAGTCCCGGTCGTCGTTCTCGAACCCCAGGATGCGCGCCTTGATCTTCGACACCGTGTAGCGCTTGACCTGCGCGGTCCACTGCGAATCGACCGACTGCGCGAGGCCAAACAGGCGGATATCCAACGCCAGGTTGGTGACAAGGAGCCATTGCCGGTTCTTGCTGAACACCAAGCTGGCCGGGAACAAGAGGCCGCGCGGCACTCCTGCCTTGCTCACCCCTTCGAAGTCCCCGAGCTTGGAGATCGCCTTGCCGGTCGGGTCGACGACGACGATCTCGTCCGCCTGGTTGGCCGCCACCCAGATGTTGTCGTCGCGATCGATGATGAGCCCGTCGGCGCCGTTGATGCTGTTATCAAACACCGCGGGCGTGCCGGGCGTGCCGGCCGACACCGGAATCCGAATGATGCGATCGTCGCCGGTGTTGGCGACGAACAGCGCCGTCTCGTTCTTGTTGAACTGCAGGCCGTTGGCGCCGAACGGCGGGGTCCCGCCGGTCGTCAGCAACGGATCCGTGACCCATGCGGCCGCGACGCCGCATCCCGAACCGGTCTTCTTCCAGATGATCCCCTGGAAGGAATCCGAGATGTAGGTGTTGCCGGCGGCGTCGAAAGTCAGCGCGTTCAACCCGGCCGCGGCGGGGCTCGGCACCGTGATGCAGACCGAGGACGCACCGCTCACCGGATCGACCGATCTGACGTTCCCGTTGCCGAAGTCGATCACCAGAAGCGTATTGGTCGACGGATGGAACGCCAGCCCGAGCAACTGAGCCGACGTGCCCGCGACGCTCAGCGTCCGCAGCAGTTTTCCGTCGTCGTTGAAGACATAGACCTTGCCCGGGCCGGCGACCGGTCCGGTGGTCGTGAAGCCGAAGGTGGCGACATAGACGTCGCCGTTGGGTGCGACCGTGATGCCTTCCGGCCCGGTCGCACCGGCCGGCAGCACGGCGAAAGTCTCGACCTCGCCGCGATCCCATGCTGCCGCCGGGACGCTTCCCAGGAGAACGGCCGGCAGCAGCGCGGCAAGCGCGACCGCCGGCAGGCGCAAGCGTTGTGTTGGATTGCCCATGGACTTCCCCCCGACTGTTGTCGTGTGGCCGGCGGCGGATGATCCGTCGCGCACCACACGGCAGCCGCATCTCGTGCAAACAAATGCGACTGTAGGCCCCCCCAAGGGAGGGGACAAGAGCGTTGGGCGAGACCGGAGGGGGTTGGGGCGTTTGCCGGTCGGCCGCCGGGCGCTTCGCGCATGACGGCAGCCGGTGCCGTCAAACCTGGAGCGTGCCGGCCTTGGCCGCGGCGTAGCGCTCGCCAACCTTGTTCCAGTTCACCACGTTCCACCACGCCTTGAGATAATCGGCTCGGCGGTTCTGGTAGTTGAGATAATAGGCGTGTTCCCACACGTCGTTGCCGAGCAGCACGCGCTTGCCGTCCATCAGCGGCGTGTCCTGGTTGGGCTTGGTTTCGAGCGCCAGCTTGCCGCCGCGGTCGACCGTGACGAACACCCAGCCCGACCCGAACACGCGCCCGCCTGCGGCGTTGAAGTCGTTCTGGAATTTTTCCAGGCCGCCGAGATCCCGATCGATCGCCGCCGCAACATCGCCGGACGGCTTGCCGCCGTGCGGCCCCATGATCTGCCAGAACATGGTGTGGTTGGCGTGACCGCCGAGATTGTTGCGCACCATCGTGCGGATCGCCTCGGGGAGTTCGTTGAGCTTGGCCAGAACTTCCGGAACTGGCTTTTGCGCGATCTGTGGGTTGTCCTTGGCAATGGTATTGAGGTTGCTGACATAGGCCTCATGGTGCCGCCCGGGATGTATCTCCATCGTCTTGGCGTCGATGTGCGGCTCGAGCGCATCGACCGGATACGGCAGAGGGTCGCGCCGGAACGGCCCTGCGGCCGGCGCCTGAGCTTGGGCGAAAACCATACGCGGCACGAGCGCCGTCGCCGCCAGACCGGCGGTGAGGGCGACGAGACGACGGCGGGTCATGGACATTGGCAGGCTCCTGGCTGGTGGGGTGTGCAATGGACTTGCCGTGTTATAGCACCATCGACGGGGATTTGTGTTCGCGCGGCAGTTGTTGGCCGCCGGCCGCATAGCGCTTTGCTATCGACTGCACCATGATTTGACGGTGCCCGGAAACCCTAATGTCGGCTTGACATTGTCCGACTGCATCAACGTGTTTAGGATGTGCGCGGGGGAACGGCTGCGGGCTCGAGAAATGAGTCGGCGGCATCAGTCCAGCTTGCCCGATCTGCCGCCGCCGACGCGGCGGCAGATCGGACGGGCTGGGGGCGCGACGTAAAGGACACCATGCGGATCAGGCTGTTGTTTCCCGTTCTCCTGATGGTCGCTACTGCGTCTGCCATCCTGACCGCCCTGGCCCAGCAGCAGAACGATCCGACGGCATCGGCGCCGCGCTATGCGCTGCTGATCGGCAATGCCAACTATCCCGACGCTGCCGCACCGCTCGCGCCGCCGCCGAAAAATGTGCGGGCGCTCGCCGATGAATTGCGGCGCGCCGCCTTCGACGTCGACGTGAAGGAGAATCTCAGTCGCGACGACATGCAGCGCGCCATCGATGCGTTCAAGCAAAAGATCAGGCCAGGCTCGTCGGTGCTGTTGTTCTTCAGTGGCTATGCGCTGCAGACGAACCGCCAGACCTTCATCGTTCCGGTCAGCGCGCAGGTGTGGACCGAGAACGACATCCGCCGCGACGGCATCAACATCGAAACCGTCCTGAGCGACTTCAACGCCCGCGGCGCGCGCGTCAAGCTGCTGATCATCGATGCGTCGCGGCCGAATCCCTATGAACGTCGCTTTCGCGCTGCGCCGGCCGGATTGGCCACCATAGATGCGCCGCCCGGCACGCTGATCATCTCCGCTGTGGCGCCCGGCCGGGTGGTCGCCAACGAAGGCGACACCAGCCTCTTCGTCAGCGAGCTGGTGAAGGAAATGCGCACGCCCGGCCTGACCGCCGAGGAGATTTTCAGCCGCACGCGCATCGGCGTGTCGCGCGTCTCCAATGGCGAGCAGGTGCCCTGGGTGTCGTCTTCACTGGTCGACGAGTTCTACTTCGGCCAGTCGCCGTCGCGCCTCGGCGCCGCACTGCCGCCGCCGGTGGACACGCGTCCGCCGCCAGGGCCACAGCCCGCGCCGGCGCCCGCACCGGTCCGGCCGGCGCAGCCCGCTCCGCCGCCGCCGCAGGCGGCACCGCCACCGTCGCCGCAGCAGGCGGCACCGCCACCGCCGCCAGCACCACAGCGCGAGGCCGCCAACCCGCCGCGTTCCGAGGGCGGCGCGACCCCTCAACGCCCCGGTGACGTCTTCCGCGATTGCCGCGAATGTCCCGAGATGGTGGTGGTGCCGGCCGGCGCATTCGACATGGGATCCAGCGACATCGAATACGAGAAGCCGGTCCGCCACGTCACGGTGGCGAAACCGTTCGCCATCGGCCGGCGGGAGGTCACGTTCGACGAATGGGACCAGTGCGCCGCCTCCGGCGCGTGCCAATATCGTCCCGAGGATCGCGGCCAGGGCCGCGGCGACCGGCCAGTGACTGACGTCAGCTGGCGCGACGCCAGGACCTACGTGACCTGGCTGTCGCAGAAGACCGGCGAGAAGTATCGGCTGCCCAGCGAGGCCGAATGGGAATACGCCGCGCGCGGCGGCACCAAGACCGCCTATTGGTGGGGACGCGACGTCGGCAACCGCTTCGCCAATTGTCGCGAGTGCGGCGGCAATGCCGGGCAGCAGACGATCGCGACCGGCAGTTTTGCCGCCAATCCGTTCGGCCTGTTCGACACCGCCGGCAACGCCGCCGAGTGGGTCGAGGACTGCTGGAACGACAATTATCGCGGTGCCCCCAAGGACAGTTCGGCGTGGACCGCCGGCCAATGCGGGCAGCGCGTGCTGCGCGGCGGATCGTTCGACAGCCAGGCGCGCTACGTGCGCTCGTCATCGCGCTTCCGCTACGATGCCGACGTGCGCTACTACGCCAACGGGTTCCGCGTCGTGCGCGACCTGCAATGATGGGTGCGCGACGGTGCGATAGTCGGCCTCGCCGCGATCGCTGCGTGGCGCACTTGCTGGACACTGCGATTGCCCCGATGCTACCGAGCCGCCACCGAGCCACCGAAGAGTTGGTTCTTGCGCGCTGACGGGAACGCCGCGGTTGCCCGCATGAAAGCTCGTGCCGCCATCCTGGTCCTGGCTGTGGCCGCCGGCGCGGTTGCGGCTGCCGACGTGGCTGTGGCCGCCGAACCGGCGAAGCCGGCCGGCGTCGGCGCCGTGGTGCTGGTGGCGCGCGCCACCAAGGCGTGCTTTTCCGCCTCCGTCCAGGTCACCGGCTTTCTCGTGGCGCGGCGCGAAGCCCTGGTGACGCTCGACATGGACGGCTATCGCGTCACCGAGATTCTCGCCAAGGAGGGCGACCAGGTGACGTCGGGCCAGAACCTGGTCCGGCTCACGCGTCAAGAAGGCGCACCGGCGGCACCGCCCGGCGCTCCCGCCGGCGCTGCCCAGCCTGCGCCGCCCAGCAGCATGACGCTGAAGGCGCCGGCCGCCGGCACTATCACGCGCGCCACCGCGGTGCTCGGCGCCACCGCCAACCCGCGCGCCGATCCGCTGTTCCGCATCGCCATCGACGGCGAGATCGAGCTCGAGGCGGAGGTCCCCAGCATCCACGTGCCCAAGCTCGCGGCCGGGCAGACCGCGCGCATCGAGATCGAAGACGGGCGCGAGCTGACCGGCTCGGTCCGCCTGGTGCCGGCGGAAATCAACCCGATGTCGCAGCTCGGCCGTGTGCGCATCGCGGTCGAGCGCGATCCGTCGCTGCGCCTGGGCAGCTTCGCCCGCGCCACCATCGATGCCAGCCGCAGCTGCGGCATCTCGGTGCCGAATTCCGCCGTCCTCTACAAGACCGAGGGCACCAGCGTGCAGGTGGTGCGCGACCGCACCATCGAGACGCGGCGCGTGCGCGTGGGCTTCCATTCCGACCAGAACGTCGAGATCCGCGAGGGCGTGCACGAAGGCGACACCATCGTCGCCAATGCCGGCACCTCGCTGCGCGACGGCGATCAGGTCCAGCCAAAATTCGCTGACGAAATCGGCCAGCCGGGCGAGCGCTGAGCATTCCAGTCGTCATTGCCGGGCTTGACCCGGCAATCCATCGCATGAGTCGAGCGATATTTGATTGATGCGCGGGTCAAACCTGGGCATCACGAGTCGATTGCAAAAAAGCCGTTACGAATCGCCACTCGCCG
>Ga0126380_10000983_pt1 | contig 10321 bp, 8 predicted proteins | sample PanSoiMetPlot_26_FD_92544 | JGI IMG/M metagenome (GOLD analysis project Ga0126380, IMG submission 92544) | Tropical forest soil microbial communities from Panama - MetaG Plot_26 | ecosystem: Environmental > Terrestrial > Soil > Tropical forest > Bulk soil | place: Panama | collected 2016-02-17
CTCACCGAGTGCCGCCGGCTTCTCGATGCGGTCCTGACCGAGAAGTCCTGACGACGTAGGCGACGTGTCACCTGCGCATGCCGGCGCAATCGCATGCCACGAGCGTTGCGCTTCCACAGCTTGCGTGCGCCGCCGTGGTCGGCGCACACTGACGTATGGCGAATTGGCAGGCTCTCATTTCGGTCGCCGTTGCGACAATCGCTGCCGCGTTGCTGGCGCCCGCCGCCAATGCCCAGCCAGCAGACACCGACTATCCCAGCCGCACCGTCAAGATCGTCGTCTCCGCGCCCGCCGGCGGCGGGCTCGATATCGCGGCGCGCATCATCGCGGACAAGCTGCGGCAGCACCTCGGACAGCCGTTCATCGTCGAGAACCGGCCGGGTGCTGCCGGCAATACCGGCGCCGAAGCGGTCGCCGCGGCAGACCCGGATGGTTACACCTTGCTGGCGGCGCAGCCGTCGCCGCTCACCGTCAACCAGCTCCTCTACCGCAAGCTCAATTTCGATCCCGCCGCTTTCATGCCGGTGGCGATCATGACTGCCGTGCCCAACGTGCTGGTGGTCCGGCCGGACTTTCCGGCAAGTTCGCTGCGCGAGTTCATCGCCCATGCCAGGGCCAATCCGGGCAGGCTCAACTTCGCCTCACAAGGCATCGGCACGACGCCGCACCTCTCGGGTGAGTTGTTCAACCGCCTGGCGGGGACGGAACTCGTCCACGTCCCGTACAAGGGCACAGCTCAGGCGGTGAACGACGTGGTGGCCGGGCACGTCGACCTGATGTTCCTCGAGATGGGCTCGGCGTTCGCGCTCTACAAGGGCGGCCGCGCCAGGCTGCTGGCGCTGTCGAGCACGCGGCGAGCGGCGCAGATGCCGGACATTCCCACCTTCGCCGAGGGCGGCCTGCCCGAGTTCAAGTCGGACACCTGGAATGCCGTGGTGGCGCCGCCCAGGACACCGTCCGTAGTCGTTGGAAAGCTCAACGCCGCCATCAATGACGTGCTCGCGCTTCCCGACGTGCAGGCGCATTTTGCCGGCATCAGCATGCAGCCGGTCGGCGGCGCGCCAGCCGACCTGGCCAATCTCATCAGCGCCGAGACCAGTCGCTGGGGCGAGGTGATTCGCGCGGCAAATATCAGCGCCAACTAGACAACAGGATTTCGATCAGATTTGTGGCTACTAAGCAGGCGTGTCACGATTTCGCCCGCGGCGGCAGCGACTGCATCATCCGCGGCACCAAAAACCTGTCGCAAGCCCACGTGCCGGCGTCCCGCGGCGCCATGGCTGGGCACGGCCTCCTTTTGGCCAACACTCCGACCCGGGATAGCCAAACCACCTAATGCACGATCCGGATTACGCGCGGGACAGATTGAAGAAGATTCTCGATGAGGGCTGGACTGGGATGAGATAAAGTATCGCCACGCCAGCGGTATATCCGGGAAGCGGACAAAGCGTCTTTGTCCGCTTCCACTACCGCGCGATTTTTTGAAAAGGGGACCAACCAAATGAGAACCGCCACAGCAGCGTCGCTCGCGCTCTTCCTCATCGGGTCGATGTCGGGTTTTCCGAATCTCGCAACGGCTCAGTCGCCGGAAGTGTCGAGCACCATTGATGACAGCGACGGTGTTTTCATCGACGGGACCACGTTTCAAATTAGGCCCGGTAAAGGAAAGTCCGACGCCATCTCGGCGATCAAGGGCTTGGGTGCGCGCGAGCTGGGTCCCGGCGCGATCGTGTTCCGTTCGGGGCAAAAGCTTTACATCGTTGATGCTCCCTTGCGTCTTCCCGCCGAGAATTCTGCCAATCGCTCCGGCGTCGTGATCGATGCCCAAAAGGGGCGCACAAATCGGATTCACATCGAATACGTCCCGCCCGAGAATCCCGACCACCAATATTTGGTAGAAGCGCTGAAGGCGAAGGGCGCGCTCGAGATGATGCAACGGCTGTTCAGTCCGTTCCGTCTGCCGGCCGACCTCACGATCAAGACGCGCGGATGCAGCGGCATGGTCAATGCCTGGTACGCCGTCGAAGAGTCCGGGCCGACCGTGACGGTCTGCTACGAATACGTGGACGACATCATGAAGCACGCGCCCATGGAGACGACGCCGGACGGCGTTACGCGGGAAGACGCGATCTGTGGACAATTTCAGTTCGTCATCGCGCACGAGATGGGCCACGCGTTGTTCGATCTGTACGGTATCCCGGTCTTTGGTCGCGAGGAGGATGCGGCCGATCAGTTTGCCACGTATTTCATGCTGCACATGGGGACGCACGCGCCGCGCACATACATCACCGGCGCCGCGTATGCGTACAACGAGTACCTGAAGAACTATCAGGACGATCCGAAAGTGGTCGTCCCGTTGAAAGCCTTTGCCAGCAATCACGGGGCTCCGCAGGAACGGTTCTTCAATCTCGTCTGCATCGCCTATGGCGCGCAACCCGTGCTTTTCGCCGACGTGGTCGAGAAAGGGCTGCTGCCGAAGACGCGCGCCGGCAGCTGCGCCTACGAATTCAAGACCATCAGGTATGCGGTTCATCGCGAGATCGGGCCGCATCTCGACTGGACGCTCTCCCGGAGCGTGTGGGGCAAGACGCTGGTCGACAACACCGTGCAGCTGGCCCCTTCACCTTAAATTTAGTGCAGCTTCACCCTCCGGTGACGCCGCCTGGGAAGAAAAGGTACGCCCCGGCGCTTCGTTGGTTCATAAGCCAGGACGCAGGGACTCAAATCCGCTGGCCAAAGGGGGCACGTTGCCGGCCTGAAACGAGATGTCCGCGACAATCCCGGCCGTGACAAGCAAGTGCGCCGATCGGAGTCAAAAGTGCTCTAATCGCGGTCGCGATGGAAATCCTCGGTCGGCGGCGGGCCCCAGACGGTCGTCTTGCCCGGCGTCCATACCTTCGGCCGCTGCGGCTGATCGTGATGCCAGGGACGCGGCTCGAAATAGCCGAGCTCCTCGTCGAACATCTGATCCATTTCGCAGAAGAACTCGATGACCTGATCGTCGTGGTCGCGGTGGTAGGTGGCGATGTTGTGACCGGGGCCGTGGCGCAGCGGTCCCCAGATGATCGGAATTTGATTCTGGCCGAGAATCTCGCAGGAGTCCTGCAGGTGGGAAAAATCCTTCAGCTCGAATGCGATGTGATGCATCCTGGTGTTGCGGCCGCGGATGAAGTTCACCGAGTGATGGTCGGTATTGCAGCGCATGAAGACGAAGAAGTCGCCGATCCAGTCAGAGACGCGGAAGCCCATCACGCGTGAATAGAACTCCGCCGTCTCCTGCGGGCTCTGCACCACGAAGGCCACATGGCCGAGCTTCAGCGGCCCGGCGCCCAGCACCTGCTGATGGCGGCCGAGATAGCTCCATTCGGAGAACAGCTCGATCGTCGTTCCCTTGTTGTCCTTGAACGCCAGCACCTTGCCGATGCCGGGGATCGAATCGTTGCGCAGCTCGCTCTTGACACCGTCCTTGGCCAGATCCTGGGCCAGTTCGTTGAAGTCGGAGTTGGGTGCCACTTCGAACGACAGCTTGGCGCAGCGGGCGTGGTCGGCCTGCTCGAGCTGCACGATAAGCTGGCCGACCTTGCTGGCCAGGAAGGCGCGATTCTTCTCGCGGTCGGCGACGGCCAAGCCATTGATCTGCGTGTAGTAGGCGATGGCCTTTTCGAGATCCGGCGTCTCAAACGTCGCGTGACCGAGTCTTCTCAGCTTGACCATGCCTGTCTCCGCTTCCCTGGCTGCCGCGGCCTGGCCGCGCGCCTCATCGCCCTAGTGTAGCGGCTCAGCGGTGATGCTTGGAAGCCCGCCATCGCCGGGCCGGGTTGCAGAATGCGGGAACCTTTGTCCGGCGCTGGAATTGCCCTCCCGACGAAACGCAAGGTGAACCGTGGAGGCCGTTGTCGAATCAATTACGCCGTCGCAGCCGGCGCCGAGCGCGCCGCAGCGCCGGCGCGCGTCGTCGACGGCCGCCCTGGCCAGGCGCCTGGGTCTCCGCCTGGTCAGCGCCGGTGCCCTGACCATCCGGCGCCGGCGCCGCGGGCGAGGTTTTTCCTATTACACGGAGGACGGGCGGCTGATCCGCGACCGCGCCCAGGTGCGCCGCCTCAACGCGCTGGCGGTGCCGCCGGCCTACGAGGATGTGCTCTGTGCCGAGGACCCGTCGGCGCATCTGCAGGCTATCGGCCGCGACGCCGCCGGCCGGCTGCAATATCGCTATCACCCGGAATGGGAGAAGGTGAGGGAAGCGCGCAAGGCGCACCGTCTGGCGCAGCTGGTGGAGGCGCTGCCGCGCATCCGGCGCAGCGTGGCACAGCATCTCGCCGGGCAGGAGCCGACGCGCGAGTTGGCGCTGGCCGGCGTGATCGAACTGGTGGCGCGCAGCGCCATCCGGCCCGGCAGCGAGAGCTACGCCCGCCTGAACGGCACGCGCGGTGCGGCCACGCTGCTCAAGTCCAACGTGACGATGTCCGGCGACCTGATCACGCTCGCGTTTCGTGCCAAGGGCGGCAAGGATGTCCGCAAGGAGTTTTCCGCGCCACGCCTGTGCGCCATCATCGAACTGCTGCGCCGGCTGCCGGGCCGCCGGCTGTTCCAATATCGCGGCGACGACGGCACCGTCCGGCCGGTGCGCGCCCCGGAGGTCAACGCGTTCCTGCGCAACTTGGCCGGCGTGCGCATCTCGCTGAAGGATTTTCGCACCCTGTGCGCGTCGGCGTCGGCCCTCGAGGCACTGGCGCGGACGCTGCCGGCCGCGAGCGCACGCCAGCGCCGAAAACAGGTGCTCGACGCAGTACGCGAGGTGGCCGCCGAGCTGCACAACACGCCGGCGATCTGCCGCAGGAGCTACGTCCACGACGCGGTGGTCTCGGCCTTCGAGAACGGCGTGCTGGAGCGCTTTGCCACCACCCTGCGCAGCTGCCGCTCGGCCGCCCGCAAGGAACAGTTTTTGGCAGAAATCGTCGCCGCCGGGGCGCTCTGAAGTTCCCGCGGATCGCGAACGATCGCAACTGCGGCGCGCCGTGCGATGCGCGTCCAGCGCGGAACCCATCTCGGGCTGGGACGTTCCCGCTAGGAACCGGCCGCCTCGGGGCAGCGTGGCCGTGTGTCGCGTCACCAACAAAAGGAGCCACACTCATGGGCCTGTTCTCGAAAGACATCAAAACAATGGACGACCTGTTCGTGCACACGCTGCGCGACATCTACTATGCCGAAAACCAGATCGTGAAATCGCTGCCCGATATGATCGAGAACGCGAGCGATCCGCAGCTCAAGCAGGGGCTGCAGACCCATCTGCGCGAGACCGAGAACCACGTGAAGCGGCTCGAGCAAGTGTTCCGAACCCTCGGCAAGGACGTCAAGGGTGTCGATTGTCCCGCCATCGACGGCATCATCGAAGAAGCCGAGGACGTCGCCGGCGAGGTCGCCGACAAGGCGGTGCTGGACGCGGCGCTCATTGCGGCCGCGCAGGCGGTCGAGCACTACGAGATCACGCGCTACGGCAGCCTGATCGCCTGGGCGAACCAGCTCGGCCGCAGCGACTGCGCTACCCTGCTGCAGCAGAACCTCGAAGAGGAAAAAGCGGCCGACAAGAAGCTCACCGTCATGGCGGAGAGCAAGGTCAACCGTCGCGCCGCGTAGCCGTATTGATCCTCGCGAAACTACCCTCGGACCCGCGCCCCGGGCCCGAGGGTATTGCTTTGCCCGTAGACTGCAGGCATTTGCATCTGCCGACCCGGCCAGTTGAGCGTGCCGAACCCGCATGGCAGTGATCGGAAATTCGGCCTTGCCGACAACGCCCGACCCGATGGCGGTGCGAGACCGGCGAAACATGGCGAACCTGCTGCGGCGGCCGGTGGCGTTGTTCGTCCTGCTGTCGACCCTGTTTGGCGTTCCGGCGATCTTCCTCAATCCGCCGCTGCGCGGCGCCGACGAGCCGGCGCATTTTCTGCGCATCTACGGCATCTCGCACGGGCAGCTGATCCCCTCGCTGGCGGATGAAAAGGGCCGCAGGGGCCTTTTCCTGGCGCCCAGGCTCAACGAGGACTATCAGTTCTTCGAAGCCGTGCGGTACCAGTTCGGCACCAAGGGCTTCAACTATCGCGACGTTTTCGCTGAATTTTTCCGCCGCAAGCGCGACGCCGATCCGGCCACGCCGCCGGTCTTCGTGCTCTATGCCGGCTCGGAAGCCTACTCTCCCGCGGCTTATCTGCCCTACGTGCCGGCCGTGATGCTGGCCCGCGCCCTCGATCTCGATTTCCTGCCCATGCTGTGGCTGCTGCGGCTTGTCGGGTTTGCCGCCATGACGGCCGTTGCCGCCTATGCCATCGCGGTCGTGCCGTCGCTGAAATGGGCATTTTTGTTCATTGCCATGCTGCCCATCGCGCTGTACCAGCGCACGTTCGTCAGCCCCGACGGCGCCGCCTTGAGCTTCGCCATGGTGGTGACCGCCTTGTGCCTGCGCGCCGCCGCACAGGGTGGTGGCGGAACCGCGCAGCGGTCGCTGTGGATGACGCTGTGCGTCCTGGTGAAGCCATCGCAAACCCCCTTCGTCCTGCTGGAAGGCACCACGCGTCCGCTCAAGGATCTGCCGGCATATTGGCGGACGGCGGTCGTGATCGTTGCCCCCGGCGTGGCGCTCACCTTCCTCTGGCTGTTCCTCACATCGGCAGATATGGGCGCGTGGCGCATGGTGGAGGGAACGGGCGCGCCGCCTGAGCAATTCCGCCTCGGGTGGAAGCTTGCCTTTCTCGTCCACCACCCCGACCATTTCCTGGGGGCGGCGCTGGGCAGTCTTGCCAATGCCTACGACCTGTGGCGCGAGGCGATCGGTGGGCTGGGCTGGCGTGACATTCACTTGACGCTGCCGATCTATCTGCTGCTGACAGCGCTGTTCCTCGCAAGCTGTCTCGTGCAGATCGAGCTCGCTCCAGCCACGCGCGCGCGCATTGCGGGCATTGCCGGCCTGATCGTGCTGGGCTACTGGCTGGCGATCTTTTTGATCTTCTATCTGGCGTGGACGCCGATCGACGCGCCATGGATACATGGCGTCCAGGGGCGGTACTTCACCATCGTGTTGCCGCCGGCCGCTCTGGCGATCGCGGCAGCGCTGAATCGCGCCCCGCCTCAGTGGGTCACGGCGATGTTGGCGGTACCGGGTGCGATTGTCTCCGGCGCCGCGATGCTCGACGCCATCGTGCGCAGCCACTGGTGAAGGCGGCGCGCGCCGTCGATTCTACTCGTCGTCGAATGGCCCAAACATGAAGAAACGCCGCGGACGCCAGCCGCCTTCGAAGGCCCTGGCGCGATCGCCGTAGGCGTCGGCAGCCACCCGGCTCCGGTCACCGCGCCGCGATAGGATGACGCGGCGAACGCCGTAAGCGTCGACGAACTCGCGCCCGCCGTAAGAGTCGACGAACTCGCGCCCGTAGTCATCGTCGCGCGTGCGCACAACGCTGCGGTATTGCCGCTGCTCCTGATCATCGCGCGTCCGCGCGATCCTGCGCTGCTCCTGCCGGGACAGTTCGCGCCGCTCCTGGCGCGTGGCGTAGCTGCGCTCGCTCCTGGCGCGGCGGCGCTCCGCACCGGCGCGCCGGTCGGCGTGGCTCTGTGCGGCTGCTTCGCCGCTGGCCGGTGCCGTTTCGGAGTCGCGGCTGGCTACGGCGGGCTCGCTCACCGGCGGCCGGTCGTTGCCCTCCGGGGCCGCGGCCGGCCTGTCGTTGTCCCGCGGGACCGGCGAGACCGCAGCGCCGTCAGCGGACTGCGCCGCGGCCGGCCTCTCGCCGGTCCTCGCCGCGGGTTTTTCCGCCGGCTCGGATCTGGCTGCGATGGTGCGCTCGCTCTTGGCGCGGCGACGCTCCGCGCGGGCGCGCCCGTCGCTGTGGCTCTGCGGCGCTGTTTCGCCGCTGGCCGATGCCCTCACGGCGTCGCGGCTGGCCACGGCGGGCTCGCTCACCGACGGCCTGTCGTTGCCCATTGGCGCCACGGCGCCATCGGTTGAGGGCGTCGCAGTCGGCTTCTCGGCCGCTGCGCCCGCAGGCGCTGGCGCGCTGGCCGTCGCCGATTCGACCGGGGCGGCGGGCTGCTCCTTGCCCAAGGCCAGGGGGCGTGGGCGCGGCTGAGGTACCGGTTCGTCCGCGCCGGTGATCGATGGCGCCGCGCGCTCCGCTTGCATTGCGGTGCGTGTCGGGGCGTGAGGTTCAGCCGGTTTCGCCGCCAGCTTGGGCGGCGAACTGCTCGTCGACTCGGCCGGGGTGTCGGGCGTCACGGCGCGCGACGGGCGCGGCGGCTCGGGTTGCGCCGAGGTTGCGCCGGACGTCCTGTTCGCCGCCGACTTTCCAGCCTTGTCGCTCGTGCCGTCGTCATGGGTGAAAGGGCGCAGCGGCAGCGCGACGATCAGGGTGGTGGAAACCACGCCCGCGCCGAACGCTCCGGCCAGCAGGGCCATTCGCCAGCCACGGCCGGTGCGACGAAGGGAACGGGAATAGCGCGAGTAGGGCAAAAGGAAATCGTATTCGGAAGGCATTTCGGGCCTCTTTCATTTTTGGCCGATTTCGTGCCCCGGCTTCTCCGCCTGGATAACGTCTGGGCGTTCGCGCCAGTTCCTTTGGGGGAGGGGCGGTGCGCGGCGGCGCGGCAAAAGCGACGGTCCTGTGACGCCGATCACATTCATTTGCACAACATCCGCGCCATGGTCCGGATCGCGAGGAGAGTTTTCTCTGACGAGGATGGGGATGTCCGAGCTTCATCTCGCCGCAGCCGATTACCGGCTTCGCGGGATCTCCGCCTGGTGGAGGGCGCGCTGCCGCGGCGCAACCGCATGGCGCCCGTGGGCGGATTCAGCTGAGCGCGTGGCGCCGGCGGGTGGTCGCGACGTGCGTCTGGATCTGTTCCGGGGATTGGCGCTCTGGTTCATCTTCCTCAATCATGTTCCCGGCAACGCGGTCAGCTGGCTCACCGTGCGGAATTTCGGCTTCAGCGACGCGACCGAGATTTTCGTCTTCATCTCCGGCTATACGGCCGCCCTGGTCTACGGCAAGGCCATGCGCCAGGAGGGTGCGGTCGCGGCCGGGGCGCGCATCCTCAAGCGGGCCTGGCAGATTTACATCGCGCACGTCTTCCTGTTCGTCATCTACGCGGCCACGATCGTGTTCATCGCCGCGAACGCCGACAATCCGCACTTCATCACCCGAACAGGCATTGCCGATTTCCTCGAGCAGCCCGGCTTCATGTTCGTTCAGGTGCTGCTGCTGCGCTTCAAGCCGGCCAACATGGACGTGCTGCCGATGTACATCGCCGTGCTGGTCGGCTTCGTTCCGATGCTGTGGCTGCTCCTGCGCCGGCCCCACCTGACGCTGCTGGCATCGGCTGCGCTCTATGCCGTGGCGCATGGCCAGGGCTGGGCCCTTACGTCGCATTCGGGCCGCGCGTGGTGCTTCAATCCGCTGGCCTGGCAGCTGCTGTTCCTGTTCGGAGCCTGGTGTGCGCTCGGCGGCGCCGCGCGGCTTGCCGGCCTGATGCGCTCGCGCGCCGCGACGGCGGGGGCGGTCGCCTACCTCGTGTTCGCCCTGACCATCGTGACGAGCTGGCGCGTGCCGGCGCTCGCCGATGCCATTCCGGCGTGGCTGTGCGCGTGGATGTATCCGATCAGCAAGCCCAATCTCGACGTGTTGCGCCTGGGGCATTTTCTGGCGCTCGCCCTGCTGACCGTCCGCCTCATCGGCCGCGACCACCCGATGCTCCGCTCGCCGCTCGTGCGCCCGCTGGTGCGCTGCGGCATGCACTCGCTGGAGATCTTCAGTTTGGGCGTGCTCCTGTCCTTCGTGGCGCACGCCGCCCTGGTCCAGTGCGAGGGCGGCGTGGCCATGCAGGTGCTGGTGAGTGCGATCGGGATCTCGATGCTGATCGCGGCCGCAACGCTGATCGCGTGGGGCGGCAGGATCGAGGACAGCGAACGGCCGGCGCGCGCGCCGGCGTTGCAGCCGGTGCCGGTCGTGGCGGGATAGGCGGCGTCAGGGATCGCCCGGCGGCGGGACGGCCGCCATGGGCTCAGGCGAACGGCGGGGCGGCGGCGTTGCCGCCGCCCCGCCGCACAGCCACGGATCGACTAATTGCAGTAGTCCCAGTACCCGGTGGTCATGGACGGGTCAGCCCAGTACCAGCACAGGCCGTCGGCCGGCGGTGCGGCGGGCGCCACGCCGACGGCGGCTGCCGTCAGGATCGTGCCCAGCGCCACGCCGCCGACGATCGTCCCGAAATAGGGCCGCCGATACCACGCACGGTAGGGGCGCACGTAGACCGGCCGTCCAACGACGACGGGCCGTCCAAC
>Ga0126380_10000984_pt1 | contig 10321 bp, 7 predicted proteins | sample PanSoiMetPlot_26_FD_92544 | JGI IMG/M metagenome (GOLD analysis project Ga0126380, IMG submission 92544) | Tropical forest soil microbial communities from Panama - MetaG Plot_26 | ecosystem: Environmental > Terrestrial > Soil > Tropical forest > Bulk soil | place: Panama | collected 2016-02-17
CAAACCTGCATGAACTGCCACACCCAAGTTCAGAAGGACAATCCGAAACTCGAGCCGGTGCGCCAAAGTTGGAACACGGGCAAGCCGGTCGAATGGGTCTGGCTCCATCGCACGGTTGATTACGTTTATTACGATCATAGCGCGCACGTGAATCGTGGCGTGAGTTGTTTCAGTTGCCACGGCGATGTGAATAACATGTCGGCGGTGTACATCGCCAAACCGCACAGCATGGCCTGGTGTCTCGAGTGTCATCGGCATCCGGAGAATTTCCTGCGCCCGCAGGAGGAAGTTTTTAACCTCAATTGGAAACCGGAAGACGTGAAGCCGGCGGAATTCGTCGCGAAGTACGGACAGCCACAAGACGTGACGGAAGATTGGTCGAAGAAGAAACATCTGACCCAGCAGGAGATCGGTCAGACGTTGAAGGAACGCTGGCACATCGCTCCGAGCCAAAATTGTCAGACCTGCCACCGATGAAACGCGTCTTCCAACATCCACCTGAGCTGGCGACCGGGAAAAAATACTGGCGCAGTCTGGGCGAATATCGGAACACGCCGGAGTTTCGTGATTGGTTGGAGCGCGAATTTCCCGCCGGCGCTTCGGAGTTGAATGGGGACGAAGAGTGGTCGCGCCGCGATTTCATGAAGCTGATGGGCGCGTCGATGGCACTCGCCGGTTTGGGCCTAACAAGTTGCCGGCGGCCACAACTGCATCTCGTTCCGTTCACCAAGAGCGCGGAATGGACGATCCCCGGAAAATTTTTGTATTACGCAACCGCGATGCCGCGTCGCACCGGCGCGATCCCGTTGATCGCGACGACGGTGGACGGCCGTCCGGTCAAACTCGAAGGCAATCCGCTTCATCCGGCCAGCGCCGGCAGCACCGATGTTTTCGCGCAGGCGTCGGTTCTCGATCTTTACGATCCCGCGCGTTCGCGGCGCTTCGTCAATAACGGCAAAGACTCGGACCGCGCCGAGTTCGACGCTTACATCGACAAAATGCGCGGTCAGCTCGGCGGCGGCGATGGCCTGGCGTTCTTGGTGGAGGAAGTTCATTCGCCGACCCGCGAAAGATTGCGCGCAGATTTGGAGAAGGCGTTTCCGAAAATGATGTGGTGCGTTTACGACGCATGCCTTAGCGAAGCGCAAGATTTCGCCACCCGCACCACCTTCGGCGAAAATGTGCGATTGGTCCCGCGGTTCGATGGCGCGGACGTCGTGTTCGCGTTGGACAGTGATTTTCTCGATTGCGGGGAAGGCGATCTCGCAGGTGCGCGCGCGTTTACGAACCGCCGCCGCGTGAAATCCTCGAACGACACAATGAACCGGCTCTACGTCGTCGAGAACCGGTTCACGATTACCGGCGCGATGGCGGACCATCGGGCGCGTTGCCCGGCTAGTCAGGTGCCAGCGTTCGCAGCGGCATTGGCCTCGAAGATTGTCGATCTAACCAAGGACTCTGGATTAACTGCGCTCCTCGGCGCGATCAAATGGCCGATGGAAGGCGGCGAAGAATCGGACGACCAATGGTTGGATGAAGCGGCGAAGGACCTCGTAGAAAAATCGGGCGCCAGCATCGTGCTCGCGGGTCAGCATCAACCGGTCGTCACGCAGTTACTTGCTTACGCGATCAATTCCGCGCTGAAAAATATCGGGCGCACGGTGATCGTTCGGGAATTTCCACATAACAAAAATAACCGGAGCATTCTTCAGTTGGCGGATCGAATAAATAAGGGCGAAATCAAACAGCTCTTCATCTTCGGCGGCGACCCGGTTTACAACGCAACGCGCGCGGTGGCGCAGGACGCTGAAAATAAAACGCCGCTCGATTGGGGCGATCTGCAAAAGGGAGTGCCGGAAGTCGTGCGCCTCGGTTATCACGAAGACGCAACATCGGCGATGAGCCGATGGCATGTGCCGATGGCGCATTACTTAGAGTCGTGGGGCGACGCGCTGACTTCCGAAGGCGCCTATTTGGCGATCCAACCGATGATTCTGCCGTTGTTCGGCGGCTTGAGCGAAATCGAATTGATGAACGCACTTCTCGGCCGGCCAAAGGTGGAAGGGCCCGAGCTCATTCAAGAAACTTTCAAAGCTACAAAACCGCCGGGAGATTTGCCCACTGCGTGGTCGAGATTTTTGCGAGATGGATTCGCGGCGCATGTTCCGACGCATGATCGGCCGGCATCGTTCAACAGCGGCGCGGCAGGGACGGCCGCGGAGCAACTTTGGTCTGCGCCGCCAGCGCCGACGACCGATTCGCCGGAAATCGTTTTCGTTCGCAGCTACGCGATGGACGATGGCCGTTATGCGAACAACGCGTGGCTCCAGGAAATGCCGGACCCGATCACGAAGCTGACCTGGGACAACGCCGCGATCATGAGTCCAGCGATGGCCAAGTCGCTCGCCATCGAAACGGGCGACCTGATTCAAATTTCAATCGACGACGTCGCCAAAGAATCGAGCGATCAAGCGGTGCGACGCGAGCTTGTGATCGCGGCCTACATTTCGCCAGGGCACGCGGACAATTCGATAACGATCCCACTCGGTTACGGCCGCAAGAAAACCGGACCGCTTGCCGACGAGTCCGGGTTCAATGGTTATCTCTTGCGTACCGCGGCCAATCCCCATTTTGCCGTCGCCGATCAAAAGAACATCGAGGCGGTGCGTGTGACGAAGGTTGGAAAGAAATATGCGCTCGCCTGCACGCAGGACCATTGGAGCATCGAAGGTCGCGGCGTGGTGCGCGAAACGACGCTCGAAGGTTATAAAGAGGACAACAATTTTGTCGAAAAGTGCGCCGGGATTGATGAGCCGCAGAAATTTTTGCCCACGCTTTACTCGCATCCGCCAATGGAAGCGCCGCAGCAATGGGGGATGAATGTCGATCTAAACGTTTGCACCGGTTGCAGCGCGTGCGTGATCGCGTGCCAGGCCGAGAACAACATTCCGATCGTCGGAAAACTGCAGGTCCAACACGGGCGCGCGATGCACTGGCTGCGGATCGATCGCTACTACGCGAGCGAGAAAAAGTTCGACGAGGACAACGGCGAGTATCCGGAAGATCCCGAGATGGTCCATCAACCGATGATGTGCCAGCACTGCGAGAACGCGCCGTGCGAAACGGTTTGTCCGGTCAATGCCACGATCCACAGCGAAGACGGCTTGAACGTGATGGCCTACAACCGTTGCGTCGGCACCCGTTATTGCGCGAACAATTGCCCGTTTAAGGTCCGCCGCTTCAATTTCTTCGATTACAATCAGCGCCCGATCGGCAAAAAGAAAATTGCCGGCGAATTCGGGATTTATCGTGAGTACGTCGCGCCCTTCACCGAAAAAGGCGCGCCCGACATCGCCAAGATGCAGAAAAATCCGAACGTCACGGTGCGGATGCGCGGCGTGATGGAGAAATGCACCTTCTGCGTCCAGCGGATTGAAGAGGCGAAGATCGCCGCGCACGTGAAAGCGGGCGCGTCAGGCGAAAATCTCAAAATTCCGCGCGACTCGTTCACCAGCGCCTGCGCGCAGGCTTGCCCGCACGAAGCGATCACCTTTGGCGACATCAAGGATCCGGAAAGCAAAGTTTCGAAGATCAAAGAGCAGGACCGGAACTATCGATTGCTCGAATATTTGAACGTTAAGACGAGGATGAGTTATCTCGGACGAATTCGAAATCCGAATCCGAAAATGCCGGACGCAGACAGCATCGGCGTTGCCTGTTCGGAGGAGAAGCACAAAGCGTGACGATGTCGATCTTGACTAAATAATGGAACCAGCAACACCAGAGATGATTGGGAGCGAGGCGAGCGTGTCGACGGACCGTCCGCTTAAGCGCGTGCCACTGGTGTTGCACAAGCGCAACTTCAGCTGGCTCACTGAGCGCATCTCCGGCGTGGTCGAGCAACCGGCTCCGCGCTGGTGGTGGGTTTGTTTCGTCATCACCGGCTCGATCGCGATGTTCGGTTTGTTCTGTCTCGGCTATCAAATTTCGACCGGTGTCGGCACATGGGGATTGAATCATCCCGTCGGCTGGGCGTGGGACATCACGAACTTCGTGTTCTGGATCGGTATCGGGCACGCCGGCACGCTCATCTCTGCGATCTTGTATTTGCTGCGCCAAAAATGGCGGACGTCGATCAATCGTTCGGCTGAAGCAATGACTTTGTTCGCGGTCATGTGCGCGGCGATTTTCCCCGGCGTGCACGTCGGACGTGTTTGGATGGCGTGGTATCTCGCGCCATTGCCGAACAACTACGCGATCTGGCCGAACTTCCGCAGCCCGCTGATGTGGGACGTGTTCGCGGTCTCGACCTACTTCACCGTCTCGGTGTTGTTCTGGTACACCGGATTAATTCCCGATCTCGCGACACTGCGCGATCGCGCGACGTCGAAGATCAAAAAGTTTTTGTTCGGCGTCTTCTCGTGCGGCTGGCGCGGATCCAACCGCAACTGGCGGCATTACGAAATGGCGTATCTGCTTCTCGCCGGACTTTCCACGCCGCTCGTCTTATCGGTCCACAGCGTCGTGTCATTCGATTTCGCGACTTCGGTTTTGCCGACCTGGCACACGACGATCTTCCCGCCTTACTTTGTCGCGGGCGCGATCTTCGGCGGATTCGCGATGGTGCTGACCTTGCTCATTCCGGCGCGCGCGATTTTCAAACTGCACGACATCATCACGCCGCAGCACATCGACAAGATGGCGAAGATTATTTTGCTGACCGGTTCTTTCGTCAGCTACGCCTACGCGATGGAATTTTTCGTGGCCTGGTACAGCGGCAACGCCTACGAGCGGTTCGCGTTTTGGAACCGCATCTTCGGTCCGTACTGGTGGTACTGGTGGGTCGGGATGCTGTTCTGCAACATCCTTTCGCCGCAACTGTTCTGGTTCAAGTGGTGCCGGCGGAACATTCTGGTCGTCTATTTTGTCTGCAATTGCGTGAACGCCGGCATGTGGTTCGAGCGTTTCATCATTATCGTCGGCGGCTTGCATCGCGACTTCATTCCTTCTTCGTGGGGATTGTTCATCCCAACCTGGGTCGACATCTGGACGTTCATCGGCACGCTCGGAATTTTTACCTCGTTGTTCCTGTTATTCATCCGCTTCCTGCCGATGATCGCGATGTCGGAAGTGAAGATCGTTTTGCCGGAAGCCGATCCCCACGCGCATTCGCCTAACGGACATCATCCCATTCAACCCGGAGGAATGTACCGCCCATGAAAACGCCTTACGGTCACGAGGTTTACGCAATGGCGGCGGAATATCCGAGCGCGGCCGAGCTTTACGAAGCAGCGAAGATGGTGCGCGACGCCGGATTCAAACGCTGGGATGTGCATTCTCCGTTTCCAATTCACGGAATGGATGCCGCGATGGGTCTCGGCAAATCGTGGCTGAGCGCGGTCGTGTTGACCGGCGGTGTTACCGGCTTCATCACCGCGATGATTGTCGAATTCGGACCATCGTGGGGTTTGTATCGCCTCGTCGTTCACGGAAAACCATGGGATTGGAAAACGGTGCCGGCGTTTTTCCCCATCATGTTCGAGCTCACGGTGCTCTTCTCTGCATTCGCGGCCTTTTTCGCGGTACTAATTATGAATGGCCTGCCGCGGCCGCATCATCCGATTTTCAACTGGGAACGATTCAAGCGCGCGAGCAACGACGGTTTCTTCCTCGTGATCGAAGCGCGCGATCCGCGATTTACCGAACTCGAAGCGCGTGAGCTGCTCGAGCGCAGCGGCGGCCAACACATCACCATGGTGCACGAGGACTAAACGATGTTTCTGCGCGCATTCCTTTTGATTTCTTTGTTACTCACGATCGCGGCGGTTGCGGTGCTCGGTTTTCGTGGAGAAAAAGGAACGAACGAGCCGTGGGAAATTTTTCCCGACATGGTGCGGCAAGTGAAAGTGCGCGCGCAAGCGCCGCTCGGTTTCTTTGCGGACGGACGAGGTCCGCGCATGCCGGTTAATGGAACGGTGCCGATCGGCTACGAAATGCCGAATCCACATGCCGGCGCGGCGGAGTCGCACATGGCTGCTGGGTTCAGTGTTGGCACTGACTACATGAACACCGGAAAAATGGGCACCACCAACTGGGGAACTGGGATTCCGGTTCCGGTCACGCCGCAGTTGCTCCAGCGTGGACGCGAACGTTTCAGCATTACCTGCGCGATGTGTCACGGCGCGACTGCGACCGGCAACGGAATTACAAAATCGTACGGCCTTGCGACGGTCGTGACGTTGCAGGACGACCGAATCCGAAAAATGTCCGACGGCGAAATTTTCAACACGATCACCAACGGCAAGAACACGATGATGGCCTACGGACCGAACATCATGGTGCAGGATCGCTGGGCGATCATCGCTTATCTGCGCGCGTTGCAACGCAGCCAGAATGCGACCGCGGCTGACGTTCCGCCAGAACACCGCGCCGAAATGGACAAGCCGGCTGAGAACAAACCGGCGGAAGGAAAACCGGGCGAACAGAAGCCTGGACAAAAACCGGAGGCGCCAAAGAAATGAGCGATCGATTGCACAACGCGCCAACGCCGGAAGGCGAATATTTTGAAAGCGGCCGCTTCGCAGGCTTGTCGGTAATTCTTGGTGTGGTCGCGTTCGTCGGACTCGCGCTTTGCGGCGCGGGCGCGGCCCTCGATCCGACGCAATTCAGTTACTCGTGGCTTTTCGCGTTCGCGTATTTCTTCACGCTCTGCGCCGGCTGCTTTTTCTGGACGATCGTGCACTACGCGGTCGATGCGGATTGGACGGTCGTGGTTCGGCGCCAATTGGAAAACATCGCGCTCCTCATGGTCGTGGTCGCGATCTGCTTCGTCCCGATCTTCCTTTTGCGGCACCACCTTTACGAGTGGATGAACATTCCGCCGGGCAAGGAAGAGAATCTCGACTCGAAGCGGGCCTACTTGAATTTGGGCTTCTTTGTCGTGCGCGCTGTTGTCTTTCTCGGTTTCTTTGTGTTCGCGGCCTACTTGTTGCGAAGATTTTCGGTTAGCCAGGACAAAGACGGCAATCCTCGATTCACGATTTGGCTGCGAAAAGTTTCGTTCGCGAGTCTGCCGCTCTTTGCAATCGCGGTGACGTTCGGCGCCTACGATTGGCTGCTCGGCCTGAACTACCGTTGGTTCTCCACCATGTTCGGCGTTTACATTTTTGCCGGCGCGGCCGGCGCTTCGATGTCGCTGCTCGTGCTTGTGATTACCGCGTTACGCAACGCCGGTTATCTCAAAGACGTCGTCACGAAGGAGCACTATCACATTATGGGTAAGTGGATGTTCGCCTTCTGCGTTTTCTGGGCCTACATCGGCTTCGGCCAATACATGTTGATTTGGTACGCGAACCTTCCGGAGGAAACGCAATATTTCCTTACGCGGAACACGGAGTCGTGGTGGTACCTGAGCATGCTGCTCGTCTTCGGGCGCTTCTTTGGCCCATTCCTCATTTTGCTTTTGCAGGGAATCAAAAAACATCCGCACCAGCTTTGTTACGTCGCAATCTGGATCTTGTTCATGCAGTTGCTCGACATGTACATCGTCGTCTTGCCATCGCTCCACGGGACTGGCGTGCACTTGAGCTTATGGGATTTCGCCGCGGTCATCGCGATCGGCGCGTCGCTCGCCTTTGTGTATTTGCGGATCGTCGCCAAAACCTCGCTCTTCCCGGTGCGCGATCCGCGACTGGTTGAATCTTTGAAAATTGTGAACTGAAATGGCCGACACGACACCAATCCCATCCCGCGCTCCAGTCTCGACGTGGTTCGGGGTCGTGCTTTTGTTCGCGCTTTTCGGCGCCATCGCACTGGCGGTGATCGGTCCCGCGCCGCGCGGCAACAATTACGAAAAAATGCGCGCTGAGAATCGAGTGAAAAAACTTAAGGACGCGCGTGACGAAGACGCCAAAGCGCTCGCTGGTTACGCTTGGATTGACAAGAACAAGGGCACGGTGCGTTTACCGATTGAGCGCGCAATGGAATTAACGGTCGCGGATTTGGCGAACAAACAACCTGCCGCCGCCGGACCGATTGCGACTCCAGAAGCTGCCGCTGCAGCCGGCGGAACGGCTGCGTCGTCACCGGCTCCGTCGCCATCGCCTTCACCAGCGGCGAGCGGAACGCCGAAACCAACGTCCGTTGCCGGACAACATTCAAATGCGGGCGGACAACCTGCAGCGGCAGTCAATCCGCCTTCGGAAAAAGCTGGAACACAACCAGGAACTGGAGCTTCGCCGGCCGCTTCAGCCGCAACCGCTTCACCTTCTCCCTAACGAATGATGCCGGCCACTGACATCCCATTAAAGGAACCGACGATCTCCGCGGCGGCGAGCGATGCGGAACAGCTCGAGCGCGCGCGCATTGACGCTTCCACTCGCGTGCCGGTGCTGATGTTTTACGCGTCGGCCATGGTGTGGCTGTTAATCGGAACGCTCCTGGGCGGTCTCGTTTCGTTCAAAACGATTGCGCCGGATTTTTTGGCGGACATCAGTTTTCTGACCTGGGGCCGGCTGACTCCGGTGCTGGCGAACATCATCATTTACGGTTGGGCATCGATGGCCGCCATGGGCACAGCAACATGGCTGATGGCGCGCCTGTGCCGGACAACATTGAAACATCCGCTGCTCATCGTTGCCGGGACGTGGTTTTGGAACATCGGCGTGGTGATCGGTCTGATCGCCATCGCGATGGGGTACAGCACCGGTTATGAATGGCTCGAGTTTCCGCCATATGCCGCGATGGTCATGTTCGTCGCCTATGCCATAATCATGTCCTGGGCGGTCTTGATGTTCCGTTTTCGACGGGGCGAACAGATTTACATCACGCAATGGTATTTGTTGGGCGCGTTTCTCTGGTTCCCGTGGCTCTACGCCGCTGCTCACGCCATGCTCTTTGCCGCGCCGGTGCAAGGCGTGATGCAAAACGCGGTCAGCTGGTGGTACCAGAATAATCTTCTCTTTCTTTGGTTCGGGGCGATCGCGCTCGGCACCGCCTATTACATGATCCCGAAAGTTATCGGACGTCCGGTTTACAGTTATCATCTCGCGACGATCGGTTTTTGGACCTACGCGCTTTTCTCGAGCTGGACCGGAATGCAACGCGCGATCGACGGCCCGTTTCCCGCGTGGATGGTCACAGCCAGCATCGCGGCCACGATTCTGACCATCATTCCTGTCGCGACTGTGGGATTGAATCATCACATGACGATGCAGGGATATTTCCCGGTGATGCGTTACAGCCCAACGCTTCGGTTCACCGTTTTCGGCGCGATGGCCTACACCGTATTCAGCCTGGTGGGAATTCTGATCTCGCTCCGCTCGACTGCGCGCTTTCTCCATTTTTCGCAGGCAACCATCGCTTATACGCAGATGGGATTGTACGCCTTCTTCACAATGATCATCTTCGGTTCGATGTACTACATTGTTCCGCGTTTGGTTGGCCGGGAATGGCGTTACGCAACACTCATCAAACTTCATTTCTGGGCGTCCGCGTACGGAATCGGACTGATGGCATTGATGTTCTTCGCGGGCGGGGTCGTTCAGGGTTCGAGCGAACAGGATCCGACGCTGCCGTTCATCGAGAGCGCGTCGAGTGTTCTGCCTTATTTGCGCGGAGTGATCATTGCCGTGCTCTTGTTGGCGATTTCCCATTTCATTTTCGCATTCCATTTTGGATTGATGTTGTTCGGTCTCGGTCGCACTTCGACAGTCCCGACATTTTTGAACCCGGTTGAGTCGGAAGGATCGGAGGCGCATTTATGAAGGGGCTCGCGCCACTTTTTCTTGGGCTTTTTGGAACGTTCGCGTTCTCCTGGTTCGGTCTGACCGTGATCCCGAACATACAGATCGGCGCACTCAATCCTCAGGCGGACGAAGAAGGCACTGACATTTATCCGATGCCAAAATCGGGAATGGCCGAGCACGGCCGGCGCGTTTACACGGCCAATGGCTGCGTTTATTGCCACAGCCAACAACTGCGGCCCGATTACGCGTCCGCTGACATTGATCGCAAGTGGGGAGAACGCCGCAGCGCGCCGCGCGATTATATTTTCGAGACGCCAGTAATGTTGGGACAAGAGCGACTCGGCCCCGATCTTTCCAACATTGGTAAACGCGGCGCGGCAGCGGAAGAAAAGCCGGCAGCGTCACCAGCGCCTGCGGCCAATGCCCCTGCCGCTGCGCAATCACAGCCGCCGGCGGCGAACGCGGCGCAGCAAAAGCCACCGGCCGCTGCGGCATCGCCAGCTGCGCCAAATGCTGCTGCGCAAAACCCGCCCGCCCCGGCCGCGAGCGCTGCTCCTTCACCGTCAGCCACTCCG
>Ga0126380_10000985_pt1 | contig 10316 bp, 11 predicted proteins | sample PanSoiMetPlot_26_FD_92544 | JGI IMG/M metagenome (GOLD analysis project Ga0126380, IMG submission 92544) | Tropical forest soil microbial communities from Panama - MetaG Plot_26 | ecosystem: Environmental > Terrestrial > Soil > Tropical forest > Bulk soil | place: Panama | collected 2016-02-17
CCGCGGCGTCATCCGCGGGGCGCTGCTTGGCGAAGGGCAGCTGGTCATCCAGCGAACGAGGTACTTCGACTTCGGGTGCCAGCCTGCCTGGCGCGGCCTGCGCCGGTTTGAGTAGGTGGGGCCCTGCCTGTGGCGCTGCCACGCACGTCGCCGTCCAAACGGCTGCGGGCCTGCGTCCCGGGCTAACGCCGGAGTCATCGCGGTTGGCTGCGTGCCGGGCGCGGCATCGGCTGGTTAGAGTCGGCTGGTTTGCGGCACGCTGGTAAGGGACCGGCGAGCGAGGAAGGGGGAGGCGATCATGACCGATAGGGGATCAGCGCTGGCTGACCGTCTTGCCCGGGGCACGGTGCTGGGAGCCGAAGGGTATGTGTTCGAGCTGGAGCGCCGGGGCTACGTGAAGGCGGGAGCGTATGTGCCCGAGGCGGTGCTGGACTTTCCTGATGCGGTCACCGAGCTGCACAGGGAGTTCCTGCGCGCGGGCGCTGACGTCATGGTGGCGCTGACCTATTACGCGCACCGCGAGAAGCTGCGTCAGCTCGGCCGGGAGTCTGACTTGGAGGCGATGAACCGGCAGGCGGTGCGGTTGGCCCGGGCAGTGGCGGCCGAAGGCGGCGCGTTGGTGGCCGGCAATGTGTGCAACACCTGGGCCTATGACCCGCACGACGCGACTACCGCTGAGCTGGTGCGCGCCATGTATGCCGAGCAGCTGGGCTGGGCCGCTGAGGAGGGCATTGACTTTGTCATCGCCGAGACCAACGACTACCTTGGCGAGGCGCTGATCGGGCTGGAGGTCAGCCGGGAGCTTGGCCTGCCGGCCATGGTGACGCTGGCATCCACCGGGCCGGCTAAGACCTGGGACGGTTACGACTACGTCGAGGCGTGCAAGATCCTGGCCGGCCACGGCGCAACGATTGTGGGGCTGAACTGCGACCGCGGGCCCGTCACCATGCTGCCGCTGATCGCCAGGATCAGGGACCAGGTCGGCTGTGCCGTGGCGGCACAGCCGGTTCCGTACCGGACCAGCGAGGCCTCGCCCACGATGGAATCGCTGCGGGCGGACGGCGTGAGCCGGGCCTTTCCGCTGGCGCTGGACCCGTTTAGCTGCACCAGGTTTGAGATGGCCGACTTCGCGGTGGCCGCCCGTGATCTTGGGGTGAACTATGTGGGCATCTGCTGCGGCGCCGGCCCGCACCATGTCCGGGCCATGGCCGAGGCGCTGGGGCGCACGGTACCGGCCAGCAAGTACTCGCCGTCCATGGACCTGCATCCGATCCTGGGCGCCGCGGCCGCGAGCCGGGACCCCGGGGTGCTTGGCTCTTGGAACGTGACCCCTGAACCGCATTAAACGAGGTTGCCGCTGATTCCAAGCGGAGAGCGCGGCGAGGACTGGTTTCTACGCTGCCAATGAGCGGGTTGGCGCGGGGCAGGCGTGGCCGCAGAGGGATGCGGCCGCTGGTCATCGGCCGGGGTGGGCAGCTTGGGCGAAGCGGCCCGCCCGGACGGCATCGACCAGTGGCTCAATATCTGGAGGGGGGGCCTGCCCGCGGGCGGTGAAGTCGGCAAGCTCGCGCACGAGACGAACCGCCCGCCCGGTCCCGTCGCCCAGGCGGGCGGGCCGGCGCAGGTCGATGGCCTGGGCGGCGACCAGGAGCTCGAGGGAGACGACCCGGGCGGCGAGGTCGCCCATTTCGGCGAGACGCTTGGCCGAGAGCGGGGCCATTGTCGTGCGGTCCTCGATCCCTTCAGCCTTGCTCGAACTGACGACCTCAAAGGAGACCGGATGGGCGAGCATGCGTGCCTCCGCCGCGATCGCCTGCGCGGCGCCAGCGAACTCGGCGAGGGCCTCCTCGCCCGTGTCCGCCTCGGCCGCCAGGCCGGCCGGAAGGCCCGAGAGCGGGCTCTGGAGCAGCTTCACGGTCCGTTCGGCCGCACAGGTCACCACCGTGGCGAGGGCAATGCGGGCAAAGTCCAGCGCGGCGGCGACCGGCACGATGTCGAGGTTGCCGACCGACACGATGCGCCGTTCGGCGAGAACGACGGCGGGATTGCCCTGTGCGGAGTTGAGCTCAGTCTCGATCGTGGTCCGGGCGTATGCGAGGGCGTCCCTGGCGGCGCCAAGGATCTGGGGGATGCTCCGGAAGGTGAGCGGGTCTTGCAGGTTCCGGGCGTTGCCCGGCTCAAACAGGGAACTTCCGGCGAGCAGCGCACGCAGGCGGCGGATAGTCGCAACAGTGCCCGGGTGCGGCCGGACCTCGGTGACCACCCGGTGGAGAATGCTGAGATTGGCTGCGAACGCCTCGAGGTCGAGGGCGGCGGCCACGTCGGCTTCCCCAACCAACTGTTCGGCGGTGAGCTCTGCCAGCGCGGCCCAGCCGGTGGAGAAGGCATTGTTGTTGACGAGCGCCAGCCCCTCGTTGTCCGCGAGGACGAAGCCCGTCTCACGAACCAGGCCGTCGGCGAGCTCGGCCAGTGGACCAAGATCAGCCTGGCCCACCGAACCGAGGCTGCGAACGGCCGGCGCAAGACCACGGTTGAGCGCATCGACCAGCATCTCGGCGAGTTCAGGCCGAACACCGGCCGCGCCCTTGGCAAAACCGTTTACCAAACAGACCATCGCAGCCCGCACGACTGGGACCGGCGCCAGCGGCCCCTGGGCAATGAGGTGACCCCTGATCAGAAACCGGCTAAAGCCCTGGCGCGCCCCGGCGTCAAGCACGACGCTCTTTCGCTCCGCCAAAGCGGTCGTCAGACCATAGACGATCGCGCCCGACCGCAGAGCTTCCTCGACGACCTGCCGGGCAGCCGCCATCCGGTCGCGCGCCGCCGGGTCCAGGACAACCTCATCGCGCCCCTCAGCCACAACGGCAAGAGAATCGATCGTAAGTGACGCGCCGTCAAGCACCACCATCAGCGCGGCCCCCCGCAGGCGCATGCCCCGGCCAAGGCCCGTCCACAGGCATACAGAACAGAGACCGGCACGTCGCCCACCTTGGCACGCAGGCCGGCCAGAGTACAGGAGGCGCCACGGAACGCCGTCTGACGTGCTTCAGGAAAGCGCCCAAGACCCTTACCGCCAGCCTCGGCACGTGGTGGCCTCAGTCCGTGCCGGGGTGGACGATGCCGGCCTCGTAGGCGAAGACCACGACTTGGACGCGGTCGCGCAGGCCGAGCTTGGTGAGCAGCCGCCCGACGTGGGTTTTCACGGTGGCCTCGGTAACGGTCAGATGCTGCGCGATCTCGTGGTTGGAGTGGCCGCGCGCCACTTCAGCCAGTACCTCCCGCTCCCGGTCGGTGAGCTGGTGCAGCCGCTGGTCGGTGGGCGAGCGGCCGGTCGATGGGTCGGGCAGCTGGCTGGCGAAGGCGTCCAGCAGCCGGCGGGTGACGCTGGGCGCGACCACGGCGTCGCCGGCGGCGACCGCGCGGATGCCGGTCAGCAGGTCAGCGGGGGGCACGTCCTTGAGCAGGAACCCGCTGGCCCCGGCGCGCAGAGCGGCGAAGACGTACTCGTCGAGGTTGAATGTGGTCAGCACCAGGATCCGGGCCGGCGACCCGGAGGCGATGATCTGGCGGGTCGCGTGGATGCCGTCCAGCACGGGCATGCGCACGTCCATCAAGACCACGTCGGGCCGGAGCACCCGGGTCATCGCGATGGCTTGGGCGCCGTCGCCGGCCTCGCCGACCACCTCAATGTCGGGCTGGGCCTCCAGCACCAAGCGGAAGCCGAGCCGCAACAGCGACTGGTCGTCCACCAGCAGCACCCGGATGCTCACCCGCAACCCCCTACCCATCCCCGTCGTCGAACCGCAGGCTGGCGCGGACCCGCCAGCCCGTGCCGGGGCGCGGGCCGGCCTCGACGTGTCCACCGTAGGACGCGGCCCGCTGGAGCATCCCGGCCAGCCCGTGCCCGCCGGCCGCCGCGCCCGCCGCTGCGCGGGCGGGCCGCCCCGCGCCGTCGTCGGTGACCTCCAAGTCGACGCCGGAGGGCGTGTAGCCAAGCCGCACGTGCGCGCTGGCGTGCGGCCCAGCGTGCTTGAGGGTGTTGGTCAGCGCCTCCTGCAGGATCCGGTAGACGGCCAGGCCGGCGCCCGGCCCCCACCTGCCGGGTGCGCCCTTGCGCGTCAGGGTGACCTGCACGCCTGCAGCGCGGACCTGGTCGATGAGCCGGTCCACGTCGTCCAGGCCCGGCTGCGGGCTCCATTCGCTGGTGCCGGGCCGTGGCGGCTCACCGGGATTGGCGGCGGCGGGGGTCACCGGCGGGGTTCGATGCTCTTGGAGCAGGCCAAGCAGCCGGCGCATCTCCGTCAGCGCCTGCCGCCCGGTCGCCGAGACCTGTTGCATCGCGTCCGCGGCGCGGGGCGGCGCCACGGCTGCGGTGACGGCCGCGCCGTCGGCGAGGGCGACCATGACGGCCAGGTTGTGCGCGACGATGTCGTGCATCTCCCGGGCGATGCGGGCCCGCTCGGCAATGGCCGCAAGCTGGGCCTGCTGGTCGCGCTCGCGTTCGGCCCGCCGGGCCCGCTCCTCTAGCGCCGCCAGGTAGGCCCGCCGCGTGCTGATGGTCACGCCCAGCAGGGCGGCCGCAGCCAGGCCGCTGGTGGCCAGCGCCAGGCTGTTCCACCGGTCCCGCGGCTGAGCAGCCAGCAGCACGGCCGCCAGCACGGTGCCCTCGAGCACCACCAGCGCCGGCCATAGCCACCGCCGCGGGCGGTACAGGGCGAGCGTATAGACCGCGACCAGCGCGAGGCTCTCCGGATACACCCCGTCGGCGATGGCCAGCGACGAGGTCAGCGACAGTCCCGCCAGCACGTAGACCGCCCAGAAGACCACGACCGGTGCGCGCCGCCGCCACACCAGCGGAAGATGGGCGGCGGCAAACAACAGCCAGCCCGCGACGCCAACGCTGGCGGCGGCCACCGACGGCGAGTTCACCAGGACGAGCAGCACGGCCAGGCCGCCGTCGGCCCACCGTGGGTGGCGCCTGACGGCGGCCCTGGCCCGCTCTATCCCGTGCATGATCGCCAGCGTACGGCGGCCTGCGCCTCAGGCGTCCCGGCGCTGCAGCAGGGCCGCCCCGCCGGCCAGCAGCACGATGACATACCCGGCCAGCACAACGGCGGCGGCCCCGGGGGCCAGCAGCCTTACCGGGCCGGCCTCGCCAAGGTCGAACATCGCCTGGCCGGCAACCACAGGCAGGTATTTCATGACGGCGTCCTGGGCCTGCTGGGACAGCGCCGCCGGCAGCAGCGCCGGGATGACCAGCAGCGCCGCCGCAAACACGGTGATCGCCGCGGCGGTGTGCCGCAGGATGGCGCCGATACCCAGCCCCAGCAGCCCCATCGCGACCGGGTAGGCGGCGGCGCCGAGAATCGCGCGCGGCACGCCCGGATCGCCCAGCCCTGCGCCGTGGCTGCCGGCGAAGACCTGACTGATCAGGAACGACGCCACGCTGACCGCCAACGCCACCGGAGCGATGACCGCGGCCAGGGCCAGCGCCTTTGCCCACAGCACCGGCAGTCGGCGGGGGACCGCCAGCAGGCTGGCCCCGATCAGGCCCGAACCGTACTCGCCGGTCATCCGCATGACGCCGAACACGCCGACGACCAAGGCGAACAGGTCAAGCCCGAGGAACGCCGCCGAGGCCGCCTCGGCCGTGCTGGGGTGCACCTCGCCGCTGTGGATCTGCTGACCGTAGCCATAGCCGAACGCGGCAGCCAGGCCGACCGTCAGCAGTGCCGCGGCGGCCAGCATGACCCAGGTAGACCGCACCGAGCGCAGCTTGGTCCATTCCGAGCGGACCACCCGCCCCATCGTGACCCGGTAGTCCACCCGGTCGTGGCCGGCCAGCGCGGTCATGACGACATCACCCTTTGCTGGTCTTGGTACTGCACCGCATCACGAGTGAGCTCCATGTAGGCCTGCTCGAGCGAGGCGTGCTGCGGAGTCAGCTCGTGCACCGCCAGGCCCCGGCCGACGGCCAGATCGGCGATGGTCCCGGCCCCCAGGCCGTCCACCTGCAGCACCCCCGGCTCGGCACTGGTCACCGTCGCGCCCCGGCCGACAAGCAGCTCACGCAGGTCGGTAGCCTGCGGGGAACGCACCAGAACCCGTCCCACGCCGGCCCGCGCGGTCAACTCGCCGATGCTGGCCTCGGCAAGCAGCCGGCCGCGGCCGATGATCACCAGGCGGTCGGCGGTCACCGCCATCTCGCTCATCAGATGGCTGGACACCAACACGGTGCGCCCCTGCGTGGCCAGCGTCTTGAGCAGGGTACGCACCCACAGCACGCCGTCAGGGTCCAGCCCGTTCACCGGCTCGTCCAGGACCACCACCGCGGGGTCGCCGAGCAGCGCGGCCGCGACCCCCAGCCGCTGCGCCATGCCAAGCGAGTAGCCGCCCGCGCGGCGATGGCCAACCTCCTCCAGGCCCACCATCGCCAGCACCGCATCCACCCGCACCTCGGGGATCCCGTGAGTCTGCGCCAGCGCCAGCAGATGGTTGCGGGCGCTGCGGGCCTTTTGGAAGGCCCTTGCCTCCAACAGCGCGCCTACTTCCCGCAGCGGCGCAGCATGGTCCCGGTACCGGCGGCCGGCCACGGTCGCCGTCCCGGTGGTCGGATGATCCAACCCCACGATCGTGCGCATGGTGGTGGACTTGCCGGCGCCGTTGGGCCCCAGAAAGCCGGTGACGTGGCCGGGCCGGACGGTAAACGACAGCCCATCGACGGCGACCGTCCTGCCGTATCGCTTGGTCAGGTCTTGTATCTCGATCATGGACTTCCTCCTAGTCGCTGCTGACAAGCCCACGCTAGGAACCAGCCCCTGCCGAGGACGACCACCCCAAGGCCGGTCTTGGCACCCGGCTGCGTCCGCCGCAAGTCGCACACCGTGCGCCTTGCGGCGGAGCGAGCCGACGCCCGGCCAGGTCGGCGCCGAGGCGGGCGTGGCGGCTTAGGTAGCGGGCTCCGGGTCGGAGATGTCGGCCACGGACGCGTCGAGTGCCCGCAGGATCGCGTCGGCATCCGCCGCCAGGGCGAGACCATGCTCTCCCGCGCCGAGGGTGATCTCGCGGCCGCGCACGCGCTCATCGGCTATCGCCGGCCAAGGCCTGGCCGATCCGAACGGCGTGATCGTGCCGCGCTCGTAGCCGGTTGCCTTCCTGGCCACCTCGGCATCAGGCATGGACAGGCGGCTCACGCCCAGCAGTCGCCGCAGCTTCGGCCAGGATATGGCGCGGTCCCCGGGCACCAGCACGAACAGGAAGTCATCTTCTCCGCGGCGCACCACCAGCGTTTTGACCACATCGGCGGGCGCCACGCCGCGTGCCCGGGCCGCCTCGGCCAAGCTGCGCACCGGGCCATGCCGGATCACTCGGTGGGGAAGACCCAGGGCCTCGGCAGCCTCCAGCGCGGGAGCGGACACAGTTCAGTATCGCGCTCCGGCTTGCCCACGCGCGGAACGCGGCCGGCAACTGTGAGCAGCGCGCCGCGGCGGGTCGCTGGGGATTCAACGATCACGCCACGCAGAATTCGTTGCCTTCTGGGTCGAGCATTACGACATGGCCGAAGTGCTCACCGTAGGACTCCTCACGGACAGCCGTAGCCCCGGCGGCGGCCAGCTCGGCTGCCTTCGCACGAATGAGCCGCTCACGCTCAGCCATGTCCCATGGCGGCTCACCTGCCACCCGAATGTCGATATGCATCCTGTTCTTTGCTGTCTTGGCCTCCGGCACCCTGAGAAAGCCGATGGCTGGGCCTACGCCGCCGGGATCGATGATGGAAGCACCGTCGGGGTCGGCGTACCCCGGCTCGGCCACATACCCCAGGGCGCTTGCCCAGAATGCAGCGATCCGATGCGGGTCCTCCGCATCGCAACCGAGCGTCCAATGTGTCGCCACGCAGGCACACTACCGCCCGCACCCCGTCTGCAGATCGGTCGACCTCAAGGACGCAGAGCGGTCAGGCCCTACCCTCATGGGCTGGGTCGCCCATCGTCACCGCCGTGGGTGCGCGCCGGTTACCCGGTTCTGCGATTTCGAGTGCTGCCTGATTTATGACCAGCATGGCTTGGTCCTGGCCGCTCGGCCCGCTGCCGGGAAGGCGCCTGGGTCTTCCCCTGGTGCGTACCAAAATTTCCGGTGCGCGCTGGTACCGTTCAGTCTCCGAGGATCCGCGCCGATCGTGGCTTCCTGTTTTGCGCCTCGGCTCAAGGCCGCGGGAGGGTTCATGGTGACAGCCATGCGGTGGGCTGCCATAGCGATCCTCGCGGCCGGTGGTGCTCCGGTAGCGCTTGCCGGCGCCGGCGGGGCATCAGCCGCAACGCGCGCGCTGACTGGCCCAGGCACCGTCGCCGTGGGGGGAACCTGGGGTACCGCGCGGGAGGTTCCGGGCACCGCCAAGCTCAACAAGGGCGGGGTCGTGCAGGTCAACTCGGTGTCGTGCCCGTCGGCGGGCAACTGCGCCGCGGGCGGGTACTACGAGGACGGCTCAAAGCAGGCGCACGCATTCGTGGCCAGTAAGGTGAACGGCCATTGGCAAGCGGCCATGGAGGTGCCCGGCACCGCCTCCCTCAACAAGGGCTTTCACGCGCAGGTCAATTCGGTGTCGTGCGGTGCCGCGGGCAACTGCAGCGCCGGCGGGTTCTACAGCGACATCTCTCATGATTTGCAGGCGTTTGTGGTCAGCGAAAGCTAGCTGCTTCGACTGCGACTGGTTTTCAGCTGACCGTGGGCTCGGCCGCTACCCTGCCAGTGGTGAGCGCGGAATCCGAGAGCTTGGTCTATTACCTCGATCAGCAGCGCGGGAGTGTTCTTGACATCGTCGATGGCCTGCCGGAGGCCTTGCTGCGGCGCGCTGTGTTCCCGTCGGGCTGGACCTGCCTGGGGCTGATCCATCACCTGGCCGTTGATGACGAGCGGTACTGGTTCCGCGGCGTCGCGGCCGGGGAGCCGATCGAGTTCCCGGCAGGCGAGGACCCCGGGTGGCTGGCCGGGCCGCAGATCGCGGCCGGGGAGGTGTTCCGCTGCTACCGGGAAGAGATCGCCTGGGCGAATGCGATCATCGCGGCCACGCCGCTGGATGCGCTGGCCCGCCGCCGGGACCCGCGCTGGGATGCTTGGGGCTGGCCGGATCAGCCGGTGACCCTGCGCTGGATCATCTTGCACATGATCGAGGAAACCGCCCGGCACGCCGGGCACCTCGACACTGCGCGGGAGCTTCTCGACGGCCGCACCGGCTTGGGCTGACCGTCCTCTGTTGCGGCGCCGGTAGCGGCGCTGACGTAGGGGATGAGGATGGGCAGGCGTACCGCTGGCACACGCTGCCCTGGTCGTGCGGCAGGCCGCAAGTAATTTGCTGCAAGAGCCTGAAGAAGCGCCAGAAGCCGGCATGAACCGGTAAGGGCTGCAGACCTCCTACAGTTCCCCCATCGCGATCAGCAGCTACCCGGTCTGATCCGATTCGGCCTTCTGGGCGCGCCGCATCTCCCGGACGCTATACACAGTGGTGGCCAGCACGGTCAGGCCGGCCAGAGCGACGCTGGCGCCGGTCGCTACGCCGGACAGGGGCAGCCGGTCGGTGAAGATCAGCACGGCGCCCAGGCCGATGGCACCCATGCCGAACAGGACGGCGGAGGCCGTAGCGACGCGGCTGGCGGCGGCCTTCTCGGCCGCCGAGCGCGCGCGGTCCCGTATGGTCGTCAGACGCCGCCTGGCCCACTCGTATTCGACCGCGAACACGATCAGCGCCAGAAGGATCACGAGCAGGCCGGGCCCGGGCGCCACCAGCAGTACCACGCCGACGGCAAGGATGACGGTGCCCACGACGGTGAGGGCGATGCGGCGGAGCAATCGGACCAGGTTCATTCTCAACCATGCTAGAGCCCCTCCGGGATGCGCCCAGCCGCACCATCGCGTACCCGAGTACGCGCGCGGCGCCACCGCGTCAGCGTCAAATGCGGCCCGGATCTCGCGGCTGCGCGGGCCGCCGGCCTGCCGCGATCACCGCGGTGATGCGATCACAGCCGTTACGGTTTGGTCGCGCGGGTGATTGCCAAGTGACAGGCGTGCCGCGCTGACGTCTTGCTAGCCGTGGCCACTGCGGATGGCGGCGTCGAAGACCGCTCCGATGGCCGGAGCGTCTCAGACACGGGATCCCAGGCATTCATCAGCCTCGGCTCCTTCGCGCGTGGCCTCCCGCCTGCTGCATGTCCGCAGCGGTGTTCGGGGTGCGCCGTGCCGATGCGGCTGAGGCCGCCTGCTGCACCAGTGCGGCGATCCTTGCCTCGCCGGCCGCGGTCAACTCCGTCAGGGCGAAGGCGATC
>Ga0126380_10000986_pt1 | contig 10309 bp, 8 predicted proteins | sample PanSoiMetPlot_26_FD_92544 | JGI IMG/M metagenome (GOLD analysis project Ga0126380, IMG submission 92544) | Tropical forest soil microbial communities from Panama - MetaG Plot_26 | ecosystem: Environmental > Terrestrial > Soil > Tropical forest > Bulk soil | place: Panama | collected 2016-02-17
ACTTGTCCGCGCATTAACGGGTCGCGCACCTGTCCAACCGTTTCCGCCAGCTTCCGCGCGACCTGCATTTTCGCGCCAATTGAGCCGAGATCGACACTCGCGGTCTCGCGCTCGATCCAGTAATCGAAGAAATCGCGAGCGGACGAGACTCGCTTCTCAAAACTTTCCTTTCCATCACGCCGAACCAGCGAATCCGGGTCTTCGCCCGGCGGCATATCGACTACGCGAACAATCAGATCGTTTTGCAGAAGCGCGTCGAGCGAATGCGCGGCTGCCTTCTGACCGGCCTGGTCGGCGTCAAAGCAAAGAACAACTTCATCGACAAAGCGCTTCAGGATTCGCGCCTGATGTTCGGTGAACGCCGTTCCTTGCGGCGCGACCACGTTTGTAATTCCAGCTTCAAACAAAGATATGAGATCGAGTTGACCTTCGCAAACGATCGCGCAATTCGCTTCGATCAACGGGCGCTTCGTCTTGTGCAGGCCGAATAGAACGCGGCCTTTTGGAAGAGCGGTGTTTCAGGCGAATTCAAATACTTTGCGACCTGCGGATCGGATTCGAGCGAGCGCCCGCTGAAGGCGATCACTTCGCCGACGTCGTTGCAGATTGGAAAAATGATCCGGCCCCGGAAGCGATCATAAACTTCGTTGCCGGGTTTCTCTTCATCGCGCGGCTTGACCAATCCGCTTTGTAACAGTTGCGCGCGAGAATAGCCGCGCTCGAGCGCCCATTTTAAAAAACTGTCCCAACTGTCCGGCGCGAAGCCGAGCTGCCAGTTTTTCGCAACGGCTTTGTCGATGCCGCGCTTTTTCAAATATTCGCGGGCCGGTTCCGCGAATTGTTTCTTCAGGAGATTGTCGTGAAACCATTCCGCCGTCTCGGCGTGCAACCTCAGGAGCGTTCGACGCGCTTCATGTTGTCGATCTTCGTCGGCGCTCGCGCGTTCTTCGACAATCGGAATTCCGACCCGTGCGGCCATTTTCCGGACGGCTGCCGGAAAATCGACATGCTCGTATTCCATGACGAAGCGAAAAACGCTTCCGCCAACTCCGCAGCCGAAACAGTGGAACGTCTGGCGCTGCGGACTAACGTGAAACGACGGCGTTTTCTCCTGGTGAAATGGGCAGAGCGCCTTGAAGTTGGCTCCGGCCCGTTTCAGTGGAAAATAGGAACCGATCACTTCCACAATGTCGTTCGCGGCTGCGACCTGCTCGATGGTTTCCGATGGAATCACGTGGCTTTTATTTTTCGCTCGTTTGGTTGCTGAAGCGATGTCAAAATTTACCCAGTGCAGAGCGCTTTCCAAACAATGAAGAGATTCTCGATCTTAATTCTTGTCGCCGCAGCCACAATCGCAACAACGCAAGCCAGAGAAGTCGTCCACAAAGGGGACGTCGTCGTGGTGCCGCTCCGCGGTGAAATCTCTCCGTCACTCCTGATGTTTCTCCGCCGCGCGGATAAGGTCGCCGAGACGAACGGCGCGAGCGCCATTATTTTCGAAATGAACACCTACGGCGGCCGGCTCGATAGCGCGGAGGAAATCTCGAGCGCGCTCAATCGGGTAACGATTCCGACCTATACTTTTATTAATTCGAACGCAGGCTCGGCCGGAGCGCTGATCGCATTGGCCACCCAGCACATTTACATGGCGCCCGTGAGCGCGATTGGCGCGGCGGCCCCGATGCTTTCGACCGGCGAAGAGCTCCCGGCCACCGCGCGAGAGAAAACGATCTCCTATTGGTCCGCGCTCATTCGCGGCTCGGCCCTGAAGAACGGACATAATCCGGATCTTGGCGAAGCGTTCATGGACAAGGAAAAGGAAGTCAAAATCGGTGACCGTGTCGTGCACGCCAAAGGAAAGCTTCTGACCTTGAACGCGCAGGAGGCGACGGAAAAGATCAACGGCAAGCCGTTGCTCGCGGAAGGCATCGCAGACTCGGTTTCCGACCTAAAACAAAAGGCGGGACTAAAAGGAAATCTCGTTTCGCTCGGCCCGACTGGCTTCGAGCAACTCGCGTTTTGGATCACCTCGCTCGCGCCTTTGCTTCTGCTCGGTGGAATTCTTGGAGCGTATCTGGAATTCAAAATTCCAGGCGCGACGATGCCTGGAATCATCTCGGCGGTCTGTTTCGCGCTTTTCTTTCTCGGTCATTATCTGGCGGGCCTGGCGGGTTGGGAAGTCATGGCGCTTTTCATCCTGGGCGTGGCGCTCGTAATCATTGAGATTCTTTTCTTCGCGCATTCGACAATCATCTTCGGCGTTGTCGGTGTGTTTCTGATTCTTGCCTCGCTCTTTTGGGCGATGATCGATCGCTATCCTGGCGAAACATTTTTCCCGACCGGAAAAGTGCTGGCCGTGCCTCTGTTGAATCTGTTCCTCGCGCTGATCGGCGCCGCGATTGTGATTGCGTTGCTGGCCAAGTATTTGCCGAAGACGAGCATTTATCGGCGGTTTGCACTGATGACGGCAAATCCACCGGGCCCGTCGCTAGCCGGCGTTCCCCGCGAGTTTGCGACTGCGCTCGATCTATCGCCCGGCGCCGAAGGCGTTTCATTGTCGATCTTGCGTCCGAGCGGCAAAGCTCGTTTTCTCGATCAAACGGTGGACGTCATCACGGAAGGGGAATTCATTCCGCCAAACACTTCCATCAAAGTCGTAGGCCGAGATGGGATGCGCGTGGTTGTTAAAGCCGCAGCCCGTTAACCACCAGCGACAACGCGGATCACTTCAAGGCGGTCGCCTTCGGCCAGTGCTCGCTCTTTCCACTCGCGGCGATGCAACGCGATGCCGTTGTGTTCGATTAAGACTGATTCAGGCGGCAACTCGAAGCGATGGACCAGATCCGCCACTGTTTGCGCGCCGCGCGAATCGGTCGCTTCGCCATTGAGCGAAATCTGCATCATTTCAATAGCGCCTGGTCCCAGTCCTTCCAAACCGGTTCGAAACCGCGCTCGCGCAAGATCGTTGCGATTCGGTCCGGCGGCCGATCGTCGCTAATCTCAAATTGGCCGGTAGCGAGCCGGTCTTCGCCATCCTGAAATTCCGGCGGAATAATTCGCCCACGAACTGTTTGGTGAAGATGTTCCGTGCCACGACGCGTGTAACCGCCCGGCTCAGTGTGGCTGCCTGCGCTCATCATGGTCACGCCTAGCGACACCAGCGCGTCACGCAACGCGGGACGCTCGCGTGTACTCAGCACGATCCCGACCTGCGGAAAGCAGATTCGCAAAGCGCAGACCATCTGGGCCAATTCGCGATCGCTTATTGAAAAGAGAGGTTTGAAGTCACCCGCTGCCGGACGCAAACGCGGCAAACTCACGGTGATTTGAGCCTGCCAACACTCGCGCAGTAAATAATCGACGTGCGCCGCTAGTGCGAGCGCCTCCTCCTGCCAACGCCACAAGCCGAAGAGCGCACCGACGCCGATCCGGCGAAATCCGGCTGCGTATGCCCGCTCTGCGCAATCGAGACGATAATCAAAGTCTCGTTTCGGGCCGGCGGTATGAAGTTCGGCGTAGACCGTCCGCTGATACGTCTCTTGATAAACGACAAGGCTCTCCGCGCCGGCGAGAACGATCGGCCGATAATCCTCGGTCGACATTGGACCGACTTCGATCGCGATTGAGGGAAAGTCAGGAGCTAAAGCGCGAACGCAGTCTATCAGATAATTTTCGGTCACAAACTTTGGATGCTCGCCGGCAACAAGAAGGATCTGGCGAAATCCCTGTTCTCGAAGGTAGCGCGCTTCTGCCACCACTTCCTCGACGCTGAGCGTGACGCGCAAGATCGGATTGTCCCGCGAGAAACCGCAGTAGCGGCAATTGTTGATGCACTCGTTCGACAAATAAAGAGGGGCAAACAATCGCATGGTGCGACCGAAGTTCCGGACAGTGAGCGCTCGGGAAGACTGCGCTATCGATTCCAACTCCGCATCCGACTTTGGCGTTATGAGCTGTTCAAACCGGCGAACAATCGCCGATTTGCGGAGCGGAAGATTATCGAGGGTTGCTGCAAACGACATCGCTTCAATCTCGCGCGGTGAATGCGCTTCGCAAATACGCCACCGCGTCGATATTCGAGCGTCGGCAGGTATAAAGCAAAACGCCGGAACGCGCACTGCGTTCCGGCGTTTAAATTACGCTTGTCTGACCTTAGTAAGAAAATGTGACGCCAAATCGGACCATTCCGAAATCCTGGTTGTCGCTGCCGTGACCAGGTTTCAAATCAAACGCCTGGTTGATCTGAACGACCTGCGCAATTGGAATTCCGAAGGCATCAGTCTCATTAGTACCTTGCAGGGTCTTGAGGTGGAATTTGTCGGAGTGGTCGCCCTGACCGAAGACAAAGTTCCAGGTAAAGTCCGCCATCAAACCGATGTGGCAGGTCATCCGGTACTCCAACCCAACGCCGATCTGACCGAGAGCTCTGACGTGATTGTTGTAAACCGGGTCCGTCGTCCAGAACTCCTGCTCGTTGACAACGCCCAGGACCGTCCGAGGCGGGGTTCCGCCGAGGACTGTATCTGTGATTTGCCCATATTGATGTTTCTCATTAAAGAACTTATAGAGCGTCGCGCCACCATCGATGAAGCCAAGACCGCCCGTTACGTATGGAGCGAAACGGCCGAACGGATAACGCGCGGTAATCGTGAGCAATCCGCCGCCGGCGAAGTTCGTCTTCGCCGCCAGACCAACTCCTTCAATACCGACACCAAAGTACCGGCTCCAGAAATATTTGAAGTCCGCGCCGCCGCCCCAGGTGTTGTCACGGGCGAACAATTCGTTCTGACTGACCTGACCAATGTTGATGCGCTCGTCCGGATTATAGATCTTCGGCTCGGCGAAAAAGCCGGTTCCGACATCGGTAATGAATGGATCGTCGTCCGGAAAGAAAGGATCGTCATTCGGCACATCGAATTGACCGGTATCTGCACCGAAGGCGTACGCGCCCCAGATGCTCAAGTCCCATTCATGTGCGCGATAGAAATCGCACACCGGCGGTGCTGGCTGCATCACTTCTTTGTCTTTGCCGGATATTCTTTCCGGGCCGTCGGCGTAAATCGCCGGCGCCACTACGAGTAGTGCGGTTAATGCACAAAAGGTTAAGGTCAGTTTTTTCATAACTTGGCTATGCGTTTAGGGTTTCTGCAGAAGTTCGTCAATAAAAAAATAACTTTGTTTTTTAAGGGCTGTTTCAGGGCCAAAATCGCGGTTGTTTTTTCAGTGCACCCGTGGTTTTAACACGAAACCGACGCCTAGCGTCAAGCACCGAATTTTCACCCCTTTTTGGGCCCAATTTCGAGCGTTTTAACAAGCCAGGTCTAACGGGTCAATAGGGAAATCGCCTCTAGGCGAATTTGAGCGACTGTCGATCTTATAAATCTCATAAGACCGCAATGCCGGTAGCCGATGGCGCCTCGAACTACGTCTTCAGTTCGGCGCCCGTGTTCGCGTCGGTAACAATGAACTTTTCGTGGTGGTAGGTCGGGTCACCGCGAAACATCAACCGCCCGGCGTAACGGCGCTCGAGCTCGATGAGCAGTTCTTCGTCCTCCTCTTTCAAACGCTTCAACACGTCTGGATTCAGGATCACGCGAAAATCGTGAACGCTGTCCTGATATTTTCGCATGACTGTATTGAGCGTCCGATGCAGCTCCACGCTTGTGGTCATTGATGTTTTGACCACGCCCCGTCCGCCGCAGTACGGACAATTTTCATAAATCGTATCGCTCAAACTTTCTTGCGCGCGCTGACGAGTCATTTCCATCAACCCGAGCTGCGAAATCGGAAGCACGTGCGTCTTCGCTTTGTCGCGCTTCAATCGTTCCTTCATCAAATTAAAAACCGCCTGCTGATCTTTGCGGCTCTTCATGTCGATGAAGTCGGCGATGATCAGACCTCCGATGTTTCGCAAACGCAGCTGACGCGCGATCTCGTCCGCCGCTTCCAGGTTGGTTTGCAGAATCGTTTTATCGACGTCGCGGCCGCCTTTGTTGCGGCCGGTGTTCACGTCTACCGCAACGAGCGCTTCGGTTTCGTCGATCACGATATAGCCGCCGCACCGCAGCCAGACCTGACGGTGAAACGCATCATCGATTTGTTTTTGAATTCCGAGCGATTCGAAAATCGGCGTTGCTCCGTCATAAAATTTTAGGCGGTTTCGCGAGCGGTTGGAAATTTTACCGACCAGTTGGTTCATCCGGTCGAGAGAATCCCGGTCGTCGCACATCACTTCGTCGATCTCTTCGGTCAGAAAATCGCGCACCGTTCGCTCGACCAAATCCGGTTCCTCGAAAACGCGATAAGGTGCGGGTTTGTCTCGAATCAGTTGTTCGACTTCTGCCCATTGATCGATCAGGAACCGAAGGTCGCGCACGAAGTAGCGCGCGCGCTGGCCTTCACCCACCGTCCGAATGATCACGCCGATGCCGTCGGGGATGTCCAGCTCGCGCAAAACTTTCCGGAGTCGATTGCGTTCTTTCGGATCTTCGATTTTCCGCGAGACACCGCTCCGATCGCTGAACGGCATTAAAACGAGATAGCGTCCGGCGAAGCTCAAGTTGGTCGTCACGCGCGGACCTTTGGTTCCGATGGGTCCTTTGGTTACTTGGACAATCACTTCGGAGCCGACCGGATAGATGTTCGGAATATCTTTCGCGGTGATCTTTTTGCGCTGCTTCTTCGATGGCCGATCGACTTCTTCAATTCCGCTGTCGAGCGCGGCCGGAAGAGCGTCCCAGAAATGGAGAAATGCATTCTTGTCGAGACCGATGTCCACGAACATCGCCTTCAAACCCATCTCGATGTTTTTGACGCGGCCCTTGTAAACCGAGCCGACAATCTGGCGCGAGCCGCTGCGCTCGACGCTATATTCTTCGAGTCGATTGTTCTCGAGCAACGCCACGCGGCGCTCGAGTTTTTCCACACTGACTACGAGTTTGTTCCCGGTTCGGCGTGCGCCGATACCCAAAATCTTCTTCACTCTGTCTAACATAAATTTCGAAAGGTTGCGCGATCCCGAGCGGAAATACTTTTGAGAAATCCTTCATTTACTCGCTAGATCGACATTTGATGGTTAACGACGACGCGCTGGAGTGGGCGCCGGCGGAGGCTGACGCTTCGCTCCAAAGAGTCGTTCAAAAAAGTTTGGTGGCCGCGGAGTGGGCGCAGGGGCAGCCCGCACGGTGCGAGCGCCTTTTACTTTCCCTTGAGCGTCCGGCTCCTGCTCGACATCCGGCGAAGCGCCATCGCTCGCCATTTGCACATCGGCGGTACTTTGACCGGAATCCGCGCCTTCTTCGTCTTCGCCTCCAACATTACTTCCGGTGTAGCTCACTGATTTGACTAACTGCAGCGGATTCGGGTGGTGCGCCGGGGCTGTCCACGCTACCTGCATATCGAATTTTCCATCTTCCTGCGCCACGATTCGCTCGAGAATTCGCGTTGCGATCGGCCCCGCGACTTCGCCGCCGTGCCCGGAAGCGCCCTGGACCATGACGGCCACGACGTACTTCGGATGGTCATACGGCGCGAAACAAACAAACCACGCGACGTTTTCCTCATGGCCGCGCTCAGTCGCCTGCGCAGTGCCGGTTTTACCAGCGACCACAACATCTTTGAGACGCGCACGGCCGCCTGTGCCGCCGTCTTCATTCACAACTTTCCACAAGCCTTTTCGTACCCGCTCGATTTGATCGGGAGTGCATTCGCGCCGCAAATCGGAACGCATCCGCGGTGTTTGGGACACCACCGGTTTGCCATGTTCATCAAGCTTCGGCGTGCCATCCTGATTCAAAACTTTGTCGATCAAGCGCGGATAATAACAGGTCCCTCCATTCGCAACCGCCGCATAAGCCATCGCCAGCTGTAACGGCGAAACCAATGTGTAGCCCTGACCGATCGTCACGTTAGCCGTCTGCGCACTCGACCACCTTTCCTGTGGATGATGAATCGCCATCCATTCGGGGCCGGGCATGTTGCCCTTTTGTTCGTTGCTCAATTGCAGGCCTGATTCCTCACCGATTCCAAGCATTTTGCCAATCACGTCCATCGACTGAATGCCGCCAGCATTCCCGTACTGATAAAAAAACGAATCGCAGGAAACCTTGAGTGCGTCCTCCAGTCCGATCGTTCCGTGGGTGTAATGCTTTGACGCGACCCAGCATTGGAAAAAGTGATCGCCGTAACTTACGCCGCCGCCGCAGCTATACTTGTTGTTGTTAAGCCCTTTTCGCAGACCAGCCAGCGCCGTGATCAATTTGAAGGTCGAGCCCGGCGGCAAGGCGCTCACGGCGCGATCTACCAGCGGATCGGCTTCATCCTTCCGCAGAGCATCCCAGTCTTTCTTTTTGATGCTCGGGATAAAAGTATTTGGATCGAACGATGGCACTGAGGCCATCGCCAGAATATCTCCGTTGTTTGGATCGACAATTACCGCTCCCGCGCGACTGACCGCGCGCAGCGCTTCGTCGGCTATGGCCTGGATCCGCGCATCGATTGTGAGAAAAACATTCGCGCCTTGTTGCGGCGGATCTTCCTTCAACACGCCGTCGATCGCGCCTTTCGCATTCCGACGCAGATAACGGATGCCGGGTTGACCGCGCAGAGCTTCGTCCATCCATTTTTCGATATTCGATTTTCCATCAACGTCGCCCTGATAGAATGTGAACTTTCTCGCCTCTTCCTTGTTCGTGTCATCCGGCGCGCCGACGTAACCAAGAATGTGCGCCGCGAGCGCGCCGTAAACGTAGGACCGCACCGGTTTGATCGCGATGTCCACTCCTGGCAAGCCGACATCGTGCTCGGAAAATTTCGCCATCGTCGGGAAATCAATGTCCTTGATGTAAGAATACGGAACTTCGGTGTCGTTGCGATAATGACGCTCGAGGTTCTTGGAATTGTAGTCGCGCGCAAGATCGAGATCGTTCAAACGCGGCACGACTCCGTCATTCACGATCTTGATGATGTCCGGCTCCTTCACGTCCTTTGGCATCCCGCTGATGATTGCGCGATGCTCGGCAAGCGGCGGCGAACCGAAACGCTCGCGGTAACCCTTCACCATTTCCGGCAGATAAAAATCCACTTCGTAGCTCGCGCGGTTTTGTACCAACGTGAGACCGTTCCGGTCTTTGATTTCGCCGCGAACCGATGGAATACGGACCGTTGCTTGTGAGCTGCCGCGAATCTGCGCCGTCCATTCCGCGCCGTGCGCGACCTGGACCCACCACAAGCGCAATCCAAGAGAGCCCAACCCAAGTAACATTAGGAATCCGACAAATTGAATCCGCAGTCGCGGACTAAGCCGACGTCGATTCATTCAAAACTCCTTTCGGGCAAATACGGATAACGCGTCATTCGCGCGATCCAGTTCAAAATCCAAAAAATTACCGGCGCCATCAGCATTGCCATCAAACCCGGGCCGCCGATTTGCCACCAAACTTCTTTCGAAAACATGAAAGTGCCGCGGCGGAAAGTGATCATGAGGTATTGCGCCAAAATGATCGCGGAGGTGCAGATGCCGGTAAGCAAGCAATGAACTTCCCAGCGGCCGCGAATGAACAGAGGCCTAAGGCCATGCATAATTCCCGCCAGCACAGCGTAGAGGAGTATCGACCAGCCAAGCGAGATTTCAACTTTGGCGCCAATCACTTGCACAGTCACGGCGTCGAGCAAAATTCCGGCGAACAACGCCAGTCCGAGCATCAAAGGAAACGGCAACGCCATCGCGCCGTAAAAAACGAGCACCGGCGTGATATAAATGTGCGCGTGATACATCCAATCGAGCGGCGGAATGAAATACTCCGCGATCTGCGCAACCACCACCAGCATCAGCAATACAGCGAAAAAGATCATTTTCGTCCTGTAACCACGAATACGTCTTCCAAGTGCGAAAGATCGACCGCGGGCGCGAGCTTGGCCTGACCATCGAGCTCGCGCGCTTTGAAAGTTTTCACTGTGCCGAGAAACAACCCGGACGGAAAAACGCCACCGACGCCGGAGGTGTAAACTTTTTGGCCTGGCTGAAGGTTCGCCTGCTTCGTCAGAAAATTGAGATCGAGCAACGGCGCCAATCCGCCGGAAACGCGTTCGCCCAGCACAATCCCCTGTTCGCGCGTGCCCTCGACCGATGCAGCGACCTTGCAGTTTTCGTCCGTCACCAAAAGTACGACTGAGATGGTGTTGCTGACGGTCGTCGTTTTTCCAACGAGGCCTTCATCGGTCACCACCGGCATGTCGCTCTCGATCCTGTCTTCCTTGCCGCGATTGATCGTGACAGTGTGCCACCAGGTCGATGCATCTCGAGTGACAA
>Ga0126380_10000987_pt1 | contig 10299 bp, 15 predicted proteins | sample PanSoiMetPlot_26_FD_92544 | JGI IMG/M metagenome (GOLD analysis project Ga0126380, IMG submission 92544) | Tropical forest soil microbial communities from Panama - MetaG Plot_26 | ecosystem: Environmental > Terrestrial > Soil > Tropical forest > Bulk soil | place: Panama | collected 2016-02-17
CGCAGCGCCTCGTGGGTGCGTTTGGCCATGGGCGTGCTCTAGCAAGCCGTGCGCCGGGTGCCTAGTCCGCGTGGCAGGGTGTCACTTGACAGGGGTGGGGGGGGCGAGGCACACGGCCCGTCCCTCGGAGCCATGGAACGCCTCCCCGGGCCGGCCGATCTTGCGGGTTCCGCCCCCGGAACCTCCCCCGAGGTCGGTCGGCTCGCCCCCCCGTGAGCCATGCGGTGGGTGGTCGGGGGCGTCGTGGTGATCGTCGTCGTGGCGGTGGGGACGGTGGGGGCCTGTCCGCCGGGGGTGGGGCTGTCGGCGGTGCGGACGAAGCAGCAGTTTTGCGTGACGGTGTGCAAATCCAAGCAGCCGGGGCCGCCGGGGCCCCCGGGGCTGCCGGGTGCGGCGGGTAATGTGGGTCCTGCTGGGCTTCCTGGTGCTCCTGGGGCGCGTGGGCCTGTCGGTCCTATTGGGCCGGTGGGGGCGCCGGGAGCTCCGGGGGGTCTTGGGCCACCGGGGCAGCCGGGACCGACCGGGCCGACGGGCGGGGCCGGAGCCCCGACGGCGCGCACCGGCTCCTCGGGCGTGCTCGCCCGCCCACAGGCAGGCACCGTGGTGACGGTCGGGGCGGAGTGCGACCCCGGGACGGTGCCGAGTGGCGGCGGGCTCTCGAATCTCGTCGGCAATCCGCAAGATACGAGCCGCGTGCACCTCTTGGACTCCGGGCCGACGGCGACCGGGTGGCATTCCGACGCCACGGTGGTCTCCACGTTCTCCAATGGCGGCACGCTCGAGGTCGTCGTCACCGTCTTTTGTGTGGAGGCGCCGTCGTGATGGGGGCGCCGGGGGGTGCCGGAGCCGCGACGGGCGGCCTTGCGGGCATTGCGCAGGTGATTGCGCAGGTCGGGTTTCCGGTGGTGGTCGCCGCTGCGCTGCTCTGGTTCCTCTTGACGCGGTTTCAAGACACGATGCTGACGATCACGGCCCGGATGGAGGCCAATACGGTGGCGGCGGGGCATCTGCTCGACATCGAGAGCGCCACCGTCGGCGAATTGCGGGCGCAGACGGCTGAATTGCAGCAGCAAACTGCCTTGATGCGGCGCTTTTTGGAGCTCAAAGAGCGCTCCGAGGGGCCAAAATGATTCACCGCACCTATTTTTTCGATTCCGTGCGCGCTTACCTCGATGCGAACCACAGTTTGACCCAAGATCAGGTGAATGGGCTCAATTGCTTGCTCGACTACTACGAAACGGTCGGGATTGAGGGCGCGGAAGACTACGAGGACCGCTATTTTGCCTATATTCTGGCGACGACGTGGCACGAGACGGCGTTTACGTGCCAACCGATCGCGGAATACGGCAAAGGCGCCGGAAAACCGTACGGACAACCCGCGGGGCCGTACGGGCAGGTCTATTATGGGCGCGGCTACGTGCAACTGACGTGGTACGACAACTACGTGACGCAGGATGCGAAACTCGGGCTCAATTCCGAGCTCGTCAAGAAGCCCGATCTGGCCCTCGACCCCGAGATTGCCGCGCAGATCCTCTTCGGCGGCATGCGGGACGGGGATTTCACCGGCAAGAAGCTGGCCGATTACTTCACCGAGACATTGACGGACTGGTACAATGCGCGGCGCATCGTGAACGCGACCGATCAGGCCACGACGATTGCCGGCTATGGGGAGAAGTTCTTGAACGCGATTGCGCACACCTTCCCGCCGCCGCGTGCGGCGTAAGGAGACGCGACCATGACGATCCCGTCATTTTGGCTCGTGCCCGACCCGCCCGAGGAGGAACCGGTGCCGCCCCCGCCACCCGACGACGAGGAGGCGACGAAACAGCTCGAGGACCCGGAGCCTGAGGAGGAGGCCGAGGAGCCGCCCGCCTAGGCCATGCCGTTCTTAGGCGCACGCGGGGCCGCGCCCGACCCGCGTGGCCAGGCCCAGCAACCCATTGCGGGCGTCACCGAGTGGCGCTGCCCGCGCAATGGCGTGCACGTCGTCGAGGTCCACTATACTGCCGATCCCGCCAAGCGGGACCCGGCGTGGAAGCGCGAAGCGCAACGCGGCATGCCGCCGCGGGGCTGGCAACGCGAGTTCGAGATTGCGTTCGATCTCGCCGGCGGCGAGCCCGTGCTGCCGGAATACGTGCCGGCGGAGATGCGCCGCCCGTTTCCGGTCAATCCTTCCGCACGCCTCTTGCGTGGCTGGGACTTTGGCCAGGTCTGTCCGGCGACCGTGTTTGCGCAGCTCGACGTGCACGGCCGGCTCGGCTTTGTCGGCGAGCTGGTGCTCGAGCACGCCAATTTGACGAGCCAGATTGAGGCCACCAAGGCCATGACGGTCGAGCTGGTCGGCCCGGGGGCGAATTGCTTCGACGCCGGCGACCCGGAAGCGCTGCATGAGATGGAGCTCGGGTCGATCCGCGCCGTGCTGTTGAAGCATGGCATCATCCTCCAGACCTTCTCGCGCAGCAGCGATACCTCCTACAATAATCTCCGTGACCGCTTGCTGCGCCGCGTGCGGATTCCCGGCGAGGACGTGCCGAGCCCGGCACTGATCGTTGACCCGCGGTGCCCGATTCTCCACTCCGCGCTCTCGGGCGGGTTTGCGCGCCATGCGAAAACGGGGAAACCGATGCCGACCCATCCCTACAAGGACATCGTCGATGCCGCCCGCTACTTGCACGACAACCTCCAGGGCACGAGCTCGGAGTGGATGCTCAAGCTGCAAGCGATCGCGCGCGCGGACTGCGCATGGTGATTGACGAGCCGGGGGGGCGCCCGCTACACGGGCCGCCCGTCATGCGGTGGCTCATGGCGGCGGCGCTCCTCGTGGCGCAGGTGGCGGCGGCGGCGACGTGGACGTGCACGGCGACCGCCGTGGCGACCCCGAGCCAGCTGGTACTCTCCCGGTGCACCGCCAGCGGGACGTACACGGTGGGGGGCGATGCGCTCGCCGAGGGGGCCAGCAAGGCGCTCTGCGGCCGCGTCGAGCGCCTCCCGGCGGGGGGGGTGCACACGACCGCCGAGAGCGCGACGACCGGTGAGGGGTACGTCGTGGCGCTCGGCAAGGCGACGCAGCACGTCGTCTTGCTCACGTCGGCCAAGACCGGGGCCGAGTATGCCCTCGGCGAGCTCGCGGCGGGGACGCCGATTGACGGGGCGACGTTCACGACGTTGACGCTCTGTAGGTAAGCGATGGCACGTCGCGCCGCGGGCGGGGCCGCCGCCGCAACGCTCTCGCCCGCACGCGGCGAGGCGCCGAAAAATCTCGCGCTCGACCCGCTAATCGAACAGCGCGTGCGCGACGAGCTCGTGCCGCTGGTCCGCCGTACCCGCCAGGAGCGCAACGGCGTGCTGCGCGAGCGCTGGCTCCGCTACTACCGCATCTGGAGCGTCCGGCACGACTCGCAGGGCTACAAGGGAAGAACGAACACGTATTTCCCGGTCGGCCGGCGGTGGATCGAGCAGTGGGTGACGCGTCTCAAACGCGACCTCTTCCCCGATCAGGACTGGTTTGCGTGTAACGCGCTGCGGGAAGACTTCGAGGCGCGCGTGCCGGCCAAGATGGCGCTCCAGAAATACTGGATGCGCCGCCACATGCGGCTCAGGAAACACGCGCTGCCGTGGCTCCGCCAGCTCGTCATGTATGGCACCTCGCCGGTGCGGAACGTGTGGCGCGCGATCGAGCACGAGCAAACCGTGCTCCGCGACGTCTTGGACGACGACGGTGCGCCATCAGGCAAAACGATCGAGCAAGTGGAAAAGGTTGCCGACTTTTTGGGGCCGACGTTCGAGCCGGTCGACCTCTTTGCGTTCTATGTCTGGCCGCCGACCGCCGCCGGGCTCGACGACTGCACGCTGGTCTTCGAGGACCGGTGCGTGCCGCGGAGCCGGGTCTATGCCTTGGCCAACAAGCCGCTCGACCCCTCCGACCCGAAAGCCGGCAACGTCTATGAGGGCGTCGACGAGCTCGTCGCGCTCTACGACCAGGCGATCCAGAACCGCACGGGCGGGCAAGCCGGGCGCAACCCCGACAAGTACGACGCGCTGGCGATCCGCTTGGCCGATAAGGGCTTTACCGCGCCGCTCGACTTCAATGTGCCCGCGGCGCTCCGCCCGCTCGACTTGACCGAATGCATGTGGACGGTCGACCTCGAGGAGGACGAGCCGGCGCGGTATCTCGTCACGCTCGGGGCCGACGAAGTGCCGCTCCGCGTGCAGCGCCGGCCGTTCTGGCACGGCGGTACGCAATGGCTCGTTGGCCGCTTCCAGCAGATTCCCGAGGAGTTCTATGGCCGCGGCCTCTGCGAGCTGTTCGATTACCTTCAGTACTTCGTCAACGACTTGGGCAACCAGTCGGGCGACGCGTTTGTGTGGTCGACCAACCCGATTGCGGTCGTCGATATCGGTGCGGTGCAGGATCCGACGTCGCTCCGCATGGCGCCCGGCGCCAAATGGCTCGCCAATCCTGCCGGCGTCCAGTTCACGACCCCGCCGCAAGGGGCCGCCACCGCTGGCTTTACCGCCGTCCAAGGGTACGTCGGGCTTGCCGATACCCTGGTCGCCCCGACGCCGGCGCGTCCGATGGCACCGCAGCAGCAGACGGGGGCGCAGGATTCCGCCGGCTTGGCGGCCCAGCTCGCCGATTCCGCCGTCGACCTCCGCGCCGTGATCGAGAGTCTCGAGGATGAGGTGATGGTGCCGCTCCTCGAGCGCTCGGACATCCTGACCCAGCAATGCTTGGACCGCGACATTATCTTGAAGGTGGCGGGCAAGGACGGGCTCGAGCTCGTCGAGCATCCCATCACGGTCGCCGATCTCGTCGGCGAATACGAGTGGGAATGGCTCGGCACCACCACGGCGCAGAATCAGCAGGTGCGCGCGCAGCAGATGGTGCAGGGCATTGCGCTGATGTCGCAGATCCCCCCCGACCAGCTCGCGGCGCAGAATGTCACCATCGACTGGCCCTACATCCTCCGTACGTTCTGGTCGGTCGGGCTCGGGCTCCCCGACGCCGACCGGGTCGTCAAGACCGGCAAGACCATCGAGCCAAATGACTGGCGCTGGGAGAATGCGCTCGCCCGCGTCGACCGTGCTGACGAGCTCCGCGTCTCGCCCCAGGACGACCACACGGCGCACGTCCAAGGGCACCAGCATCTATTGGATAGCGACTCGCTCACCGACGACGCCCGCTTGGCGCTCCAGAGTCACATTCACCAGCATATTGGGCTCCAGATTGCCGCCGAGGCGCAAAAGCTGGCGCAGGCCATGGCGACCGTGGCCGGGCCGCCTCCGCTGCCCGGCATGGGCCCGCCGCCGGGAGCACCTCCGCCCGGTGCCGGGCCCCCGGCCATCCCCGGTGGGCCACCGGTACCGCCACCCCCGGGGATGCTCCCGCCGACGGGGCCGCCGCCCATGGGGCCACCCCCCATACCACCCCCGTTGCCGGTGCCGCCGGGTGGGCCGCCGCCCCCTCCTTATATAGCGGGTGTCCCCGGAGCCGGGGTCAACGCGTTGGCGGCGCAGGTCGGCCCCGACTTTGGCGCCAAGCGGCCGCATAGCGACTCCCGTACCCGAGCGAAGGCGCTGATGGGCATCCGACCCCCGGCCCCGCTCGGGCAAGGGCGGATCGGCAAGACCCGCAACCTGGCTGATCTCTTCCGCGGCCTCCCGCGGCTCCCGAGGTGACCCATGGCAGAAAAATGGATCCAGTCGGCCATAAAGAGACCGGGGGCGTTCTCGGCCAAGGCGAAAGCCGCCGGCAAGGGGACGCAAGCCTACGCCCGATCCGTCTTGAAGGAAGGCTCGAAAGCCTCGACCCGCACCAAGCGGCAAGCGGCACTCGCGCAAACGCTCTCCAAGCTGCGCTCAGGCAAGGCCAAGTTTCTGATTCCGCTCGTGCTGCTTGCCGCCACGGCGGCCCACGCGGCGACCAAGACGTGCCCGAGCGGCACGCTCGCGCCCGCGCCGATCACGGCGACCGGGCCGACGACCGATATCGTCGTCGCGCGCGCGGCGCCCGCGCTCGTCATGCAAGCCTCGGGGACCGGGACCGCCACGGTGGTGATGGAAATGTCGTGTGACGGCACCAACTGGGCACAGGTGACCAACTCGAGCATGAGCGTGCCGCCGAGCCAGGTCGTGTCGGTGTTGCAGCCGACGTGCAGCTATCGGGCGAATGTGACCGCGTGCACCACGTGCTCGATCACGGTGGTCTATGCGTGCTCCGGGCCGTAACGTGCTCGTGCTCGCGGTGCTCCTCGCCGCGCGCGTCGCCTCTGGCCAAGCCGCCGCCGGCTGCGGCCCGACGAATCATGGCTGCGGCCCGGGTGGGCGCGGCTCGTGCGGGGTCGGCAAACACGGCTGCGGCCCGGGTGGGGCCGGGACCCCCGTCAAGCGCGCGGCAACAGGAGGCTTTCAATGGCTGGACCCGGTGCGCTCCTCGACCTCTGCGGCTTGCTCTGCTTCGTCCTCGGGGCCGCGAATGCGCCGATTCCGCGCGTCAATCTCGTAGCGCTCGGGCTCGCCTTCGTCACCCTCGCGCGCTTTCTCTAACCCGGCCCTCTTGACAGGTCGGGGGGTCGCAAGGCACACGGGCCGCCCCGATGGCACGCAAACGCGGCGCCGTGGGGAATGGCAAGGCGAAAGCGCTCGTGCCGCCCATGAAGGGCGCCAAGGCTCCGCCGCCCGCGCCGCCCCCGCGCGCCATGCGCGGCCGCGTCGCGCTTGCGATTCCCGTGCTGCGCGCGACGCCGACCCGTGGCCGCCCCGGGGCCGGGCCCCCGCCACCGCCCGCGCGCACGCCACCGTCGCGCCTCCCGCCGGCTCCGCCCGTCGGCCGCCGCGTGCCGGTCACCGCCGCACCGCCACCTCCGCCGCTGCGGCCGTCCAGCACGGCGCCGGTCATGAAACAACGCGGCGCCCGGCAAACGATGGCGGCCATGCGCCGCGGATCGGTCCCCTTCTAATGATGGGACCCGGCGGCGGCGTCGACCCGCACGAGCTCGCGCAGCTCATCGGGGAGCTCGAGGCGACTGGCTACCACACGTACCTCCGCAGCTACGTCGATGGCCGCATCGCGCAGCTCTTGGTCGACGACGTCACCGACCCCTACGTGGCCATGAAACGCCGCGGGCAAGTCGAGGAGCTCCAGCGCTTGACGGTGCCGCTGTTCGTGAAATCGCTGGCGCTCGGCGCGCTGGCCCGCCGGGCCGAGGCGCGCGCCATGGTCGAGGCCGTGCGGCCGCTCGAGCCGCGGCGCGACTGGTGGACCGATCCCGTGGGCGAGGAGCTGATTCCCTGATGGCCGACGAGCATCCGACTGCCCCCGCCCCCCAGCCCACCCCCACCGACGCGCCGGCCCCCGAGGCCGGCGCCCCACCGGCGGAGGATTGGGGCGCGCGATTCTCGAAACTCGAGGGCGAGCTCGCGCATGAGCGCGCGCAGCGAGCGGCCCTTGAGGGGACCTTGCGGCTCCTCGCCCCGCAACCGCAGATGGTGCAGCAAGGGCCGCCGCCGCTCGTGCGCCTCCCGCGCGACGCCGCGCAACGGATCGCGGCGACGCTCGGCGGCCAGTGGAACGAGGAGGCCGTGCAATCGCACGCGCCCATCTTCGCGGCGTTCGGCCAAGAGCTCTTGGCGCCGCTCCTCCAAGGCATCGAAGGCATGGCGGATGTCGTCGACCTCCTCCAGGTCCGGCAAGAGGTGCCGCAGTACGAAACCCAGGCCGAGGAAGCCGACCGCGTGCGCAATGAGTACCGGCAACGCGGTCAAGTCATCACGCGCAAGCAAGCCGTTGCGCTCGTAAAGGCACGTCGCATGGACGACCCGAAATACGTCGACACACTGGTTGAGGAGCGCGCGAAGCAACGGAGCGCCGACCAGGCACACCGCGCCGCGGCCGCCGCTGGCGCCGTCACCGAGGGCGGCGCAAGCGCGCAAAAGGCTGGCCCCGAGCCGACCAAGGGGCCGCGCACGCCGCCGACGCCCGAGCAATTCCGGGCGATGACGCTCGAGGAGAAACGCAAGGCGCTCGAGGGCGCCATGATCTAAAGAGGAGGCCGCCATGCCCGGCAGTACCTATAACTACAGCGACCCGGGGCTCAGTACCTCAACCACCCTCGTCAACGACCTTGCACCGCTCTGGCTGCAAGACGAGCTCTTGGCCATCGCGCAAAAGCTGACTGTCTTTCAGGACATTGGCGACACGCCGAATATGCCTGATGGCGAGGGCAAGACGTATTCGGCGCAGCGCTACGAGCGGCTGCCGTTGCCAGGGGCACCGCTGACGGAAGGGATCACGCCCGACTCGACGGCGCTCGTCGTCAACAAGGTGTCGGCGATTCTCGAGCAATGGGGCATGGTCGTATCGCTCACCGACGTGGCGCTGATGACGACCAAGCATCCGGCGCTGACGGCGGCCACCGACCGGCTCGGCAACGCGTCGGCGGAGCTGCAGGATCGCGAGATCCAAAAGACGCTGATGGGCGGGGCCACCGTGGTCTTCCCGGGTGGCAAGACGTCGCGGACGACGCTGGCGGCCGGGGACGTGCCGACGACCGACTTTATCTCGGGCATCGTCGCCACGCTCCGCCAGCTCGGCGCGCCGACCTTCCCGGGTGCGATGTATGCCGGGGTGGTGGACCCGTATCACGAGCAAGACCTGGCCAAGGATCAAACCTTCGTCCTCTCGCACCAGTACGCCGAGACCACGGCGCTGATGAACGCCGAGATCGGCCGGTGGCGCGGCGTGCGCTGGAAGCGCTCGAACCTGCTCCCGATCGTGTCGCTCTTGGCAACCGGGGCCGGGGGCGCGAGCGCCGCCGCCATTACGTCGCTGCCGACCGGCGACACGGGATTCACCGCCGGCTCCACGGTCAAGATCACGGCGGCACTCGCCGACCCGATCACGGGCTTGGACAGCAAGCAGATCGTCACGGCCAACGTGACCAATGCGTCGGCCTTCGATGTCCAGTTCACGATTTCCGCGACCGCGCCGGAGGGCCGCTACAATCTGTACGTCTCGACAGAAGGCGGCCTCGTACCGCTCTACCAGGGCATCGTGTCGAAGCCCGTCGGCGCGCAGCTCCAGGTGAACGTCGCCAAGGTGAGCGGCGGCGCTTCCATCGGGTTCTCGTCGACCGGGGCACCGGCGGCCGCCGATCCGCCGGCAACCGGCAACGTGCATGTCGGCTACATCTTCGGCAAGAGCGCCTTTGCGGTGCCGGCGCTCGGCGCCCGCGTCGTCACCACCATCACGCCGGCGACCCCGAGCGACTCCGACCCGTTGAAACAGCGCAGGAAATGCGGGTTCAAGTTCATGACCAAAACCTGCATTTTGAACGTCGACTTTTTCCGGCGCTTCGAAGCGTCGAGCGCCTTCGGTTGATTCTGATGAGTCGTCCCCCTGGTCGGCCTCGGATGACGCCGGCGGCTGATGAGCCGCCGGTGCCCGCCGAGGAGCTCACCGAGGAGCCGCTTGAGCTGGTGCGGCCCGAGGATCTCGCCGAGGAGATCTTGGAGGGCCGCGCGCGCTTGACGCCCGAGCACGTCCGTATCTTGAACGAGACGCGGCGCGAGCTCGCGCACTATGACGACGAGGGCAGCAAACGCCGCTGCCGGTTGATTGACGGAGTCATGCGCCGCGCGAAGCATACGGAACTGCATCCCGGGTGCGTGCGGGTCGTCATCAATGTCCCGCCCCTTCCCAATCATCAATTCGTCCGCATCAATGAGAAAGTGTACGTGGGCGAGAGCGAGGAGTGGGAATGCACGGCGCGCACCATTCTCTGGCACGTCCATTGGGCGCGCATCGTCGAGGCGCAACGCATGGACGACCGGCGGAGCGACCACGGCACGATTGACCTAGATTCCCCGCTGGCCGAGCGGGCGCGGGCCATCCAACGGGCATGATGGCAAAAGGCCCCGCAACGCGTGCTGGCGGCACGCCGCCGTTTTCCGGCCAGCTCGTCAAGGTGACGGGCGAGGGCGAGCACGTAACGATTGCCTTTACGGCGCGGACGCCTGAGGAGCTCGAGGCCGCGCTCGCCGCCGCGGGGACCGCCGCCGTCAATCGGCTGCACGCCAACAACGCCGCCGTCTTGCAGGCCGGGGCGCACTTCGAGGAGCGGCAACGCCAAGTGTACACGAACGCGGTCGCGCAGCTCCGCCGAGAGCTCGGCCTGTCCGACCCGCCCGCGGTAGAGGAGGACGTCGCCCGTGCCGACAATCCCGCCGGGGCGGTACACGCGGCAGAAAATCCGTGACCTCGCGTTAAACCGCGCGGGCAACCGCGCGCTCGACGCCGAC
>Ga0126380_10000988_pt1 | contig 10296 bp, 8 predicted proteins | sample PanSoiMetPlot_26_FD_92544 | JGI IMG/M metagenome (GOLD analysis project Ga0126380, IMG submission 92544) | Tropical forest soil microbial communities from Panama - MetaG Plot_26 | ecosystem: Environmental > Terrestrial > Soil > Tropical forest > Bulk soil | place: Panama | collected 2016-02-17
CCCGCGCCCGGCCCCGATCGGCCGGCGCAGCCGGTAGGCGAGATAGATCCCGTCGTCGCCCAGGGCGGCACACGGGGCGCCGGCCCAGTACCCCCGCCCGGCGCCGGGCGGCGCGATCACGACTGTGGATTGATCGGGGCGCGGCAGGAGCGCTGCTCCCGGGCCCTCGTCCGATTCTCTACCTAGCATATCGGAATACTAGACAGTTACCCCACTCTCCCGCTGGCCAAGTGCAAGATCGTCCGGATTTGTGCATCCCTGCCCCTTGCGCGCCATATTACGTCCCGGTAACGTACTCGCCGGTAGCCTATCGGCGGGCCTGGCATGGCCAATAGGTAGGCATCCTGATCGCCGGGCGGGGTCAGGCAGACCGATCAAGGAGAGGCACAGAATGGCGATTCGTAACCGACTTACTCGCAAGATCCTACTCACCGGTGGCGCGACAGCCCTGACGATCGGCGCAACCGCCGGCGTCGCTCTCGCGGTAGCCATCACCTTCAGCATCAGCCCGGGCGGGAACATCTCCGCATCCGCGGGCAAGACGACGCTGACGGACGTCACCAATCCCTCCCATGCCCAGCTGACCTGCGCGTCCTCGACGTCAACTGGCACGCTGAAGAGCGGCCACGGGATCAGCGGGACCAACCTCGGCTCGATCAAGACGCTCAAGTTCAACAACTGCACCGGCCCGCTGGGCCTCACCTTCACGGTCACCAACAGCGCCTTCCCGTGGATCCTGCACGGGACGGCCTTCAACGCCACGACTGGCGTCACGACCGGCAACATCACCGGCATCAAGTCCCACCTGTCCGGCCCAAGCTGTAGCGCTGATGTCGCCGGCGCCACTGCGACCGCCAAGGGCAAGGTGAAGGTCACCTACACCAACAGCACGCACAAGCTCAAGGTCCTCGCCGGCGGCGGGACCCTGCACATCTTCAACGTCAGCGGTTGCGCCGGCCTGCTCAGCAGCGGCGACGCCACCCAGTTCGTCGGCACCTACACGGTGACGCCGGCGCAGACCATCACGTCCCCGTAACGAGCACGATAGGCCGCTAGCGGCCTGAGGGGCAGCCACCGGACTGCCGGCACTGCCCGGCACCGTCCGGTGGCTGCCCCGCTTTCTGGCAAGCGATGAATCCGCATTCACCCCACCGTTATCACGAGACCAAGGAGATCTCATGAACCGGCTCCTGCGCGCAGACCATGGCAGCGCGCGTTACGTCCCGGGTGCGGTGTGGCTGACGAAGCGGATCCGGTCTCGTGACACGGCTGTGACCTGCGCAGACCTAAGCGAATCGCGGCTCGTCCCGGTTCGGTATCTGTTAACGTGCCCTTGACCCTGATATCCGTAATACTTAGGATACTGGCCGGTAACAAAACGGCTTGCCGCAGTTAGCACCCTCAGGCTGCGGGTAGGGCCGAGGACGAGGCCGGGGCGCGCTGGTTGCTGTGCGCGGCTGCATGCGGTCTCCAGCGCGCCGGACCGGACAGACGACTGCGCAGGCCGGGCCGATCATGGATGGAGGCGGATGCGTGGCTCTCGCCATCTCTGAGATCAGGCTCGCCTCACCGAGTGCTGTCCGCCACGGTCACCGCGGAGCGCCCGCCGTGAGGAGCGTCAGCGACGCATGAGGGGATCAGGCAGGACTGCGCGGCGCCCCCTCCGGGCGGCTGCCCGGATCATGGCCCTGGTCGCCGTGCTCGCCGCCGGTGGCCTCGCCGCCGGTTCCGCGTCGGCCTCCGGGACCCAGTCCGCCGCGGCACCGTCGCCGAGCGCGTCCCTGACCTACCGGTGCCAGTTCCCCGCGGGACCGAGCGTGGTGCCGGTCTCGGTGAGCGCGAGCGTGCCCGCGGCGGGAAAAACAGGCAAGCTCATCCAGCCGGCCGGCGTCAGCCTCACCATGGCACTGCCGCCGGCCGCCGTCTCTAGCCTGGCCAGGCTGCACTACGCCACTCTGAACGCGGCAACCAGGCTCACTGTCAGCGCATCGCAAGGCCCCGGTGGGACAAGCATCGTGTGGCCGGGAATAACGAAGCACCCGGTCCCCCGGCCGGCGCACGGCGGCCTGACCCTGACCACCACGGGCACGGTGCCGTCGGTGACAGCCTCCTCGGCGGGCGAGGTCATCCTCACCGCGGCCGGCATCTCGGTTACGTTGACCGGCGGCAAGGCCGCCGTCCCCGCGCCGGGTCCAGCCAGTTCGCCCACGCCGGCCACGAGCGCCCAAGCCGCCATCCCGGCGGCGACGGGCGCGGCCCGCCCCCCGCTCCAGGTGAGTTGCACTCTGGTCCCCGGCCAGCGCGCCACCCTGGGGACCGTGCTGGTCACCGGCAGGGCAGCCCGGGCGGCCCTGCACTCGGCCGACGCGTCTCCCTGCCCGCCATTGCCGCCGGGCGGGCTGAAGCTCAACCCGCGCTTCCCCCCGCCGAAACCGCCGCCCGGTTCCATCGTTGGCAGCGGTCCGGCGCCGGGGTGCGCGTTCACAGCCGGGTACGCCGACGCCCGCAAGCTGAACGGCGCGGTTTTCCTCCAGCCGGCCTTCACTAACGTGGACCTTTTCGTGCGGACGGTGGTGAACTTCGATCCCAAGGTGAATTACGCGGAATTTGACAACGTCGCTGTGCTGGACTTCCACGGGAAGCGTGAATTCCCGCCGTCGACCGCGACGTTCCTGACGTTCGGCTTTGTGCCGACGACCGCCACGATAGAACTGATGGAGCACGGGACGGTCAACATCTTCGCGGTAGGCCCCGCGCTCCAGTCGAACTGTAAGCCGCATCAGCCTTGCGACACGATCGCCACGGTCGCGTCCCGGCTGTCGGTGCGGATCGTCCCCGGCAGCGTCAAGGTCAACGGGGTGCCGCTCGACGTGGGCTCCCACTGCGAGACCCCGCAATTCGACGCCATCCTGACGGGGACCAGCGCGAGCAACCCGCCCTACAACGTGGTGTCCGGCGGGCCGCTCAGCGGGATGGTCACCATCCCCAAGTTCAGCAACTGCGGAGTGGGGGAGAACCTGGACCCGATATTCAACTCGGCCATCTCGGGTCCGAGGAACTTCAACCTGCTTACGCAGGGCCCGGTGTGCTTCGTCCTCGGCGGCGGAGTCTGCGGGAAGCACGGGCCGGTGATACCGGACCCGATTCTGCACGAGGTCTCGGGATGACACGGGGGGGAGTTGTTATCGCAGACTCACCCAGGGAGGTGAGATGGGCATCGAAGTGGTCGTGGAGGGGCTGACGAAGTCCTTCGGGCACCACGTGGTGTGGCGCGATGTCTCACTGTCCCTGCCCCCGGGCGAGGTGAGCGTCATGCTCGGGCCCTCGGGGACCGGCAAGACGGTGTTCCTCAAGTCGCTGGTCGGCCTGATCAAGCCGGACCGGGGACGGGTCATGGTCGACGGGATCGACACCGTCCACTGCTCCGAGCGCCAGCTCTACCAGGCGCGCAAGCTGTTCGGGGTGATGTTCCAGGACGGCGCGCTGTTCGGCTCGCTGAACCTCTACGACAACATCGCGTTCCCGCTGCGCGAGCACACCAAGAAAACCGAGGCCGAGATCCGGCAGATCGTGCACGAGAAGATGGCGATGGTGGGCCTGTCGGGGCAGGACCACAAGTACCCGGGCGAGATCTCCGGCGGGATGCGCAAGCGCGCCGGGCTGGCCCGGGCCCTGGTGCTCGACCCTCAGATCATCCTGTGCGACGAACCGGACTCCGGCCTCGACCCGGTGCGCACCGCCTACCTGTCCCAGCTGCTGATCGACCTCAACGCGGAGATCGACGCGACCATCCTGATCGTCACGCACGACATCCAGATCGCGCGGACCGTGCCGGACAACATCGGCATGCTGTTCCGCGGCAACCTGGTCATGTTTGGCCCGCGCGAGGTACTCCTCACCAGCGACAACCCGGTGATCACGCAGTTCGTCAACGGCCGGAGGATCGGGCCGATCGGCATGTCCGAGGAGAAGGACGAGGCCACGCTGGCCCAAGAGCGGGCCACCCTGGGGAACGGTGACGCCGCCGAGGCCGGCAGCCCGGCGCTGATGCCGCAACTGGTCCCCAGCCCCGGCCTGCCCGAGCGGCAGGCCGTGCACCGGCGGATGGACCGGGTGATGGCCATGCTGCCCACCCTGCCCACCGCGGCGCAGCGGGCGATCCTCAGCGAGGTCGCCGCGGCCGGCCAGCAGGCCGCCCCGGCCGCGGCCCCGGACGCGACGCAGCCCATCGATCCGGAACGGGAGCGGGCACAGGCCCAGGCCCGGGCCGAGGCCTGGAAGCTGGCCAGGGAGCGGGAATCCGAGGAGCGCCACGCCGCCGGCGAAATCGTCGAGCAGGAGGGACAGGACGAGCCTGGCCGCTGGCCGGCGGACTGGCCGGGAGGCGGCGGGTGACCACGCAGCGGCAGCCGGAGACCGGGCAGCAGCCCGCGGCGGCGGAGCCGGTCACCAGGCAGGAGGCCAGCTTCTTCGGCGCCGGGGCGCTGCGGCAGACCGGGAACCTCTTCCTGCTCGCGGCGAGCGTGATCCGCCTGACGTTCAAGCGCCCGTTCCAGGCCCGGGAGCTGACCGAGCAGTTCTGGTTTATCGCCAGCGTCACGATCCTGCCAACCGCGCTGGTGTCCATCCCGTTCGGCGCGGTGATCACGCTCCAGGTCGGCTCGCTCACCCAGCAACTCGGGGCGGAGTCGTTCACCGGCGCGGCGAGCGTGCTGGCGGTCGTCCAGCAGGCCAGCCCGATCATCGTGGCGCTGCTGATCTCCGGCGCGGGCGGCTCGGCGATCTGCGCCGACATCGGCTCCCGCACGATCCGGGAAGAGATGCAGGCCATGGAGGTGATGGGCGTCTCGCCCATCCAGCGCCTGATCGTGCCCCGGGTGCTGGCGGCGATGTTCGTCGCGGTGCTGCTCAACGGCCTGGTGTCGGTGGTCGGCGTGCTCGGCGGCTACTTCTTCTTCGTGTACCTGCAGCACGGCACCCCGGGCGCCTTCCTGGCCAGCTTCTCCGCGCTCGCGCAAACTCCCGACCTGGTCATCAGCGAGATCAAGGCGCTGATCTTCGGGTTCATCGCGGGCGTGGTCGCCGCGCACCGGGGCCTGAATCCCAAGCCGGGCCCGAAGGGCGTCGGCGACGCGGTCAACCAGTCCGTGGTGATCACGTTCCTGCTGACGTTCTTCGTCAACCTGATCCTCACCGCGATCTACCTGCAGATCGTGCCCCCGAAAGGATCGTGACCCATGGGCGTGGTGGGCAGCACTGGTGCGGGCAGGTGGCCCGCCCGCCTCGCCGCGTTCGGCGACCGGAGCCTGTCCTGGCTGGACATTCTCGGCGACCAGCTCGTCTTCTACGCCCGCGCGCTGGCGTGGATACCCCGTGCCGTCCGGCGCTACTTCAAGGAAATACTGCGCCTGCTGTCCGAGGTCAGCTTCGGCAGCGGCGCGCTGGCGCTGATCGGCGGCTCGGTTGGCGTGATGGTCGCCTTGACGCTGTTCACCGGGACCGTCGTGGGCCTGCAAGGCTACGCCGCGCTGAACCAGATCGGCGCCGCCGCGTTCACCGGCTTCGTCTCCGCGTACTTCAACACCCGGGAGATCGCGCCGCTGGTCGCCGGGCTGGCGCTGTCCGCCACCGTGGGCGCGGGCTTCACCGCGCAACTGGGCGCCATGCGGATCAACGAGGAGGTCGACGCCCTGGAGGGGATGGGCGTGCCCAGCCTCCCCTACCTGGTGACCACCCGGATCGTGGCGGGCTTCGTCGCCGTCATCCCGCTGTACGCCATCGGCCTGGTCAGCTCCTACTTCGGCTCCCGCTTCGTCACCGTGCTGTTCAACGGGCAGTCGGCGGGGACCTACGACCACTACTTCGGGCTGTTCCTCTCGCCGGTGGACGTGCTGTGGTCGTTCCTCAAGGTGATGCTGTTCAGCGTGGTGGTGATTCTCATCCACTGCTACTACGGGTACCGCGCGACCGGCGGCCCGGCGGGTGTGGGCGTCGCCGTGGGCCGGGCGGTGCGGACCGCGATCGTCATGATCAACATCATTGACTTCCTCATGAGCCTGGCGATCTGGGGCGCCACGACGACCGTGCGAGTCGCCGGATGAGACCGTCCCCAGCACAGGCCAAGGTCAGGCGCCGACTGGTCGGCGTGGTGTTCCTGCTGGTCTTCGCCCTGCTGGTGTGGCTGTCCGTGGCCCTGTACAACAAGCAGTTCACCCCGGTGGCGATGGTCACCCTCTATACCGGCGCGGTCGGCAACGAGATGCACCCGGGCGCCGACGTCAAGATCCGTGGTGTCCCGGTGGGTGAGGTGCGGCAGATCTCCGCCAACGGCACCGGCGCCAAGCTGGAACTGGCCATCGAGCCAAGCATGGTGCCGCAGATTCCGGCGAACGTGACCGCGCTGATGGTGCCGACCACGCTGTTCGGCGAGCGGTACGTGGACCTGGTCATGCCGGCCAGCCCGGCGCCGGCCCGGCTCACCGCCGGCACCGTGATCACGCAAGACCGCTCGGCCAACGCGGTGGAGCTGGAGAAGGTGCTGAACAACCTGCTCCCGCTGCTGCGGGCCTCGGAGCCGGACAAGCTGTCGGTCACCTTGACCGCGCTCGCCCAGGGGTTGCACGGCCGCGGCAGGGAACTGGGCCAGACCCTGGTGGGGGCCAACGCCTACCTGCACGACTACAACAAGCACCTGCCCGCCCTGGACACCGACATCAAGCGGCTCGCCGTGCTGGCCAGGAACCTCAACCAGGCCGCCCCGGATCTCGTACAGGCGCTGGCCGACTTCACGGTCACCAGCCAGACGTTCGCGGCCGAGCGGGCCAGCGTCTCTGCGCTGTACAGCACGGTGACCACGGCCTCACAGGACCTGACGTCGTTCCTGGCCGCCAACTCCGCCAACATCATCAAGCTCAACGCGGACAGCGTGGCCACGCTGCGGATCCTGGCCCGGTACTCCCCCGAGTTCCCGTGCGTGCTCAAGGACCTTGCCGACTTCGTGCCCGCGGCCGACAAGCTCCTGGGCAAGGGCACCAGGCAGCCCGGCCTGCACGTGCAGGCGGTGGTCGTCCGGCCGCTGGGGCCGAACCACATCGGCCGCTACGTGGCGGGCAAGGACACCCCGGTCTTCGGCGACAACCTCGGCCCGCGCTGCTACCCGATCCCCTTCCCCGGGATCAACCTCAACGACGGCGCCGCCCCGTCTGGGCCCGCCCCCCGGAGCACCCCCCGCCACGCCACGGGCACGCCTGGCACCCCCGGCCACGCCACACCGCCCGCGGGACCGCAGGCGCGCACGACGGCGGCGCAGCTCGCCGGGTCCCCGGCCGAAAGTGAACTGGTCCGGGAACTGACCGGGATGACGCTCGGCCGGTCCCCGGCGCTGATCCCGGACTGGGGCGGCCTCCTGACGGCGCCGTTGTTCCGCGGCACCACGGTCAACCTGAGGGCGCACGCATGAAGCGCAAGGGCCTGGCCGGGCCGGTCATCAAGTCGGCGATCTTCATCGCCGTCACGGCGACGGTCACCGCGATCCTGGGCATCAGCATCGCCCACAGCGGAGTCTCCGCCACCGTCGGGTACCAGGCCGTGTTCCGCGACGTGACCGGGCTCAACGTGGGCGACGACGTGGACATCGCCGGAGTGCGGGTCGGCGACGTCACCTCGATCAGCGTGTACCGGCGCAACGAAGCGCTGGTCGGCTTCGCCGTGCAGGCGGGCCGGCCGCTGCCGGTCTCGGTGACCGCGACGATCAAGTACCTGAACCTGGTCGGACAGCGCTACATCGACCTCGGCCAGGGCACCGGCCCGGTGGGCCGCACCCTCCCCCAGGGCGGCACGATCCCGGTGTCGCAGACCATCCCGGCGCTGGACCTGACCGCGTTGTTCAACGGCTTCCAGCCGCTGTTCCAGGCGCTGTCCCCCGGCGACGTCAACCAGCTTTCCAGCGAGATCATCCAGGTCTTCCAGGGGGAGAGCCCGAACGTCACGACGCTGGTCGCGAGCGTGGGCTCGCTGACCACCACCCTGTCCGCCAGGGACCAGGTGATCGGCCGGGTGATCGAGAACCTGAACTCGGTGCTGCACACGATCGGCTCCCGCAGCGGGGAACTGGCCAACTTCGTGAGCACGCTGCAAGAGCTGGTGTCCGGGCTGGCGGCCGACCGGCAGTCGATCGGCAGCGCCGTCTCCGCCATCGCGGGGCTGACCAGCGCCACCGCCGGCCTGCTCCGGGTCGCCCGGCCCCCGCTGCGCGACGACATCACCCAGCTCGGCCGGCTGGCCACGAACCTCGCGAACAACACGCCGGCGGTGAACTCGTTCCTGCAGAACCTGCCGGTCAAGATGTCGCGGATCGCCAGGCTGGCCTCCTACGGCTCGTGGCTGAACTTCTTCATGTGCAACGCCCAGGTGAGCGGGGTGCAGCAGAAGTTCGGTCCGAAGCCCACCGGCGTCGGCATCACCGCGGCGAGGTGCAAGTCATGAAGCCCCTGTCCGAGCGGAACCCCATCGTCGTCGCGATCGTCGGCCTGCTGCTGCTGGCCGCGCTCGCGCTGCTCGCCTTCAACGCCGCCAACCTGCCGATCATCGGCGGCGGCACCGGCTACACCGCGTACTTCGCCGAGGATGCGGGGCTCGCGGCCGGCAACGAGGTACGGGTGGCCGGGGTCACCGTCGGCCATGTCACCGGCATCTCCCTGGCCGGGAACAAGGTCGCGGTGACGTTCAAGGTGAAGGGCACCTGGGTGGGGAACGAGACCACGGCCGCCATCAAGATCAAGACCCTGCTCGGCGACAAGTTCCTGGCGCTCGACCCGCTGGGCACCAGGTCCCAGGACCCGGGCCAGCCGATCCCGCTGTCCCGGACCACCTCCCCCTACGACGTGACCCAGGCGTTCACCGGGTTCGGGCAGCAGGTCAGCCAGATCGATACGGTCCAGCTCGGCAGGAGCCTGCAGACCCTGGCCGCCGCGTTCGCCGGCACGCCGCCCTACGTCCGCTCGGCGCTGCGCGGGCTCGCCTCGCTGTCGGAGACCGTCGCCTCCCGCGACGCGCAGCTGGCCGGCCTGTTGCGCGGGGCAAAGAACGTCACCGGCGCGCTGGCCAGCCAGAATGCCAACTTCGCCAGGCTGCTCGGCGACGGCAACCTGCTGCTGGCCGAACTGCGCCAGCGCCAGGCGGCGATCCACGCGCTGCTCACCGGGACCCAGGCGCTGGCCGTGCAGCTGTCCGGGCTGGTCAACGACAACCAGGCCAAGCTCGGCCCGGCGCTGCAAGCGCTCGACCAGGTGACCACGGTGCTGGAGCGCAACCAGGCCAACCTCAAGAAGGCGCTCGCCCTGGCCGGCCCGTACTACCGGCTGCTCGGCAACGCCCTCGGCAACGGCCGCTGGTTCGACACCTACCTGTGCGGCATTGTCCCCAAGTCCTACCTACCGCCCGGCACCGGTCCCGCGACCGGGTGCCAGCCCCCGAAACCATGAGGTCCCGGCGATGACGAAACTGCGGATCGGCGGCCTGCTACGGACGCGGCGGGAACGGCTGGCGCTCGGCGCCGGGGCGGTCATCGTCGCCGCGGCCCTGGTGGCCGGCGGCGTGCTGGTCTACCACGCCAGCCACAAGGGCAATCAGGTCACCGCGTACTTCCCCGAGGCGATCGGCGTCTACCCCGGATCCACGGTCCGGGTGCTCGGCGTCCCGGTCGGCGCGGTCGACGCGATCCAGCCCCAGGGCACGCAGGTCAAGGTCACGATGACGGTGAACTCCGGCGTCGCGGTGCCGGCCGATGCGAAGGCCGTGGTGGTCGCGGCCAGCGTGGTGTCCGACCGGTACGTCCAGCTCACCCCGGCCTACACCGGCGGCCCGCAGCTCGCGGACAACGCGGTGATCCCGGTCAGCCGCACCGCGGTGCCGGTCGAGGTGGACCAGATCTACACCAGCCTCAACCGGTTCGCCCAGGCGCTCGGGCCGAACGGGCTGAACAAGAACGGGGCACTGTCCGAGCTGGTCAAGACCGGTGCGGCCAACCTGAACGGCAACGGGGCCAACCTGCACGAGATGGTCACGCAGTTCGGCGCGCTGTCCAAGACGCTGGGCGACAACGCCGGCAACCTGTTCGCCACCATCATCTACCTGCAGCGGTTCACCTCGATGCTGAAGGCCAACGACGGGCAGGTGCGGCTGGCCGAGCAGCAACTCGCCGACGTGTTCGGCTTCCTGGCCGACGACCGGCAGAACCTGGGTGCTGCGCTGCACGAACTGTCCATCGCGCTCGGCCAGGTGCAGGGCTTCATCGCG
>Ga0126380_10000993_pt1 | contig 10285 bp, 8 predicted proteins | sample PanSoiMetPlot_26_FD_92544 | JGI IMG/M metagenome (GOLD analysis project Ga0126380, IMG submission 92544) | Tropical forest soil microbial communities from Panama - MetaG Plot_26 | ecosystem: Environmental > Terrestrial > Soil > Tropical forest > Bulk soil | place: Panama | collected 2016-02-17
AATCAGGAGGAAGCCGCAGCGCGACTTGGAGTGCCAATCGCAACATTGCGCACCTGGCTTTCGCGTCTCCGCCAACGTTACCGCGAGTCGTTGAGAATGGAAGTGGCTCGCACAGTCTCTGATCCAGCGGACATAGATCAGGAGCTACAATACCTCTATCGAATACTGATGAGGATGGGTTGACCTGCATGCAAGGGCGACGGCATTGGTCGGGCGAGTATGAAAGCTGAGGCTGAAATTGCCGGGACTTGCGCGACGTGCGGACGGCCACTAACTCAGTGCGGTCCGAGCGGAGAATGCCTGTTTTGTCTCGCCAGCCTTGGCTTCTTGGCAGACGACGAGAATGCTGAGAAAGCGCCGGCGCAGGGCAGGCTTACGCCGGGACGACTGAGCTACGCCCATTTCGAAGTGGAAATAGGTGCCGACGCTTTTCCGATCGAGCTCGGCGCGGGAGCGATGGCTATAACTTACCGCGCTACAGATACAGTATTGAATTCGACCGTCGCCCTCAAGGTTATTCACCATAGCGTTGCGCAAAATCCTAGCGCCCGCTCGCGCTTTCTACGCGAAGCGCGGGCAGCTGCAAAAATTCATCATCCCAATGTTGCTCGCGTGATTTATTACGGAGAGCAAGACGGCGAGTGTTTCTATGCGATGGAATTGGTCGAGGGTGAAACGCTGGAAGCGCACGTACGTCGCGAGGGTCCAATGCCTCTCGCTTTGGCCTTGCAGGTGATTGGGCAAGCCGCACAGGCGTTGGCGGTCGCGGAAGTCTGCGGTGTAGTGCATCGCGACATCAAGCCGTCGAATCTCATGCTCGAATCGAATCCAAGCGAGACGGTCATGTTAAAGATCATTGACTATGGAGTCTCGAAAGTAATAGGGCGTCGGGAAGAGGCTGGCGTCGAGCAAACGCAGGCGGGCTTTATCGGCACGCCGGCTTTCGCTAGTCCAGAACAATTCGAGGGGGCGCAATCGCGCGTTGACACACGTTCCGACATCTACTCGCTTGGCGTTACGCTTTGGTATCTGCTTACCGCTCGGACGCCTTTTGACGGACGTACGATGGAAGAAATCCGTGGCCAACAAACTGTCGAGTTACCCTTGGAACAGCTCAGGAGCCTGCACCTTCCCGGACCAGTTGTTACGCTGCTCAAATTGATGCTCGCGCCAAACCCGAAGGCAAGGCCGCAAACGGCTCGCGAGTTGATGCATGCAGTCCACCGTTGCTATACAAAGTTTAATCCGGAAGCGCGCACACGACGCAAACGAGTTACGTTAGCCGGCACTGCATTAGCGCTGTCAATCGCATCAATTGCACTTGGGATGTGGTTATATCAACGCACTCGTCCATTCACCCCGATCGAGCGATCGATCGCCGTCCTCCCATTTGAAAACCTCAGCAGCGACAAGGATAACGTTTATTTTGTGGAAGGAATACAGGACGAAATCCTGACACGCTTATCCAAGATGGCCGATCTAAAGGTAATCTCGCGCACTTCGACACAAAATTACAAAAGCGCCCCGAAAAACATGCGCGAGATAGGTAAGCAACTCGGCGTCGCCCACATTCTGGAAGGGAGTGTGCAGAAGAGCGCCGACATCGTGCGGATAAACGTCCAACTCATTAAAGCGGCCGATGATTCCCACATTTGGTCGGATACGCTTGATCGCAAGCTGATCGACATTTTTTCTGTCGAAAGTGAAGTGGCGAAAGCTATTGCCGACCAGCTGCGGGCCAAACTTTCAGATCGGGAACAAGAAATTATTGCCGCCCAGCCGACACAAAATCCTGAGGCTTACGATGCCTACCTGCGCGGCCTTGCTTACACACTCAAGACCGGATTCACACCCGCGAACTCCCTCGGCGCGCAGCGGTACGTTAAGGAAGCGGTCCGGCTAGACCCAAATTTTGCGCTTGGCTGGGCGCTATTGGCGTACGTCGACGCCAGTGGCTACCTCACCCAGAGTCTTCAACCAACGATTGCCCTCCGCGACGAGGCGCTGTACGCGACCGAAACCGCTCTTACTCTGCAGCCCAACCTTGGGGAGGCCGTGTTCGCCAAGGGTTACTATCACTATGCCTGTTTGAAGGACTACGATACTGCCGTTCAGTACCTTGAGAAGGCATACGGCCTGTTGCCGAATAGTAGCCGGGTTCCTCAGGCCCTGGCCTATGTCGAACGAAGGCGAGGTAACTGGGAAAGAAGCGAGGCGTACTTCAATCAAGCGGAGAAGCTCGACCCGCGCAATATTAGCCTGCTCTCACAACACGCCCGGTCCAATATTTGCCGTCGCCGTTTTCCCCAAGCCCTGGTTAAGTTGGAGCAGATTCTCAACATCACACCAGACGACGTAGACACAATCGTGCTAAAGGCGCGAATTGCACAAGCGGAGGGTGATCTCTCTCGTGCGTCGGCACTCTTGACTCCCTTACGGCTGGGGGCCGACTACGCCAATGCGTTGGAGACACAAGTTTACCAAGCAATCCTCGAGTCCCGGCCTGCCACGGTTACTGCACAGCTAAAGGAGATATTGGCCAAGCCTGACCAAGCACTTGGTTATTATAATGGCGAACTGCGGTTTTGGTTGGGCTGGGCACAAGAAGTAGGGGGCGACCATGCCGCCGCCCGCGAAAGCTGGATGCAAGCTCGCCGTGAATTAGAACCCTTTCTTAAAGAACAGCCTGACAATTTTGTTCTGATGGCTGATCTCGCTCTTACAAACATGGGTCTTGGAGACAATGTCGCTGCCTTGGCCCTGGCCGAGCGAGCGAGCGCGCTGTTTCCCATCGATAAAGATGCATTGAATGGTCCCAGGCCCCTCGACATCCTCGCTCGAGTGGCGGCGCAGAGTGGGGATCACGACCGCTCCATCTCCACCCTGGAGAAACTGCTTTCGATGCCCTACGAAGCTCCACTAGCCGCAAACCCGCCACTCACTCCCGGGTTGCTCCGCCTGGATCCAATGTTCGAGCCATTACGGAAGGATCCGCGCTTTCGGAAACTAGTGGGAACCGCAGAATCAAAATAGCTTCGAGAAGTTTTCGGACAAATTCGGACATAAGAACTGCGTGATTCTGCACGAATCTGCCGAGTGCTTAATGATTGTCCGGAATACAAGCCCGTTACAGTATTCCGCGTACATGCGCGACCCTGTTTTTCACGGTCGCTTCTACGGTCAGCCAAAATTTTGCTGCAAAACTGCGCAGCTTAACGCAATGCAAAGCAAGTCGGACTCGTTAGGCTCACCTCTGAAAAACAAGCTGTGCAACGCTGCGAAAAGCTGCGCAAAAACTCGTTAGGCAATTAGAAATCGTCTCGGCTGTTACTGGTCAACGAGTCACCGCTTCTGATAAGATGCCGCCATGACGCCCACGGCCCAGGAGAAGACCGCCATCGTGTTGATCGATTGCCCCGACCGCAAAGGGATCGTTGCCGTGGTGTCGGATTTCCTCTTCCGCCACAACGCCAATATCCTTCATGCCGACCAGCATCAGGACGCGGACTTGGGCTTGTTTCTGACCCGAATCGAATGGGGCTTGAGCGAATTCGATCTCGACGCAGAGGGATTCGCTAAAAAATTTACGCCGATTGCCAGGCGGTTTGAGATGCATTGGCGACTGGAGTTCTCTGAGGTCAGGCCGCGGCTGGCGATTTTTGTGTCGCACTACGACCATTGCCTGGCGGATTTGCTTTATCGTCGGGAAAGCGGCGAAATGCACTGCGAAATCCCGCTCATCATCAGCAATCACCCTGACGCGCAACGGCTGGCAGAGTTCCACCGCGTCTCATTTCATCACATCCCTACAGGCTCGGTCAGCAAGCAGGAGGTAGAACGAAAGCAACTGGTCTTGTTACGAGAACACAACATCGGCCTCGTGGTGCTGGCGCGCTACATGCAAATTCTCTCGCCACAGTTCGTGGAGCGATACTCGCAGCGAATCATCAACGTCCATCATTCCTTTCTGCCCGCCTTCAGCGGAGCCCGGCCGTATCATCGCGCCTTCGAGCGGGGTGTAAAACTTATCGGTGCCACTAGCCATTACGTGACAGAGAAATTGGACGACGGGCCAATTATCGAGCAGGACGTCGTGCGCATCTCGCATCGCGATCAACTTCAAGATCTGATCCAAAAGGGGCGCGACATCGAAAAAGCGGTTCTATCGCGCGCGGTGCGTTGGCACATTGAGCACCGCATCCTCGTTTATGCAAAGAAGACGGTGGTTTTTGATTGAGCCTTCGTCTGCCGTTGGTCGCGAGGAAATTTTCTCCCGGTAGCGCTGGCACGTCGCTCTTCGGCAGCAGCCTCGGCGCTGCACGTTTATCCATGTGCTGTACGAACCTGAGCTTGTATGGGTACTCGGGCATGGGCATGAAAGTGAACGTGGCTTTGAGTTCCGGTCCGCAGTATCGGCCGGCTGTACTCGACGACAGCGCAACTGACGTGATGTGATCGGAGGTTGCTGGATTCATGGAAAATCACTCCCAAGCACACATGGTCAAAAACCGAGAGCCGATTTTTTGAAGGCACTTGGGGGGCCCGTCGCGACTGGCTGTAAACGCGAACGGGCGTTGCTTCGAGCAATACCGGAGGGATAAACTCACGACCGGCGTAACAGGTTGGGTTGCTTCGGAACGTGTCGCCATCACCGATGACGATAGCGAGTTGATGCGAATTGTGTCGGGTTGTAGCGTAAGGGATATAGCGCTGGAAAGGAGCGAGCAATGCCAAAATATCTGATTCAGGGATCGTATTCGGAGGAAGGTTTGAAAGGCCTGCTGAAAGAAGGCGGGTCGAAACGCCGCGAGGCTGCGGAACAAGCGACCAAAGGGCTGGGTGGGCAACTCGAAGCCTTCTACTATGCCTTTGGGAACAAAGACTTTGTAATCATTGTGGATGTGCCCAGCAACGTGGATGCTACGGCCTTGTCGTTGGCCGCCAATGCCAGTGGAGGCATGCAATCGCAAATAACGGTACTGATCACGCCAGAGGAAGTCGACCAAGCCGCGAAGAAGACAGTAAAGTTCCGTCCACCAGGAAAGTAGAGCTGCGGGGAGAGTTCGAGTTCTCCGTTCCATAAAATTTCGCATCAGTAACGTGTACGCGCGCACACGCGCGCGCGTGAAGGAAAAACGTTCACGGTCGTTTTCTACGGTCAGCCAAATTTTGGCTGCAAAACAACGCAATTCTGCGTAACGCCGCGCAAACCTGATTCGTTAGGCTCCGCTCTGAAAAACAGGCTGCGAAATGCTACGAAAAACTGCGCAAAACTCGTTAGGCAATTAGAAATCCGTTGCTCTATCCGGCTGAGCCACGGGCGCAAATGTTTGCCGAAAATTGACCGCGCGGCTGTATTATCATGAACAATTTGCCAGCGCAAACAGGGTGCATTGGGCCGGCTGACCTTCGATAATGGCAATCAAGCGACGACGAATTTCCGCGCACGGGGGAAATCGCGGATTTGTTATCCGTTGAGCAACGCTTTAGGTCGTGTCACTGATTCTAATATGAGTCGTAGAGCGTCTCGTTCGCAATGATAAAACGGGCAATTATCCCGAAATCGTCTCATTTGATCTGACGTGCTCATACGAGGGAAAATCGCTGAATCGCTCCGATCTCACGCGTTCCCAAATGTGCTCAAAAATTGGCGCCGGTGGATAAAATCGGTGGATAAAGGAATTGGCACATTGCCAGACTTAGGAACCCCAAATCGGCGATTTCACAACATCACTTTTCGTTTCAAAAACAGTACGATTTACGAGAGGAAAACGCCTTTGGACTACGAAATTCGCCTCGGCGCGATGGGCGAGTAGAAACAGGCTCGTTCTAGCACAAATCCTAGTACACAGGTCGGCGAGAGGTGCCGCGTAATTAGTCCATTTCAGTAGCTAACTATGCAGCAAAGCCATCCACGCAGAAGTCCCAAGAGTGACTTTGAATCAGCTCTAGAAAACACTCAGATCAACGTCGAAGAAGCGTTTCCCGGCAGAGGCATCTTCTTTCGTGCTGTCCGTTTGCGCTGTTGATAAGCCGCAACCTTGATTCTGTTCCCACAGATGTTCATGCTGCACCAGCGACGCGAACCTTTTTTGCTCGTATCTAAAAAGTGAACAATACACGCCTCACATTTACGCAAGCGCCCCGGCGACGAATTCGATAACAGTTCAGCGACGGCAATCGCGATTGGCGCCCAAACGTCGGTCGGCTTCTCTGGTTCAGAAGCGGCGTCGAGTTCCAGTTTTTTCCCTTTCCGAAGCAATCCGATTACGCTCGGGTGCTGCTTCAGGAGCGAGTTGAGTTCGGCCATGAATGCGTCGCTCACCGAGCGACCTGCTTCTTGACCGATGACGACCGCGCGCAAGCGCTCGCGAAACTTACGGATCTGTCGCAGAAACACGGAGGCTTGAGGCGTGTCCTGCCATTTTCTGGAGAGAATCCTGCCCTTTTGCGGCGTCAAAACATGCGACGCGACAAGCCATCTAACCAGGGCTTCCACATCGGGCAAGAGTTCTTTCGGCCCCTCCGCTAGGACAGGTCGCGTGTTCAAGAAGTCTAAAGCGAGATGGTTACCGACAAAAAGAAATCCATCGATCCATTCCGTAGGAGCTTTCGATGCGACCGGCATAACAAATCTTCTAGCGATATAACCTTACAAATAAATAATTATAACACCGATATTGACATTTTTACCGGTGTTGATATTACTGTTTATAAAACACTTCGAAAGGAATGACATGACAACATACAAATACGCGACAGTACGCGGTCGGAAAATATTTTATCGTGAAGCGGGTAGCCAAAACAATCCGACGCTGCTCCTACTTCATGGCTTTCCCACTTCAAGTCACATGTTTCGTGACCTCATTTCGATGCTGGCAGGACGTTTCCATCTTGTCGCGCCAGATTTCCCCGGCTTTGGGCAATCGGATATGCCCGCGCGAAATAAGTACGATTACAGCTTCGCGAATATTGCCAACACCATCGCTGAATTCAGTGACCAACTCGGGCTCAAAAAATTTGCGATCTACATTTTCGACTACGGCTCTCCTGTCGGTCTCCGCGTCGCCTTGCGGATGCCTGACCGCATCTCCGCGATCATCACCCAAAACGGGAACGCCTATGAAGAGGGCCTGAGCAGCGGCTGGGATCCAATTCGCGCCTACTGGAAGGATCCATCGCAGGCGAATCGCGATGCTTTGCGTGTATTCCTCAAGCCGGAAACCACCACCTTCCAGTACACCCATGGCGTTCCCGATCCAACCATCGTTTCTCCAGATGGCCGTTCGCTGGACGATTTTTATTTGGCTCGTCCCAATGCCGACGAAGTGCAACTCGATCTGTTCAAGGATTACGCGAACAACGTCGCGCTCTACCCGAAGTTTCAGGAATACTTCCGCGACTACCAACCACCGCTGCTGGCGGTCTGGGGCAAGAATGATCCCTTCTTTCTTCCGGCCGGTGCCGAAGCATTCAAGCGGGATATCCCGAAGGCACAGGTGCATTTTTATGACACGGGGCACTTCGCGCTCGAGACACATTGCCGCGAAATTGCCGATGCCATCGTACCTTTCTTTGAGCGCATCGCTGCGTGAGTGAAATGCTGTCGCCCTCGTCAAATTTGTTGGTGGTGGTCCGCGCGAAGGACTCGTACCAAATGTCTCGAGTAAAGCAGTTATAAAAAAAAGGAACTACGAAAATGAAAAGATGGACAAAAATTGCAATTCTTGTTGCCGCGGTCGCGGTTTTAGTCGCCTGGTATGCATTTCGACCGGAGCGCCTTGTGGTTAATCGCCGCATTAACGAAGCGATGCCGGCCGAACAAGGCGGGTCACCAACACAGGTTTTGGAATCCGGACGTTTCTACAGCATTCTGCACCCGACAGCTGGCATCGCGACCATCTACCAGATGGGAGATAAGACGCGTGTTCTGCGGCTTACGAATTTCCACACATCAAACGGTCCCGATGTTCACGTCTACATGGTTGCGGCCGACGATGCGAAAGACGTGGCTACAGTGGAAAACGCCGGTTTCGTTGATCTGGGAGTGATTAAGGGAAACATCGGCGACCAGAATTACACTCTCGCCGACGACTTGGACCTAGCGAAATACCGCGCGGTGTCCATCTGGTGCAAACGATTCAGCGTGAATTTCGGAGCTGCGGCACTGAGACCTACCGAGTCGCAGCAAAATCAATAGGATCGCGTTTTCGTGGGCGGAGCCCGGAAAGTTGGTCAAAGCGCGATGATGGTTCGCCTCTTGAATTTTATCGTTAAACCACAGGCCTAACCAACTCCGCTTCCTTGACACTTCTCAAAGCTGCGGAGGCATTTGCACTTTTGCTCCCCGCGGTCAGTGACTGCGGATTTGTTACGTAAGTGTAAGTCTGGCGCGTCTGCATCCGACTAAGGTCCCATATACGCCTCTCGGGAACGGCGGTACACTGAACGTTGATCACGCCATCCGACATTTCAACGCACTTTCGGCCGGACTGAAGATCCGGCTGGGGCGGCCTTAACCTTCGCTGAGGCGCCGCTTAGCGCGATTTCCAGATTTAGCGGAAGCCCGCACCCGAATCGAGGGCACGCGGATTTGGAGCAGTCAACCTTCAAAACAAGAATACGTTTATGAAATTCGTTAGTCTCAGAACAAAGCGCCCTCATCCACAAAACACTTTAGAAGACCCGCCCCATGCGACACCCGAAGATTTCACCAATGCAAGGGCCGCATTCCGTAGAATTCACACTTACGTCGAGCTCCGCCAACAGATTCATAACGACCTGCGGATTCAACATCCCGAGTGGATCCAACCAAATGGCGAATCCCCGATGTGTGATTTTTACGAGGCGCGCCTCACGGACTTGCTTGGAGCTGATGCGGGGGGCCTAAACTAAAACGGCAAAAGATCACGCGCCCTTATCTTTCCATCTCACAGCAGACAAAAATGAACCAACAACATGAAAGAATAAAACATGAGCTACATCACAACAAAAGATGGTAGACAGATCTATTATAAGGAGTGGGGCATAGGCCCGGCTGTGACATTTTCACACGGCTGGCCTCTAAACGCGGACGCTTGGGATGGCCAAATGCTTTTCCTTGCGCAGCATGGTTTCCGTGTAGTCGCGCATGACCGCCGAGGTCATGGACGCTCGACTCAAACTCCCTTCGGCAATGACATGGATGGCTATGCCGACGATCTCGCGGCCGTTATTGAGGCACTCGGTCTCGAGGACGTAGCGCTGGTCGGACACTCCACTGGCGGCGGAGAGGTCACGCGATATATCGGCCGCTACGGAACCAAGCGAGTGGCTAAAGCAGTCCTGATTGCTGCGGTTCCGCCGCTAATGCTTAAGACTCCTGCAAATCCCGAGGGTCTGCCAATTGAGGTGTTCGACAAGATCCGAGCGGATCTCATTAAAGATCCCTCGCAATTTTACGAGGATTTGGCGACGCCGTTCTATGGTGCCAACCGACCCGGGGCAAAAGTTTCGCACGGCATGCTTCATCAATTCTGGCTGTGGAGTATGCAGGCGGGTCTCCTGAACGCCTACGAAAGCATCAAGGCGTTTTCCGAAACGGATCAAACGGAGGATCTGAAAAAATTCGACGTGCCGACTCTGGTTCTGCACGGCGAAGACGACCAGATTGTTCCGGTTAAAGACTCGGCGAAAAAAGCGGCGAAGCTGATCAAGGGCGCGAAGGAGATTTACTATCCTGGTGCTCCGCATGGGCTGACTGCTACGCATGCGGATCAGGTGAACGCGGACTTGCTCGAGTTCCTCAAGCAAGACCAGCAAATGTCAAAAGCAGCCTGAATGCAGGACGCAGCGGCAGACCGCGTGTTGTCATAGCGGTCTGCCGCACATCACAACACCTCTCGATATACGCAACGAAAGGTGTTGCAGGAGTGTGTAAGTCTGGCGCGTGCGTGCAGATTCCAGTTTCTCAAATTTAAGACGAAGTCGGAGTTGCTGGCTAATACGCTGGATAACCGACGAAATAATCGGTTATCTTATAGTTAGACGTATCCGCCTGTGAGTCTTGTCCGGCTAATTCGATTGATAACGATTGTTTTCGCCGTTTTGTACTGTCTTTCACAGGTCAATTGGAACGAGATCGCGATGTGGTTGGATCCTGGACTGGCAATCACTGGGATCGGGCCTCGCTCGTGGATCCTCACGGCCGGTAGGGTTGGTCTATGCGCCACTTCGATTTTGTCTGTTATCATTGCATTTGTGGCCGTGCCGAAGCGCCGTTTTGGCGTACGCGCGCTCTCCTGGT
>Ga0126380_10000994_pt1 | contig 10285 bp, 9 predicted proteins | sample PanSoiMetPlot_26_FD_92544 | JGI IMG/M metagenome (GOLD analysis project Ga0126380, IMG submission 92544) | Tropical forest soil microbial communities from Panama - MetaG Plot_26 | ecosystem: Environmental > Terrestrial > Soil > Tropical forest > Bulk soil | place: Panama | collected 2016-02-17
AGCGAGCAAAGGCAAGCAAAAGACGCTTTGTGGCCACATGGAAATACAAGACTTACAGATTGCCGGAGACTGGGCGTTTGAATGGGCGTATTTCTCGTACAAGGAGAATACCGCCGAGGGCAAGGTGTCCACGAGCCAAGGCAAAGTGTTGCGCGTGCTCCATCGACAGGCGGACGGCTCTTGGAAATTCGCGCGCGTGATGAATTTTCCTGAAAACCTTCCGTCCGCTGCTCCGGTGTCTCACCCTTGCGAATAGAAGTGGCCACCAAATTTAAAATCCGCGCATCCTAAGGCCGCTCATCACGATGGAGGTTGTGATAAGCCGCAAGCCAGTCGCGGTCATTGGTCACATCCTCGGCGGAAACATTTTCTTCGACTCCGTGCCAATTCACACGAATGGTGCCGTCCTCGTTCCTCTTTACCAGCATTAACTCTGATTCTGCCGCAACGACGGTGCGTTGATTCGGTGGTCCAATCTTTAGCGGTTTGAGATTGTAAAGGACTCCTTCCGGCGCGAATCGTCGTCGGCGTTCCTGCTCTGCCGCTTCGGCCAATCTCTGGCTTGCGGCAGCAGTTTTTGGCGGCGGTCGCGCGGCCCGCCCTGCTTGCGAAACTATCGGCGGGCGCGGAGACACAACACCGTTGGCGGAATTCACCGTGTCCCACATCTCGCGTTCGGTCGCCTTCAATTCCGTCGTCTCTTTGTCCACGATCGGTTTGACCGACGCGCGCCGCACCCAACCCAGCCCGACCGCGAACAAGATGAGAACTGCGAGCAGGGCCGCCATGCCTCCTTTCGATAATCCAGCGTGCATTGGCCTTGTTCGAGCAGCTAACATACCGGCCGGATGTTGCTGTTTATCTCTTTCATTAGGCCTACACGTTCAGAAAACCACTTATGAAACGTCGATCATTTCTTAGAAAATTTGCAGCGGTGCCGTTTTTGGCGGCAACTTCGGCGGTCGCCGCGCCGACCGAAAGAAAACTGAAAATCTTAATGAAAAGCGCGTGGGGGTCAGACGATCCCACAAAAGCCGCATTTCCTTTTCTTCACGCCGACGCGCTCTCTGACGCGGGTCACGACGTCCAGATTTTTCTGCTGGGTGAAGCGGTTTCTTTGATGCGCAAGTCAGTGGCAAACGCGGTGGTTCCAGTTGGCTGGCCGCCGCTTGCCGAAGTTCTGACCAAGGTCGCGGGCAAGAAGATACCGATTTATGCGTGCGGGGCGTGCTCCCGCGCCCGCGGCGTCACTGAAGCCGACCTGGGTGAATACGGTGCAAAGTTTGGGAATCCAAAGATATTCGTTTCACTCATTGAATGGGCGGACAGGATTATTACCGAGTAGCACGAGGCCTAACCAATCGATGAAGCTTTTTCATTAGATGATCTCGCGCGTTCGATTTCTCCTCCCGTTAATCTTTTGCTTTTGCAGCTGCGCCGACGCGACGAAGCCGAGCGGCCAATCCACACACGAGCGGAGTAAATTTTATCGCGAGCCGCCCGAGCCGTCTTCTTTTCGTTAGGCCGCTTCAAAAGGACGCAATGCGACCCCTTCGCTATTCCATCAACATCACATTGGACGGGTGCTGCGATCATCGTGCCGGGTCCACGGATGAAGAGTTGCATCGTTACTGGGCCGAGCGCCTCGCCCAGGCCGATGCCCTTCTCTTCGGCCGGGTCACTTACCAAATGATGGAGGCAGCATGGCGTCCGCCGGCGTCAGATGCGATGCCGGATTGGATGCAACCGTTCGCCCGCACGATCGACGCGGCAAAGAAGTACGTTGTCTCGAGTACCCTGGATAAAGTCGATTGGAACGCGGAGCTCGTGCGCGGAGATCTGGGAAGCGCCGTTCAGCAACTCAAGCGCGAGTCGGGGAGGGGACTGTTCGTGGGCGGCGTGAAGCTCCCGCTGGCCTTGGCGGAGCTGGGACTGATCGATGAATACGAGTTCGTTGTGCATCCCAGGCTGGCGGGTCACGGGCCAACGTTGTTCGCTGGGCTATCGAAGCATATCGACTTGAAACTCGTGAGACGGCTGGAGTTCGACTCGGGAGCGGTGGCAATGCAGTACGAGCCGAGAAGGTAGCGTCTAACGAGTCGCGACGAGGAAATGGCGTTTGTAATCAAAGCCGCGATCTACAATCCGGGGGGACGTTTGCGTTCCATGCGCAGAAAACAATGTACGGCGGCAAGGACATCGCGACCGGCGACATGATCTTTGTTTTCGCGAGCGAGAATGAAGGCGGACAGGGTCTTGTCGCCAGCGGTGAGGTCACTGCGACCAGACCGGTTCCCAAAAAACCAGGCATCGCGCGGCAAACGCCGCGCGTAAGCTTCATTGATCCTGCGACTGCGAATCTGACGCGGCGGAAGAAGCCAGCGGATTGAACGTCGTTCTACCAAGCTCAGATCATTTGTCGGATCGATTGTATGCTGATTGCGTCTTTAAAAGTCAATCACAACACGGCGCCGGTGACGGAAATCATCGCCGGGAATTTTTTTGGCTGGCTGTTGGATTATTTCTTAGTGCATGATCTGGACGTTCCATTGACCCCCCGGAATGGCCTGTCCCAAGCGTATCACTAGTCTTAATCTCGGCTCGCAGACAATCGGCCTCGCCGAATTTCAGCATCAATCGGACGGCAAACTGGTTCTGCGCGATTATCGGTTTCGCGAAACGCTGATCGACCCTGCAAATGAGAAGATTGATCCGAGCGAATCGATCGCTCTTAGGGGGCTTCTCGAGGAACTTCAACCGAGGAGTCTCGACGCAAATTACGCGATTTCCGGGCAATCTGTATTTACCCGTTTTGTCAAACTACCCGCTATCGCCGAAGAAAAAATTGCGCGCATCATCACTTTCGAGGCACAACAGAACCTGCCATTCCCGATCGACGAAGTGGTCTGGGATTATCAGCTCATCGGCGGCGGCGGCGATGAGCAAGTCCAGGTCGCGTTGGTCGCGATCAAGTCCGATTTGCTCGACGGAATCAACGGCGCGGTGGAAGGGAGCGGATTGCGCACGGCGATTGTCGATGTTGCGACGATGGCGCTCTACAACGCGTTTCGTTACAACTACGCCGACCTGAGCGGTTGCTCGTTGCTTGTCGATATTGGCGCGCGCACCACAAACCTGCTGTTCGTTGAGCCGCAGAAAATTTTCTCGCGCAGCATCCCGGTCGGCGGCGGTTCGATCACGACAGCCATCGCGAAAGAATTCAACGAGCCGTTCGCGGCTGCGGAACTCCGAAAGAAACGCGACGGCTTTGTCAGTTTGGGCGGCGCTTATGCCGAACCGGACAATCCCGAAGTTGCGCGCGTTTCCAAATTGATGCGCAGCACGATGACGCGACTGCACTCCGAAGTGATGCGTTCGATCAGCCATTATCGGGCGCAGCAGCAGGGGAACGCTCCGGAGCGCGTGCTGCTTTGCGGCGGAACCGTGAGCACGCCCTACATGCGCGAATTTTTCGGGGAGAAGCTGCAGGTGCCGATCGAATTCTTCAATCCGCTGCGAAATGTCAGCGTCGCGCATTCCGCGCCGGTCGAAGAAGTGGCGCGCTCGGCGCATTTGCTGGGCGAGTTGGTCGGCCTCGCGCTGCGATCGGTTAGCGCTTGTCCGATGGAGTTGAATCTTCGGCCGCAAGTCGTTGTTCGTCGCCAGGAATTGGAAAAACGCCGTCCGTTTTTTATCATGGCCGCGGCAGCGGTCGTGCTCGCGCTGCTTGGCTGGGGATTTTACAACGCGCGCGCGGCCCAGGTGGCGCGCGCCGGAGCGGAAAAGCTTCGCGCGATCAACGCGCCAATGCAGGCGGCGGAAGCGAAGATCGAGAACTTGCGGAAACAAGCGACTTCGCTCGACGCGGTGGCCGCTCCGCTCGTGGCGACGATCAGCGACCGCTTCGTTTGGATCGAGCTTGTCGAAGATCTCAATTCCCGTCTGCCGAAGGAGGATGTTTGGATCACCGAATTGATTCCGCTTTCTGGCGGCAAACCGATTGGCGTCGAAGAAAAGCGCGCCGGCGAAGTTGGACAAGAAACAGGGCCGTCCGCTGCCATACCGGCAGGCAAAGGGCAGACCGCGGCGGTCGACGGAATTTTGCTGCGCGGTCTCTATTTGTTAAATCCGAAGCAGCAGGAAGTCGTTGTCGATTATTTCAAGAGCCTCGTCGGCTCGCCATTCTTCAATATCGATCCAAACAACCAGGCGCGCGTGATCAAATCGACGATCCCGAACAACATGGACTGGGCGTTTCCGTACGAATTGCGTCTCGATCTGAAGAAGCCCGTGAAGTTGCCATGAATTGGTATCGCGAGAACCGCTGGCTCGGAAATTTCCTGATCGCGTTCGGGCTTGCGCTCCTTGTCGGGCTTTGGTTTTTGTTTTACGCGAGAGGCTCATTCGCGGACGCGATGACGGAATTCAACGCCGCTGGGACCGAGCGGAGCCGCCTGGAGCATCTCAATCCATTTCCGAATGAGGAAAATTTCAGGAAGACGCAGGCCGCGCTCGGAAATTACGGCACAAGGCTGAACAAGCTGAAAGAACAGCTGAAGGCGCAGGTCTTGCCCGCCGCGCCGATGCGGCCAAATGAATTTCAAACGCATTTGCGCCAGGCGATCGCGACCACGACGGAAAAAGCGCGCACGAACCGGACGAAGCTTCCCGAGAATTTTCATCTCGGCTTCGATGAATTCGTCAACGCGTTACCGGGGACGTCCGAAGCTCCGTTACTCGGTCAGGAGCTTCAACAAATTGAATTGCTCGTCGGGATTCTGATCGACGCGAAAGTGGACGCGATCACCAACTTGAAGCGAAAAAGTCCGGCGGAGACGGCGGCATCGACAACGCCGCCCAAACCGGCGCCAAACGCTGCTTCCACCGTCGTTGAACGCGCGACTGTCGATCTTACCTTCGCTGCTTCGCCTTCCGCGTTGCGAAAAGTTTTGAATCAGATCGCGAGTTCGGAGCGGCAATTTTTTGTCGTGCGCACGCTCTACGTTCACAACGAACAAGCCAAAGCGCCAACCAAGGAACAAAGCACGCCCGCTTCAGCTGCGGCCGCGACGACTTCGCCAGCCTCGTTGAAATTCATTGTCGGCAACGAACACGTCGATACCACGGTCGCGGTCGAGCTCGTGCGGTTCACGTTTTAGATATGGAATGGGTCCGCGAACATTATGAGCGCGCGCTGCTAATCGCAGCTGCGATCGTGCTTTTCGTTTGCTCGATTTTTGTTTGGCAAAGCAAGTCCGCGTTCACTTCGCAGCTCGCGGTCATGCCGCCGGCGCCATCGTTGAAGAGTGCGTCACCATTGGCTAAGGCGCAGGAGCTCGCCACTGCCGAGGAAAAATTGCATCAACCTCCGCAATGGACATTCGGCGGGCGCTCCGGCCTGTTCGTTCCGGAAAAACATTTTATCGCCGCGAATGGAATGCTGGCCACGTTGCAAACGACGGAGGTCCATCCGCCGGTCCCAAACGAATGGCTGGAACAATTTGGGTTGCCGATTGCCGACTCAGACGTTCTCGAGCAGGATCCGGACAACGACGGATTCAATAACCTGGACGAATGGTCGAGCCACACCAATCCGACCGACGTTAATTCGCACCCGGAATATTATACGAAGCTGAAGCTCAAATCGTCGACCGAGGAACCGTTTCGGCTCATCTTCTCATCGTGGGTCGACGACACGTTCGCGATCAACACCATCGATTTGAAGCAGCCGACGCAATTCATGAGAGTCGGCGACACCATCAAAGGGACCCGATTTAAGGTCGCGAAGTTCCAGGAAAAATATCGGGAGAACAAATACGGAACGAAGATCGATGTCTCGGAATTGACCCTCGACCAACTCGAGACGCACCAACAGCTCGCGCTCGTGAAAGAGAAGGTCGCGATGTCGCCCGAAGCGGTCGCGACGTTCGTTTATACCTGGGGTCCGCGGCAGGAATTTCAGGTCCGAAAGGACCAGGAATTTTCATTGAACCCGCAGGAGCAGATCAAATATAAGCTGATAGAAGTTGAGCCGGCCAAGGCGGTGATCGTGAATTCGCAAAGGGCAGACGAGCCGATCGAAATTGGCCTGTTCAGTCCCTAACCCCCCATGAAAACAAACTCCCCTCCAGGCCGGCTTTGTATTGTCGTTTTTAATGTAGTCCTGCAACTGACGCTCTACTGCATCGTCGTCGCTCAGAACGTCGATCGTATAGCAAGGCGAGAAATCGAGAGGCGCCAGGCGGCATTGCCACGCGGGGTGGAGGCCATCGCCCGTGGTCAGGCGGCGATGCAAGCGAGAAATTATCGCCTCGCTCACGACGAATTCCGAAACGCCCTGAATATGCTCCCGGACGCGGTCACGTCCGAGAAAGCGCACAATGAAGCGCTAGCCGGCTTTTGCGAGAGCGGCGTGAAACTCGCCGAACAGGAAATCGCCGACGGTCGTTACGCCGAGGCGGAATCGATCGTGCGCGAAGTTGCGGAAGATCGCTACGATCCAAATTGCCGGGCGGCGTTGGAGATCATCGCGCATTTGCAGCAACCCGGATACTTCAACAAGACGATGGGCCCGAAGTTTGTCGACAAAGTTGAACAGGTGAAACAACTGCTCGCGGACGCGCAGGGTCATTACGATTCCGGCCGTTACGATATCGCTTTCAAGAAATACGAACAGGTCCTGGCGATCGATCCTTACAACACGGCGGCGCGCAATGGCCAGGAAAAGATCGACAACACGAAATACGATTATAATCGGGGAGCCTACAACGAGACGCGCGCTCGGGCGATGTGGCAGGTCGAGAAAGGCTGGGAGAATCCGGTCAAACAGTACGGCAAATCGGTCGAGCCGTTGCAGGACGCATTTCAACGCGACGTGACCGGAACGGCGCGGGTCACCCAAAAATTAAACTCGATTATTATTCCGCGAGTCGAGTTTCGCGACGCGAGCGTGCGCGAAGCGATCGATTTTCTCCGCCAACAAGCGGCCGCGAACGACACGATCGGCGACGGCAAAAGAGGCGTCGATATTGTTTTGCGATTGGCGCCGCTAGGACAAATTGCGCCACCCGCGGTTCCAGTTGAGCCCGCGCAAAATCAAGCGCAAGTGCCCGGAGTTCCGCCGGAAGCTGCGCCGCCCGGTGCGGTGACGACGCCGATTCCGGCAAGGCCAATCGTTGCGCCTCCGGTCGTTGCCGGTGCTCCGATTTCTCCATCGGAAGCAAGAATCACGATCACGCTGAATCAAATTCCGCTCGGTGAAGCGTTGCGCTACATCGCGAGTCAGGCGGGACTGAAAGTGAAAGCCGAACCGTACGCGGTCTCGATCATTCCGATCACCGAACAGAGCAACGATTTGCTGACAAAAGAATATCGTGTGCCGCCCGGATTCATTACCACGAGCGTGAACATTGGAACGTCCGCACTCGAGCAGGGGGCGTATAAAACCGGCGGCGCTGGTCCGGCCGCGCCGACCGGGACCGGCAAAGACACCCAGGAAACAACGGGCGGGCGCCAATTAGTGAATCGGGAAGGCGCGCGAGAATTTCTGGAAAGTCAGGGCGTTCCGTTTCCGCCCGGAGCGAGCGCACATTTTCTGCCGCAAAGCAGCCGGCTAATTGTTCGCAATACCGCCGACAATCTTGAGTTGGTGGACGCGATCGTCGAACAAGCGAGCGTGGCCGGTCCGAAGCAAGTCGAGATCGAAGCGAAATTTGTCGAGATCAACCAAAACAATTTGAAAGAGCTCGGCTTCGATTGGCTGCTTGGTCAGTTCAACATTGGAAATCACAAAGTTTTCGGCGGCGGCGGAACGTCAGGAACCGGCGCGCCGGTGAATCCGGCCGATTGGCCGTTCGTTCCGCCAGGCAGCAGCGTTCCCGTCGGACAATTTCCCGTAACCGCCGGCAATCGCAGCGGTCAGTTTGCGCTGAGCGCGAATGCAATTGACGCGCTCTTGTTTCCATCAATGGGAGCGAGCTCGCTCGCGCCGGGAATTTTTGGATTGTCCGGCGTCTTTACCGATCCGCAATTTCAAGTCGTGATCCGCGCGTTGAATCAAAAGAAAGGGATCGATCTTCTTTCCGCGCCAAAGATCACAACGAAGAGCGGACAGCGCGCGGTCATCGAAATCGTGCGCGAGTTTCGTTATCCAACGCAGTTTACTGAACCGAAAGTCCCGGACATTCAGGGCCGCGGCTCGAGTAATTCCACGACGACGACAATTGCGCTGCCGGTGGTCGGTCCATCGACGCCTTCGAATTTCGAGACGCGCAACACCGGCGTGACGTTGGAAGTTGAGCCGGTTGTTGGACCGGACGGGATCACGATTGATCTGAACCTTGTCCCGCAAGTGGTCGAATTTGAAGGATTCATCAATTACGGGAGTCCGATCTCGACCGTGAATCCTGCGTTGCTCGGATTTCTCGGCGTGCCGACAAGCATTCTCGGGACGGCGAACCAATCGATCGTCCTCACTGAAAACGTGATCAATCAGCCGATCTTCAGCACGCGCAAGGTCACCACGAGCGTGAGCGTATGGGACGGGCAGACTGTCGTGCTCGGCGGATTGATGCGCGAAGACGTGCAAAAAGTTGAAGACCGCACACCGATCATTGGCGACATTCCGTTGGTCGGTCGTTTGTTCCGCAGCAGTGTCGATCAACACGTCAAACGAAACCTGATCATCTTCGTCACGGCGCATCTGGTGAACCCGGCCGGACAACCGGTGAATCAAGTTGAGGGAGAAGAGGAAGCAGTCGAGCCGCCGATCCAGGAAATCCCCGCTTACAAAAAGTAATCGCGCCGCGGGCACGGACTTCGGACAAACCGATGCGTTCAATATCGGAGTCGGGACGATGTCTGTTTAACATATCGGAAAAACGCTTAGTTCGAGAGCATCAGGCCAAAGCGTCTCGTTCGTTAGAGCACACCGCCACGGACATCAGAGATAACACCACCGCTTCTAGCGGTTTAAACTAATTAAGAAAGCGGCTCGTATTTAGATACGGGCCGCTTTTCTTTTTGGCCGGGATCGGTTAATCACTGCTGAGCGCAAATTTTACCCGTGCCAGCAATCGGGATCACCGGCGGAATTTCCACAGGCAAAAGCACTTTCACTGAGTGTCTGCGCCAATTGCTGCCCGAGGCGCAGTTTTTCGACGCCGACGCCGCCGCCCGGCAAGTTGTCGATCATGAGGAGGTTAAGGGCGAGCTTCGCGGAATCTTTGGTCCCGGCGCTTTTTCCGACGGCGGCGACTTGAATCGCGAAGCGGTTCGCGCCATAGTTTTCCAGGACGCGGCCAAAAGGGGCGCGCTCGAAAAAATTCTCCATCCGCGGATTCGCCGACAATGGAGCATTGAAGCGGACAAGCACCGCAAATCTCCCAAACTTTTCTTTGCAGACATTCCACTTCTTTATGAAACCGGCGGGGAAATTCTATGCGATCGAGTGGTCGTGGTCGCTTGTTCGCCTGAGATCCAGCTCGCCAACCTTATGCGGCGAATGAAACTCGAGCGCGCGCCGGCCGAAGCCATGATCAAAGCACAGATGCCTCTCGAAGAAAAAATCAAACGGGCCGACCACCTTATTTGGAACAACGGCGATAAATCCGCGCTCGCCGGCCAGGCCGAACTTTTGGTGGACCTTTGGCGTCAGGAAAAATGGACGAAGTAGAAGAAAAAACTGTGGAAGCCGACGAATCGGCGGCAACTACGACATCAAAAGCGCCGCGGGAGTTAAGCATCAACGCGCTCGAACAAACGGAAGATCTTCTCCGCGTTGCGCGCGATTTCGATTTGCATCTTCATCCGGCGCGCACCCGCCATCATCATATTCTCGATATCGCGCGCGCGGCAATTGGTCAGGGCGTGACCGTCACTGCGGAAGGTTTTCTCGATCAGGTCGGTGATTCATTCGGATTGCTTCGCTATCCCGAATTGAATTTCTTGCCGGTGCCGGAGGATGTTCACATTCCGCGCGCGGCGATTGAGCTTTATCGTCTCCGTCCGGGGCAAAAACTTCGTGGCAAACTTCGTCTCCCGCGCGACCGCGAGAAAGGACTCGTGCTCGACGATGTTCTCACGATCGAAGGCGAACCGGCCGAGAAATGGAAGGAGCCGACCGATTTCGAAAAGTTAACGCCGCAATTTCCGCAAGGCCGCATCATGCTTGAAAACCCGAAGACGAATTCGATTTGCGCGCGCGGGGTCGATCTTTTGGCGCCGCTCGGTCGCGGCCAGCGGGGATTGATCGTCGCGCCGCCGCGTGTCGGCAAAACGATTTTGC